>Ga0207678_10000700_pt1 | contig 30569 bp, 31 predicted proteins | sample KBSC63metaG_FD_184319 | JGI IMG/M metagenome (GOLD analysis project Ga0207678, IMG submission 184319) | Corn rhizosphere microbial communities from Kellogg Biological Station, Michigan, USA - KBS C6-3 metaG (SPAdes) (version 2) | ecosystem: Host-associated > Plants > Roots > Rhizosphere > Soil ... | reverse complement strand
ATAGGAGGTGAGTGGTTGTGTCACGCCATTACGAGGTAATGGTCATCCTGGACCCCACGCTCGACGAGCGCACGGTCGCCCCCACCCTCGACACTTTCCTCAACGTGATCCGCACTTCGGGCGGTTCCGTGGAGAAGGTCGACGTCTGGGGCCGTCGCCGGCTCTCGTACGAGATCAAGAAGCACGCCGAGGGCATCTACGCGCTCCTCGACCTGAACTCGTCTTCGGACGCGGTGAAGGAGCTGGACCGCCAGCTGTCGCTGCAGGAGACCGTGCTCCGCACCAAGGTCATGCGTCGCGAGGTCAAGCGCGCCGCGGCCAAGCCCGCTGCCGCCAAGGCCTGAGCCCGAGGGGAACCCCGATGGCTGGAGACACCGTCATCACGGTGATCGGCAACCTGACGTCCGACCCGGAACTGCGCTTCACCCCGTCCGGTGCGGCGGTCGCGAACTTCACCGTCGCGTCCACCCCGCGCACGCTCGACAAGCAGTCGGGCGAGTGGAAGGACGGCGAGGCGCTGTTCCTGCGCTGCAACATCTGGCGGCAGGCGGCGGAGAACGTCGCCGAGTCCCTGACCCGCGGCGCCCGCGTCGTCGTGCAGGGCCGCCTGAAGCAGCGGTCGTTCGAGACCAAGGAAGGCGAGAAGCGGACCGTCGTCGAGCTCGAGGTCGACGAGATCGGCCCCTCGCTGCGCTACGCCACGGCCAAGGTCAACAAGGTCAGCCGCGGTGGCGGCGGTGACTTCGGCGGCGGCGGTGGCGGCGGTGGGAACCGCGGCGGCGGCGGTGGCGGAATGCCGGCCGACGACCCGTGGGGTTCCGCGCCCGCCGCGAGCAGCGGCGGTGGCGGCGGCGGTTTCTCCGACGAGCCTCCCTTCTGATCTCGTACACATCCACAGATTTGAATTTCCAGGAGTAGACAGTGGCCAAGCCACCCATTCGCAAGCCCAAGAAGAAGGTCTGCGTGTTCTGCAAGGCCGAGAAAAAGGGCCGTCCGGAACTGATCGACTACAAGGACACCAACCTGCTGCGGAAGTACATCTCCGACCGCGGCAAGATCCGTGCCCGTCGCGTCACCGGCAACTGCAGCCAGCACCAGCGTGACATCGCCATCGCGGTCAAGAACTCCCGCGAGATGGCGCTGCTGCCCTACACCTCGACCGCGCGCTAAGGGAGGGCACTGACATGGCGAAGATCATCCTCACCACGGACGTGGCCAACCTGGGCGGCCCCGGCGACATCGTCGAGGTCAAGGACGGCTACGCGCGCAACTACCTGCTCCCGCGGGGCTACGCGATCGTGGCCTCCAAGGGCGCGGAGAAGAACGTGCGCACCATCCAGCGCGCGCAGGAGAGCCGTCGCATCCGCGACCTCGACCACGCCAAGGAGATCAAGGCGACGCTGGAGGGCCTCGGCGCCATCCAGCTCACCGGCAAGGCGGCCGCGGGCTCGAAGAAGCTCTTCGGTTCGATCACCGCCGGCGAGATCGTCGACGCGATCAAGGCGGCCGGTGGCCCGCTGCTCGACAAGCGCGTCATCGAGCTGCGCGACCACATCAAGACCGTGGGCAAGCACTCGGTCGGCGCCCGGCTGCACCCGGACGTGAAGGTCGACGTGCGGCTCGAGGTCAAGGCCGTCGCGCAGTAAGGCAGTAACTTCGTGACAAGGCGGGTCGCCCCTGGTGGGTGGCCCGCCTTCACGCTTTCCGGGGAACCTCGGACACCGCGGCGGCGTCGGAGGAGAATGGGCGAGGACGCGAAGGGGATGGGATCGCATGGCTAACGAGGTCAACATGTCCGCGCCGGCCGGTGGTGGCGGCGGCTTCACGTTCGACGCCGACAAGATCGACGGCGTCATCAAGAAGTGGCAGGACCTGCAGGCCGACCTGAAGCGCGACTACGCCGACGCCAACCTGATGGCGAACGTGAAGGCGCCCGGCAAGGAGTTCGCCAGCGGCGACTGGGAGAAGCTCGCGAACCCGTCCGGCAAGGCGTTCCTCGAGCAGAACCAGAAGATGCAGGACTACGTCAAGAACTACATCGAGGCGCTGACCGCCGCGAAGCAGAAGATCACCACCAAGGAGTCGGACACCTACACCGACCTTTCGAAGCGGGGGAACCAGGCCACGTGAACCGACGACTTCTCGCCGTTCCGGCGCTGGCCTGCGCCGTGCTCGCCCTGGCCGGTTGCGGCGGCAAGACCCGCGGCACCGCCAACCCGGCGCCGTCCACGGCCGAATCGGGCAGCGAGACCACCCGGTCCACCGCCGACACCGCACCGAGGGTGCCGAGCCCGTTGAACACCGCGTCGATCACCTCGGACGCCTGCGCGACGATGAACGCGTCCGCGCTCTCCTCGCTGGGTCTCGGCGAGGGCCGGTCCCGCTCCACGGGCAACGGCCCGAGCTGCACGTTCCAGGAATCCGCCGACCCGGGCAACCAGATCGACGTGACCACGGTGACGGCGAACAAGAACGGCCTGCAGGACGTCTACGACACCAAGGCGAACGACGCCTACTGGGGCGAGACCCAGGCCTACGGCTACCCGGGCGTCTACGCCGCCGCGGCCGACGACCGCAAGAACGGCAAGTGCGGCCTGTTCGTCGCGGTGACCGACCAGCTCGTGGTCAACATCCTGGTCCAGTACGACAACGGCGCCGGCGCATCGGACCCGTGTTCCGTGGCGATGAAGTTCGGCGAATCGATGATCCGCACCCTGGGAGGCTGAGATGCTGGAGCTGGTGCTCCTGGGCGGCTTCGCCGCCTACAACATGGCGACCACGCATTCTGACGACCACACGTCGGTGCAGGGCGATCGCAAGATCGACTGCTACGACATCTGGGAGAAGATCACCACCGGCCCCGGCCCGGGCTCGATCGAGAACGGGCAGTCGGCGGCGAGCCGGCTGAAGGGCGCCTACCAGGAACGTCTCGGCACCATCGACGGGCTGGCCAAGGAGATGGACGCGGCCTGGACCGGCGGCGGCGCCGACGCGGCGCAGCAGGCCGGCGCCCACCCGCTGCGGGTGTGGATGGAGGACTCCGGCACCAAGCTCACCGACTCCGACAAGTACCTCGGCGAGCAGCACAGCGCCTTCACCACGGTGCACGCCCAGGTGCAGCAGGTGCCGAAGGACCCGCCGAAGAACAACCTGCTCAACGCGATGACGCCGTGGACGACCGACACCGACCGGGCGATCCGCGACTACAACAGCAAGGGCCAGGCCAACGTCGACGCCTTCAACACCTACTACAAGGCGAGCAACGACAACGGCCAGAAGATGCCGACGTACTCCGCGCTCAAGGGCCAGCAGGAGAACGTCAACGTCGACGGCGGCAAGGACGGCAAGAAGAAGCCGGGCGAAGACGGCAACAACGGCAACGGGAACCCCAACGGCACCGGCTCGGTGCCCGGCGTGAACATGCCGGCCCCCGGCACCGTCCCGTCGTTCCCGGGCCAGCCGAACACCCCCGGTGGCAGCTTCGACCCGGGCAAGGTGCCGGGCTTCGACCCGTCGAAGCCGCCGAACTTCGACCCCTCGAAGATCCCCGGCGGCAACTACGACCCGTCCAAGATCCCCGGCGCGGGCAACTACACCCCGCCGAACTTCAGCGACGGGACCCACTCCTCGGGCTTCACCCCGCCGAAGATCCCCGGCGCCGGCGGCTTCGGCCCCGGTGGGGGCGGCGGCGCGGGCGACTTCTCCGTCCCCGGCGGCGGGTTCGGCCCCGGCGGCTCGGGCGGGATCGGCGACCCGGCGGCGGGCTTCGGGCCGGGCGGCGTGGGCTTCGGACCCGGTGGCTCGACCGGAGCGGCCATGCCCGGCGGCGGCGACGCGGCCGGCTCCGGCCGGGGCGGCGCGGGGGCCGGCGGGGCGATGGGTGGCGCGGCGGCGGGCCGAGGCGGTGCCTCCGGCATGGGTGGCATGGGCGGCATGCACCCCGGCGGGGCCAAGGGCCAGGGCGGGGGCGACGAGGAGCGGACGTCCAAGTACCTGCTCGGCGACGACCCGAACGACATCTTCGGGACCGACGAGCTGACCGCACCGCCGGTCATCGGCGAGTAGCGCACGCGGGACGGCCGGGCGCGTGCCAAGATGAGCGCGCCCGGCCTTCTCGGGGTTTCCTGACGATCTTCACTTTTCACTGGGGGCATGAGCGGTGCTGGACAGGCAGGTCACGATCACGACCGGCACCCTGATCAACCTGATCCGGCGCCGGGGCGGCGAGCCGCACACGGTCCTGTCCGAGACGCCGACCTGGTACAGCGACGAAGCCCAGCGCGCCGAGGACGAGCAGACCAACGCCGAGCTCGCCAAGGCCGGCCTGTTCGGCCCGCGCGGGATGCACCCCGGGTTCGTCGCGACGATCGAAGCGATCGCCCGGCCGCAGCTGGAGTACTACGGCTGGATCGACGGCGGGTTCCAGGGCAAGGCGGTGAGCTACCGGCTGCTCGCGGGCAGCGCCGGCGGCGAGGCGTTCGTGCTGGCCAAGCACGAGGAACTGGACGCCGTCGTGCTGGAGTCCTCGCGGCCCGGCGAGCTGCTCGACGACTTCCTGGGCCAGATCCCGAAGCTGGCGCCGGGCCGCGGGACACCGCTCGCGGTGCCGAAGAGCCAGATCGAGGGGACCGCCCGCGGCGACGACGGCGGCGGGTTCGCGGTGCTCCGCAGCGACCGCCCGGCCGAGGGTTCCCAGGAGGTCGAGGAGCTCCGCCGGATCCTCGGGTTACGCCGGATGGGGAGCGGCAGCCTCTACGTCGCGGCCCGCAGCCGCACCGGCGCGCGGCACCGGATCGAACGGCCGGTTAACTACATCGATACTTCGGAAGGCCGGTGGCTGACCGAGGAGATTCCGGGCCGCGGCGAGAACCGGATCGCCTTCACCCCGGCCGACCAGCGCGTTCTCGCTGACCGGTTACGCAGCGCACAGGGTCGGCTCACCGCCGCCTGACGAGACGGCCGTTCAGCCCACCGGGTAACGCGTCTACCCTGCGTGATATTCATCCACAGGTCGCGCGGTCCAATGGGCTCGAGCTGGTCCACGACACGCCGAAGAACGGACTTCCCGCGACACGCCGGACGAGTTTTTCGCGAGTTCTCCACACCTTGTACACAGTCCCTGAGCTGCGGTTTCACCAAAGGCGATCACGCTTGTCCCCAACTTGTCCACAGCTCTCGCGGCACCTGTGATTGGTTACCCCCATTCATCCCCAGGTTGTCCACAGAAGGGTCCCCACCCTGAATTGCCATCGGCCTTCCGGGGGATCTAGCGTGCCCGCTCGGGCCTGTACTCACGGTGGCGCTCCGCGTGTCTGCGGCAGCCGGCCGGCGTTGTCGCCGATCATCGGGAGACGAGTCCGGCGACCGGGGGCACGAGCTCCGGCCGCGTGCTTCGAGAGCGAAGATCCGGCATAATCGAACGGGTGTTCGACACAATGAGGAGGTGTCCGAGGCGGTGGCGCTGACCGACGACCGCAGTCCGATGTATGCGGAGGAAGACCCGGGTCCGAGCGACCCCGGTCCCGGTGGCGGTGGGGGCTTCGACCGCCAGCCGCCGCAGGACATCCCGGCCGAGCAGTCCGTGCTCGGCGGCATGCTGCTGTCGAAGGACGCGGTCGCCGACGTCATCGAGGCACTCGGCCCCGACGACTTCTACAAGCCGGCGCACCAGGCGATCTACGACTGCATCCTCGACCTCTACGGCCGCGGCGAGCCCGCCGACCCGATCACCGTGTCGGCCGAGCTGGAGCGGCGCGGGGAGCTGGGCCGCGTCGGCGGCGCGCCCTACCTGCACACGCTGATCGCGACGGTGCCGACAGCGGCGAACGCGGGCTACTACGCGGAGATCGTCTCGGAGAAGGCGGTGCTGCGCCGCCTCGTCGAAGCGGGCACCCGGATCGTGCAGTACGGCTACGGCGCGGCGGCGGGCGACGGCGCGAACATCGACGAGGTCGTCGACCGCGCGCAGGCCGCGATCTACGACGTCACCGAGCGGCGGACCAGCGAGGACTACGTCGCGCTGGAAGAACTGCTGCAGCCGACGATGGACGAGATCGACGCGATCGCCTCGCGCGGCGGCCAGTCCCAGGGCATCCCGACCGGGTTCACCGACTTCGACGAGCTGACCAACGGCCTGCACCCCGGGCAGATGATCATCGTCGCGGCCCGTCCCGGTGTCGGCAAGTCGACCCTCGGCCTGGACTTCGCGCGCTCGGCGTCGATCCGGCACGGCATGACCAGCGTCATCTTCTCGCTGGAAATGAGCCGCACCGAGATCGTCATGCGCATGCTGTCGGCCGAGGCCAAGATCCGCCTCGCCGACATGCGCGGTGGCAAGATGTCCGACGACGACTGGACGCGCCTGGCCCGCCGGATGAGCGAGGTGTCCGAGGCACCGCTGTTCGTCGACGACTCGCCGAACATGACGATGATGGAGATCCGTGCGAAGGCGCGGCGGCTGAAGCAGCGGCACGACCTCAAGCTGGTCGTCCTCGACTACCTCCAGCTGATGACGTCCGGCAAGCGCGTCGAGTCGCGGCAGCAGGAAGTCTCGGAGTTCTCCCGGCAGATGAAGCTGCTGGCGAAGGAGATCGAGGTCCCGGTGATCGCGATCAGCCAGCTGAACCGTGGTCCGGAACAGCGCACGGACAAGCGCCCGATGCTGTCCGACCTGCGTGAGTCCGGCTCACTGGAGCAGGACGCCGACCTCGTCATCCTGGTCAACCGCCCGGACGCCTGGGAGCGGGACGACCCGCGCGCGGGCGAGGCGGACCTGATCATCGCGAAGCACCGCGCCGGGCCGACGGCGACGATCACCGTCGCGCACCAGCTGCACTACAGCCGCTTCGTCGATCTCTCGCACGACTAACCGAGCGCGCTGTACCCGCGGACGAAGGCCGTGAGGAGCCTGCCGAAGTTCTCACGGTCCTCCTCCGGCCAGTCCGCCATGACCTCCGCGAACACCCCGCGGCGGAAGGCGTGCATGTCCTCGAGGTGCGCCTGGCCGTCCTCCGTCGGCACGAGCACCGCACGCCGTCCGTCGCGCTGATCGGCTTCGCGGCGGAGCAGACCCTGCTCGACCGCGCGCGCCACGAGCCGGCTGGCGCGCGGCTGGTCGACGCCCATCGCCGCGCTCAGGGCCGTCACCGTGCTCGGCTCCCCGCGTTCGGTCAGTTCTTCGACGACGTCGAGCAGCTCGTACACCGGGTCGTGCGCGCCGCGGCCTCGCGCCTTGCCGATCCGGCTGAGGGCACGCCGCTGCTGGCTGCGGCGGATCGCGATCATGGCGCGCTCGACGTCGGCCACGGCGTCCGTCATGGTTGCTCCACCTCCGGACTACATGTACTTTTACATGCAGTTGCTCATTGACATGTAGGAGTACTCATGAAACCCCTCGGCTGGTGGCTGCGCCACCTCCACGAGCTCCTCGAATCCTCCATGGGCCGGACCCTCGACGCGGAGTCGCTGACGCGCCGGCACTGGCAGGTACTCAACACGATCGCCCTCGGCGCCCGCACGCCGGAGCAGGTCGACACGGCGATGGCGCCGTTCGTCGCCGACGAGGGCTCGATGGCTCGGAAGATCGCCGATCTGCGCGCTCGAGGCTGGGTCGCCGAGAACGGCACCCTGACCGCCGACGGCCACGAAGCCCACACCCGCATCGAAGGGCGCATCAAGGAGTTCCGCGCGAAAGCCGTCGAGGGCATCAGCGAAGACGACTACCGCGTCACGATGCGGACACTGGAACGGTGCGCCGCGAACCTCGAAGCCGCCTGAGGAATATCCCGGCCCTCCGCAGTGTCAGGTACTCTAGTAGTTGAACTTTCAAGTACTGGAGTATCCGATGACCCGCACCCCGGTTCTCTACCTCAGCCACGGCGCCCCGCCGCTCGCCGACGACACGACGTGGACCCGCCAGCTCGCCGCATGGTCCGCCGACCTGCCCCGGCCCCGCGCGATCCTGGTCGTTTCGGCGCACTGGGAAGAAGCGCCGTTGACCATCGGGGCGACGACGACCGTGCCGCTCGTGTACGACTTCTGGGGCTTCCCCGAGCGCTACTACCAGGTGAAGTACGCGGCTCCCGGTGCACCGGAGCTGGCGGAGAAGGTCCGGAAGCTCCTGCGGACCACGGAGACGCCGGTACACGACGCGCCGGAGCGCGGCCTCGACCACGGCGCCTACGTGCCGCTGGTCGAGATGTACCCGGGCGCCGACATCCCGGTGCTGCAGGTCTCGATGCCCTCGCTCGACCCGCGGGAGCTGTTCGACCTCGGCCGCAAGCTCGCACCGTTGCGCGACGAAGGCGTGCTGATCATCGGCAGCGGCTTCTTCACCCACAACCTGAGCGGCATGGCCCGCGCCACCGACGGGACACCGCCGGCGTGGTCGGCCGAGTTCGACCACTGGGGCGACGAGGTCCTGCGCAGCGGCGACGTCGACACGCTGCTCGACTTCCGGCACAAGGCGCCGGCGGCGGCGCTCGCGCACCCGCGGATCGAGCACTTCGCGCCGCTGTTCGTCTCCCTCGGCGCCACCTCGGACGAGAGTTCCGGCCGCACGGTGATCGACGGCTTCTGGTACGGCCTGGCGAAGCGTTCCCTGCAGTTCTCCTGAGCTTCCCGAAACGCGAGCGAGCCCCAGGAGCCGAAGTGGCTCCTGGGGCTCGTCGTCTCCAGGGAAGGAGAGCTATCCGGTGTTCGCGGGTGGTCCCGCAGCCGCGGTCGCGGCGCCGGAGCGCTCCGTGCGAGGTCGCCCTCGCGGCGCGTGGAGCGCCGGCCGCCGTGACAGCGGGGTTCGTGGGCCGGCGGGTTCCCGGGTGACCCGGAAACCCGCCGGCTTCACCGCACTACTTGCGCTTGACCAGGCCCATCAGCTTCGCGAGGAAGCCGGTGGAGTCCAGGCCCGACAGCGCCGGCACCTGCGGGGTGCTGTCCACCACCGGCAGCTTGGCGTTCACCGGCACGGCCGGGGCGGCCGGCAGGGCCGTCGGCAGCGCGGTCGGCGCGGCGACCGGCAGGGCCGGGACCTCGAAGGGCAGACCCGCGGCCGGGACGTCCGCACGCTCGGTGCCGTGGCCCCCGAGGGTGCCCAGCGCCGACAGGCCGTTCACCGGCAGCGCCGGAGCGGCCGGCAGGGCCGGCTTCGGCAGCGACGAAGCCGTGGGCAGCGACGGCAGAGCCGGCTTCGGCAGCGCCGGAACGCCGCCGGCCAGGGCCGGCACCGCGACGGGCAGACCCGCGGCCGGGACGTCCGCACGCTCGGTGCCGTGGCCCCCGAGGGTGCCCAGCGCCGACAGGCCGTTCACCGGCAGCGCCGGAGCGGCGGGCAGGGCCGGCTTCGGCAGCGCCGGGGCCGGCAGCTGCGGGAGCTGCGAGACACCCGACAGCGGGCTGGTCACCTGCGGCACGTCGGCGCGCTCGCCGAGCGGAGCCGCGACCGGCAGCGCGGGCAGGCCCTGGGTGGGCAGCCCGGCGGTCGGCAGGTTGCTCGCCAGCCCGGCCAGCGCGGGCACGCCCTGGGTGGGCAGCCCGGCGGTCGGCAGGTTGCTCATCAGCCCGGCCAGCACGGGCAGGCCCTGGGTGGGCAGGCCCTGCGTCGGCAGGCTCCGGGAGGGCAGCCGGCTGCTCTGCAGCGCGCCGGTCACCCCGTCGAACGAGGGCAGCCCGCCGACCAGAGCACCGACCGGCAGCTTGCCGGCCAGCCCGTCCACCGACGGCATGCCGCCCTGGGTGGGCAGGCCGCTGCGGAGCGCGGCCAGCGACGGCAGCTCGTCGGCCGCCAGCTCCGAGCCCTCGGCCGGGAACGCGATGGGGTCGGCGTCCTCTTCGTCGATGCTCGTCGCGTTCGTCGCCTGGGCGGTGGCGACCCCGAGCAGCTCGAGGGGCACGCCGAAGATCTGCACCGGGAGCGCGAACGCGTGGTAGCCGTTGATGCCCGACAGGCTGGACTGGTCGCCCGCGGTGACGGCCTTGCCGCCGTTGTGCGTGGTCAGCGTGTTGTCGCCGACGGCGTGCGCCACGCCGCCCACGGTCGCCGCGTCGCCGAACAGCTGCGCGATCGCGGTCACCGGCAGGTCGAGGATGTTGCCGGAGATCGCGCCTTCGACACCGGAGGTGGTGTCGTCGCCCGCGTTCTCGACCTCGGTCATGTTGATGCCGGCGCCCTTGGCGACACCCGCCACGCTGGCGGCGTCACCGAAGACCTGCGCCACCGCCAGCGGGTCCACGCCGATGATGTTGCCGGCCACGCTGCCGCGGTCGCCGTTGGTGGTGGCGTCGCCGCCCGCCTCCGACTCGACGTCGTTGGTGCCCGCACCGGTGCCGAGCGCGGCCGCGGCGATCCCGTCGCCGAAGACCGTGCCGGCGCCCGCGATCGGGGCCTTCACGATGTTGCCGGTCAGCGCACCGTCGCGGCCGTCGGTCAGGGCGTCGCCGCCCGCCGAGGCGTCGGTGATGTTGTCGTTCTCACCGGTGCCGATGCCGGCGAGCGCGCCACCGACGCCCATCGCCTGCACGGGCAGCGCGACCGGGGCCTCGACGATGTTGCCGGCACCGGCGCCCGCCGGGCCGTTGGCCGTGACGTCGCCGCCCGCGTTGGACGTCGTGTCGGTCGAGCCCTTGCCGTGGCCCTGGCCGATGAAGGCACCACCGATGTTGGCGACCTGCACCGGGGTCGACAGCGGAGCCGTGCCCAGGTTCGAGCTCAGGAAGCCGTTGTCGTCGTGGGTGCTGCCACCGCCGCCGCCGGAGACGACCTTGGTCTCGTCGGCCGCGCCGGAGCCCTGGCCGATGAACGAGCCGCCGATGCCGAAGACCTCGGCGGGGATGCCCACCGGCACCTGGACGACGTTGCCCGAGCCGGAGGAGTTGTTGCCCTGCGTGCCGTCGTACGCCCCGGCGGTGACCGTCTTGTCCTCGGTCGCCGTGCCGGTCGCGTTGCCGATGTGGCTGCCGCCGACGCCGAAGACCTCGGGCGCGCCCGCGGCCTGGGTGTTGACGATGTTGCCGCCGAGGACGGCGCCGTTGCCCTTGGTGAAGCTGCCGTTGCCGGCGTTGGCGTCGGTGGTGTTGTCGTGCGCGGCGTTGGCCTGGCCGATGTACGTGCCACCGATGCCGAAGGCCTCGACCGGCAGCGCGACCGACGGGTTCAGGACGTTGCCCGACCCGCTCGAGTTGTCACCGGTGGTCTGGACGAAGCCACCCGAGTCGGCAGTGCTGGAGGAACTGCCGGCGCAGGGGATGCCCGCCGAGGCGTTGCCGATCCACGACCCCGCGACACCCGCGACGTTCGCGATCGGGGACAGCGAGGCTGCCCCGCCGTTGCCGGACAGGAACGAGTCGTCGCCGCTGGTCTCGAGGTAGGTCGGGACGCCGAGGCTGCCCTTGCGGGTGTCCCCGGCCGTGGCGTCGGCGGAGGTGTTGCAGCCGTCGGAGTTCGACAGCGAGCCCCACACCGCACCGGAGTTGCAGTTGAACTTGACCGGCAGGGCGATCGGCGCACCGACCACGTTGCCCGACCCGGAGGCCTGGTCGCCGGAGCTCAGCAGCGAGCCGCCGGAGGTGGCGACGGTGTCGGCGGAGTAGCCGTGGCTCTGCCCGTTGCCGAGCAGGTAGGAGGCGGCGTTGCCGGTCACCTGCACCGGGGTGGCGAACTGGCCGGCCACCACGTTGCCGGAGAGCGCGGAGCCGTCGCCGTTGGTGGCGACGTCCCCGGTCTCGGTGGTGCTCTGGCTGGCCGACCCACCGGTCACGCGGCCGGTGCCGCCGGCGACGCCGCCGCCGTTGCCGGCGATCTGGACGGGGAGCGCCCAGTCGAGGACGACGGCGTTGCCCGCGAGGCTGGAGTCCTTGCCCGTCGTCTTGACGTCCTGGTCGTGCGTCCACGTCTGCGAGTGGTCGCCGCCCTTGACGTTCGCGTCACCGATCACGCCGATCGCGTTGTCGACGATCTGGATCGGGACGACGACGTCGCCCGTGACCTTGTTGCCCTTGAGGTTGTTGTGGCTCGGCGTGAACTTGCCGCCGAGGGTGCTCTGGCTGATCGGGCTCGCGTCGTCGAACTGCTTCGCAGCCTCGTTCGCGGCCTGGGTGACCGGCTTGGTGCTCAGCTCCGTCTGCCCGGCGGGCAGGTCCAGCTGGCCGAAGGGGGTGCCGACCGCGTTGTTGGACTCCTGGATCGGAGCCGTGACGTTCAGGTCGAGCGGTGAGGCAGGGGTGTCAGGGTTGACGTTCTCGTCAGCCGAGGCGATGCCGGTGCCCAGCATCAGCAACCCACCCGTGACAAATGCGGTCTGGAGTCCGCGCTTTGCCCACGTCTGCATGGGGTTTATCTCCTTTATTTCGGGTTCCCTTGCGGGTTCATGGGGGTGCGCCCGTCGAAAGAGGGGGATGGCGTCCGAGCGCACCAGGGGATGGAACTTCTTGCGGGCGCAACAAAGCGCACCGCCGTGTCACGGGTATTGCGCGGACGCCAGGCCGTCAGAGAAGGACGGATGTGGACGCGTCAGCGACCCGTGAAGGGAGGTGTTCAGTCAGGAGTGACGCCGGGCTGCTCGCCCGGGGTGCGCAGCGAGTGGCGCAGGCCGGCGCGGCTCATCGCCGCGACGGCGGTGTCGACGGCTTCGGTCGTCCAGAAGGGGACGCCGAAGTTGAAGCCGTCGAGGTGTCCACCGGGGGCCGTGGTGCCACCCGGGGCGGTGGGGACGGCCGGCGCAACCGGAAGCTGCGCCGGGGTCAGCGGCGACGGCAGATCACGGTGCCCGTCGCGGGAGTGGCCCGCGGCACCGTCGACGTCGTGCTGGCGGCCCGCCTGCGTCGCGAGCGCGGCTCGCAGCGCGGCGGGAAGTTCGACGGTCGAGACGGCGGGAGTGCCCGCCACCTGACCGGGGAAGGAGGTCACCGGCTCCTGCTCGACCGGGTCGAGGCCCGGGAGCACGGGGAGCAGGTCGTGGTGGCCTGCCGGGTCGAGCAGCTGCCACACCTCGTGGCCGAAGTCCGTGGCCGGCGCCGAGGGAGCGATGGTCTGCTCGATGACCTGGCGGGTGTCCTCCGGCTTGCGCGCGATGTGCTCGAGCGAGCCGAGGGTGCGCTCGGCCGGGCTCATCACGGCGTCGTCGGCGAGGTCGGTGACCGAGTCGCTGACGCGCTCGGAGACCTCGTGCCGAAGGGTGCACGGACGAGCGGTCTGCGGCTCGCTCCAGGACGTCGCTTCCTGGTGGCAGGCCGCACCGGTGAGGTCGCCCGCGAAGTGCGCCGCACCGTGGTTCGCGTCGCCGAGACTGCCGTCCGCGGCGGCGGCGACCGGGGTGACGGAAGCCGGGCCGACCTCGACGGTGTCCGCGGAGGCGGAAGCGTCGGAGACGAGCCACGCGGCGGCAGTACCCGCCACCGCGCCGCCGAGCACGAGCAGCGCACGCGACACGAGACGGCCGACGCGCTTGGCGCCCTGCCCCTCGTTCGTCGCGGTGTTCGCCACTCGTCGTCTCCTCGTGCTGGGTTCGTGATCCGGCTTTCGTGATCCGGCCGTTGCGGAAGCGACCTAACCAAACCGGCGCCGCGCCGCGCACCCTTGACACGACTTGATGCCCCCATCGTGTGAAAGACACACCGTGTAGCTCGATTTGACGGTCGGTGATCATGCCTGGCCGTCACGCGTGTCGGACGCGGCCGTGGGAAAGCGGCCGAATCGGGTGGTCCAGCCGCTACGGTGAGCCGGTGACCCACGCGCGACGCGAAGACCCGTTCCTGCCGGAGCACGAGGACGTCACCGGGCTGATCCCCCGGGGCCTACGCATAAGTGCCGCACTGGCGTGGCGGTTCATCGTAGTGGTCGCGGCGCTCTACGCAGTGGTGTGGGCGGTCGGCTACCTGTCCGTCGTCGTCATCCCGCTGGGCATCGCCCTGCTGGTTTCGGCGTTGCTCGCGCCGGCGGTGCAGAAGCTGGTGGCGGTCCGGTTCCCGCGCGGGCTCGCGACGGCGGTCGTGCTGATCGCCGGGCTCGCCGTGCTGGGCGGGCTGCTGACGTTCGTCGTCACCCAGTTCTCCTCCGGCCTGCCGCAGCTGCAGAGCCAGCTCAACGAGAGCCTCAACCAGATCAAGAACTGGCTGATCAACGGCCCGGCGCACCTGCGCCAAGAGCAGCTCCAGGAGTTCATCAACCAGGTGTTCGGGTTCCTGCAGAACAACCAGGCCTGGCTCACCGACACCGCGCTGACCACGGCCGGCACGGTCGGCGAGATCGTCACCGGTTTCCTGCTCACGCTGTTCATCACCATCTTCTTCCTCAGCGGCGGCGACGGGATCTGGACGTTCCTGGTGCACGGCGTGCCCGCCCGGGTCCGCAACCGGGTGGACGTCGCCGGGCGCCGCGGGTTCGCGTCGCTGGTGAGCTATGTGCGGGCGACGGCGGCCGTGGCGGTCGTCGACGCCGTCGGCATCGGCATCGGGCTGTGGATCATGGGCGTGCCGCTGGTGATCCCGCTGGCGACGCTGGTGTTCCTCGGCGCGTTCATCCCGATCATCGGCGCGGTGATCACCGGCGGGGTCGCGGTGCTGATCGCCCTGGTCACCAACGGCTTCATCGGCGCGTTGATCGTGCTGGCCATCGTGATCGGCGTGATGCAGCTGGAAAGCCACGTGCTGCAGCCGCTGCTGCTCGGCCGCGCGGTGAAGCTGCACCCCCTCGCCGTCGTGCTGGCCATCACCGGCGGCCTCGTCGTGGGCGGGATCGCCGGTGCGCTGATGGCGGTGCCGATCCTGGCGGTGCTCAACGCGGGCATCCGGTCGCTGCTCCACGAGACCGACCCGGATCCGGCCGAGGTGAACGTCCTCAAGGACCAGGCCGCGCAGCCGAACGACGCCGAGCCGGGGACGCCGGGTGCCACGGTGCCGACCCGTGGCGAAGACGACGAGAAGAAGTGACCGTCCGGCGGACGCCCGACCCCGTCACGCCCATGTGGCGGGGCGTGCTCGCCTTCCGCTTCCTCACCTGGGCGTTCGCCTGCGGCACGGTCATCGTCCAGAGCGGCGAGTACCGGCGCGGATGGCTGGCGTGGACGATCCTCGGCGTGATGGCCGTGTGGTCGGTGGTGAGCAGCTTCCTCTACCTGCGCGAGCGCACGCGGCCGCCCGCGCTGGTCGTCTTCGACCTCGTGTTCACCACCGGGCTGCTGCTGAGTTCGCCGTGGGTGCTCAGCGACACGCAGTTCGCGCTCAACGTCCCGCTCATCACGACGGTGTGGGCGGCCGTGCCGCCGGTCGCCGCGGGCGCCCGGTTCGGCGCGGTCGGCGGGGTCCTCGCCGGGCTGGTCGTCGGCGTGGCGACCGCGCTGGCGCGGGAGAAGTTCGACCTCGACGTCGCCCGCGACGGCGTCCTGCTCGCCGCCGCCGGCCTGCTCGTCGGCATGGCTTCGACGATGGCCCGCCGGTCGGCCGCGCGGCTGGAGCAGGCGCTGCGGAAGGAAGCGGCGACGGCCGAGCGGGAGCGGCTGGCGCGGTCGATCCACGACAGCGTGCTGCAGGTGCTCGCGCGGGTCCGGAAGCGCGGCAACGAGGTCGGCGGCGAAGCGGCGGAGCTGGCCCGGTTGGCCGGCGAGCAGGAGATCGCGCTGCGGTCGCTGGTGACGACCGAGCCGGTGAAGCCGAACGAAAGCGGCCGGACGAGCCTGCGGGCCGCGTTGCAGCTGCTCGCGACGTCGTCGGTGCAGGTCTCGGCGCCGGCGGACGACGTCGAGCTGCCGGCGCACGTCACCGGCGAACTGGTCGCCGTGACCCGCGAAGCACTGTCGAACGTCGAGAAGCACGCGGGCCCGGACGCGCACGCGTGGGTGCTGCTGGAGGACCTCGGTGACGAGGTCGTGGTGAGCATTCGCGACGACGGACCGGGCATACCGGACGGCGTTCTCGAGCAAGCCGCCGCGAAAGGGCACCTCGGCGTGGTGGAATCCATCCGGGGGCGGGTCCGCGACCTCGGGGGAAGCGCGACCCTCGACACCGGGCCCGGCCGGGGCACGGAGTGGGAGGTCAGGGTGCCGAGCACGAGGGGTGCGAGATGAGTGACGAACCGCGGATTTCCGTGATGGTGGTCGACGACCACCCGATGTGGCGCGACGGGGTGGCCCGCGACCTCACCGAACACGGCTTCGACGTGCGGGCGACCGCGCCCGACGCCGACGCCGCGGTGCGGATCGCGCGGACCGTGCAACCGGACGTCGTCCTCATGGACCTGAACCTGGGCAGCACGTCGGGCGTGGACGCGACCCGCGAGATCACCGCGGCGCTGCCGTCGACGAAGGTGCTGGTGCTCTCGGCGAGCGGCGAACACAAGGACGTCCTGGAGGCGGTGAAGGCCGGCGCGTCCGGTTACCTGGTGAAGTCGGCGTCCGCGGTGGAGCTGGTCGACGCCGTCCACCGGACGGCCGCGGGCGATCCGGTGTTCACCGCGGGCCTGGCCGGGCTGGTGCTCGGCGAGTACCGGCGGATGGCCGACGCGCCGGCCGAAGGGGCGGAGCCGCCGCGCCTGACCGAGCGCGAAACCGACGTCCTGCGCCTGGTCGCGAAGGGGCTGACCGCGCGGCAGATCGCCGAGCGGCTCGTGCTGTCGCACCGCACGGTGGAGAACCACGTCCAGTCGACGCTGCGGAAGCTGCAGCTGCACAACCGCGTCGAGTTGGCCCGCTACGCGATCGAGCACGGCCTCGACGAGGAGTGACGCGTCAGGGCAGGACCGCGAAGCCCGACCAGTTGCCCGCCGGCAGCGCGGCCTGGCTCAGGCGCCACTGCGGTTCGCCGGGGTGCCAGGCGGCGAGGACGCCGTCGGCGAGCACGAGGTCACCGGCGTCCGACCAGTCGAAGCCGCCGCCGCGTTTGAGGTGCTCGGTGACGAACGGCATCCCGGGGGCGTGGTCCCAGGTCGGCCCGTCCGGGCGCAGCAGCCAGATGTCCCGCGTCTGTGTGCTGGTGCCGCGGTAGGCGGGGTTCGCGAAGTCGACGGCCCAGATCCTTCCTTCGCGCGAGGGCACCACGGTGGGTGCCGGGCCGATCGAGGGCCTGCTGAGCTTCTTGCTGCTGTTGTCCCGCAGGTCGACCAGGGTCAGGTCGGTCAGGCCGTCGAGCAGCAGCCAGTCGCCGGCGGCGCCGAGGATGCGCGGCGCCTGCCGGACCGTGCGGCCGGTCGCCGGTTCGATCAGGACGTCGGTCGACTCGGCGGCGTCGCCGTTGATGGTGATCAGCAGCCCGTGCGCGGTCTCGGCCCGCACCCGGGTGCGGCAGCTGGCGGGCTGGCCGCGGCCGAGTTCGCCCCCGGTGAGCGAGACGTGCTGGAGACGGCAGTTGTCCGGCGCGTCCTGCCTGATCAGCCACATCCCTTCGCCGCCGGCGTCGGGCCCCACCGACCAGGCGCGGCCGTGGGAACGCGGCGGGCTCGACGGCCCGGTGTACTCGAGGATTTCGAAGGGCTCGGAGTTCTGGGCGTGCTGCGGGAGCGCCATCAGGACGACGTGCTTCCCGATCCGGACGACCTCCAGCTGGACGTCGCCGCCGGGATAGCCGGGCGGGGTGGCCGCGGCGCCGCGGCCGGCGTCGAACAGGGTGGGTCCGGCGGTCGGCAGCAGTGCGGTGACGCCGATGCCGCCGGTCGCCTGGATGCCGGAAAGTTCCGCCAGTGGCGCGGGCGGCGCTGGCGGCGGTTCGGCGCTGCACCCGGCCAGCACGACGACGGCCACCATGGCGGCCACAGCACGGAATACGGGTCCGTTCAGGGTTTTCCCCCGATCTCCCTGGTGAGATCCGGTTCTACCATCGAAGGCATGGGCGAGGAAGAGACCACGGCGGCGGAACCGGTGACGGAAACCAAGCCGTTGAGCGAGCGCGATCTCCGGGTGTCCGACGACGAGCGCGAGCACGTCGTCGGCGTGCTGCAGAAGGCGATCGGCCGCGGGATGCTCGACCTCGACGAGTTCACCGAGCGCACCGACCGCGCGCTCGCGTCGAGGACGCGCGGCGAGCTGAACGCCGTGCTCGCCGACCTGGCCGGCCTCTACCACCCGGCCGCGGCACTCGCCGCCGCTCCGGCGTACGCGTCTCCAGTGGGCTATCCCGGCTATTCGACCGGGCAGCGGTTCGAGCTGAACGCGAAGTACTCGTCGCTGGTCCGCGGCGGGCCGTGGGTGGTGCCGGCCGAACTGGTGGTGCGCAACAAGTACGGCTCGACGAAGCTGGACTTCACCGAGGCCCAGGTGCAGTCGCCGGTGGTGCACATCGAGTTGGACGCCAAGTGGGGCTCGGTCGAGATCATCATCCCGGAGCACGCCTCGGTGGACCTCAACGCGATCAGCGACGTCAAGTTCGGCTCGATGGAGGACAAGACGCGCAGCAACGGGCGGATGGGCAACCCGCGGTACGTGCTGACCGGCCGCGTGCACGGCGGCTCGCTGGTCGTCCGGCACCCGCGGCGCGGGCTCTTCGGCTAGCCGGGGCCCCTCTGCCCCCGGCGTCAACAAGGCCTCCCCACCCAGGCATCGGGTGGGGAGGCCTTCGTCAGTCAGCTCGTCAGGCGGCCAGCGGCCGGACCGAGCGCAGGTGCCGGGCGACGAACCAGACCAGCGCGGCGAACGCGACGGCGGCCAGCCCGGCGACGACGTGCAGCCCGGTGGGGAGACCGTGGGTGCGGGTGACGGCGTTGCCCAGCGTGCCGACGGTGGCGAGGCCGAAGGCGTAGCCGAACTCGTTGACGGTCTGGGCCAGCGAAGCGGCGGCACCCGCCTTGCGCTGCGGAACCGAGCCGACGACGAGGTCCGTGCCCAGCGCGACCATCGGCCCGACGCCGAGCGACGTCACGGCGAAGCCCAGTGACGGCCACACCGGCCCGGCCGCGGCATCGACGAGCGCGAGGATCGCCATCCCGCCCGCGGCGAGGGCGACCCCGCCCGCGATCAGCCTGCCGGGCCTGAACCGGCGGGCGAGAACGGGCGCGGCGAGGAAGCTGACGGTGGAGGCGGCCATCCCCGGCAGCAGCCCCAGCGCGGCCCCGACCGGCGAGAGGTGCTGCGCGAGCTGGAAGAACTGCGCGACGAACAGCATGGTGGTGCCGCCGAGCATGCTGAACAGCAGCATCCCGCCGAGCGTGGTGCGGAAGGCCTTCGCGGCGAACAGGCTGAAGTCGACGAGCGGGTCGTCGAGCGTCCGCTGCCGCTTCACGAAGACGTACCCGACGATCAGGCCGGCTCCCAGGGCGAGCACCGCGGTGAGGTGGACGCCATCGCGCGCGATTTCCTTGACGCCGTAGACGACGGGCAGGATGGCGGCGAGCGAGAGGCCGACACTCGGCAGGTCCAGGCGGCCGGCGGTCTCGTCGCGGTACTCCGGCAGCAGCTTCGGGCCGATGACCAGCAACAGGACCATGGCGGGCACGCCGAGCAGGAAGACCGAGCCCCACCAGAAGTGTTCGAGCAGGAAGCCGCCGACCATCGGCCCGATGATGGCGCCGACGGTGAAGCAGCCGGCCCAGATCCCGATCGCTTCGGCCCGCTGCCGAGGGTTCTCGAACATGGTCCCGATGAGCGAGAGGGTGGACGGCGCGAGCGTCGCCCCGGCGATCCCGAGCGCGGCCCGCGCGGCGATGAGCATGCCGGCACTCGTGGAGAAGGCGGCGAGCACGGAGGCGGCCCCGAAGGCGGCGGCCCCGGCGAGCAGCAGCTTCCGCCGCCCGATGCGGTCACCGAGCGTCCCCATGGTGACCATGAACCCGGCGACCATGAAGCCGTAGGTGTCCATGATCCAGAGCTGTTCCGTGCCATCGGCGTGCAGGCTGACGGCGAGCTTGGGCAGCGCGAGAACGAGGACGAAGACGTCCAGCGAGACGAGCAGGGTGGGCAAGGCCAGTACGGCCAGCCCGACCCACGCCCGACGCCCAGCCCGAACGGCATCAACCCCTGCCGGGGCGGCGATGGTGGCGGTCATGGTGAGGGTCCTCTCGACTCGGGGGTGCTTGCCTTCACCTCTTCGTCGAGCGGCCTTGCCGGGAATCGACAACCGGCGCGGATTTTTGTGCCGGAGCCTTCCCGGAGGTGGCTTTCACGAGCTTGGGGCGGGTTGCCCACACCCCTCGATCAATGTGGACAACCACGCTGCTTCAGCTTCGCACAGGTCAGCACTGTCGGTGATGACCGATAGACTGAAAGTGGGGGGGCGCCCCTGGGAGCTGGGGTGATTTTGAGCCGGTTCGGTCCTGGAGGCGCGCTGGTGGGGCAGGTCAGGCGGGGCGGGTGGATCAAGCCCGCGCGTGCCGGTCGGATCCGTCGTGGGGGCGCGAGCCGGGTGGAGTTGGACCCGGCCGCGCTGGTGAGCGCGGATCGGGCCCGCACTCGTGAGAGCGCAGGCCGGGCCCAGATCGCCTGGCACCCGGCCGGTCGGCGGCGCGCCCCACCGACCAGCCGGGCGCGGGCAACTCCAGCCGTACCGCGGCCCGCGCCAGGCGCAGACCCAACCAGGCTCCGCCGAAACAGGTCAGCCTCGAGCGGCCGTGCGTGCTGCCGCCGGGTCCGAGGTGGCCAGTGCTGCTTCGGCCAAGGCTTCGCACTCCGCGAGCGTGGTGGCCGCCAGGCCGGCGCCCACCGCGCGGACTGCCGGGGCGTTCATCGACAGGCTCGTCAGGCCCAAACCCGCCAGGACCAGGGCCAGCCGCGGGTCTGCTGCCGCCTCGCCGCACACGCCTGCCGGCTTGCCCGTTGCCTTGGCTGCGTCGCCGATCAGCTTCAGGAGGCGCAGGAGCCCCGGCTGCCAGGGGTCGTTGAGCTTCGCGACCGCGCCCAGCTGGCGGTCCGCCGCGAACGTGTACTGGGCCAGGTCGTTCGTGCCGACCGAGACGAAGTCGACGACCTGCAGGATCTCGCGGGCGCTCAGCGCTGCCGCCGGGATCTCGATCATCACGCCGGCCCGGGCGATGCCTGCCGCGCGGACGCGGCCGGCGAACCAGGCGGCTTCCTCGACCGTCGCGACCATCGGGGCCATCACCGAGACCTCCGCGCCGGAGTCCTCCGCCGCGCCGGCGATCGCCTCGAGCTGGCGGTCCAGCACCTCGGGGCGGTCGAACGCCACGCGCAGCCCGCGGACGCCCAGCGCCGGGTTCGGCTCGGCGTCCGGGGAGAGGAAGGCCAGCGGCTTGTCGGCGCCCGCGTCCAGCGTCCGCACGATCACCGGCTTGCCGCGGAACGGCGAGAGCACTGCCGTGTACGCGGCGCGCTGCTCGGCGACCGACGGTTCGTCCGCGGCGTCCAGGTAGCAGAATTCGGTGCGGAAGAGGCCGACGCCCTCGGCGCCCGCGTCGGCCGCGGCCTGCGCGTCGGCCGGGGAGCCGACGTTGCCGTAGACCTTCACGCGGTGGCCGTCGGCCGTCGCGCCCGTGCCGTTCCACTCGGCGAGCTCGGCCACCGTCGCCGTGACGACCGGTGCCGACGGATCCGCGACCTCGACTGTGCCGGTGTCGCCGTCGACCGCAAGCGCTTGCGCGTCCAGGGCCAGCAGCCCGCGCACCGCGACGACGGCCGGGATGCCCAACGCGCGCGCCAAGATAGCGGTGTGGCTGGTCGGACCGCCCTCCTCGGTGACCAGGGCGAGCACCTTCGCCGGGTCGAGGCCCGCGGTGTCGGCCGGAGCGAGGTCGCGGGCGACCAGCACGCTCGGCGACGCCAGCTCGGGCACCCCCGGCGGCGCGATGCCGAGCAGCTCGGCGATCAGCCGGTCGCGCACGTCACGGACGTCTCGGACGCGCTCGGCCATGTACCCGCCCGCGGCGGCCAGCGCTTCGGCGAAGCCTTCCGCGGCCAGGTAGACGGCTCGCGCGGCGGGCAGGCCCTGGGTTTTGACCAGCGTTTCGGCCTGGGCGGCCAGCGCCGGGTCGGCCGCCATCGCGGCGGTGGTGATGAGGATCGTGGCGGCCTCGCCCGTGGCCGTTTCGGCCTGCTTCTCGAGCCGTCCGGCGACGACCGCGGCGGCGGGCGTGATCCGGGCGGCCTCGGCGGCGGGGTCGGCCGGAGCCGGGGTGGCGGCGGGCTCGCCGAGCGGCTCCGCGACGCGGACGACGGGACCACTGGCGCGGCCGGGGCTGACGGCGACCCCGGACAACGGCTCCGCCGACGCACTCTTCCCCGCGAAGGCGGCATCAGACTCAGACATGGTCTAGACCATAGCTCAGATAGGCCTGGATATCTCGTGGTGGCGGGCACAAACCGCGTTGCCGTACCTGTTCGAGCACCGGCCGGACCTCCTCGTGCCACCAGGCGTCGGCCAGTTCGTCGCGGCTGTGCACCGGCCGTCCGGCCAGCATACGGCGGAAACCCCAGGCCTCGGCCGAGTCGCCGAGCCGGAACCAGTCGGCCGGGTCGTCGAGCCACAGCCCGAGGCGGACGTCGTCCGGCAGCGGCACGCGCTCCAGGAACAGCCGCTCGGCGGTCTTCGACGGCAGGTCGGCGAGCGTCAGGCAACGCAGCGCGCAGGCGACGGTGCTGATCCAGCGGACCCGCGCGCGGATGGTCCGGGCGCCGCGGGCACGGGCGATGCCGACGCGGTGGTGGCCGTCCTCGACGAAGAACATGTCGGAGAGCCGCACGAGCCGCACCGGCGGGAGGTCCGCCGACGTCCGGGTCAGGTGCTCCCAGCGGTCGCGCAGCGCCCGGTTGCGCGGCCGGAACTCGCGGTCGAAGTCCCCGGCGCGGGCGACCGTGCCGACGACGCCCTCCAGCGGCACGTCGTAGACGCCTTCGTCGAGTTCGGTCTGCTTGCCGAGCGCCTTGAGGGTTTCGCCGAGCGGCATGATCGCGAGCCGGTCGGGACGGCGCGCGTCCGCGATCGCCCGCAGCTGTGCGGCGTAGCCGCGCCACCAGGCCGATTCGAACGAGTCGCCCATGTGACGTCCAACACGGCGTCCCGGACGATCATTCCCCCAGGTCGGCTGCGGTGGGGTAGGACGGCTGCGCCCCCGGCCGAGTCACGCTGATCGCCGCGACGCGCACCGCCCGCTTCGCCGCGGAGACCAGGTCGGCCCCATCGGCGAGCGACGCGGCGAGCGCGCCCGCGAAGGCGTCCCCGGCCCCGGTGGTGTCCACGGCCTCGACCTTCGGCGACTCGACCGCGGTCGTGCGGTCCGGCTCCACCACGACCGCTCCCGCCGCGCCGAGCGTGACGACGGCCGTCCGCGGCCCGAGGTCCAGGAGCTTCCGGAAGTCCGCGCCCGGCCCGGTGAGCCACGCGGCCTCGTGCTCGTTGACCAGCAGGACGTCGAGCTTGGCCAGCGTCCCCGGGGAGAGCTTCGCCGCCGGCGACAGGTTCAGCAGCACCCGCACGCCGTTCTCCGCGGCCCGCGCGACGGCGTGCTCGACGGTCGGCAGCGGCACCTCCAGCGAGACGACCACGACCTCCACCCCGTCGAAGACGGCGTCGACGTCGGCCGGCTCCAGGCTGGAGTTGGCGCCGGGCGAGACGAGGATCGAGTTTTCGCCGTCCGGGGTGACGGTGATGTAGGCGATGCCGGTCGGCCGTTCGCTGGTGCGCACGAGCCCGGTGTCGACACCGGCGGCGCGCAGCGAATCGAGCAGCAGCCTGCCGTAGGGATCGTCGCCGACGGCGCCGAGAAGTGCGACGTCCGCCCCGAGCCGCCCCGCCGCGACCGCCGTGTTGGCGCCCTTGCCGCCCGGCGACAGCACGGTGTCGCCGCCCAGCACCGTCTCCCCGCCGGCCGGCCGCCGATCCACCGCGACGACGAGGTCGGCGTTGGCGGATCCCACAACGAGCACGTCAGAGTTCATGCCCGCACTGTGTCATGGAAGCGGTCAGGACCAGGTCAGCACGGGCGGACGGGAGATAAGTGAAGGTTTTTGTAACTTATCCGGGGCTGAGTGCGACAATCATGCGAGCAGCGGATGCCCGTCACTCGATCGGGGGATGTCCATCCCTCGGCCGTCACTTCGTGGCCCTGGTCCCGCTCTCCTGGTGCGTCATCGCGGAGACGTGATGATGTTGCCCCAACCGGCGTCTGCCGGGCAGGGCATCGGGTCGCCGGCGCCGATCACGTAGCCCCCCGAGTGATCGGCGTCGGCGGCGCCCCTGTCCGCCGTGTCACGTGTTCGGCCGCGCCCGGCGAGACTTTCGCGGCCAGCAACCGGTCAGCACCACGACGCAGCACCGCGTGGACCGAAACGTACTGACGCGAGGCCTTCTTCGCCGAGGGCTCGGTGGTCAGCCGGGCGAGGTCGCTACGCCGCACCCGTACCGGGTCACCTTCCTCGGGCCGCCAGGTGATGGCATCGGCCCTGAGGACGAACTCGCCGCGATCGCCGCGGTACCGCGTCAGGTAGAGCAGCACCCAGATCGCCACGGCAACCGGGAGCGGGATTCCCGGCGGGATGTCGAAAATGGCCGGCGCCGTGAAGTCGGCGATGACGGCCAGCCAGGCCGTCCACAGGCAGAACAGCCGGCCACCGGACGCCTTGTCGGCGCGGACCAGCGTGTGCGCCTGGTCCGCATTCCAGCGCCTGACCAGCAGCTTCACCGGGTTCGGCACGCCGAAGCCGCCGCGCCGGACGTTCTTGGACGTCCACCGGGCGAGCCCGGGGCGGTACCGCTCGATCGCCGCCGACGCCTTCTCGGCTTCCTCCCTGGTCAACGCCGAAGACAGCATGAAGCCGTCCTCGGACCTGTGCCGGAGCAGGAAGTTCAGCTTCTGGATCGCTTCGTCGTCCACGAGCGAAACGGCGAGCGCGACCCGGCCCCCCGGCTGCCCGTCGCGGAAGTCGAACCGGCGGACGGCGTCCCAGGGCAGGACGAGCGTCGTCTTGTCCTCGAGGGGCTGCCGGAACCCGTCGGGGCCGAATTCGACCCGCGTGGTCGCCAACGCGCCCTTGCGGCGGAGGTACCACCCCAGGATCGGCTTGCTGCAGAAGCACAGCAACGCCAGCACGCCGAGCACGGGCGCGACCAGGCGCGCGACCGGATCGTGGCTGCGGGCCCACACCAGCAGACCGGCCGCGACGGCGGGCACGACGCCGAGGACCGCCAGGCACCCGGCGGTCGCACGCAGCCGGGATGGCGGGTCGTAGATCGGCAGCCGCACCGGCACCACGGCCGTCTCCGGCTCGCCGGGAGTCGTCGAGACCACGGCGCTAGATCGACCCGGAGATGCGCCGGCCACCCTGCTGTTGGAAGACCGGCTCGGGTTTCTTCTCGTTGTAGTGGTTCTCGCGGTACTCCTTGTCGGCTTCGTCGTAGGCGCCCGCGGTCTTCTTGCCCGCTTCCTTCCCGGCTTCTTCACCGAGTGCCTTGGGCAGTTCCTTGATGCCGTCCTTGAAGACGCCCGGCGCCGCGCGAGCCGCGTCCCGCAGCGCCGCAAGCAGCTTCTGGCCGACGGTGCGGAACAACCCGCTGAGGTGGTTGAACTGGCTGATGCCCTTCTGGAAGGCCCGCATCAGCTTCTTCAGCCATTCCGACATCCGCGAGCCGCACTGGACGATCTCGGCCGTGCCTTCACCGGCCAGGCCCGCCGGCGCCGCGGGACCCGGGTAGCGCATGAGGATGCTGATCAGCTTGCCGATGCATTCGGTGAGCAGGTCGCGGAGCACGCTGCGCACGACGTTGAGAATGCTCTTGCAGACGTCGATCAGGACGGAGACGGCTTTCGCGCCGCCGGCGACCCCGGAGTACATGTCGCCGAGCTCGGTGGTGAACGCGCGGTAGGCGTCCGCACCTTGGCCCTGCCACTCCGCGCTGTCCGCCTTCACCGTCTCCAGGAGGTCTTTGGCGATGGCGTCGATCTCGTCGCTGATGCCGCTCCACGTCTCCTGCATGACGTCGAGCTGTTCCTGGTTCCCGGTCACCCAGTCGAGCGGGGCGCGCAGGAATTCGACGTGCTCGATCAGCCAGCCGAGCCCCATACTGGCCAGGCCGGCGATCGGGTCCCGGAGGAAGTCCATCACGCCGGCGGCGCCGAAGCCGAGGTTGAGCAGGCCTTCGGTCCAGTCGCCGTCGGCCGCTTTCGTTGCCGCGTCCCAGAAGTCCTGCGCCATCCCGGCGCCTTCGAGCGCCGAGGACCCTTCGTCGACCTTCTTCTTGGCTTCCGTCACCAACGCGTTCTCAGTCAAGGTGGATGCCTTCCAAGCTCGCCTTGACGTCCTGCTCGCGCCAGTCGACGTGCTGGGACCAGGTGCGCACGCGGTCGATCTGCTCCTGGGCCACGTTCTTCGCGTGGCCGATGGAGTCGCTCCCCAGGGTCTGGGCGACACCGCACAGCGCACCGAGGCCGCAGGCCTGGCCGATGAGGCCGAACGCCATCGGGTCGACGACCTGGGCCGCCGCGTCCAGCGTCTTCGCGAACCGGTCGACGAACGGTTCGAGTTTCTTCGCGTGGGACAGCAACTGCTCCGGCTCGATCCGGATGTCCGCCTGCGGGTCGTTCACCGTCTTCCCTCCCTCGTTGCCCTGGTCAGCGCAGGTAGTCGCCGTCGCTGAAGTAGTCGTCGTCGGTGCCGGGCCCGGGCGCGGCGCGCGGCGGAGCCGGTTTCGGCTTCGGCTGCGCCGGCGGCTCTTCCTCGGCGATGAAGCGCGCCCCGTCGTCCGCGGGCGCCGCGTGGCCACCGTCCACGAAACCTTGCGGCTCCGGCTCCGGGAATTCGCGGTGGAGCTGCTGGACGAGCTCGTTCATCGTGTCGGTGCCCGCGATCGACGGGATCCCGGCCTGCACGGCGCCCGCCAGCTTGCTCTGCGCGCGCTGGACGGTCCGCAGGATCTCGTCGGCGAGGTTCGCCTTCTCCCGCACCGCGTGCCCGATCTCCAGGCCGACGAGGTTGCCGAGGTGGTTGACCTTGACCGCGATGTGGCCGTCCTGGCTGCGCTCGGACACGGAGACCGCTGCCATCTCGGCCTGCATGCGGTCGCCGCGCTGCTTGGCCTCGGCGATCTTGGCGTCGAAGCTCGCCAGCAGTTGCTCAGGATTCGACACGCGAACCTCCCCTGTTCACGTCAGTAACCGTACGGCAACCGAGTGTGGCACACCGGTCCGACAGTTTCGGCGGAGTTCCGGTTTTCCCCACTCTTCCTTGCGGCAATCCGGATGTTCACACTGGTCAACGGCTCGTAGCGTGCTTCGCATGAACATCTCCGACTGGAAACGGACGATCTACGCAGCGGTCGCGCTACCCGCCTACCTGGCCGGCCCGAAGGCGCGGAAGCGGCTCGCGCGGCGATGGCTGGACGCCGAACCGAGAGCGGGTGGATTCGTCGCCGCGGTCGCGGCCTTTCCGGTCGCCCTGCTGATCTGGTACCTCGTCGGCCGCATCGCGACCTTCGGGTTCTTCTGGACCGAGGAGGGCGCCGCCGGGTCGTGGGGCGGGCCCTCCCTCGTCGGGGCGTGGGCCGTGCACTTCTTCGGGGCGCTCGGCATGGCCGTCGCGGCCATGTGGGTGCTGCGGCCGCTGACGCGGTGGCAGGTGCGAAAGCCCGACCTGGTCGTTTCTTCGCACAGTCGGTAACCGCTGCGGTATTGTGCGTGACGCAAGAGGGGAGATCGAACGCGAGGGGAGCGCGGTTCGGTGGGGTTGTTCGGCGACATGCTCGACGCTGCCAAGCACGTCGGGTCCGAAATCGCGCACGCCGTCCAGTCGGGCGGTGAGCGGCTCGGCAACGTCTTGACCGGCGCGGGCGTCGGCCTGCTCGCGGGCGGGCTGCCCGGCGCGATCGCGGGAGCCTACGTCGGCTCGCAGACCGGTACCGGGGCGGCGAACCCGCAGGCCGCTGGGCTGTCACCCGGCCAGCTGGTCAAGGCCGTGATGAACGGTCCCGGCACCGAGTCGCTGCAGAAGGTACACAAGGCGGGTGCCGACCAGTCGACCTACCAGCGCCAGCTCGAACAGGGCACGCGCGAACTGACTTCTGGCCTCGAATCCGCGTGGACGGGTGGCGCATCGGACGCGGCCCGGGAGCGTCTCCAACCGCTGACGGCGTCGGCGGTTTCGGCGTCGACGAGCCTCGACCGGAACTCGACGCTGGCCCAGACGCAGATCGACCAGTTCCACCGGATGAAGAACTCGCTGCACCCGGACGTCGCCGACCAGCCGCCGACCCGCAGCGCTTGGGACGTCGCGACGCCGTGGAACACCGACACCGAAGACAAGATCAACCAGTACAACCGGAAGGCCCAGGAGAACGTAGAGAAGTACACCGCGTATTCGCAGCAGTCCAGCTCGAACACCGCGGCCCGGACGATCGACTACGGCCAGCTCGGCGAGTACACCGGCGGTGAATTCAGGGTGCAGGACCCGAAGAAGCCCGTCGAACCGCCACCGCGGAAGCGGACGCCGTCCGGCGGCGACGACGACCGGTCGATCGGCACCCAGGTGCAGCCGCCGCCGGCCGTCCACCCGCCGGTCGTGCAGCCGCCACCTCCTCCCGGGCAGGTCACGCCGCCAGGGCAGGTCACGCCGCCGGGGTCGCACACGTCCGGCGTGGACGACAGCGTTCGCGCGCAGAGTTACGTGCCGCCGTCGACCCAGTACCCGCCGGGCTACCAGCCACCGGGCTTCGGTCCCGGCTCGGGTCCCGGCGGTGGGCCGGGTCCCGGCTTCGGGCACGGTTTCGGCCCTGGTGGCGGCGGCTTCGGACCGGGCTCGTCGTCCGGCGCGAGCGGCGGCACCGGCGCGGGTGCCCGCGGTCCGGGCGCGGCGACCGGCGCCGGCGTCCCGGGCGAAGGTCGTCCCGGCGGAGCCGGTGGCGTCCGCGGCGGCGCGGCGGGCAAGCCGGGCTCGCCGGGGATGGGCGGCATGGGCCCCGGCGCCAAAGGTGGCCAGGGCGAGGAGGACACGGAGCACCAGCGCGCGTCGTACCTGGTGGAGGCGGATCCGGAGAGCATCTTCGGCGGCTCCGACGAGCGGACGGTGCCCCCGGTGATCGGGCTGTGATCTTCCTGCCCAAGGCCGCCCTGCTCACCGCGTGGGAGTGGGAACAGCACGGCCCACCGCCGGCGGTCCTCGGCGCCGACAACCTCTGGCTCGGCGACGAGACCCGCAAGCGGCTCGACGAGCAGGTCCTCGACGTCCTGGCATCGCTCCGGCTCGCGGCGGGTGGCACGTTGACGCGGGAGTTCCGCGACGTCCTGCGCGTCCTGGCGAAGGGCGCCCACCAGTTCACGGCGTGGCTGGGCGACATCGAGGCGGACGAGTCGGGCGCGGTGCTCGTCTCCGCCGCCGGGCCGGACGCGCTCCGGCTGATCCGGAAGGACGAGACGGTCCGGATCGACGTCGTGGAACCGTCGCGGCTCGCGGAGTCGCTGGCGGACGTGCTGCCGCCGGTACCGCCGGCGCGGATCTCGGCGGTGTCCATCCCGGAGGCGCGGTTCTCGGACCGGGCGGTGGAGGAGTCCTACGACCTCGACGACCCGACCGTCGACCGCGGCCGGGACCCGTTGCCCTGGGCTCGTCGGCTGATGGCGGCCCGGCGGACGGGGCTGCACCAGTGCTACGCCGTGAACCGGGGTGCTCGCAGCGCGCCGATCACCGCGGTGGACATCGCCGGGACCGGGCGGGTGCTGACGTATGTGTACCCGGGGCGCGAGCGGATGGTCAGCTTCCAGCCGGGGACCCGGGGTGCGCTGACCGAGGTGCTGTACGCGACCCTGAACGGGTTAGGGGGAGGGCGATGACGGACTTCTTCAGCGGGATCGGCTTCTGGGCGACGGACATGCCGAGCGGGGCGGCGCCTGCTGGTGGGCAGGGATTCGCGATGAGCTCGGCGGAGATGCGGGCGATGCTCAAGAAGGCCGAGGACCAGCGCACGGCCCTCGGACAGCAGATGCGGGCCGCCGAATTCACGCTCAAGGCAGTGCCCCCAGCCGAGGAGCCGGTCAGCCAGGCAGCCGTGAACGGGCCGAACGGGGTGAACGAGGCCAGCGAGTACTACCACGGACACCTGCAGTACCAGTTCAACTACTACTCCGAACTGATCCGGCGGTTGCGACAGGCACTCGGCATCACCGAAGCCGCGGACCAGCAAGCAGCGGATTCGACCAAGACGATCAAGGGGTCGCTCGAATGAGGCATCGGATTCTCGTGACCGCGGCCGTGGTCGCCGCCGGAGCGACGCTACTTACCTCTTGTACCGGTAAAGAATCGTTGTCCGGCACGCCGACGCCCGCGCCGGCAAGCACTCCGGAGCTGCCGAACGGCGGAGCTCCGAAGGTCGGCAGCCCGTTGCCGGCCAAGGTCCTGGACGGCAGTCCTTGCGATTCCGCACTGACCGCAGATCAGGTAAAAGGTTACCTCGGAGAGACGGACGCAGCCGATGCGAAGGACACGGAACTGGGTCCTTCGTGCGACTGGAGCAGCAGTTCTGGAAGTGCTGCCGGCATCCTGGTCGGCTACGAGACGAAAACCGGCCAGGGAATCAGTCTCACCTACAAGAACGTGAAGCCGAAGGCCAGGCGCTGGGTCGATGACCTGGATCCGGTGCAGGGCTACCCCACCGTGTGTTATGTCGGCGTGGGGACCACCGACAACCGGACCTGTGTGGTTGTCGTCGGTATCGCGGATGACCTC
>Ga0207678_10000699_pt1 | contig 30582 bp, 21 predicted proteins | sample KBSC63metaG_FD_184319 | JGI IMG/M metagenome (GOLD analysis project Ga0207678, IMG submission 184319) | Corn rhizosphere microbial communities from Kellogg Biological Station, Michigan, USA - KBS C6-3 metaG (SPAdes) (version 2) | ecosystem: Host-associated > Plants > Roots > Rhizosphere > Soil ... | reverse complement strand
AAACGGAACAGACGACCACCATGGCAGGCTCCTTTGAATTTCCCGTGCACCGGGATTTCGATGGATTCCGCGGTTTCCGCGAAATTCTGTCTGCATTGATGGTGCGCGCCCGGGTGCGCGGCGACAAGGCGTTTCCCGTTGCCGGAAACGGCCTGCCCACGGGAAACCCCGGCGCAATCAGGGCAGGACGCCGGAAATCTCGGTCACCGTCCCTTCCGGAGTGTGGCCGCCGAAGGCGGTGCGCAGTTCGTTCATCTCCCGCAGCGTCGTCTTGCCGGTCACGAACAAAGCCGCGAGCCGGGGCAGCGGCCGGCCCGAGGCGAGCAGGCCGCGTACCTGCTCCGGGTCCAGTGTCAGCACCCGCAGGGCAGGCAGCTCGCAGACCGGCGCCCAGTCCGGCACCGCCGACCCCGCGAGGTGGAGCCGGGTCAGGCGCGGCAGCGTGCGCAACACCGTGAAGTCGAGCGGGCCGCGGACGTCCTCCAGCCGGAGGTCCCAGAGCACCGGATGCCCGGCGACCGCGGCGAGTTCGACCCGCTCCGCGGTGATCTGCAGCGACTCCAGCGCCCCGAGGCCGCCGATGGCCGGGGTCACCGCGCGGGCGCGGTTGACGCACAGCGATCGCAACGAGACCAGCGGCTCGAACGCCGCCAGGTCGACGTCGCCGGCGTCGTTGAGGTAGAGCTCCTGGACCAGCTCGCGCCCGGGAACGCCGGCCACCGCCGACGGCAGGCCGACCTCGGCCGCGTTCGACAGCACCTCGTCGTACGACCGTGTCGCGTCGCCGCGGAGCCCGGTTTCCGCGGCCACGTGCGCGCCGTCCCACGCCTCGTGCCTGCCGGCCCGCAGTGCCTCGACGACCTCGGTGAGCATCGCGGTGATCGACGCCGACATGTACCGCAGGGGACCGTAGATGTCCCGGCCGTACTCGAGGACCTGGCCGGGACGGCCCCGCTCGGCGGGATCGAGGTCGACCGCGAGGTAGTTCATCGCGCGGTCGCTGCCGAAGGTGACCCACCAGTCGTTGCGCGACAGGCGTTTCACGTGGCCGAACGGCACGGTCTCGAACACCACACCGTCGTCGTCCGGTTCGTCTTCCCAGCCGTAGGAACCGGGTTCGCCGTCGAGGTAGTTGCCGACGAGCCGGCCGAGGGAATCGTGGGAGTAGGGGCCGAGCAGGCCGCTTTCCGCCGGATCGCCGTCGGCCACCAGGTACAGCGCACGCAGGTCTTCCGGCAGCCGCACGCCGATCCGGGCCTCGGCGGCCGCGAGGTCGGCCTCGGTCAGCCCGGACGGCCAAGGCGGCGGGCCGCCCTTGATCCCGGCGTACAGCTCGGCGAACTCCCCGGCCAGCCGGGTGACCTCGGTGAGCACGGCCGGGTCGGTCGGCGCCCCGGTCGGCTCGGTGCCGGCGGGCCGGGGCAGGCCGGGCCGCGGGTGCCCCGGATAGCGGAAGCCCGCGTCGAACACCAGCCGCCCGGGGGACACCGACGCGACGTCCGGCCGCGCCGTGAAGGTGTAGCTGCCGCCGACGTCCAGCCGCACCTCCAACGCCGACGGCGGCCGGTCCCGCAGGAGCTCGGCGACCGGCAGGAAGTCGACGGAGAGGTGCTCCCGCACGTCACTCCAGGCGCAGCACGAAACGGCGCCGCCGGTGTGCCGCAGCTGCAGCGTGGCCGCCGCCGCGGTACCGGCGCGCGCCCGCAGCGCCTCCGCCATGGCTCTCGCGATCTCGCCGAATCCGGCGCCCCCTGAGGTCATGCCGGGAGACTAGCGGCGGGGTCCGACAGAAACCGGCGATTGGGTGCGCTTCACTCGGTGAAGGCCGGGCGGTTGCGGTATTTGGCTTCGCCGAGCACAGCGGGGTTGAGCGTGACCCGGTATGCGTCGGCCTCGGCCCACCAGCGGGCGGCCGTCCGGTGGTCTCCGCGCGCGGCCGCCGTGTTTCCCAGGCCGGTCAACGCGCGGGCTCGCTCGTACTCGCTGCCCGCGTCGTCGGCCACTGCGGCTGCGCGGTGGTAGCCGCGCTCGGCCTCGCCCCAGTGGCCCGCGCGGAAGTGGACCCAGGCCACGCAGCAGACCGACATCGCCTGGTCGACCGGCAGCTGGGCGAGCCCGGCCGCCTCGCGGGCCGCGGCCAGTGCCTCCGGGAACCGGTCCAGGGCCACCGAGGCGAGTGCGATGCCGCGCAGGGCGATCACCACGTTGCGGGTGCGCCCGGTCCGGCGGTACACGGCCAGCACCGTCGTCAGGTCGCCCAGTGCGGGCTCGGCCTCGCCGCGGTACAGGCGCGCCCAGGCCAGGCTGGACAGCGCGTCGATCGCACCGCGGTCGTCGCGGGCCAGTGCGAACTCCGCCTGGGCCTGCTGGTGGCAGCGCACCGCGTCGTCGGGGCGGCCCGACTCCAGGTGTGCCATGCCGAGGTTGTTGAGGATCATGCCCGTCGCACTCGGGTCGCCCGCCGCGCGCGCGGCTTCGAGCGCGCGTTCGTGGGTCCGGATCCACGGCTCGAACAGCCTTTCCCGGAAGAAGAACGCGCGGAGCACGAACGCCAGCTGCCAGCAGCGGTCGTACAGCCCGTGCCGGGCCGCCGCGTCGACGGTGTCCGCGAGCGTCGGCCACTGCGCGCCCAGCCAGGCGAGTGCGCCCTCGGCGTCCGAGAACGGCACGCCGGCCGGTGCCGGCAGGCCGGTGGCCGGGCGGAAGCGGTAGGGCTCGGCGAGCTCGTCGGCCGCCAGCGTCGTCGCGACGAGGTGCTCGACCAGCCGGCGGACGGCGACTTCACGGTCGTCCGGCTCGACCTGGGGCAGCGCGTGCTTCGCCGCGAAGGTGCGCATCAGGTCGTGGAGCTCGACGTACCCCCGTTCGTCGCGGACGACCAGGTGCGCGTCGTGCAGCCGGTCCACCAGCCGGTCCGCTTCGCCCGCGCCGAGCCCGGCGAGCGCTTCGACGGCGCCGGTTTCCGCGGCGGCCGCGGGGTGCAGGGCGAGCAGCCCGAGCAACCGCCGCTGGTCTCCGGGCAGGGCCTCGTACGAGACGGCGAACGCGGTGGCGACGCTGCGCTCCCCGTCCTCCAGCGCGCCGAGCCGGGTGGTTTCGTCGGCCAGCCGGTCGCGCAGCTTCGCCGCCGTCCAGCCGCCGGCGACGAACCGGGCGGCGACGATCCGCACCGCCAGCGGCAGCAGGCCGCAGTACCGGACGATCTCGGTCGCCACCTCCTCGTCGGCCGGTGCGTGGTCGCCGGCGACGGACTGGAGGAGCCGCACGGCGTCGCCGAGCGGCAGCACCTCGACGGGGAAGTGCCAGGCGTCGTCGAGCGCGGGCAGCCGTCCCCGGCTGGTCACCAGGATCCGGGACGCCGTCTCGCCGTCCACGATGGCCCGGATCTGCTCGGCGGACCGGACGTTGTCGAGCACGAGGATCATCCGCCGGGCGCGCAGCTGGTCGCGGACCAGGTTGGCGAGGCCGTCTTCGTCGGCGGGGAGCTGGCCGGCCGGGACGTCCAGCAGCCGCAGCAGCCGGTGCAGGGCCTCGGCGGCCGAAAGCTCGGCAGCTCCGGGCGTGTGGCCACGGAGGTCGAAGAAGAGGCAGCCGTCGGGGAACTCGGCCGCGACCTGCCGGGCGGCGGCGACGGCCAACGCCGTCTTCCCGGCTCCCGCCATCCCGTGCACCACGCCGACCCGGGCGTGGCCGGAGCCGAGGAGCAGCGCGGAAAGCGCTTGGAGTTCGGTTTCGCGGCCGACGAAGTACCGTCCGCCGTCCGGCAGCCCGACGATGCCGCCGGCGCTCCGGCGGGCGGGGAACACCGTTTCCGTCACGAGGGCGAGCAGTTCCCCGCCGGCGCCCAGCGCCTGGTCGCAGGCCTTGGCGAGGTCCCGGTTCACCCGGGCCTTACCGTTCTCCACCTTGCTGAGGTAGCCCTTGGTGAAATGAACGGACGCCGCGAGTCCGGTCAGTGACATGCCGACTGACAGCCGTCGACGCTTCAATTCCGCTCCAAAGTCCGGCATGGATCGATCATCCTGTATTCGGTGAACGGGGGGAAGGCTCGCCGGCGGCCCGGGCCCGCCGGCGGCGCCGTGATCAGCCCAGCAGGGAGACCAGCTGGCCGAGCACGATGACGAGGTGCGTGTGCATCGCGTTCTCCTTTCCGGATCGCCGTCGCCGACGTTTCCGTGCGGCGGGTTCCTTGGTGTCGAAGGATTTCGACGACGTAAGCTTGACCCGGCAATTCGGCCGCGGACAGGTGTTTCCCGTTGCCCCTCGGGAGGAATCGGGGACACCGCTTCGACCTGCGCTGTTTCCGGATCGGGAAACCCGGGAAACGGGTGGGGGACTCACGGACCGAGTAGACTTCCCGGCAACGACCAAGACGGAGGTGACGGCTTGGCTCAGGAGGCGGCCGAAGCGAAGATCAACGCTCTGTCAGTGGAGCTGAAACTGCTTCGCAAGGGGTTGGGTATCCAAGCGAAGACCCTGCCTGCGCTCGTCGGCGAACAGTTGCGCGAAGTGTGCGGTGTCCGCGAAGACGACCACCCGGGAACAGTTCGCGGCAAGGTGGTCGAAACGCTTCGCCGGTTGATCGAAAATCTGCCCGAATCGCACCGGGAAACGGCGCGGATCGTCCTGGGCTTCGGCACCGGCGCGAACGAGCGCTACACCCAGCGCCTCGAACTGCTGGGCTCGGACGCCGACCGGAACGTGCGCACGATGCAGCGTCGCGCCGACGACGTCATCTACCTGATCGCCGAAGCCGCGTGCGGGGCGCCGTGGCCGTACGGCGGCGCCGCGGCGATCGACCAGGACGATCCCTGGCACACCTCCGCACTGGCGGTCCGGCTGACCTTGACGGACCCGGCCGAAGCCGAGGTCTTCGAGACCCGCAGGGTGGTCAGCCACGTCGCCGGGCTGGTCGACGTCGAGCACGCGATCTCCCTCGCCCGGCCTGCGAGCACCACCGGCCGGCCCGATCTTTCGGGCCTCGGCATCGACGTCGTCGCCGGCGGCGAGGTGCATTCCGTGCGGCTGGTCAGCTCCACCAGGGTCGCCTTCAGCCTGCGGCCGCCGCAGCCGCTCGACGCCGGTGACGAGCACGAGTTCTTCTTCCGGATCCGCGTGGCCGAGCTGCCCTCCCCGTTCTACTGCTGCACCCCGGAATTCCCGTGCGCGAGCTTCGACCTCAACGTCCGGTTCGACCGGCGGAAGCCACCGCAGCGCGTCTGGCGCATCGACGGCGAATTCTCCAAGGACGCCCAGGACCCGCTGACCGCGCGCAAGCCGCTCTTCCTCGACAACTCGGGCGAGGTGCGCGCCGGTTTCCACGACCTGCGGCCCGCGAGGTCCTACGGCGTCGGCTGGCAGCCCGCTTCTTGAGCCACCAGTCGCCACATCCCCGGAAGCCGGAGCGAACCGGCACTTGCGGCGCGCGTCCGGACCGGCTGATCAGCGGCGTCCGTGCCATCATCGGGCATGGTCACCCGTGAACCCGAGCTCAACAGCGGGGTGCTGCCCGGGAACGTGCGCGCCGACGACTGGATCATGCTGCTGCTCGCCGCCGGTTCGGTCGGGTTGCTGGGGTTCATGGTGCTCAGCCCGCCGGCCCGGGACGTCGGGCTGGTCGTCTTCTACGTCGACTGCGGGATCTGCGCCGTCTTCCTCGCCGAGTTCCTGTGGCGGTGGCGGAAACGGCGGTGGTCCCGGAAGTTCCTGGTGCGCAACTGGTACGAGCTGTTCGCCATGATCCCCGTCGCGCACCCGGCGATGGCCGCGCACAAGTTCGTCAGCGTCGTGCTGCTGCTCGTGCGGATCGGGCGGGCCGCGGACCGGGCCGTCGGCGAGCAGTTCACCTACCGGCTCGTCGACAAGCTCTCCGAGCCGATCGTGAAGGCGATCAAGAAACCGATCACCGTCGCGGTGCTCGACGAGGTCGTCAAAGTGCTGGAAACCGGCAACTACCCGGAAAACCTGGCCAAGTCGCTCGGGGCGCACAAGGACGAGCTGCGTTCGATCATCGCCGAGAAGATCGCCGCGGACCCGCAGCTCGGGAAGCTCAAGCGGCTGCCGTTCCACGACGAGATCGTGCGCGCCTGCGTCGACACGTCGTTCCGCGTGCTGCTCGAAGTTCTCCTCGATCCGCGGATCGACGACTTCTTCTCCGCCGTGGTCCGCGAGAACCGCGAGCAGATCCGGCTGGCCGTGCAGCTCGGGCTCAACGAGGTCGACGACGAGGAAGAGGAAAAGCTGCTGCGGGTGCGCACCCAGCGCTCCGCCGCGCACGAGTACGACCGGCTGCACCCCGGCTCACGGCCGTGACGCCAGGTACGCGCTGAGCCGCGCGGCCGCGTCGAGCATCGCCAGGCCGCGGGCGGTGAGCCGGTCCTGCCAGGTGGCCAGGGCGTCCACCAGCGACTCGGTGCCGCCCGCGGTGCGGACCTGCTCGACCACCGTCGTGATGTGGGCCAGGGGGTAGCCGCCGCGGCGGAGCAGGTGGGCCAGTTCGGCGTCGCGGATGTCGGCCGCGCGGAAGACCCGGTAGCCGGTCGCCCGGTCCCGCGAAGGCGCCAGGATGCCCGCGCGTTCCCACGCGCGGACGGTTGCCGCGGTGACGCCGAGGCGGTGCGCGAGCTCGCCGATCGACCAGCCGGTCGTGGCCGGTTCGGGGGCGGGCCCGGCCGTCAGGAGCCCGATCGCCTTGCGGACCGCGTTGAGGGTTTCGCGGTCCCGGAGCAGCTGCTCGTGGCCACGGTCGACGAGCGTCAGCGCCCGGCCGAGGTCGTTGTCGTTGACGGCGTGCATGATCCCGCCGGCTGTCGCGTGCCCGTAGGCCGGGATCAGCGCCAGGAACGCCCGGAGTGCGGCCGCGTGTGCTTCCGTGTAAACCCGGTAGCCGCTCGGTGTGCGCGCAGCCGGCGGCAGGAAGCCGTCCTGCTCGTAGTTGCGGACCGCCTGCGTGGAGATGCCGTGCTCACGGGCGAGGTCAGCAGGTCTCAACCGAGTCTTCAAGGATACGATTCAATCACATGGAGATCACCGACTTCACCGCCGAACTGCTCGGGCTGGGCGAGCCCACCCACTTCGAACCGGCCTGCGGGCGGCTCCGGAACGACCTCTTCGCCCGCCTCGCCGAACACGGCTTCCGGTCGATCGCGCTGGAGACCGACCGGGTCGCCGCGCTCGACGGCGGCTTCTCGCACAACCTGGGCGAAGTGGACGCCAACCGGCAGCTGCTGGCGTGGCTGCGTGAGTACAACGAGACCGCCGACGAGCCGTTGGCCTTCCACGGCTTCGACGCCCCGACCGAGATGTTCAGCGCGCCCAGCCCGCGCCCCTACCTCGAACACGTCCGCGACTACCTGGGCCTCGACGTCGACATCGCGGGACTGACCGGCGACGACGAGCGGTGGAGCCGTCAGGAGGCGATCCTCGACCCGGCGCAGTCGCCCGGAGCCACGGCCGAGGCCCGCGAACTGCGGGCGGTCGCCGACGATCTGCTCGTCACCCTCTACGCCCGAGCACCGCGGCTGGACGCCGCTTGGCAGCGGGCCAAGGTCCACGCCACCGCCGGGCGCGGCCTGCTGCGCTACCACGCGGCGTCGGCCCAGCCCGGCGACCGGGACACGAGGATCTCGCGGCTCGCCGGGATGCGCGCGGTGCTCATGGCCGAGAACCTCCTGGACATCCGGGCCGTCGAAGCCCGCCGCGGCCCGACGCTGGTGTTCTCCCACAACGGTCACCTGCAACGCTCGGGCTCCGGTGCGGGGGCGATCGTCGGGTCCCTGCTCGGCGACCGCTACGCCTTCATCGCCGGCAGCCTGGGCCACAGCGAGGCGATCGGCCTCGGCGAGCCGGACCCGGACACCTACGAAGGCCGGCTGCAGCGGGGAACGAAGACCTGGCAACTGGCCGGCGTCCCGGCCGGCCGCAAGCGCACCGACACCAAGCCCGAACGCGGCTACTTCGGGCTCGACGCCGAGGTGCTCGACGGCGCCGCCGCGGTGTGGCACATCCCCTGACAGCGCGGAAACCCCGCCCTGCCCCACGGGGGATTGTGCTTAGCTGGAGTTGACACAGGATTCACATGGGGGGTTTCCGATGAAAGTTCGTCATGGGGTCACCACGCTTCTGGCCGTCGGGGTGCTGGCGTTCGGCGCCCTACCGGCCCAGGCGAGTGCCGCCACCCCGGTCGCCGAGCCGACCGTGACGTCGGCCGAGTACCCCGACGACGGTGCCTGGCACCCCGGTGCCGGCGTGCCGGGCTCGTTCACCTTCGACGCCAACGGCGACGCCGAGGCCGTCGGGTTCTACTACGGGAACAACGATCCGGCCGACACCTTCGTGGCGGCGGATCACCCCGGCGGGTCGGCGACGGTCTCCTACACTCCGCAGGCTTCCGGTCCCAACAACCTCTTCGTGGCGAGCGTCGACAGCGCGGGCAACCGGTCGCCTCAACACGTCCACCGCTTCTACGTGCAGGCGACGGAGCCTCGGGTCGACGCGCCCAGGGAAACCGGCATCGGAGTCCCGGCCGAGTTCCGCTTCTCGCCCGGGATGGCCGATGTCGTCTCCTACACCTACCTGGTCGACAACGGGCCCGAAACCACCGTCGCGGCCTCGGCCGACGGAACCGCGACCGCGGACATCGTCACGGCGAACCTGGGTTACCGCACGCTCAAGGTGTGGAGCACGACCAGCACCGGGCTGAAGTCCGGCATCGCCGAAAAGGGCTTCACCGCCAGTGATGCGCCCGTGGTGGCGAGCACCGAATACCCGGACTCCGAGAGCGGCGGAGGCCCCGGCGTCACCGGCGTCTTCGACTTGACCCCTCGCACGCCGGGCGTCGTCGAGTACGTCTACTACCTCTGGTGGGACTACGACAACCCGACCGTGGTCCCGGCCGGCGCCGACGGCCGGGCGAGCTTCACCTTCACCCCCGACGCGTCGGGTTTCTACCCCATCCAGGTCTTCAGCCGGACCGCCGACGGCACCCGGTCACAACTCGGCCGCGACCACTACATCGTGGTGAAGTGATCCCGTGAAGGACGCCTTCAGCGCATCGCTGAAGGCGTCCTTCACCGCTTACGGGTAGCTGACCACGTTGACCGGTACCGTGCCCGAGGGCGTGACGCCGCCGGTGTCGTTGATGACGTGCGTGATCGTGCCGCGGTAGTTGAGCGACACCGTCAGCAGGCTGTGGAACCGGACGCCGCTGGTGTTCGGCACTTCGAACGCGTGGTAGCTGGACACCGCCGGGTTCGTGTCGAAGAAGCAGTAACTCCCGAGACCCCAGGCCTCATGGGACGTCACGTTCGCGCCGACCTTGTACGCGGCATACCCGGCGACACCCGATGGCGCGTTCCACGACGCCTGGTTCGGCACGTCGTAGGGCATCTCGTTCTGGAAGAAGATCGTCCGGCCGCCCTGGCCGTTCCAGATCACCTGGTACTTCTGGTAGTGCTCGACGAACAGGCCGGTGGCCAGCACGTTCGCACCGTTCACCACGAGCCCGGTGTCGGCCGTGTTCGTGTTCCAGCCGTACGTGCCCGCGTTGCCGTGGTCGGCCCGCCACGCCCAGATGTGGTCGATGATCGTGTTGGCGCTGTTGACGATCAGGCTGTTCGTCGCCTTGCCGGCGATCGCGCCGCCGATCCGGAAGAACACGTCCTGCACCGTCGTCGGGTTCGACGCGTGCGACGCCGACGAGCCGGACTGGCCGACGGTGAGCAGCGCCTGCGAGTTCGTCGTGCCCGCGTCGAAGAGCAGGCCCTTGAGCCGGACGCCGTCCACATCGGACACCTGCATCGCGTTGACGCCGTTGTCGGGCACCAGGGTCGGGTAGCCGATGCCGAGGATCGTCGTGTTCGCGCGGGTCACGTTGAGCGTCTGGTTCAGGTGGTAGATGCCCGGCGTGAAGAACAGGTTGCAGCCTGCGGAAAGGGCGTTGTTGATCGATGCGGCCGTGTCGCCGGACTTGACGACGTAGAACTGGCTCATCGGGGCCGACGTACCCGGGGTGCTGCCGTTCGCCCAGCTCGGGCCGGAAGCGTTGGTGCGCAGGGAAGGCAGGAACACCCGGTACTTGCCGGTGCCGTCGACGTAGAGGTAGGGGACGTCGCGGGAGACCGGGGTGGTGGCGAGCGTGGTCTCCGGCGGGTTCGGGAACGTGTTCGACGGCGCGCCGCTCGTGCCGGAGAAGACCATGTTCCACACGCCGCCGTTCCAGCTGCCGAGCTGCGAGTCGCGGGTGTACCACTGCTGCTGCGAGACCGACGCGGCCTGGCCGGCCACCTTCGTGTCGGCGATGTAGCCGCCGCTGGCGAAGCCGTAGCTCGCCGGGTACAGCTGCAGCCCGCCGCGGACGTCCATCCGGCGGAACGGCGCGGCCTGCGCGACGGCCCACCGCTCGTTGCCGCCCGACGGGTTGACGGCCATGTTCTCCGCCGAGCGCCAGAAGTTCTGCAACGCGACGCCGTTGTCGGAGGCGTTGAAGGCGTCCACGGTGACGTCACCGTTGATCAGCACGTCGCCCGGGTTCTGGCCGAGGCCGGCGACCGAGGTGTAGAAGCCGACGTTGTCGTGCACGCCCGAGTAGGTGCCCGGCTTGAACAGGTGCGCGACGCGCCGGTCCGCCATCTGCGCGGTCAGCGTGTCCTTCTGGTTGTTGAAGTCGGTGTCCAGCTGGGCCTGGATGGTCGCCGCGGACATGCCCGGGTCGAAGATCCGCACGTTCGGCCCGAAGTCCGGGGTGTCGGACTGTGTCGGGCAGCCCGCCTGGGTGCCGATCGTGTACGTCGCGCTCGACACCGGTGACGTCGTCGAACCGGACTTGAGGGCGATCGCGTTGACCGTGCGGGAGTTCGGGACGCTGATCGGTCCACTGTAGAGCATCGAGGACGCGGTCGGCGTCGATCCGTCCACTGTGTACCGGATGGTCGCGCCCGCGGTGGCGCTGCCGATCGTCACCGTCTGGGCGCTCGAGTAGGTGCCGCCGGGTGGGCTGAACGTCGGCGCCGCGACCGTCGTCGTGCTGCCGCCGCCGACGGTGTAGCTGAAGTGCGGGGTGTCGTACTGCGGGCCGCTCTTCTCGTAGGTGAACCAGTAGTCGAGGACGTTTCCGCTGCTCAGGCCGTTGACTGTGGTCCGCCAGGTGCCTGAGCCGTTGGTCATCCGGAGGTTCTGCTGGCCCAGGCCCGGTACGCCGGTGTAGTGGATGTCCACGTACAGCGCCGGGGTCGTCGGGGTGAAGCTGATCTGCACCTGGCTGGAACTGGGCTGCGTGACGCTCTGGGTGTAGTCGTCCGCGGCCAGCGCGGCCGGGGCCGTCAGCCCGGCTGCCACCAGCACTGCCGAGGCGACGAGCGCGAGCACCGGGCCGCGTCGTCGAAGCTTGTCCAAGGTCCGGTTCACGCCGTGACACCTCCGCCGTTGGGGATCCACGAGCATTTGTTGCGAGTCACAACAAAGTAGGCTGTGCTTTCCAAGCAGCTCAACGGTGCTTCGGTCACTTTTTGGTAACACTTGTCTGGACCAATGCGCGAACGGGTGAGTCGGTTCGTGACCTGTCGTCCGGTTCGCGGCGCGGTGGGCGAATGACTGAACCGAGAAACATCCTTCCGACAGGTGACCTCGAACGGGTGACATGCGACGATCCGTCGCCACACCTCGTCCCCTACCGAGGAGTAGGCCATGGCGCCCCCACGGTTGTTCCGGTCCCTCGTCGTCCTCTCCCTGATCGCGGCCCCGCTGACCGTCGTCACCTCGACCGCCGAAGCCACCCCGCTGCAGAGCGGCGGGGTCGTGAACTTCGGCTGCGCGACCTCCGGCAAGTTCCACTGCCTCGGCAAGGCGATCCGCTCGCCGAAGGGCGCCGGCCCGCTGCTGAACTCCACCCCGGTCGGCTACGGGCCGGCCGAGATCCAGGCCGCCTACAACCTCGGCGGGCTGCACGCGAACGGCCGCACAGTGGCCGTTGTGGACGCCCAGGACGCACCGACCGCCGAAGCCGACCTCGCGAAGTTCCGCGCTGCCCGCGGGCTTTCCCCGTGCACGACGGCCAACGGGTGCTTCAAGAAGGTGAACCAGCACGGCGCGGCGAGCCCGCTTCCCGCGCCCGACTACGGCTGGGCGATGGAGATCAGCCTCGACCTCGACGCGGTGTCGGCGACCTGCCCGGACTGCCGCATCCTGCTGGTGGAGGCCGACTCCCCGGACACGGACCCGCTGATGACGGCGGTCGACACGGCCGCGGCGACGCCGGGCGTGGTGGCGATCTCCAACAGCTACGGCGGCACCGAGGACTCGACGGTCCTCGCCGCGGACGCGCACCTGAACCACCCGGGCATCGCGGTCACGGCGTCCTCGGGCGACTCCGGCTACGGCGTCAGCTGGCCTGCCTCCTCGCCGTACGTGACGGCGGTGGGCGGCACGACGCTGAAGAAGGCGGCGACCACCACGCGCGGCTGGACCGAGACGGCGTGGAAGGGCAGCGGCAGCGGATGCTCGGCCCTGGAAGCGAAACCGTCGTGGCAGCACGACACCGGGTGTGCCAAGAGGACGGTCGCGGACGTCTCGGCGGTCGCGGACCCGGCCACCGGGCTCGGGGTGTACGACACGTACAACAGCTGTGGAAGCTCTTCCTGGTGCGACGTCCTGCTGTCGCTGGGCCTGGCCCAGGGCGCGGACGGCTGGGTCCAGGTCGGCGGCACGAGCCTGTCGTCACCGGTGATCGCGAGCGTGTACGCACTGGCGGGCAACGCGGTGACGTCGGGGTCGTACCCGTACTCGCACACCGGCGGGCTTTACGACGTGACGTCGGGCTCGAACGGCAGTTGCGGCGGGACGTACCTGTGCACCGCGGGCGCGGGGTACGACGGGCCGACCGGGCTCGGCACGCCGAACGGGACGCCGGGGTTCTGACGGGTCCCCGGTCGGGTGACGTTCGGGCGGCGCGTTTTCACCGGTCCGCGTGCGGGGTAAGGATGTGTCCATGTTGGACACCGAAGTCCTGGCGCGGACGGCTCCGCGGGCGCTCGACGTCGTCACTCCGCTCGGGGACGTGCGGTTCGCCGTCCGGGTCGGGGGCTGGGACGTGCCCGCGAGACCCGAGCTGACCTGGGGCCTCGCGTCCGGGGCGCGGCTGTGCCGGTGGCGGCACCAGTCCGTGCGGCTCGACGTGCTGAGCGGGACCACCGCGTCCGGGCTGCCCGGCGTCACCCGCGAGACCACCATCCTGCGGGTGCTCGCGCGGGAGGACCTCGGCGAGTTCGTCGTCCAGGCCGAGCTGGCCGGTGCGCCGCAGGAGGACCGGACCTGGGAAAGCGCCTTCAGCGCCGAGACCGCCGACGCCGTGGTGAGCGTCGGCGGTCCCGGGGCCGATCTGCTGCGGCGGTGCTCGCGGGCCGGGCAGCACGTGCCGCCGTACTGGTCTCGGCTGGTCGGCGGGGACGCCGTCGAGCGGAGCGGGGGCCGGCTCACCTGGCGGCTGCCCCGGGTCGACCGCGGCGACTACGCCGAGCTGTGGGTGTCCGTCGCGTGGAGTGCGCCGGGCGGGGACCCGGGCCGCGCCGTCGACGTCGACGCGGCCCGGGTGCTGCGGGAGCTAACCCAGTGAAATCCGGTCCAGGTCCGGCGCCCCGGCCCGGTCGTTGCCGATCCGGATCGTATTGGCGCCCGCGGTCAGCGTCACCGGGACCGAAGTGGTGTACGGGGTGTTGTTCCCGACGCCGCTGACCTTCACCTCGGCGGGCGCGCCGCCGTTCACCGACACGAAGTACGACCGGTCGCCGTTGACGGTGAAATCCAGGTACAGGGTGTACTGGCCCGCCGCGGGCACCGTCACGCCGGGGAACGTCACCGCCGCACCCGGCCCGATGTTGCGCACCTTCTGCCCGCCCGAGCACGGCGAACAGTTCGTGACGCCGGCGTCGCCGATGTCGTTCGCCGAGTCCTCCGCTTCACGCATGAACACCCGGTCCGCCGGCCGCTGCTTCACCTGCACCGGTTTGCTGACCGACTTCGCGCGCCCGAGCGTCCGGAACGACGCCGTCACCGGGATGCTCACGTCCTGAGCTGTCGGCGCGGTCACCGTCCAGGAGCCGCTCAGCACCTGGCCGAGGCCCAGCGCGGACGTCGTCGCCGGGCCGCCGGTGACCGTCCAGCCCGCCGGGACCACGGGCGCCAGCGACACCTGGTCGATCGGGTCGTCGACGTCCAGCCGCAGCGACGCAGTGATCCGGATCGACTGCTGACCGGGCGAAACCCACTGAATGCCGGCGGGTTGCACGGTCAACGTCGTTTTCGGTGTGTACGACTCCGGCGGCATCGGCGCCACCGCGATCCGGTCGAGGTCCGCTGTCCCGGAAACCCTGATCGTGTTGGCGCCGGCGTTCAGCGGCACCGGGATCGCCGCCGGTGCGGTGACCGAGATCGGAGCCGCGCCGTTGACACTCACGTCGAGGGTGCCCGGCCCGGTGGTGTCCAGCTGCAGCCGGGACGGACCGGTGGCCTGGACGTCGCGGAAGATCACGGCGCCGCGGTCGAGGCCGGTCACCGCGTTGGTGCCCGAGCACGCCTCGCACCACACCGGCGTCGCCTTGCCCTCGAAGCCGTTGCGCCACGACTCCGCTTCCAGCGGCACCTCGCCGCGCGGGTCGGGGTAGCCGTAGGCGACGTCGATCTCGTCGAGCGCGAGCTGCCGGTAGTACGGCTTGGCCTGCGGCCCGGACCACGTGTTCAGCACCTCGAGCTGCAGGTACCGCGCGTGCACCTCGCCGACGTCGATGAACTGGACGCCGCGGTTGCTGGGCAGGGCGCCGGTGCGGACGGTGCGCCAGTTCTTGCCGTCGTCACTGGCGTGGACGCGGTAGTCCTTGATCCGCGCGGAATCCTCGGCGCGGCCGAAGGACTCCCGTGCGTACGTCGGCGACGACTCGCGCTCGTGCACCGCCAGGTAGGCCGTCGACCGCTTCCGGCCGAGGTCCAGCGTCACGGACACCGGGAGCTGACCGCCCGCGTCCCAGTAGTTCAGGTAGCTGCCGTCGACGAGGTTCGCCGCCGTTGCCCCGTTCGCGGACGCGGTCGCCTTGATGGTGCTCTTGTCGTAGAAGTACTGCTGCCCTGCGGTGTCCACTTTGAACACCGTGTCGTAGGTGTCCCAGTCCTTGATGTCCAGAATGGACAGGTAACCGCCGGACTGGGCGAACCGCATCGGCTTCCCGGTCCGCAGGTCGGACACGCCGGTGACGCGGTAGCCGTTGTCCCGCAGCCGGAGCAGGTTCGTCGACGGCCGGGTGACGACGTGGACGTACTGAGTCCGCGCGCCGGGTTTCACCGTGATCACGCCGTGGGCGCCGTCGTTCCAGAAGCCGGGTTGCAGGCCGCCGTACATGTACCCGCCGCCCTCGGTGCCGGTCAGCGATTCCTTGATCGGCTGCGTCCAGGACGCCATGAAGTTGTTGAACGCCTCCTGCTGTGGCGGGAACTTCCCGTTCAGCATGGCGGTTTCGGCCATCAGCGACTTGATCGACGAGCCCGCGTTCGTGACGTAGCGGCCGGTGGAGAGGCGGAAGTCGACGGCCTGGTCGCCGCCGCTGTACCACCAGTCGCCGTTGGTCGGCAGCTTGTAGTCGGCCTCGGTGAGGCGCGGCATCGGCGTGTAGACCGCCTGCGGGTAGTCGTAGGACGGCGTCATGCCGGTCTTCTGCTCGTTGCTGACCGTGTCCATGATCGGCGTGTCTTCGTTGTTGTTGCTCAGCAGCCAGGACGGCCGCTTCTCGCGGATGCGCTCGTAGAGCCCGTGCTGCTCCCAGTACTCGTTGTCGTTGTCGATCCAGAACCCGGCGAGACCGGCGTAGGAGTCCATGACCTCGTCGAACAGGTCGTAGGAATACTCGCCGAAGCCCGGGCGGGTGGTCAGGTCGACCGGCTTGCCCTTGTAGGCCGAGTAGGCGGCCGAGTCGAGCGACTCGTGCCCGGTTTCGTTGTGCCACTGCGGATCATCGGTCATGTAGAGCATGACCCGCACGCCCTTGGCCTGCCCCGCGGCGATCAGCTCGCCGAGGAAGTCGCGCTGCGTCGAGCAGCTGCCGGGGATCTTCGACGGCCACGGCCGCGCGTACCCCAGCCGGCTGTGGAAGGTGGTGAGGACGACGTAGGACGCGCCCAGCTTCTTGGCCTCGTCGATCCAGTAGTCCGGCGTCCAGCCGCCACCGGTGACGTCGCGCTCCCAGGCGGCGCAGTCGGTGTGCCGCGGCGCGGTGAACATGCCCCAGTGCAGGAACAGCCCGGCCGTCGAGGCGCGCAGCCAGTCCTGACGCGGGTGGTGGAGCTCGGCGTTCGCGGGACTGACCAGGCTCGCCACCAGCGCGACGGCGGCGGCGAGGCAGGCAAGCAGTCGGATTCTCAAAGGACCTCCTCGTCCGGAGAGATCCGATGATTGGCTCGTCATATATCGTACGTCAAGGGAAGATGCCGCTCATCGGCACACAGTCGTCTGATCTGTCACAAGCGCGCGGCCGCGTACGTCAGGGTGGTGATCGCACCGCGAAAGGACGAACCCCGTGAACGACGAGCTCCTGGCCCGCAGCTTCGAAACCCATCGTGACCACCTGCGATCCGTCGCCTACCGGATGCTGGGTTCGCTGGCCGAGGCCGAGGACGCCGTCCAGGAAGCGTGGCTGAAGCTGAGCCGCAGCGACACGGCGGCCGTCGAGAACCTGGCCGGGTGGCTCACCACGGTCGTCGGCCGGGTCTGCCTCGACATGCTGCGCTCGCGGAAGGCCCGGCGCGAGGAGCCGTGGGACGCCCTGGTGCCCGATCCGATCATCAGCCGCGAAGACGACGGCCCCGAGCACGAGGCGCTGCTGGCCGACTCGGTCGGTCTCGCGCTGCTGGTCGTGCTCGACACGCTCGCCCCGGCCGAACGGCTCGCGTTCGTGCTGCGGGACATGTTCGCGATGCCGTTCGAGGAAATCGCTTCGGTCGTCGGCCGGTCCGAGGCGGCGACCCGGCAGCTGGCGAGCCGCGCCCGTCGGCGGGTCCAGGGTGCTCCGGTCGCACCGGACCCGGACCTCGCCCGCCAGCGTGAAGTCGTCGACGCCTTCCTGGCGGCCGCCCGCGGCGGTGACTTCGACGCGCTCGTCTCGGTCCTCGACTCCGACGTCGTGCTGCGCGCCGACCGCGGCGCGGCGCAGGGCGGCTCGACCGAGGTCCGCGGCGCGGCGGCGGTGGCGAACCAGGCGCTGACCTTCTCGCGCCTCGGCGCCGGCGGCGGCGTGGTGCACCGCGCGCTGGTCAACGGCGCGGCGGGCGTGGTCGCGACGCGCGAAGGCCGGCCGTTCTCGGTGCTGGGCTTCACGGTCACGGGCGGCCGGATCGTCGAGATCGACATCCTCGCCGACCCGGACCGCCTCAGCCGGCTGGACCTGGCCGTCCTCGACTGACCCGTCGTGAGTGGTGATTCGGGGTTCTAACCCGAATTACCACTCACGACGGCGCCGGTCTCGTCGGTGATCAGGGCGATCTCGCCGGCGTCGTCGAAGTGCAGGTAGCGGGTGCGGCCGTCCGCGTACCGCCGCACCGCGTCCGCCACCACGACCACCAGCTCGCCGTCTTCGATCACGTACCGGTCGTCCGGGGTCAGGACTTCGTGGATGTGCGAACCGTTCGTGACCAGGGTGCGGACGCGGCGGCCGGTGTGGTCGTAGCTGTACAGCGCGTTGACACCGTCGTCGCCGTGCACCCCGCGCAGCCGGCCGAACGCGTCCCGGATTTCGCTGCCGGGCCCCGGGACCGCCGTGGGGCCGGCCCCGGGTGCGATCTCGCGCACCAGCCCGCCCGGCCCGGTGACCACGTGCCGTCCGCCTGCCCAGTGTTCGCTGACGCCGTTCGCGTAGTGCACGGCGGTGCGCCGGCCGCTCACGTCGTAGCCGACGGCGTCGACGAAACCGGGCACGCTCACCAGCCTGCCGACCTCGTCGTACTGGTGGTGCACGGTCAGCCGTCCGTCGCCGGCGTCGGGGTAGGACACCTCCGACACGCGCCCGTCGGCCCGGCGGGTCACGTCGAGCCGGTACTCGACGGCCACGTGCGCCGGGCGCCAGCGCTTCTCGGCCGGGCGGCCGAGCGCGTCGTAGCCGAACTGGGTCACGCCGCATTCGTCGGCGACGCGCACCAGGCGCCCGCAGCTGTGCGGCCCGGCGCCGAGCGGGACGCCGAGGCCGCCGTCGTGGTGGGTGAACGTGACGACCGGCGTGCCGCGCGGGTCGTCGACCAGCACCGCGGCCACCCGGCCCGCCGCGTCGCGGACCCGGAACACCGTGTGCCCGCCCGCGGTCCGCGACTCGACGACGTGGCCGGCCGCGTCCCGGACGTGCACCACGCCGTCCGTGCCGCGCAGCTCCCGCCCGAGCAGGTCGTGCCCGCCGCTTTCGGTGTGGTGGTCTTCGCGGGCCGGAAGCGGGCGGCCCAGTGCGTCGTACCGGAACTCCTCCGGTGGCGGCAGGGGGTCGCCGTCCCGGAACGCCCGGCTCGTGCGGCATACCAGGCCCCGCGCGCAGTACTCGTGGTGCTCGTCGACGACGTCGCCGAGGAGTTCCGAGTGCCGCCGCTCCAGCAGCCGTCCGGCGCCGTCGCGCAGCTCGGCGGTCACGAGCACCTCCGCCTCGCCGGACACCGCGCGCTGTTCGGTGGTGACGCGGCTGCCGTCGTACCGGTACCGGACGGTCGGCAGCTCCGCCGAGTCGCCCGGCCGCACGACCGTTTCGGGGCGGCCCAGCGGGTCGTGGGTCAGCGAGGTGACCGCGCCCGCCGGATCGGTCACCTCGCACACCCGCGCCGTGCGGACGTCGTGGCGGGTGATCGTCACGTTCCCGAGGGGGTCCGTGGCCACCTCGGGGAAGCAGTGGTCGGCCGAGTACCGGACCTCCCGGGGGTGGCCGAGCGGATCGGTGGTCGTGGTGCGCAGCCCGGCGACGGTGCCGAGCCGTCCGTGGAACGTCGTGACCCACCAGCCTTCCTCGTCGGGGCGGCGGTGGTAGCCGTGGTGCCGCAGATCCGGCGGGCGCGCGCCGTAGACGTCGGCGACGAGCGCGTCGGTGAGCACCAGTTCCTCCTGCGCGGTGAGGAGGCCGTGGGTGCCGGCGAAGCCGTCGGGTTCTTCGTCGTACCGGAAGATCCGGTCGGACAGCACTTTCCCGCTGCCGTCCACCTCGCGGACCCGCGCCGGCAGCGCGGCGAACCGGCGTTCGGGGTCGGCCGCGTACGTCGTCCGCGTCTCGCGCACGACCGGGTCGTGGCCGGGCCGCTCGGTCGTCTCGACCTCCCGGGCCGGGTTCCCGGCCGGGTCGAAGGCCGTCTCCGTGGTGGTGACCGAAACCGGCGTCTCCCGGCGCTCGAACACCGTCGTCACCGCGCGTGTCCACTGTGGACGACGGGTGTGCTCGACTCGGCGGTACGGCCGGTCCGCCGCCGGTGAGCCGTCGAGGCCGTAGGTCTCCTCCCGGTCCAGCACCCCGCCGTCGCCGAACCAGCGCACGGTGCGCAGGGTGGGTGCGTACTCGTCGCCGAGTTCGTCCTGGACCACGCGGCCGAAGCCGGGGAGCCGGCTGTCGTGGTACTCGAACTCGGTCACGCCGACGTGGCCCGTGACCGATTCGCGCAGCGAGACCCGCCGGACCACGGACACCGATGCGACGGTCGCGTACTCGATCGCGGTGCGCAGGCCGCTCCCGTGGTCGACCTCGCACAGCCGTCCGGTGCGGGGCGGGTCTTCGAGGGAGGAGTACGGCACGGCGTCGAGCACGGAGACCGCGCCGCCGGACCGCGCCCGCGCGGCCGGCCGGCCCAGCCGTGGCGGCGGGGCTTCGACGGGGGCGTAGGCCAGGCGCAGCACCGGCGCGGCGGTTTCGGCGCCCTGGGTGTCGAAACCGGTGAGCGCCACCGACGTCAGCAGGGACGCGCCGGTGACGTCGTCGGCGTCGTAGCCGAAGGTCCACCGCCGCACGAGCGGGCGTGCCGATGCGGGCACCCGCAGGTCGATCCGCGCGCACCGCAGCGCCGTCGTGACGAGGGTGCCGCCGCGGCCGCGGCGCAGCACGTCCGGCCGGGGCTCGTAGGCGAACTCCACTTCGTACGGGCCGTAGGAGACGCGCGTGAGGTAGGCCTGGCCGCTGTGGTGCGCCCAGTCGAACGTCGCGGTGGTGCCGAAGGCGTCTTCGGTCCGGTCGAGGTACCAGGTGGCGCCGTCGCCGGGGCCGAGGAAGTGCCGCAGACCCGATCGGGTGGTGAGCAGGAAGCCGTCGCCGCGGCGGGTGAGCCGGCCGGCCGCACCGGAGGGTGCGTGGTCGTCCGACGGCCCGACGTGCGGCAGCGGGAGCGCGAACCCGCCGCCGAACGGGCCGTTCGGCGTGCCGGTCGAGTAGCGCAGCGCGAGCGCGGGGGCGATGCCGCCGGGGCCGGGCGGCAGGTCGAGCGGCACCGTGAAGCAGCCGCCGCCGGTCGCCGGTTCCGGTGTGAAGGCGGCTTGCGTGCTCGGCCGGAGCACAACCATGGTGATCTCCCCGCATGCATTTGTGACGTCCGGAGGGCCAAGTGGGTGAGCCGGGGGCGCCAGATACGTCGTCACCCGTTTGCCGTCGCTGTTATGCATTCGTGATGCCGGTGTCGTATCCCAAGGGCGGCCCACGGGTCTTTCCCGGGTGCCGGCGGTGATCAATGGCGGGAGCAGGAGGGTGGACCCCATGGTCGTCAGGTTCGAACGGGACGAGACCGCGGAAGCAGCGGTGGAGGACGCGAGCACGCTCAACGAGCTGCCCGCTCCGCCCAGGCAGTTGCTGGCCCGGCACGGCGCCCGCGTGCTCGATCCGGCGACGGCCGTCGTCGCGGCTGGGCAGCCGGCTCCGCGCACGACCGTGTACCGGCCGGGCGTGTTCCTCATCCCGCAGCGGTACCTGCGCGACCAGCAGACGCTGTCCGCGATCAACAGCGTCCTGGCCCGCATCGGCCTGTCCGCCACGCCGGCCGGCCGCTACGGCGACACCGAGGAGGCGGCTCGCGTCCGGCAGCTCGGCGAACTGCCCGTCCGCGTCCTCCTGCACGTCCGCGAAGACAGCGAGCCGGTCGTCGTCGACTGCTGGAAGGCGATCCAGGCGCTGCGGTCCGCCGCGTCGGGCGAGCGGCCGGTGCTCGAGCCGGAGGTGGTCGACCGGATCTCCCCGGAGCACCTGCTGTTCACCACGCCGGTGTTCGGCGGGGTGCCCTGGGAGACCAGCGGCCTCGGCGGTACGCCGTGGGAGACCAGCGGGTTCGGCGCGGGCAGCTCGTACGGGCGCACCCGCGGCGCCAACCGGATCCCGGTGACGCTGGCCGCGGCCCCGCCTTACCGCAGCGAGAAGCCTTCGCACCGGCGGCCGGTGATCGCCGTGCTGGACACCGGCATCGGCCCGCACCCGTGGTTCGGCCTCGCCGACCGCAGCGGGCCGCCGCCCGCCGGCTCCGGGCTCGCCGTCGCGCCCGACGTCCAGGCGGCGATCCTGCAGGCCGAGCTCGCTTCCGGCACGACGTTGCCGACCCAGCTGCTCTCCGGCTACTGGGACGCGCCGACGACCGGCCAGCCGCTGATCGGCGACGTCGACACCGACACCGGGCACGGCCTGTTCATCGCCGGCATCGTCCGGCAGGCCTGTCCCGAAGCCGACACCCTGGCGATCCGCGTGGTGCACAGCGACGGCGTCGCCTACGAAGCCGACGTCCTGCTCGCGCTGCACCTGCTGGCCGACCGCGTCCGGGCCGCGCAGGCGGACAACCGGCCGGAGGACATGGTCGACGTCGTCTCGCTGTCGCTGGGCTACTACGAGGAAAACCCGGCCGACGTCGCCTACACCGGCCAGTTCGGCGCGGTGATCGCGGAGCTGCTGAGCCTCGGCGTGCTCGTCGTCGCCGCCGCGGGCAACGACGCCACCACGCGCCGGTTCTACCCGGCGGCCTTCGCCGACCAGCCGCTCGGGAGCGGCAGCGGCCCGCAGGTGATCAGCGTCGGCGCGCTCAACCCCGACGTCGGCGGGAGCAAGGCGCTGTTCTCCAACGAAGGCCCGTGGGTGCGCGCCTGGGCGACCGGCGCCGGCGTCGTCAGCACGTACCCGACCGACGTCCGCGGCACCGCGGCCGCCGACCACGAAGTGCCCGGGTTCGGCCGCAACTCCTTCGACCCGGACGACTTCAGCGCCGGCTTCGCGGTCTGGGACGGGACGTCGTTCGCCGCGCCGCTGGCCGCCGCCGAGCTCGGCAAGGCCCTGCTGCAGTCCGGGGACCTCGCCATGGTCGACCGCGAAACCGTCGTCAAGCGCGCCTGGGCCGCGCTGGGCTCGCTGTGAACGTGGCCAAGACCGACCACGCCCGCGTGGCGACGCTGTTCGACGCCGCGCGGGAGGGCGACCGCGCGGCGCTGGACGAACTGGTTTCCCTGCTCACGCCGTTGCTCTGGCAGGTGGCGCGCGACCAGGGACTCGACGCCGATCACGCGGCCGACGTCGTGCAGACGACGTGGCTGCGGCTGCTCGGCTCGTTCGCGGAGATCCGCTCGCCGGTCGCGCTGACCGGCTGGCTGATCACCGTCACCAAGCGGGAGGCCTGGCGCACGGGGGAAAAGCGCCAGGTCGAGCGGCCGCTGCCGGAGCTACCGGAGCGGCTTTCCGAAGCATCGCCGGCACCCGAGGAGGGGGTGCTGCGCGAGGACCAGCGCGTGCGGTTGTGGCGCGCGGTCGACAACCTGCCCGAACGCTGCCGCAGCCTGCTGCGGATCGTGGCGTTCGTGCACCGGCCGGACTACGCCGAAGTCGGCGCCCGGCTGGGTATGCCGAGGGGGAGTATCGGCCCGACCAGGGGACGCTGCCTCGCGCGCCTGCGCGAGCAGCTACTCGCCAACGGCGAAGGAGATTGGCTGTGACCACCGTCGAACCACCAGGCGCGAACGAGCCCTTGGACGAGCTCGACTTCCGGCTGCTGGCCGGCGTGCGCGAGCTGTGGGAAGACGCCGACCCGATGCCCGCCACGCTGGTGGACCAGATCCGGTTCGCGATCCAGCTGGAGGACGTCGACCTCGAGGTGATGCGCATCCGTGAACAGGAGCAGCTCGCGGACGCGCGCAGCGCCGCCGAGCAGGGCAGGCTCATCACGTTCGACAGCGAGAGCCTGACGATCATGGTGAACGTGAGCCCGGAACCGGGCGGCACGATCCGCCTGGACGGCTGGTTGACGCCCCCGGCCGAGCACCCGATCGAGGTCCGCGCGAGCTCTGGCCCCCTGACGACGACGTCGGACGCGGAGGGCCGGTTCGCGGTCAGCGGCGTGCCGCACGGGATGGTCCAGGTGCTGGTGCGGACGGTGGGCCGCTCGAGGACGGTGAGCACCCCGGCCATCGAACTCTGACGCGGGATGGATCACCGCTCGGCGAGGTCCTCGGCGGGCCACCGCTCGAGGAACGCTCCGAGAGCGTCGTCGATGAGCGCGCCCCGCGGGGTGGGTTCGTCCCACGGGCCGAGGTGGTCGACAAAGGCGTCGGCCAGCACCTCGAGCACGGCTTCCTGCTGGGCGAGCGTCGGTTTCGCCTGCGTTCCCAACGCGGCCAGCAGGTCCGGGGCGCGGTCGGCGAGCAGCTCCACGACGATCTCGCGGTACCGGCGCGGCAGTGCTTCGATGACCGTCGACACGGGAAAGGACATTCAGCAACAGTAATGACCTGGTGTCCGAGAGCTGCCTGATACCTCTGACTCGGAGGTACGATCCGGGGCGTCCTTCCCCGGCCGAAAGGGCAGCCCGTGGTCGCGTCGCCGAGGGTCGAAGACCGGGTCCGCGACCTGCACCTGCGGGCGGTCGCCGCGACCAACAACGGCCAGCCCGTGGTCGGCGGCCGGCTGATCCGGTCCGCCGCGCGGTTGCTCGGCCTGCCCGCCACCGAACCGCCGAACGGGTGGCCGGCGTGGCCCGACCTCGCGACGCGCGTGCTCGGCACGTACGCCGCCGTCGAAACGGCGCTCGGCAACAGTGCCCGCGGGCTCGCGCTGCTCGACGAGGCCGACGTCCTCGTGTCGGACGCCGGGCGCGGCATCCTGCGCCAGCAACGCGGGCTCGTGCTCATCCTGATCGGCCGGATGGACGAAGCCCTGGTGTGCTTCGACGAGGCCATCCCGCTGCTGCGGCAGGCCGGTGAGTTCGTCGTGCTCGCCAGGACCCTGCTCAACCGCGCGATGCTGCACCAGTACGCCGGGCGCGTCCGGCTCGCGCTCGCCGACCTCGACCAGTGCGAGCAGATCGGCGCCGGTCATCCCGAAGAAGAGGGCCTGGCCCGGATTTTCGCCAAGGCCGCGCACGGCCGCGGCCAGGCGCGGGTGCTCACCGGGGACATCCCGGGCGCGCTGCGGGACTTCGACGCGGCGAGCGGGTTCTACGCCGAGCAGAGCGTCGGGATGCTGCCGGTGCTGGCCGTCGACAAGGCGCGGGCGCTGCTGGCCGCCGGGTTGCCGCACGAAGCCGCCGCCGAACTGGGCGCGGCGCTCGAACAGTTCCCGCGGCTGCGGATGAACCAGGAACACGCCGAGGCGGAGCTGACCAGGGCGCTGGCCGCGCTGGCGAGTGGCGACCCGGCCGCCGCGCGGAGCTGGGCCGGGCGGGCCGAACGCCGCTTTCGCCGCCGGGGCAACGAAACCTGGGCCGCGGTGGCGCAGCTGACCGTGTTGCGCGCGGACTTCGCGGCCGGGCGGCGGATCGCCCGCGTTTCCGCGGAGGCGACCGCGCTCGCGGAGCGGCTCACCGGGCTGGGCCTGTGCAACGACGCCGAAATCGCGGCGCTGCTGGCCGCGCGGGCCCGGATCGCGCTCGGCGACCTCGACGGCGCCCGCGCCGGGATCGCCCCGCGCGACCGCCGGACCGCGCCGCTGGAGAACCGCCTGGTGCGGCGGCTCGCGCTCGCCGAACTCGGCGCCGCGAGCGGCCACCGGCGGGCGACCTTCGCGAACGCGCGGGCCGGGCTGACGCAGCTGGAACGGCACCGCAGCCGGTTCGGCAGCGTCGACCTGCAGACCGGGACGACGTCGCTGGGCAAGGAACTCGCCGACGCGGGGCTCGCCGCCGCGCTCGCCCAGCGCTCGCCGGGGGTGGTGTTCCGCTGGCTCGACCGCTCTCGCGCCCAGGCGTTCCGGTTCCGGCCGGTGCGCCCGCCGTCGGACCCGGAGACCGTGGACGCCGTCGCCGAGCTGCGGTTCCTCTCGATGCAGATCCGCGCGGGCGAGCTGGCCGGGAAGCCGGACACCCAGGCCGTGAAGCGGTGCGCCGCGCTGGAACGGGAGATCCGCGCCAAGGGCTGGCAGGCCGAGGGCGTGGACGTCGACCACGCCGAAGCGAGGCTCCGTGAGATCGGCGACGAGCTCGCGGCGGCCGGCAGCGCGATGGTGTGCTTCCTCGCCGACCGCGGCGCGTTGTGCGCGCAGGTGATCGCGAACCACCGCGTCGCGCTGATCGAGCTGGGCCCGGCGTCGGCCGTGGCGGAGCCGGTCGCGCGGCTGCACAGCGACCTCGACGCGTTGTGCGGGCGCCAGCTGCCGCCGCAGCTGGACCAGGTCATCCGCCGGTCGGTGCGGACGCAGGTCACCGCGCTGGACGCGATCCTGCTGGCGCCGCTGGCGTCCCGGCTCGGCGACCTCGACGTCGTCGTCGTGCCGACCGGCGCGCTTTCGGCGATTCCGTGGGGGCTGCTGCCGACGTTGCACGGCCGCCCGGTGACGGTCACGCCGTCGTCGTCAGCCTGGTTCGACGCGGGCCGCCGGTCCGGCCGGGCGGCCGGCGCACCGCTGCTCGTCGCGGGCTCCGACCTGATCCACGCCGAGGCGGAGGTCGCCCGCCTGGCGGCGTTGTACCCGGACGCCGAGGTCCTGACCGGCCCGGACGCCACGGTCGCGGCGACGCTCAAGGCGTTCGACGGCTGCCGGCTGGCCCACTTCGCCGCGCACGGTCACCACGAGCGGGAGAACGTGCTGTTTTCCCGCCTCAACCTGGCCGACGGGCCGCTGATGGCCTACGACGTCCAGCAGCTGGCGACGGCACCGGAGCAGGTGGTGCTGTCGTCGTGCGACGTCGGCCAGACGGTGGTCCGCGCGGGCGACGAGGTCTTGGGTTTCACGGCGGCGCTGCTCTACGGCGGCAGCCGCACGGTGGTTTCGAGCGTGGCCCGGGTCGACGACCGCACCGCGGGCGGCGTGATGCTGGCGTTCCACAAAGCGCTGGCGGCGGGCACGCCCCCGGCGCGGGCACTGGCGGAGGCGGCGCAGGCGGAACCGCTGATGCCGTTCGTCTGCTTCGGCCGCAGCTGACCAGCCACGTAGGTGGCACTTCTGCCTCCCTATGCTGATCTGTCACATCAATGTGGCAATTACTCATAGGGTGGCGGACTTGGGTACGGGAGACGTAACTGAGGCCGCCTTGAGGCGCTCGGGGATGGCCCCAGCGTCACTCGATCGAGTGAAGCGTGGGGCCAAGCGTCATTCCTGGCGCAGCGTTCCCTCTTCCTCGGTGCGGCGGTAACCGGCCGGCACGCCCCCCGACTGGCCGGTTACCGCTGCGAGTTTCCTACTCACGGTGGAGCAGCACGACGGAGTCCGTCCCGTCGACGCGCTCGTACCCCGTCTCCTCCAGGTCCGCCAGCGCCGCCTCCTTCGTCTGGAGCGTGGTCGGCCAGGACTGTTCCGGCTTCGCGACGACGACCCACTCCGGCCGCTCGCCGGTCACGCCGTCGAAGAACAGCACCGTGCAGCGGGACGTCAGGTGCGGGGCCAGCCGGTTGGACGCCAGCACCGTCGCGCCGTCGGGGATGCGCGAGAGGACCGCGTCGATCCCGGCCCGCTGCTCGGACGTCCAGACGCCGTCGGTCAGGTGCGCCGCCTGCAGGCCGAGCGAACCCAGCCCGACGGCCACCGCGCACACCGGCAGGTACCGCTTGAGCCCGCCGAACCGCCGGGCGCCGTGCACGCCGGCGATGAACACGATCGGCATCAGCACCGCGCTGTAGTGGTAGCCCATGCCCCAGTAGCGGTCGTTCGCCGAGACCAGCCGCCACAGCAGCGTCGGCACCGCCAGGAGCAGCAGCGGCGACCGCAGGGCCGCGAACGCCGTCGGAACCAGCAGGGCCAGCAACATCGACACCTTGACGATCGCCCCGCCGAACGGGTTGAGGCCGCTGCCGTGCGCGTAGGCGCCCCCAGGGTTCAGCGCGGGCAAGACGACCAGGAACAGCAGCGCGGACGTGACGACGCCGAAGACGATCACCGTCCAGCCGAGCCGCCGCTGCCGGTTGAGCACCAGGACCACGCCGACCGCGGCGAGCGTCAGCGGCAGGTCCTCCTTGACCAGCACCAGCGGCAGCGCGCACCACACCGCGGCCCGCCACCGCTCGTGCAGCAGGTGCTCGGCGGTGAACGCCAGCATCGGGACGGCGAAGCAGACCTCGTGGAAGTCGAAGTTCACCGCGGACAGCAACCCCCACGACAGCACGTACCCGGCGCCCACCAGCGCACCCCGGCGGAGGCCGAGCACGAGGACCGCGCACCGCGTCACCGGCACCGCGGACAGCGCGAACAGCAGGGCCTGGGCGACCAGCAGGCACCCCGGCGACGGCCACAGCAGGTAGAGCGGCGCCAGCAGCGCCAGGATCGGGTGGAAGTGGTCGCCGAGCGTCGGGAAGTCCGCGCCGAGCAGGTCCGACACCGGCCAGTGGCCGTGCGCGTAGGACCGCACCGCCTGTTCGAAGATCCCCAGGTCGAACCCGCTCGCGTCGAACGTCCGCAGCCGCTGCAGCGACCAGGCGGCGTATCCGGCGAAGGCCACCGCGGCGACGACGTAGGGGACCGCGCGGAGTTCGCGCGTGCGCGCCGGAGCCGGCGCGAAGTCGATCAGCATGGCGGGATGCTCTTGCGGCCACGCTGAACCGAAGCTTAAGCAGCCTGAAGAAGTCTTCAGGCAAGCGGCAGGCGCAGCTCCAGGCACGCCCCGGACGGGCTCTCGGCGACGCGCAGCGTGCCGCCGTGCGTCCGCGCGATCTCGGCGGCGATCGCCAGGCCCAGCCCCGAACCGCCGTCGTCTTCGCGTGCACGGTCGTCGTCGAGGCGGACGAACCGGTCGAAGACGCGCTCGCGCTGATCGGGCGGGATGCCGGGGCCGTCGTCCCGGACGGCCAGCACGGCCTGGCCGGCGGCCTCGGTGAGCGTGATCGTCACGCGGCTGCCGGCGTGCCGCTCGGCGTTGTCGGCGAGGTTGCGCAGGATCCGCTCCAGCCGTCCCGCGTGCCCCTGGACCACCGGCTCGGCTTCGATCTCCGTGCGCACTTCGACGCCGTCGCGGGGAAGCCGCGCGGCCAGGTGCCCGGTGACGAGGCCGGCGAGCGCGATCCGCGTGGCCCCGGCCGGCTGTCCGGCGTCCAGCTTGCTGAGCAGCAGCAGGTCCCCGGTGAGGGCCTCCATCCGCGAGACGTCCAGCACGGCGTTTTCGAAGCTGCGGCGCCAGTCGAGCCGGTCGGGGTGGGCGAGCTGGACCTCGAGCTGGGTGCGCATCGACGCCAGCGGCGTGCGCAGCTCGTGCGACGCGTCCGCGGTGAACTGGCTCTGCCGCTGCACCGACCGGTCGAGCCGCGCCAGCATCTCGTTCATCGTGACGGCGAGCTCGGTGATCTCGTCCCCGGAGTCCGGCACCGGCACGCGGCGGCCGAGGTCCCGCGCGCGGATGCCGTCGACCTCGGCCCGGATGGCGCCGACCGCGCGCAGCGACCGCCCCACGGCGAACCAGGCAACGGCCCCGATGAGCAGCGAAGCCGCGGGCACCGCACCCCACAGGATCTGCTCGGCGGTGGCCACGGTTTCGAGGCCGACCGGGTCGAGTGCCGTCTGCGCGCGGAGGAAGTACTTCCCGCCCTTGGTGCCGGTGACCGCTTCGATGCCGCCTTCGACCGGGAACGGCAACCCCACCACGCAGCCGGGGCCGTAGACCATCGCCTTGTCCTCGATGACGGTCCCGCTCTGGTCCAGGTTCTCCGGGCAGCCGCTGTCCTTCCCCTTGCCGAGGGTGATCTCGTAGCCGCCGTAGTCGAGCTGCCGGGCCACGTCGGCCGGCGACACGCCGGCCTCGAGCAGGCCCGCGACGGCGGCGACCTTTTCGTTGGCGACCCGCACCGCGGCGAGTTCCAGCCCGCTTCGCAGCGACTGCACGAACCAGTACGACCCGAGGCCGAGCACGAGCGCCGACGCGAGGGCGGCGAAGAGGGCGACCCGCCACCGGGTCGACCGGGGCAGGATCCGGGCCATGCCCAGAAGATAACCGCACCTTCGGAGACCCGGGCCGGGGTGCCCGCGGGTTAGCGTCGAAAGCTGTGACGGTCGAACAGTGGCACGCGGTGCGCGCGGCCTTGCCCGAGGTCGGCGGCCGGTTCGCGGACCTGCTGACCGGCGTCGGCGACCCGCACCGGAGAGCGCTCGGCGAGTGGACCATCGGCGAAGCGGCGTCGCACGTGGGGATGATCGCGCTGATGTACACGGCGATGATCCGCGGCGACGGCGGCCCGCTCCCGCTGCCGGGCCTCGAAGAGCCGATCGACGCGGCGAGCGTCGACACGATCTCCCGGATGAACGCGCTCGCACTGGAGCTCTACCCGGAGCGCGACCCGGTCCGCCTGGCGGCGCGGCTGCGTGCGGACATCGCCGAGGTGCTGCTGGTCAGCGCGGACCTCGACCCGGAGAAGCCGGTGTGGTGGCTGGGCGGTTCCCGCGTGCCGGTCGCGGGCGTGCTCGCGCACCTGGTCAACGAGATGCTGATCCACGGCCTCGACATCGCCCGCGCGGCCGGCCGGCCGTGGCGGATCCCCGGGCGGCTCGAGGCGTTGTTCCTGGAGCTGTTCCTGTTCGGCATGGTGCGCAACGACATGGGCCACCTCCTCGACGACGCGACGCCGTCACCCCGCCGGATCGCGGTGGAGTTCCGCTCGGCGCACACGAGACCGGCGGTGCTCGCCCTCCAGCACGGCACGCTGCGCTTCGAGGACCCGGACGGAACGGCGGACGTGCGCTTGCGGTTCGACCCGGCGGTGCTGGTCCCGATGATGTTCGGCCGGATTTCCCGCGTCCGCGCGGTACTGACGGGCGGAGTCCGGATCGGCGGCCCGCGGCCGTGGCTGCTGCCGGAATTCCTGCGAACGGTCCGGATGCCCTGAGCGGACGACCGTTGTGCTCAATCGGATTTCCCGGGCTCGACGAGGGCTGTTGGCGCCGCTGGGCCGACGTGCTCGGGGTGCGGTGTCCCGGCCTAAGGCTCGGCTCTCGCCGGAGTCGGCTGATCGGGGTGCCCGACGAAAGGCGTAAGGCTCGGCTTCGTTGCCCACATTGCGGCAGGGCTGTGCACGGTCAGCTCGATCAGGACCTGTCGATGAAGCTGTCCACGAGGTCGGATCGGCGGCTGATCGTGTTGCAGTCGGCGGAAGTTCTTGAGTCAGGCGAAGGTGCGTTCCACGGCCAGCGGATGGTGCGGAGGCCGGAGCCGTGTTCGGTGCCGCGGCGGGCG
>Ga0207678_10000697_pt1 | contig 30609 bp, 27 predicted proteins | sample KBSC63metaG_FD_184319 | JGI IMG/M metagenome (GOLD analysis project Ga0207678, IMG submission 184319) | Corn rhizosphere microbial communities from Kellogg Biological Station, Michigan, USA - KBS C6-3 metaG (SPAdes) (version 2) | ecosystem: Host-associated > Plants > Roots > Rhizosphere > Soil ... | reverse complement strand
ACAATGAAGCCTTGGCCGCTCGTCGCAGCGTCATACCAGGCGCCGGTGAGGCCGAAATCGCTTCCGAGCGGAGGCGGCACGCCACATTCGACGTTCGGCAGAAGCCGCACGAGACCCATCGCACCTGCAGGTCCACCGTCGTCGAACGCGTAAGTGAACAGCGCCAGCTCGCACGAGAAGAACGTGAGTTTGCCGGAGCCCACCACAGCGGCCGTAGTAGCGGGCGGCCCATTGAAATTGCCGTTGACGTTCTGATAGATCGTTATATCCGCCGCGGTGTCGTCTGGCTGGAAATTCGCTTCGAGCGAATACCAGCGCTGCGTGTCCGTTCCGCCGGCGATCACGCCGTACGTATACCACGATCCAAACAACGAACCGGGTCCGCCATTCGTGCCGGGATCAATTACGAACTCCAGCCCTTGTCCGCTATTGACGGGGTTGTACCACGCGCCGGAAAGCCCTTCCTGCGCGATGGAAATCGCGTCGTCCAGTGTCCCCGTGGGGCCGAACTCTACGTGATCGACCAGGGCTTCCCCATTCGCTCCGACAGTCTCGGGCTGAACGTTGACGCCCACTTGCACGCTAGCTGTACCCGCTGGAAGCGCTGCGTCGTCAATGCTGATCGGCGTCCACGAGCTGTCGAAACCGAGGGTAATCTGATCGGTAGCGAGCGAGCTGACGAACGCCGTGCACGCAGAGTCCGAGTACGCGAGGATGCTCGCGCCGACGACGCTTCCCTCTGGAACGAGTCCCTTCGCGAACATGTGCAAGTCAACGTTCGAGCTGTCGTCAACCTGGATGCACGACGTTGTCGCACCGCTGACGGGTGCGCCGTCCGTTGACAAATGAAGCGACGAGGGTGTGGGAATGCCGTCGTCGAGGCCGAGGTTTACTATTCCTCCACCGCTGGCATTCCAGTCGGTCAGACCAGCAGCGAAATCCGGATTCGGAATGAGATTCGACGCCTGAGCCGCGCCTGCGAAGAAGGTGAGCGGAAATAACGCGACTGCAAGAATGCGATGGCGCATGTTTGATTCCCCAGAATTTGTTGTTGGTCGGCTTGTCTGACGCGCCCCCAAACGCGCTCGCCGCATGGTAATTCTGAAATGCGAAACTGGATAAATTGCAAAGGGTGCCTTTACACCGTCTCGTTAACCGGGGTTCAGGCCGCGCTTCAGCTTCGCCTCGCGAGATGTCGAGACCCTTTTCGGATTGTTGATGACGATCGAGACTCCGGCCTTCGGCGTCGGCACTGGTGATGACGCTTCGGCCTTCAAGTCGTCGAGCGCCTTCTTGTGCCGCGCGTCCTCCTGTTCGACGTCGTCGTCGCCGTTCACCTGTGCGATCTGATCAAGTCAGCGAGGTCTGGATTTGCGAAGCGCAGGATTCAGTCGATCAAGATCCGCTTGCACCTGGTCGCGACTTCTCTCATAGACGATCTCTCGGCCCAGAACGTTTCCTGCGTAAGCCGATCCATTGGAGGTTGGGGTCAGTTCGCATTTCACGGAGTGCACGCCCTCGCCGAGAACCACCTCGATTCGATGCGCCCGCTTGCTAAAAACGACCACTTCCATGACCTGACCACTTTGGGTCGCTCGTACTTTGATCTTCTCGATATCCATCGTAAAAGTCCTCCCCAGTGCCTTCGCGTCACGCCGCCAGTCGATGCTCATAGTACGGCCGACAGCGATCGTCCAAAATCGAATAGGCCTGCAACACGTCGCCCCTCGGATCCAGCCACGCGTCGACCTTTTCGTGCTTGATCGGGATGATGCAGCGATCGTGGCCGGCCGCGGAGACTGCAGCGGGCGGCTCGTCTTTCATCGCGGCGAAGGACAGTAGCGACTCGTCGCCTTCCTGCGAGTGCGACCAGAGGCATGCGACGAGCATTTCTTCCGTCGGGCGAGGTCTAAATTTGAGGATGACGTTTTCCTCCTTCTCGCCCTCGCGGAGTTCGCGCCCTTCCATGCGGTGTCGGCTGACGTTCTCGAAAAAAACAGATGCGCGCATGATCGCGTGGTGCGTCCCGAACTGCGCCTTCCAGAACCCGTCCAGACGTTTGCGCTGCTTGAGAGGAAGAACCTCGACGCTCGCACGCCGACTCTCACACGATTGTCCGGGAAGTATCTCGGTGTTTTTGTGAGCGAACGCCGACGGTCCGACGGCTCGAAGAGAAGCGCAGCCGAAGACAAACGAGTCTCGTGGCGGGTCTCGACGACGACCGATTCAGCCATATCCGGGACGAGCCCTGTACTACTTGCCTGGACCTCTTCCAGGCCGAAGGCTTAAAGGGAGCTATCCGGCGGCGCGACCGTGGTTCGAACGGTGTGCCGCGTGCAAGCTAACCCGTCCCGAAATGCGACAAGTCCCGCCTCGACGAACCAGGTGGCACGGGCAGCGCTGAGTCTTGCGATGCGCAGGCGTGTCCCCGAATGTGTCCCCCGTAAAATAAAAAGGGCCTGGCATTTCTGCCAAGCCCTCGTTTTTATGGCTGGGGGACTAGGATTCGAAGTAGAACGACATCTGGTTGTTCGTGTTGACTATTTTCGACTCGGTGAGGTACGTACCCTGACTACTACCCCATGGCATTGCGTCAGAGTGGCGAGGCCCCGTTGTAACGCGCGTCAGATGGACATCCCACCCGACACTTCGAGCCGCTGACCGTCAATCCACCGCATTCGTCCGAAACGAGCGCCGCAATCATGGGGCCGACATCCTCGGGCTCGCCCGGTCGGCCGAGCGCCGTCATTTCCGAAACGCGTCGATTCACCTCGGGATTATCGCGCACCATCCCGCCGCTGAAGTCGGTCGCGATTGCTCCGGGAGCAACAACGTTCACGGCGATCCGGCGAGGACCAAGCTCTTTAGCAAGATAGCGCGTCAGCACTTCGACCGCGCCCTTGATCGATGCGTAAGCCACGCTTCCGGGAACGGTGATCCGGGTCAGGCCTGTCGACAGATTCACGATGCGCCCGCCCTCGTTCATGAGCGGGAGCAGCATCTGCGTCAGGAAGAACACGCCCTTGAAGTGCACGTCGAACAGTCGGTCGAGATCGGCTTCGGCGACGCTCTCGAATGACGCGTGATGAGAAATCCCTGCGTTGTTGACGAGGATGTCGAAGCGGTCTGTGCCGAAACCCGTCAACGCATCCCGGACAAGACCGCCGAACTCGCGAAACGACTGGATGTCGCCCACATCGAGCGCCAGTGCGACCGCGTCCGCGCCTTCGTCGCGGGTGAGCTCGATCACTTTCTTCGCCTCATCGGCACTCGTGTTGTACGTGAAGATCGATCGAATCCCGCGCTTCGCGAGATTCAGGACCGTGCTGCGGCCGAGGCCGCGGCTTCCTCCGGTGACGATCGCGATTCTCGAACGTTCCGTAGCTGATTCTTCCGCTGACATGTTGACTTCTCGCTGATGTGATGGCGGTGCCACTGCCGCGTCGAGGTGCGAATCTGCCCTCCGCGGAGCGCGGCTCGATTTCGCGCTCCATTTCAGCTGAAACACGCGTTCCGTCGGTCGAAATCATCGCTCCACGACGGGCCACCATAGTGCCAGCCGTCAGAGCCGCCGCCCGGCACCGAGGAGAACACGATGAGTCAGTCCGCACGAATCGCCCGCGATGCGCGTATTGAGGCAGGGTCACGGCTTGCAACGGGAAAGATCGTTGACGCAATCAATGCGACTGCGCTGCTCGAGGCCGTGCTTCGCCCCGGCGATCGCGTCTGCCTCGAGGGCGACAACCAGAAGCAGGCCGACCTCCTCGCGCGAGCGCTGGCCGCGGTGGACGTCGCTCGCGTCCACGACCTCCACATGGTCCAGTCGGGGGTCGTGCTGCCCGAGCATCTCGATATTTTCGAGAGCGGCGTCGCGAAGCGGCTCGACTACGCGTACTCGGGTCCGCAATCGGCGCGCATCGCGAAGATGCTGTTCGGCGGCAGGATCGAGCTCGGCGCGGTGCACACGTACCTCGAGCTCTTCGCGCGCTACTTCATCGACCTGACGCCCGAAGTCGCGCTCATCGTCGCGGTCAGCGCCGATCGCGACGGCAACCTTTATACGGGCCCCAACACCGAGGACACGCCGGCCGTCGTCGAAGCGACCGCGTTCAAGGACGGCGTCGTCATCGCGCAGGTGAACGAGATCGTCGACAAGGTGCCGCGCGTCGACATCCCGGGCGACCGCGTTCACTTCGTCGTCAAGGCCGATACGCCGTTCTACGTCGAGCCGCTCTTCACGCGCGACCCGGCCGCGATCACCGAAACGCAGATCCTGACCGCGATGCTCGCGATCAAGGGCATCTACGCGCCCTACGGCGTCAAGCGCCTCAATCACGGGATCGGTTTCAACACGGCCGCGATCGAACTGTTGCTGCCGACGTTCGGCGAAAAGCTCGGTCTCAAAGGCAAGATCGCGACGCGCTGGGCTCTCAATCCGCATCCGACGCTGATCCCCGCGATCGAATCGGGCTGGGTCGAGCAGATTCATTCCTTCGGCTCCGAAGTCGGCATGGACGACTACATCCGTGCGCGCTCGGACATCTACTTCACGGGGCACGACGGCTCGCTGCGCTCGAACCGTGCGTTCTCGCAGACCGCGGGCCTCTATGCGTGCGACATGTTCATCGGCTCGACGCTGCAGATCGATCTCGACGGCAACTCGTCGACGGTGACGACCTCGCGCATCGCGGGCTTCGGCGGCGCGCCGAACATGGGCAGCGACGCACGCGGACGCCGCCATCCGAGCGCGCCGTGGCTCAAGGCCGGCGAAGAAGCCGATCCCGACACGTCGAAGCTCATGCGCCGTGGGCGCAAGCTCGTCGTGCAGATCGGCGAGACCTTCGGCGACAGGAACGTGCCGATGTTCGTCGAGCAGCTCGATGCGATCGAGCTCGCCGAGAAACTGAAGCTCGATCTTGCGCCCGTGATGGTCTACGCCGACGACGTGACGCACATCGTCACCGAGGAAGGCATCGCGAATCTCCTGCTCTGCCGCACGCGCGCCGAACGCGAGCACGCGATCCGCGGCATCGCGGGCTACACCGAGATCGGCCGCGGCCGTGACAAAAAACTCGTCGAGCAGCTGCGCGCGCGTCGCGTGATCCAGCGGCCCGAGGATCTCGGCATCGATCCGCTCGACGCGGACCGCCGCCTGCTCGCGGCGAGCTCGATCAAGGATCTCGTCCACTGGTCCGGCGGGCTCTACGCGCCGCCGTCCCGCTTTCGCAACTGGTAAGCCGAAGGAATCGCCATGGAAACGCTGAGCTATCGCCACGCGACTGCACGACGCGCGAGCGGCACGAAGAACATCGCGCTCGTCGGCGTCGTCGCGTCGTGCAATCTCGAAGTGCTCGTCGAGCGCGTGCTGCCCGACACCGAATGCGAAGTCGCGATCAGCACCGCGGCCGAAGGCTTCGGCAAGGTCTGGGAAGCCGTCGTCGCCGATTTCGTCGAACGTCGGTCGCCCGGCGGCCTGCGCCTCTCGATCAACGACGGCGGCGCGCGACCCGACACGGTTTCGCTGCGGCTCGCGCAAGCGGTCCGTACGATCGAGGAGGATGCGTCGTGAGCGCCGCTCCCGCAATCATCGCGCGCGACGCGCGCAGCTGGTACGAAGCCTCCGCACGTCAGCGCATCGATGCGCTGCTCGACGCGAGCACGTTCGTCGAGTTCATCGGCCCCGAGCAACGCGAAACGAGCCCGCACCTCGCGCTCTTCGATCTGCCCGAACAATTCGACGACGGCATGGTCGTCGGCCACGGCACGCTTGACGGGAATCCCGTGTTCGTCGCCGCGCAGGAAGGCCGTTTCATGGGCGGCGCGTTCGGCGAAGTGCACGGCGCGAAGCTCACCGGGCTTCTGCGCGCCGCACGCGACACAAAGTCGATTCCCGTGCTGATCCTGTTCGACACGGGCGGCGTCAGACTCCAGGAAGCGAACGCGGGCGAGCTCGCGATCGCCGAAATCATGCGCGCAGTGCTCGAAGCGCGCACGGCCGGCACGCCGGTCGTCGGCCTCATCGGGGGGCGCGCGGGCTGTTACGGCGGCGGAGCGCTCGTCGCGGGCTGCTGCTCCGCACTCGCGATCTCGGAACAGGGACGCCTCGCGGTATCGGGCCCCGAAGTCATCGAGACGAACCGCGGCGTCGAGGAATTCGACTCGAAAGACCGCGCGCTCGTCTGGCGCACGATGGGCGGCAAACATCGCCGGCTCATTGGCGCGGTCGAGCGGTTCGTCGACGACACGGTCGCCGATTTCCGCGCGGCGGCGGTCGAGCTCATCGCGACCGCGCCCGCGTTCGGCGCTGACGTGCTCGCGGCCGAACAGGCGCGGCTCGAACAGCGCATCGCGCAATTCGGCACCTGCATCGACGCGGTCGACGTCTGGAAAGCCGAAGGCGTGCCGGACCCAGAAGCGATTCCGGCGATGCCCGCGCAACCGTTCATTGCTCTTGCCGACACGATTCGGAGAACGCGTCATGACGCTCGATAACATCCTCGCCTCGCTGTTCCCGAACGGGCACGCGATCGAAAAGAACGGCAGCCTGCTGATCGGCAGCGCGACGCTCGCGGACGGCACGGCCGTCGAAGTGATCGGCGCCGCGGACCACGCGCCGCTCGGCATCGACGAGGCGATCCGCCTGTCGCGTCGCGTGCTCGAGATCGCCGCTCGCGGCGACCGCATGCCGATTCTCGTTCTGCTCGACAGCGACAGCCAGCGCATGAGCAAGCGCGACGAGCTGCTCGGCCTCAACGAATTCCTCGCGCACCTCGCGAAGGCGCTGATCTTCGCGGACACGCGCGGACATCGCACGATCGGCCTTCTGTACGGACACACGGCGGCCGGTGCGTTCATCGCGACCGCGCTTTCGACGCGCGCGCTCGTCACGCTGCCGGGCGCCGAACCCGCAGTCATGGATCTGCCGTCGATGTCGAAGGTGACGAAGCTCCAGATCGAGGTGCTCGAAGAGAAAGCCAAATCGACGCCGGTGTTCGCGCCGGGCGTCGCGAACGTCGAGCGCGTGGGCGCGATCGCCGCGACGTGGGACGACAACGTCTCCCTCGGGGCGCAACTGCAGGCGCTGCTCGCGACCGCCGAAGAGACGGCCGACACGCGCGACCGCCTCGGCAAAGAACGCAACGGCCGTCCGAAAGCCGCCGACGTCGCTTCACGCGTTTACGCGCTCGCACTCGGCCGGAGCTGAGACGTGAACCTCGCGCGCCACGATCTCGTTTACGTGCTGCCGCTCGCGTGGCGCGCGCTGATCGCGTCGCGCGACGACGCAGACGAGCTCGTCGTCGAATGGGCCGATCGTGGCTGGCCGCTCGTCGCGCGACGCTACGCCGACGACGAGCACAACGGCATCGCGCTCGGTCTACCGCTGCCGCCGTCGCTCGGCAAGCGCCGGCTTTCGTTCAATGTCAACGAACGAGACATCGTCGAGATCACGCAGCCGCCGCTGCTCGACGACGCGATCGCGTTCGTGCCGCTCGCGTGGCGCGGAACGCTCGAGCGCATCGTCGCGATGGCCTCGTCGTTCGGCGTCGAGCCGCGTGTGTTCGGCAGCCTTGCCTGGCAAACGCTGACCGGGCTCGACTATCTCTCGCCGACGTCCGATCTCGATCTGCTCGTGCCGATGCCGGAAGCGGCCGACGTTCGCGCGTTCACGGCGCGGCTCGCCGCGATCGAGGCCGATGCGCCGATGCGACTCGACGGCGAGCTCGTGCGCGGCGACGGCATTGCCGCGAACTGGCGCGAAATCCACGCGAATACTTCCGAAGTCCTCGTCAAGCGCCTGCGCAATGTCGCGCTCGCCGAAGCCCATCGCTTTCTCGACGGAGCAGCGCTGCCATGCTGACCGCGCGCGCGAAGTTCGCGCTTCCGTTCTCGCGCCCGCGCGCGACCTGGCGCACGCGCGGCGCGACGATCGCGACGCTCGCACACGACGCGCTGCTGCGCGAAGTCGAGACCGCGCCGAAGCCGGGCCTCGTGAGCCGCATCGACAGCGGCAGCCACGACGACATGGACGCGAACACGTTCCGCCGCAGCGCGGCCGCGATCCGGCCGCACTTCGCGGGGATGGCCGAGGCCGGCGCGCGAGGCTGCGCGATGAGCGAGCTGCGCGTGGTCGGTCTCGAAGCCGAAGCCGCGATGTTCGCGGCGACCGGCGGCATCAACACGCATCGCGGCGCGATCTTCGGGCTGGGGCTGCTCGTCGCCGCAGCCGGTGCACGCTCGGCCGGACTCGCGGGTCCGAACACGTCGCTGGGCACGATCGTCGCGCAGCGCTGGAGCCGCGGCATCGTCGACGGCCCCGTACTGCTGCGCAGCCACGGCAGCGCCGCGCGCCGCCGTTACGGCGCTGGCGGCGCGCGCGCCGAAGCGGCGCAGGGATTTCCGACCGTCTACGAGGTTGGTTTACCGGCGCTGCGTGAAGGCGCCGAGCTCGAGTCGCGCGATGCCGAAGGCGCACGCGTGCACGCGTGCTTTGCGCTGATCGCCGCGCTCGAAGACACGAACCTGCTGCATCGCGGCGGCCGCGAAGGCCTCGCGTTCGCACAACGCACCGCGCGCGAGTTCCTCGATGCCGGCGGCGTCGGCCAGCCCGACTGGCGGGCGCGCTCGCTCGCGATCCATCGCGAGTTCGTTGCGCGGCGACTGAGCCCGGGCGGCGCGGCCGACCTGCTCGCGATGAGCGTCTTCGTCAACTACTTCGAAACGGGGCTCGTGTCATGACGCAGCTGATTCTGCTCGCGCTTGGTCCGATCTTTTTCGTGATGTTGCTCGGCTATTTCGCGGGCAAAATGCGCACGATCGACAATCACCACGTCGGCGAGATCAATGCGCTCGTGATGGATTTCGCGCTGCCCGCGTCGCTGTTCGTCGCGACCGCGTCGACTCCGCGGGCCGAGATGCTCGGCGAGGCGCCGCTGTTCGCGCTGCAGGGCGCGGCGATGCTGATCCCGTTCGCGGCCTGGTATTTCTACGAACGCATCGCGCGCCGCACGTCGGCCGGCGAGGCGGCGATCCAGGCGCTCACGGTCGCGCAACCGAACTACGCGGCGGCCGGGCTTCCGATCGTCGCCGCGCTCATCGGTCCGCCGGGCGCGGTGCAGGTCGCGATTGCGATTGCGGCCGCGACGATTCTGCCCTCGCCGATTACGCTGCTGCTGCTCGAATTGCGCGGCGGCGGTGAGCAGACCGAGGGCGAATCGCGCACGCGGCGCATCGTTCGCGCGGTGCGGCGCTCGCTGACGAAACCGATCGTGCTCGCGCCGTTGTTCGGCGCGGCGCTGTCGCTCGGCGGGCTCGAGCTCGGCCCTGCGCTGCATGCGTCGCTCCAGCTCATCGGCGCGGCGGCGGGCGGCGTCGCGCTGCTCCTGACCGGCCTCGTGCTGTCGGCGCAGCGGTTCCGGCTCAACGCGAACGTCGCACTCGGTACGATCGTCTCGAACGTGCTGCGGCCGCTGCTCGTCGTCGCGCTCGTGCGGCTCTTCCCGGTGCCGCCGGAAATCGCGAAGATCGCGATTCTTCTCGCCGCGTTGCCGTCGGGCTTCTTCGGGATCCTGTTCGGTGTGAACTACAAGCTCGACTCCGACGACTCGGGCTCGATGGTCATCGCGAGCACGGTCTTCAGCCTCGCGACGCTCGCCGTCGCGATCGCGCTGCTGTATCCGAAGTGAGCGCGCCGCGATGACGCTCGCGCTGCTGTGCTCGGGCCAGGGTTTGCAGCACGCGCGCATGTTCGCGATGACCGGCGATGCGCCAGCCGCGGCGAGTCTGTTCGAGCACGCGACGACGCTGCTCGGCGCCGATCCGCGCGAGCTCGTGCAGACCGCGACGCCCGAAGCGCTGCACGCGAATCGCACGGGTCAGATCCTCTGCGCGTTGCAGGCGCTCGCCGCCGTCGCCGCGGTGCGCGATGCGATGCCGGCTCGGCGCATCGTCGCGGGCTACAGCGTCGGCGAGATTGCCGCGTGGCATCTCGCGGGTATCTTCGATGCGACGGCGACGCTCGACCTCGTCGCGAAGCGCGCCGAAGCGATGGACGCCGCGAGCGCACCCGGCGATGGACTCGTATTCGTACGCGGCCTCCCGCGCGACGTCGTCGAAACCTTGTGCCGCCAGCACGGCACGGTGATCGCGATCACGAACCCCGACGTGGCCTGGGTCATCGGCGGCGACGGCGCGGCGCTGGACGCGTTCGCGGCGGATGCGCGAACGCGCGGCGCCTTGCGTGTCGCGCGCATCGGCGTAAACGTCGCGTCGCATACGCCACGCCTCGCGCCCGCCTCGACCGCATTTCGTCGTGTACTCGACGAGACCGCGGCGCATACGCTCGACACGAACGTGCGCCTCTTCAGCGGAATCGACGGCACCGCCGTGCATGGCATCGGCGTCGGCCTCGACAAGCTCGCCGCGCAGATCTCGCAGACGGTGCACTGGGATGCGTGCCTCGAAGCGGCGGTCGAAGCCGGCGCGACGTGTTTTCTGGAACTCGGTCCCGGACGCGGGTTGAGCGCCATGACCTCGCACGCGTGGCCCGCGATTCCGTCGCGGAGCGTCGACGATTTCCGCACGTTCGACGGCACGCGCGACTGGCTCGCGCGCAACGCGGCGTGACCGGCCGGATTACAGCCGTAATGTGCGCGCTCCGGATCGCAATCCACGCGAGACGGCGCCGAGCCAGTCTCTGCTCACCGAACGGCGCACGCGGAGCACGCGGTCGCGACGGTATCCCACCCATTCAGGAGCCACCCCGCATGAACATTTCGACGAATCTCTTCCGCGCATCCGCGCTCGCGATCGCACTCGCGGGCGCGAGCGCCCCCGCGTTCGCCGCGCCCGTGAAGAATATCGTGCTCGTGCACGGCGCATGGGTCGACGGGTCGGGCTGGAAGCCCGTCTACGACATCCTCGTGCGCGACGGCTACAGCGTGAGCGTCGTGCAGCAGCCGCTCACGTCACTCGAAGCGGATGTGACCGCGACGAAGCGAGTGCTCGACATGCAGAACGGCCCGACGATCCTGGTCGCGCACAGCTACGGCGGATCGATCATCACCGAAGCGGGCGTGCATCCGAACGTCGTCGGTCTCGTCTACGTCGCCGCGCACGCGCCCGACGTCGGCGAGAACGAGGCCGCGCTCGGCAAGGACAAGCCGAGCTACACCTCGCAGCAGAAGGGTGCGATTAAGCGCACGCCGGACAACTACCTCTATCTCGATCCCGCCGTGTTCCACACCGATTTCGCGGCGGACCTTCCGCGCGAGCAGGCCGAGTTCGAGGCGCACTCGCAGATCCCGACGTCAGCCGACGTGTTCTCGACGTCGATGACCGTCGCCGCCTGGAAGACGAAGCCGAGCTGGGGCATCGTCGCGGGCGCGGATCGGATCATCAATCCCGATCTCGAGCGTTTCTACTACAAGCGCGCCGGCAGCCGCACGACCGAGATCGAAGGCGCGAGCCATTCGGTCTACGAATCGCGACCGCGTGACGTTGCCGCCGTCATCGAGGACGCCGCGCGCAACGCGCAGCCCTGACGACGCGCGAGCGGGCCGCCGGCGCACCCGGCGGTCTCGCGCGCGTTCCGCCGTTACAACCAAAACCGACGCGCGCCGCCGCGACATCCTGGAGTTGCCGGCACGGCCGATTGCCCGCAGCGCCGTCGGCGGCCTCGTGACCGCGAACGCGATCGCGCAGCGCGGTTGCAGATGCAACGGCGACTTGCGGTTCCCGAAATCCTGCCGGCACCGCGCGCGAACAGAGTCTTGCCCGAGTTCGACGTTTTTCGGCCCCTTCCCGACTGAGCTTCCGCTCTCCTCCCCGCAGCCACGGCTCTCGGGGAGGGGCCCCTTTTTCGGATCGCCCTCGCCTTGCGCGGCCGGCGAATGATCCTTCATTGGGTTCGCGTTCGTTGCAGATGAAACGCCGCGACCGGGCAAGGGAAATGCGCGCGAAACGAGCGCACGCGACCGTTCCTGCCGTCGATGGCACGCCGCCCTGGGGTCATGCCGCTCTCGCCTTCGAACAAGGCGCTGACGCGATCGACGCGACTGCGGCGTCGTTGACGCAGGGGGACCGAATGTTCTCGCAAAGGCTGGTTTTTGCCCTCGCCAATACGCTCGCCGTGCTGAGCGCGCTGTACATCGCGTTCGCTTTCGATCTCGAGCGCCCATACTGGGCCGTTTTCAGCGTCTTCATCGTCGCTGCGCCTGTCTCGGGCATGGTGCGCTCGAAGGCGATCTACCGCTGGATCGGCACGATCATCGGCGGCGCCGGCGCCCTGCTGATGATCCCGCCGCTCGTGCATTCGCCCGAGCTCCTTTCGCTCGCGATGGCGCTATGGGTCGGTTTCTGGCTTGCGATCTCGCTGATGGACCGAACGCCGCGAAGCTATCTCGCGATGCTCGCGGGCTACACCGCGGCGATCGTCGGTCTTTCCGTCGTCGACGCGCCGCAGGCGATCTTCGATACGATGGTGTCGCGCATCGAGGAAATCTCGATCGGCATCGCCTGCGGCGCGCTCGCACACTCGCTTTTCTTTCCGCGCAGCGTCGCCGGGGAGCTCGACGCGCGCATCGAGAGCACGCTGCGCGCGTCCGCGCGCTGGATCGCCGCGTCGCTGACGGAGCTCGCGCCGCCGTCCGGGCCTTCGGCGCCGACGCGGCTCTCGCGCGTCGTCGGCGAGATCTACACGCTCAACACGCACCTCGCTTGGGAAACCTCCGATGTCATGCCGATCGGCGGAACCCTTTCGGTTCTCCAGGATCGCCTCGCGTCGCTGCTGCCTGCGCTCAGCAGCGCCGAGCGCGCGATCGCCGCGCTGCGCGCGAGCAACGCGCTCACGGCGCCTATGCAGGCGGCCATCGACGCGACCGTGGACCGCACGCACGGGCTCGCCGACGCGCCCGACATTCTCGAGGAGGCGCGCCCCGCTCGCTCGACGCGCCCGACGGCGCCGCCGTCCGCTACGCCGACGACTCGATGGGCGCATCTCCACGAGCAAACCGCACTGGCGCACCTGCACGAGCTCGACGCCGCGCTCGATGATTGTCTCGTGCTTGCGCGCGCGCTTCGTGATCCTGGCGCGCCGATGGACGCCGCGCTGCGGCGCGAGGCCGAATCGGCGCGGCGTGTTCCGCTCTATCGCGACGTGCGGCTCGCGCTGGTGTCCGGAGTCGCCGCGGCGGCGGCCGTCCTCGTCGCTTGTGGGCTCTGGATTGCGGGCGCATGGACCGAAGGCGGGATCGCCGCGCAATTCGCCGCGATCGGATGCTCGTTCTTCGCGCGGCTCGATCAGCCCGCACCGATGATTCGCTCGGCCATCCTCGGCGTCCTCGTTGCGCTGCCGCTCGCCGCGCTCTACGAATTCGCGGTGTTTCCGGGCATCGACGGCTTTCCCGTGCTCGCGCTCGTGCTGGCGCCCGTGTTTCTCGCGCTGAGCTACATGCAGGCCGTGGAGAAGCTCGCTGGCTCCGCGCTCGTGATCGCGGTGTCGTTTTCGGGAGCGCTCGCGCTCCAGGAAACCTACGTCGCCGACTTCGCGGCGTTCGTCAACATCAATCTCGCCGAAGTCGCGGGGCTCCTCATCGCGATGGCCGTGATCCTCGTCGGACGAACGCTCGATCCGATCTCGAGCGCGCGGCGGATTGCGCGCGGCGCGTGGCGTGCGATCGGACGCGCCGCGCAGCGCGGCGCTCGGTTGCGGCCCGCGCATCTCCTCGACTGCATCGGTCAGGTGTCGATGCGGCTCGACGCATCGGGGGCGCGCGACGTGCATGCACTGAACCCGCTCCAGGATCTGCGCATCGGAGCGAACCTCGCCACGGTCATGTCGGCCGAGACGAACGCGCGGCCTGACGTCGCGCGACGCCTGCGTGCGGTGCGCGAGGCGATCGGCGCGCAATACCGCGCGCGTTCGCTCGGCGTTCGCGGCGTCAACGACGCGACGCTCGCAAGCGCGCTCGACCGCGGCATCGGGGAGCTCGAAGCGGGACCGCCGCAGCGCCACGCATCCGCAACGATCGCCGCGCTCGTTTCGCTGCGCATGGATCTCCTGCCGGACCGCGGCCTCGGCGGACTCGGAGCCGTCATCGCATGATCGGGGAGGCATCGATCCATGGCGTGTTCGTCCCGTGGTTGCTCATTCTCGCGCTCGCGAGCTTCGTGGCGACGCAGCTAGTTCGCCGCGTGCTGCGGCGCCTCGGTTTCTACCGCGTCGTCTGGCACGCCGGCCTCTTCGACGTGGCGTTGTTCGTCATCGTGCTATGGCTGCTGACGCTCGGCACCGCGCACATCGGCCCAGGGAGTCTCCGAAATTGATCGCGCGTCCGCTTGCCGTCTCGCTCAGGATTCTCGTCACGCTCGCGGTCGTCGCGATCGCGCTGCTCGGCGCGCGTGCGCTCTGGCTCCGCTACGACGTGGCGCCGTGGACGCGCGACGGAAGAATCCGCGCGGACGTCGCCGAGGTGAGCGCCGACGTCAACGCGCTCGTCCTCGAAGTGCGCGTCGTCGACAATCAGATCGTCGCGAAGGGCGATGTCCTGCTCGTGCTTGATCGCTCGCGCTACGATCTCGCCGTGCGCCAGGCCGATGCCGCCATCGCGGCCGCCGAGGCATCGCTTGCGCAGGGGATTCGCGAGAACCGGCGCAACGATGCGCTCGGCGATCTCGTCACGCGCGAGCAGCGCGAACAGGGCGCCGCGCGCGTCGCCGAGCTTCGCGCGGCGCTCGCTGGCGCGCACGCGGCGCGCGACACGGCCGCGCTCAACGCCGAGCGCACGGTGCTTCGCTCGCCCGTCAACGGCGTCGCCACGAACGTCGAGGTGCAGCCCGGCGACTACGCGTCTGTCGGGCGCCACGTGCTCGCGATCGTCAACTCGGACACGTTCCGCGTCGACGGCTATTTCGAGGAGACCAAAGTGGCGCTGATTCGCGCGGGCGACGATGCCGTGATCCGGATCATGGGCGTCGGCCGCGATCTCGAAGGTACCGTCGAGAGCATCGCGGCCGGCATCGAGGATCGCGAGCGCGGTGCGAGCCGTAACGGACTTGCGAACATCAACCCGACCTTCAGCTGGGTGCGGCTCGCGCAGCGCATTCCGGTCCGCGTGCGGCTGAAACAGGTGCCGGCCGATATCCGCCTGATCGCCGGGCGCACCGCGACGGTGTCGGTGCGCACGCCGCCGGGCCGGCTGCGGGAAGGTGCGCAATGACGCGCTCGTCTTCGCTTCGATGCGCGGCGCTCGCGTGGAGCGCGGCACAGCTGTGCGCGTGCGCGGCGGGTCCAGACTACCGCGTTCCCGAGCATGCGCTCGTGCAATCGAGCGCCGCGAATGCCGCGTTCGTCGGTGCACAGGGCGACGCGTCGGTGACGCCGGAGCCGGTGCCGGAACGGTGGTGGCGCCTCTACGACGATGCGGTTCTCGACGGTCTCGTTGCGTCGGCGCTCGCGGCCAACACCGACCTGCGCGTGGCCGGCGCTGCGCTCGCGAGAAGCGATGCGCTGCTGCTGGAAGCGCGCACGCTGCGCGAGCCGAGCATCGCGATCGACGCGGGCATCGAGCGAAGCCAGGTTGCGGGCGAGCAATACCTGTTGCGCATCCGCCCGCCGGAAAGTTCCGATTACGCGGCGCGGGTCACGGTCGGATACGACCTCGATCTCTGGGGCGGAATTCGTCGCGGTATCGAAGAGGCGGCAGCGGATCGGGATGCAGTGCTCGCTGCGCGCGACCTCGTCCGTGTCAACGTGGTCGCCGAAACGGCGCGCGCGTACGCAGACATCTGCGGTGCCGGGCTCGAGCTGGCATCCGCGCAGGAGACGGTGCGGACCCAGCGCGCGAGCTTCGAGCTCATCGATCGCTTGCGTGCGGGCGGGCGCGCGACCACGCTCGACGCAACTCGCGGGCGGCTGCTGCTGCGCGAACAGGAAAGCACGCTTCCTGCGCTCGAAGCCGCTCAGCGCAACGCGCTGTTCCGTCTCGCGGAGCTGACCGGAAAGACGCCCGCCGAATTCGATCGCGGCATCGCCGCCTGCGCGTCGCCTCCCCGACTGCACCAGCCGTTGCCGGTCGGCGACGGCGCGGAGCTTCTCAGGCGGCGGCCCGACGTGCGCCGTGCCGAGCGTCAGCTCGCGGCGGCCACAGCTGCGATCGGCGTCGCGACCGCCGAGCTCTATCCCGACGTGCGGCTCGGCCTGGCGCTCGGCTCGCTCGGCGCGATCAGGGATTTCCTGACCGCGCCGACGAACCTCTGGAACATCGGAGCGATCTTCCACTGGCAGGCGAATCAGAGCGCCGCGCGCGCGCGCGTCGCGGCGGCCGACGCAGGCGCGGTGATCGCGCTCGCAAACTTCGACGGCGTCGTGCTGCGCAGCCTGCAGGACGTCGAGTCCGCATTGAACGCCTATGTTCACGATCTCAGTCGGGAAGCGAGTCTCCTGGGCGCGCGCGCGGATGCGAGAAAAGCGGCCGACGATGCGCGCCGGCTCGAAGCCGCGGGACGAGCCGACGCGTTCGCGGTCGTCGACGCGCAGCGAACGCTCGCATCGGTCGAGCAGCAGCTCGCGCGCATCGAGGTGGCGATCGCGTCCGATCAGATCGCTGTGTTCCTCGCGCTCGGCGGCGGCTGGACGAGCGAGGGCGCGAATGAGCTCGCGACGGCGGACGCTGCGAACGGTTCTCTCGCCGCAAATCCTTAGACAGAAGAGCGTGCACGCCTTGCGCGTCGCGCCTTCGTGCGCGGTGCGGCGCTCTGCGCGCGTCGTCCGGACGCCTGCGATACGGGCCGTCGAGTCGTGTTTCATTCGACACACGCGACGTTGAAATCCGAAACTCACGAGACATGCGAACGGCCGAGGCTTCACCGCATCGCCATCAGAGAGCGCTCGCGCGTCATGGGAACCGGTACCTCGAAGCCGACGCATGCGCCGAGACGATCGGTCGCGATCGCGGCGATCGTCGCGCTCGCTGCGGGGCTGTCCGCATGCCGCGGCGGCGTGCTCGATCCGCAGGGTGTCGTCGGCCGGGCGCAGCGCGTCATCCTCTACGACGCGACCGCGATCATGCTCGCGGTCGTCGTTCCGGTCATAGTACTGACGCTCGTATTCGTGTGGTGGTTCCGCGCCGGCAATCGACGCGCGAAATACAGGCCGGACTGGGACTACTCCGGCCGCATCGAAATGATCACGTGGTCGATCCCGGCGCTCGTGATCGTCTTTCTCGGCGGCATGGCGTGGATCGGCTCGCACGATCTCGATCCGCCGAAGCCGATCGAGAGCGCGGCCGCTCCGCTCGACGTCGACGTCGTCGCACTCGACTGGCGCTGGCTCTTCATCTATCCCGCCGATGGCGTCGCGAGCCTCAACCGCCTCACGATTCCGGCGCGCGTGCCGATCCATTTCCGCATCACGTCGACGAGCGTGATGAACAGCTTCTTCATTCCGCAGCTCGGCAGCCAGATCTATGCGATGCCGGGGATGACGACGCAGCTTTACCTCGAGGCCGATCGGCCGGGTACGTATCAGGGTCTTTCTGCGCAGTTCAGTGGCGACGGTTTCTCCGACATGCGCTTCGACACGGTCGCGCTTTCCGCCGATGCATTCGCCGAATGGATGCGCACGGCGAAGGACGGCACCGGCGTGCTCGACGGGAACACACTCGCCGCGCTCGCGCTGCCGTCGAAGGCGGACGGCGTCAGCACCTATTCGCACGTCGCGGGCGGCCTCTTCGACGACGTTGCGCGGGGCGCGATGCCGATGTTGCCTGCACGGGAGGACCGCTGACATGATCGGAAAGCTGAGCTGGAGCGCGATTCCCCTCGATCAGCCGATTCCGATCATCGCCGCGGGCGTCGTCGCGCTGGCGATCCTCGCGGTTCTCGTTCTCGCGACGCTTCGCGGCTGGTGGCCCTACCTGTGGCGCGAGTGGATCACGAGCGTGGACCACAAGCGCATTGGCAGCATGTACATGATCCTCGCGCTGGTCATGCTGATCCGCGGCTTCTCCGACGCGATCATGATGCGAACCCAGCTCGCGCTGGCCGCTGGCGGCGCCGAGGGCTACCTGCCGCCGGAGCACTACAACCAGATCTTCTCCGCGCACGGCGCGATCATGATCTTTTTCGTCGCGATGCCGTTCGTGGTCGGGCTCATGAATTTCGTCGTGCCGCTGCAGCTCGGCATTCGCGATGTCGCGTTCCCGGTGCTCAACTCGGTCAGCTTCTGGCTGACCGCGGCGGGCGTGCTGCTGATCAACGTGTCGCTCGTCGTCGGCGAGTTCGCGCGCACCGGCTGGCTCGCCTATCCGCCGCTCTCGGAGCTCGCCTACTCCCCCGGCGTCGGCGTCGACTATTACCTCTGGTCGCTGCAGATATCCGGCGTCGGAACGCTCTTGTCGGGCATCAATCTCACGACCACGATTCTCAAGCTGCGCGCGCCCGGCATGAGCTATGCCCGGATGCCGATCTTCTGCTGGACCGCGCTCGCCTCCAATCTCCTCATCGTCGCCGCGTTTCCGATTCTCACCGCGACCTTCGCGATGCTGCTGCTCGACCGCTACTGCGGATTCCACTTCTTCACCAACGAGCTCGGCGGCAACGCGATGATGTACATCAACCTCATCTGGCTCTGGGGCCACCCCGAGGTCTACATCCTGATCCTGCCCGCGTTCGGCATTTTCTCCGAAGTCGTCGCGACGTTCGCAGGCAAGCCGCTCTTCAGCTATCGCTCGATGGTCGTGGCGACGATGGCGATTTGCGTGCTGTCGTTCATGGTCTGGCTCCATCACTTCTTCACGATGGGCGCGGGCGCAAACGTCAACGGATTCTTCGGCGTCATGACGATGATCATCGCGGTGCCGACCGGCGTGAAAGTCTTCAACTGGCTCTTCACACTGTACGGCGGCCGGATTCGCTTCACGTCGCCGGTGTACTGGGCTATCGGCTTCATGGTCACGTTCGTCATCGGCGGCATGACCGGGGTCTTACTCGCCGTCCCGCCCGCGGATTTCGTACTGCATAACAGCCTCTTTCTCGTCGCGCATTTTCACAACACGATCATCGGCGGCGTCGTTTTCGGCGTGATGGCGGGCTACATGTACTGGTTTCCGAAGGCGTTCGGTTTCGTACTGAACGAGTGTCTCGGAAAAATGATCTTCTGGTGCTGGTTCATCGGGTTCTATCTCGCGTTCATGCCGCTTTATGCGCTCGGACTCATGGGTGCAACGCGACGCATGCAGCACTACGACAACCCGGCGTGGCAGCCTTTCATGATCGTCGCTCTGTGCGGCGCCGTACTCATTCTTCTCGGAATCATTCTCACGGCCCTGCAGCTCGTCATCAGCGTTCGTCAACGCCGACGCAATGCCGACCTCACCGGTGATCCGTGGAATGGACGAACGCTCGAGTGGTCGATGCCGTCACCGCCTCCGCCGTGGAATTTCTCCGAGCTTCCCCTAGTCACCGGTCGGGACGCGTTCTGGGCCATGAAACAGGCACGAAGCGGGCATTCCGCCCACTCCGACGCGAGCCCGCCACGCATCGTGACGTCCGGGCTGGTGCGCGTTCCGCGCAACACGCCTGTCGGCTTCTTTATCGCGTTCTTCGCAGTCGTCGCCGGCTTTGCGCTGATCTGGCACATCTGGCCCATGGCGGCTTTGGGGCTGACGGGCATCGTCACAGCAGTCATCCGGCAGGCATGGAGTGACGATCGCGAGATGCTCGTGTCGCACGACGAGATCGTTGCCGCGTCACAGCGCGCGATGCGGAGGCTGCCGTCATGATGTCCGCCATCGCAGTGTCGCAGCGCGCTGTGGAGGACGACATTCCTCTGTCGATGCGAGGGCCCGCCCCAGCAAGTGTCGTTGCGGGTTTCGGGTTCTGGCTCTTTCTTCTGTCCGACATCATTTTGTTCGCGGCGTTCTTCGCGGCCTATGCGGTTCTCTCAGGCGAGACGGCCGGAGGCCCGTCGGGTCTCTCGCTTTTCCACAAGCAGCGAGTTTTTATCGAAACACTTTTTCTTCTGTTCTCAAGCGTCACCTGCGGCTTCGGATCGCTCGCCGTGCAACGCGGCAACCGGCCGCGCACTTGCCTCTGGATGATCGCCACATTGCTGCTGGGCGGCGTCTTCCTTGCGCTGGAACTCACGGAATTCAGCGGCATTGTGGCGACCGGTGCCGGGCCCTCGCGGAGCGCGTTTCTCTCGGCGTTCTTCGCGCTCGTCGGCGCACACGGCGCCCATGTGACATTCGGCCTTGCGTGGCTCGTCGTGATGCTGCTTCAGCTCGGCACGTTCGGCTTCGAGCCGATGGTCCGGCGGCGCTTCGTCTGTTTCGCGCTCTTCTGGCACGCGCTCGACATCGTCTGGGTCGGTGTCTTCACCATCGTCTATCTCGGAGCACGCTGATGTCGAACTCCGCTCCGCAAGGCCGTTCGCCCGGAAAGGCGACGCATGGCGCCGCCGACAATGCGCGCAGCTACGTGATCGGGCTCGCATTTGCGCTCGTCCTCACCTGCGCCTCGTTCTGGGCTTCGGCGAGCTCGCTCATCTACGGCCCGGCCGTGCCCGTGCTGCTCGCCGTTCTCGCGATCGCGCAGATGGGCGTGCATCTCGTGTTTTTCCTGCACCTCTCGAGCGCACCCGATCAGAGCAACAACTTCCTCGCGCTCGCGTTCGGTCTTTTCGTTTCGGCGCTCGTCGTCTTCGGCTCGCTGCTCATCATGGCGAACCTCAATCACAACATGATGCCGATGGATCGGCTGCTCGAACTGCAACGTTAGGCCGCAGAGTCGCGAATTCTCATCGGCTGCAGCGTCGATTGACCGCTGAGCCGCTTCATATCGGCACAGGAGTCAGAATTCATGAGCAGGAAGGTCGCCCGCGTCATCGTCGACGTGCTGCAGGAAGCAGGGGTCCGACATTGCTACGGCATCGTCGGGGACACCTTGAACCGATTCGCCACCGAGCTTCACGACAGCGAGATTCGCTTCGTACACGTCAGACACGAGGAAGTCGGCGCATTTGCCGCACAGGGAGAAGCACAGCTCACGGATCGGCTCACGGCCGTCGCCGGCAGCTGCGGTCCCGGCAGCCTTCATTTCATTAATGGCCTCTACGAAGCAAACCGCAATCGCGCGCCGGTCATACTGATCGCAAGTCAGATCGTTCGCAGCGAGCTCGGTTTCGACTTCATCCAAGAAGTCGACTTTACTCAGGTCTACCGCGACTGCAGCGTCTTCTGCGACATGATCCTGACGCCCGAACAGGCGCGGCGCAAGACCGTCATGGCGTGCCAGGCGGCGCTCACGCAGCGCGGCGTCGCCGTGCTGATCGTTCCGGTAGACGTCTCCGAATCCGACGCGGCTGACGAGCTTCCATTTAGCGTAAACGCGCGCGCGCACGTGCTGCGGCCGACCGACGAAGACCTCGACCACATCGCCGCCCTCCTCGCCGATGGCGGAAACATCACGATCTACGGCGGCGCCGGATGCAAAGGCGCGCATGACGAAGTCATCGCGCTTGCGGAGCGTCTCAAGGCGCCGGTGGCGCACACTTCACGCGCGAAGGACATTCTCGAACACGACAACCCGCACAACGTCGGCATGACCGGCGTGATCGGCAACGAAGCGGGCTATCAGGCCGTTTTGCGATGCGACACGCTCCTGCTGCTCGGCACGAGCTTCGCATGGGCTCAGTTCTATCCCAAGCACGCCCGCATCATCCAGATCGATAACGCCGCCGGGAAAATTGGACTGCGAAATCCCGTCACGTTCGGGGTCGTTGGCAACATCCGAGATACGATCGAGGCGCTTCTCCCACGGGTTGTCGAACGGACCGACACGTCATACCGCGACGCCTGCGTCGAGACGCACCGCCGATCGATGGCCGCGCAGGAAAAGCGCGCGCATCCTGGTCGTCACGCGAAAATCCCGGGTCAGTACCTCGCGTCGATGATCGATCACGCTGCGGACGACGACGCGGTGTTCGCCGCCGACGACGGCACGCCTGTCGTCTGGATGACACGCATCGTGCGCGCGAACGGAAAGCGCCGCATGTTCGGCAGCCTTCTGCACGGGACGATGGCGGCAGCTCTGGGAACTGCGATCGGCATTCAGAAGGCCGAGCCTCAGAGACAGGTGATCGCGCTTTGTGGCGACGGCGGGCTCAGCATGCTTATGGGCGATCTGCTCACGCTGATCCAGGAGGAGCTTCCGATCAAGGTCGTCGTGTTCGACAACGGGAAGCTCGGATTCGTCGAGCTCGAACAAAAAGGCGAAGGTCTGGAGCCGATCCATACCCATCTGCTCAACCCGGACTTCGGGCGCGTCGCTGAAGCCATCGGACTCTGGGGCCGCACCGTGCAAACCGCCGACGACCTCGACGAGGCGGTGCGCGAATGGCTCTCGCAACCCGGACCCGCGCTTCTCAATGTCAAGGTCGAGCCTATGGAGCTGGTCATGCCGCCCTTTACGGCCGTCGGCCCCGCTTACGGCATGGCGATGTATTCGGCAAAGGCCGTGCTGCACGGAAAGAGCGGCGACGTTTTCGAAATGATCGCCGAGAACTTCAGCTGACGAGCCACGGCAACGTCAGGGAGCATGAGCATGATCGACACACTCACGAGGCGAAGCTTTCTTGCCGGCGCGGCGGCCGCCGCCGCGACACTGACTGCGGCGTGTGCTGGTTCATCGAGCGACGGCTCTGCGCGGATAAATCGAGCTTACGATCCCGCTTATTTCACGGCAGATGAGTGGGCCTTCATCGTTGCCGCGGTCGATCGCCTCATTCCCGCGAGCGAGGAAGGGCCTGGCGGCATCCAGAGCGGCGTCGCGGAGTTCATCGACCGTCAGATGGAATCGCCCTACGGCTATGGCGCGTTCGCGTACATGTCGGGGCCGTTCCTGACCGATCTCCCGCCCTCCTTGGGATATCAGCTGCGTTATACGCCGCGGGAGATGTACCGATCAGGTATCGCTGCAGCCGACGCGGCGGCTCACCGGTCGTATTCGGCCCGTTTTTCCGACCTTGCGATCGATCGTCAGGACGAGTTTCTGCGGTCTCTCGAAACCGGTGCGATCACTCTCGAAGGGCCGCCCGCCGAGGCATTCTTCGAGCAACTGCTGCGCAACACCAAGGAGGGTTACTTCGCTGATCCCATGTACGGAGGCAACCGGCACATGGGCGCATGGAAGATGATCGGATTCCCTGGCGCGCGCGCCGACTTCACGGACTGGATGGATCAACAGGGTCGCCACTATCCGTACGGGCCCGTTTCAGTTAACGGCAGCAAGGATCGCTGATGGCGACGCGCAAAAAGAAAGTCGACGCCGTCATCGTCGGATACGGCTGGACCGGCGCGATCATGGCCAAGACGCTGACCGATGCAGGCCTTTCGGTCGTCGCTCTCGAGCGGGGGCCTGCGCGAGATACTTCACGCGATTTCGAATACCCACGCGTTGCCGACGAGCTTCGCTACGGCGTTCGCGGCGAGCTCTGGCAGCCCCTCGCCAAAGAGACGGTCACGATTCGCCACGGCGTCGGCGACGTCGCCGTGCCCTATCGGAAATACGGCTCGTTTGTCCTCGGCAACGGCGTCGGCGGAGCTGGCGTCCACTGGAATGGACAGCTCTGGCGCGCTTCGCCCGAGGATCTTCGTTTGCGAAGTCACTACGAGGAGCGCTACGGGAAAGCGTTCATTCCGGACGAAATGACGATTCAGGACTATCCGGTTTCCTTCGAAGAGCTCGAGCCGCACTTTGATCACTTCGAAAAGGTCTGCGGCGTGTCGGGCACCGCGGGCAATCTGCGCGGCGTGATCAAGACCGGAGGAAACCCGTTCGAAGGCCCCCGAAGTGACGACTTTCCGAGCCCCGCTCTTCCGCCGGTATATGCCGCGCAGCTTTTCGACAAAGCAGCCGCCCAAATGGGCTATTCGCCGTTCCCGCAGCCGGCCGCTAACAGCTCGCGCGCATACACGAACCCCTACGGCGTGCGCATGGGTCCCTGCAACATGTGCGGGTACTGCGAGCTGTTCGGCTGCTTTATGTATTCGAAGGCATCGCCGCAGACGACGATTCACCCGATCCTGCGTGACCGAGCGCAGCTCGAAGTCCGCACCGGTGCGCACGTCACTCGCATCCTGCGCGACAACACGGGGACGATCGCGACCGGGGTTCTCTATATCGATGAATCTGGCCACGAAGTCGAGCAACCGGCCGACATCGTCGTGCTCTGCGCGTTTCAGATGCACAACGTTCGGCTGCTGCTTCTTTCCGGGATCGGCGAACCCTACGACCCGTCAACCGGCAACGGAGTGGTCGGCAAGAACTACGCGTACCAGATGTGCTCTCTCACGAACGCGTTCTTCGATGAGGATGTGAACATCAATCCGTTCATCGGCGCCGGCGCAGCGGGCCTTCGTGTCGTCGACGACTTCAACTCCGATCACTTCGATCATTCGGACCAGGGATTCGTCGGTGGGTCGCTCATCTTCGCCGGCGGCACGGGCGGCCGCCCGATCGAGCAGATGATGCTGCCACCGGGCGCGCCTGCGTGGGGGGTGGGATGGAAATCCGCGGCCCGAAAACACTACCTGCACACCGCGCCGGTCGGCACGCAAGGCTCGGTCATGTCGTATCGCGACTCGTACCTCAGCCTCGATCCTACTTACAGGGACAGCTACGGACATCCGCTTCTGCGAATCACGTTCGACTGGCACGACAATGAATACCGGATGGCTGCGTTCTCGTCGCAACGCGCCGAGGAAATCGTGCGAGCGATGGAACCAGAGACGTACTCCACGTTCCTCATGAAGCCGGGCGATCATTACGACGTGCGCATCTATCAGTCGACGCACACGACCGGCGGCGCGATCATGGGGAAGAGCCGCTTCGACAGCGTCATCAATCGCTACTCGCAGAGCTGGGACGTACCCAATCTGTTCGTGATGGGCGCATCGGCGTTCCCGCAGAACATGGGCTACAACCCGACAGGACTCGTCGCCGCTCTCGCTTACTTCGCCTCGGACCAGATCCGCACTGCGTACCTGCGCTCTCCGGGCAGACTCGTGGATGCATGATGAAAGTCCGACGCTTGCTCCTCATCGGTATCGCCACGGCCGCGACGCCTGTGCTCTCCCTGATCGCTGCGGCCCCGCTCCTCGACAGAACCGCAGGTGAAAAGCAGATTGCTGCCGTGCCGGTGAATGCGGACCTTGTCTCGCGCGGGGAATATCTGGCGAAGATCGGCGATTGCGCGGCATGCCATACTCTCGCGGGTCAGCCGCCTTTCTCCGGCGGGCTTCGGATGAAGCTTCCGATCGGCGCCATCTATACGCCCAACATCACACCCGATCGATATCAGGGGATCGGAACTTTTTCGATGGCGGACTTCGATCGCGCGCTGCGCTTCGGGGTCAGCCGGGGGCATTCGCTCTATCCCGCGATGCCATTCCCTTCGTATGCGAGCACGCGTGCCGAAGACGTCGAGGCGCTCTATGCGTACTTTATGCACGGCGTCGAACCAGCGGCTGTCCCGAATCGCGAAGCCGCCATCGTTTTTCCGCTTTCGATGCGCTGGCCGCTGACGTACTGGCGCCTTGCGTTTGCACCGGAGCCGAAGCCGATCGCGGCCGTTCCATCGGGTGATCCCCTGATCGCGACGGGTGCTTACCTCGTTGAAGGTCTCGGGCACTGCGGCGAGTGCCATACGCCGCGCAACTACGCGTTTAAGGTTCGTGCGCAAACCTCCTCAGAGGGCCCGCTGTTTCTTTCCGGCGCCCGCGTCGAGAGCTGGTTTGCCCCGAGCCTGCGCAGCGGCGGACCGGGTAGTCTGGCTCGCTGGAGCGAAGACGAGATCGCGACGTTTCTTTCGACGGGGAGCAATCACAGTGGGATCGCGTTCGGCTCCATGGGCGATGTCATCAGCAATAGCACGCAACATCTCGTTCGCTCCGACGCACTAGCCGTTGCGACCTATCTGAAAACCCTTACCGACGACGGGGGTGGTTCACGCGTCTACGACAAGGCGACCGATCAAGCGCTGAGGAGAGGTGACGCTTCGGCGCCCGGAGCATTGGGTTATCTCGACAACTGTGCGGCCTGCCATCGGCCCGACGGCCGTGGTTACGCGGGCGTGTTTCCTGCGCTTGCAGGTAACCCTGCGGTAGAGACGACGGATCCGCTCTCGCTCATTTCGATCGTGCTTTCAGGATCGACGACGACACGAACTTCAGCGACGCCGGCGCAGTTCCACATGCCGAGCTTCGCCTGGCGCCTTTCGGACAGCGAGGTCGCGGACATCCTTTCGTTCGCGAGGACGAGCTGGGGGAACAAGGCTTCGGTCGTCGCGGAAAGTGAAGTACGGCAGCAGCGACTCGAACTGGCTCGACCGGAATCGACCTCGAACAATTGAGAGCTTCGGGTCAGCTGCGAAGGGACGCCACGTCCGCGTCGAAGAAGTAACCGACGCCACGCTCCGTGCGAATGAACCTCGGGCTCGCCGTGTCCGATTCGATTTTTCGCCGCAGCCGCGCAATCTGCACGTCGATCGATCGGTCGTAGACCTCGCTGCTGTGCATGCGCGAGTAGTCGAGCAACTGGTCGCGGGTCAGTATCCGTCGAGGCATGGCGAGAAATGCGCTCAGCAGACTGAACTCGCCTCGCGAAATTCTCACTTCCATGCCGCCCTGATTACGCAGACGGCGAGTACGGACATTGAGCTCCCAGCCGCAGAAGCGATAGGCGCGAACCGATTTGTCCGTGCTTGAGGGAGCACTCATTTCCCGGCAGCGCCGCAGGACCGCGCGGATACGCGCCAGCAGCTCTCGAGGGGAGCAAGATTTGGGAACGTAATCGTCCGCGCCGAGTTCGAGACCCATGACGCGATCAGCTTCTTCGGTCATCCGCGAAAGCACGACGATTGGAAGCTTCGAAGCTTCTCGAACGCTGCGAGTCAGCAGCATCCCTTCACTCCCGCGCAGGCGCGGCTCCAGCAGTAGCAGATCGATAGGTTCGCGCCCGATCACCTCGAGCATTTGCTGACGGGTCCTCACCGCCGTCACGCGGAAATCATGCTGGCCGAGGTATTCGCAAACAGGGTTGCATGCTTCGACGTCGTCATCGATCACGAGGACGTGCGCGGCTCCAGTGTCCACGGGTGCCTCCAAGGGCTCAGCGCCGACGGTGGTCGCAGGATCCGTGAGAGCTCCGACTGGCGCACTCGTCGGAGGTCGGCTCGTCTGCGAGCGTTTTATAGAAGAGTGCCGATGGCGCGTCATCACTCCACGGGTTGAATTCGCGAGGGCAAGCGCCCGACACCACTTCCGGCCGCTCGGACCGAGGCGATCCCTCCATGGAGTGAGTTTCGGCACTCTCGTCCGGAGTAGGATGGGCGGCGCCCGCTCCGAGCGATTCAGAGATGCGTGACAATGCCCGGGACTGGACCCGCGATTCGCGTTCTGATTGTCGATGATCATCCGGCGATGCGCGAAGGATTGCGCATCTACATCCAGAGCGAAGATGGCATGGACGTCGTCGGCGAGGCAGCCGACGGTATCGCTGCCGTCGAAGAATATCTGCGCCTCAAACCCGATGTCGTGCTCATGGATCTGCAAATGCAGGCCGCCGATGGGCTTCAGGCTATCAGTGCCATCCGCGGACATGATGAGGCGGCGAAGGTCGTCGTGCTGACGACCTATCCAGGCGAAGCACGGGCTGCGCGCGCACTTGCGCTGGGGGCGTGCTCCTATCTCCTGAAGTCCGCCTCGCTGGACGCCATCGTCGGCGCGATTCGCGCGAGCACCGAAGGAAAACGCATCGTGGCCGAGGAAGTCGCTGCGGGTGTCGAAAGCTTTCGAAATACCGAGCAACTCTCGCCCAGGGAAGCGGAGGTGATGCGGTGGATTGCGGACGGCTCGACCAATAGCCAGATTGCGCAAGCTCTGCACGTCTCCGAGCAGACGGTCAAGAGCCACGTCAAGAGCATTTTTGCGAAGTTGCATGCACACGATCGCACGCATGCGGTCGCACTCGCGCGGCGACAGGGATTGCTGGAACCATGATCCCGGCGCTTTGCGTGGACATGCGCGTCGAACATGCCGCGCCTTGTTTCGGGCCCGAAAGTCGGGTAGCCCATAGCTCACGCGAGCGCCTGCTTCTGACGACGCTGCTTTGCTGGTCGCTGATGATCAGCGCGCTCTCCGCTGTCGCGTCGCCGAGTGCTCCCCGCGAAGGCAAGGGTCAACCCGCGGCGGACCAGGACTTCGGTCAGTTGAACCACACCGTGTTCACGCCGCGCGACGGGGCGCCGGCCGAAATCCTGGATATCGTCGAAGGGAAAGACGGCTATCTGTGGCTGGGAACTTCCGTCGGCATCACGCGTTTCGACGGTATCCGCTTCGAACACGACCCGATACCGGGCTTCCCGCGTCAGGGCGTCTACACCGTGAAGCCGGACAATAACGGAGATCTCTGGGTCGGCTTTCTCAAGGGCGGCGTTGCATGGATCCGTGAGAATCGCATAACTCTGCTCGACGACAAGGACATCCCCGGCGGATCGATCTTCGATATTGTTCGGCTGAAAGACGGAACGCAGTGGATCGTCGGCTCGCGCGGCATCACTTTTCGCTCGGGCGACGGACCCTGGAAAAAGGTTGACGCGGCTATGGGCTACGAGCCCGCTCAGCCTAACGCGACCGCCGAGGCACCCGACGGTTCCATGTTGATCATGGACGGAGAACGCGCTTACTCGATAGGTCCCGGAGACACCGCCTTTCGCGAAGTGACGCCGGACGAGTTCGTGCGGATCGCCGTCGAAATACCGGCAGGGAATTCCTGGAGGCCAGGCGATCGCGAATACGGCATACCCGACTCGGCGGGTACACACTGGATCGTGACCGAGAACGGAATCGATCGATATCACTGGCGTGCGGACGGAACGCCGAGGATCGAACATATCGGAAGGAAGGAAGGCCTGACCAGCGACTCCGTGAATGGCATCTACAAGGACGATAGCGGAAACGTCTGGGTGCGCACGGATTTCGCGCTCGAGAGATTTCGACCCAACCGCGTCACGCGAGTCGTCATTCCCGGCGACGCATCGAATCCGGTGATGGAGCGCGATGCCCACGACGGAATCTGGTTCAGTGGCGGAGGACGCGATGTGCTCTATCACGCGACGCGCGAAGGCGTCGCGAGCGTCGACGCGAAGACATCGATCGGAGCAATGTTCCTTAGTCGGGATGGAACCCTGCTGACGGCGGGTGCAAACGGCATCGAGTTCAGAGGCGAACGCAATCGACGCCGAATTCCCTTGCCGGCCGAAGCGGCGAAAGTGTCCCCGCGCCTGATTCAGTGCCTTTCGGTCGATCGCGACGACATTGTCACGCTGGGAATCCTGCGATTCGGCGTGTATTCCTGGCAAGGCAGCGAATGGCTTCGCGTCATCCCGCCCGAACAGTACGGGCCGGTGCAGATGACGATGGACCCTGACGGTCGTCTGTGGAGCATCTACTCACGCAATCTGGTGACGGTCGCCGACCGGAAAAATATCACGTCCTATGACGCAACGAAGAACGTGGATCTCGGCTACTTGCTCGCCATCGACGCCGATGGGAACGGCGTCTGGATTGGGGGGAAAACCGGCATCCAGTTTCTGCGCGAGGGACGGTTCGAGACGCTCGTTACCCGAGACAACGCATTGACTGGCATCTCCGGCCTCGCCAGAACGCCAGCCGGGGATCTCTGGGCCAATAGCGACCGAGGCCTCGCGCTCATCGCACGGCACGACATCGATGAATCCGTTCGTGACCCTACCCACGTCAACGACGTTCAGTGGTTCGATTTCAACGACGGCATCGAAGGTACGCCATCACAGCTTCGGCCGCTGCCGACGCTGGAGCACAGTCCCGACGGTCGTATCTGGGCGTCTACCAACCAGGGCATATTCTGGATCGATCCGGCCAATTTCAAGCGCGATCAGCGCAATCTGACGGGGCGAGCGACGAACCTGATCGCCGATGGCAAGAACATCGAGCTACGCTCCGATACAGAAGTCCCGAGGTTCACCCACGCGCTCCAGATCGACTACACCGCCCCCGAGCTCTCGATGGCTCCCCGTCTCCGGTTTCGTTATCGGCTTGATCCGATCGAGACTGATTGGCAGAACGCGGGGGAGCGCAGATCCGCTTTTTATACTTCACTGCCCCCGGGCAAGTATGAGTTCCATTTGCGTGTCGCGAACACGGATGGTATCTGGGGAGAGGAGCACCGCGTCGCGTCTTTTCATCTGCTTCCGGGCTGGTATCAAACCCGCTGGTTCAAAATAGCGTGCGCTCTGCTCGGAATTCTGATCGTCGCCGGTGGGCTGCTGTTGCGGGATCGTCGCCTCGCGATGCGCCGGCAAGTGCGCATGGCGGAGCGGGAGCGCATCGCGCGCGAACTCCACGATACGCTGCTCCAGGGCACGCAAGGCCTGATCTATCACGTCGGAAGCGCGCTCAGAAAAACGTCAGAGCCCGCCCTTCGAATCACGCTCATCGATGCGATGGAACGCGCACAGGATGCACTGGTCGAGGTCCGAGAACGCGTCAACGCACTTCGCGAGAACGACAAGAC
>Ga0207678_10000696_pt1 | contig 30669 bp, 28 predicted proteins | sample KBSC63metaG_FD_184319 | JGI IMG/M metagenome (GOLD analysis project Ga0207678, IMG submission 184319) | Corn rhizosphere microbial communities from Kellogg Biological Station, Michigan, USA - KBS C6-3 metaG (SPAdes) (version 2) | ecosystem: Host-associated > Plants > Roots > Rhizosphere > Soil ... | reverse complement strand
CGAGCAGCAGGTTCAGGATCTGGGCCTGCACCGACAGGTCGAGTGCGCTGGTCGGCTCGTCGCAGACCACCAGCTCCGGCTCCAGCACCAGCGCGCGGGCGATGGCGATCCGCTGGAGCTGCCCGCCGGAGAACGAGCCGGGGTAGCGGGTCGCCGCGGCCGGGGACAGCCCGACCCGGTCCAGCACTTCGGCGACCCGCCGCCCGGCCGCCCGGCGGGGCAGGCGGTGGACCACCCGCAGCGGCTCGGCGAGGGTGCTGCCGACCGTGCGGGACGGGTTCAGCGAGCCGTGCGGGTCCTGGAACACGATCTGCAGGTGCCTGCTCAGCTCGCGCCGCCGGGTGCCGGCGATGTCCTCGCCGCGGAACAGGATCCGGCCACCGGACGGCCGGACGAGGCCGACGATCGCGTGCCCGACGGTCGACTTCCCCGAGCCGGACTCGCCGAGCAGCCCGAGCGTTTCACCCTGCCGCACGACGAGGTTCACGCCGTCGACCACCGGGTGGTGCGGCCGGTAGCCGGCCCGCAGATCGCGGAGTTCAAGCAGAGGCACGTTCCCCTCCCGGCAGGAGCTTGGCGTGGTGGAGGCACCGGGTGCGGTGCCCGGTGGCGGGTTCGAAGACCGGGACCGGCGCGGCCGCGCATTCGGCCGTCGCCAGGGTGCACCGCGGGGCGAAGTGACAGCCCGGTGGCCAGTGCGCCGGATCCGGCACCGACCCGGGTATCGCCGTCAGCCGCGTGCCCGGCCGCGCCCGGCTCGGCATCGCCCCGAGCAGGCCGTCGGTGTACGGGTGCCGCGGGTGCGCCAGCAGTTCCTCGGCCGGGCCGGACTCGACGATATGGCCCGCGTACATCACGTACGCCCGTTCGCAGAACGACGAAACCACCGACCAGTCGTGCGTGATGAGCAGGATCGCCATCCCCCGCTCGGCCCGCAGCCGTCCGAGCAGGCCCAGCACTTCCGCCTGCACCGCGGCGTCCAGCGCGGTCGTCGGCTCGTCGGCGACGAGCAGGCTCGGCTCCCCGGCCAGCGCCATCGCGATCGCGACCCGCTGGGCCATGCCCCCGGACAGCTCGTGCGGGTAACGGCGGGCCACCGCGTCCGTCAGGTTGACGTCGCGCAGGAGATCCAGGGTCCGCGAACGCAGCTCGGCGCGTGACCCGCCGTGGCGCAGCCGGACCAGCTCACCCAACTGGCAGCCCACCGTGAACACCGGGTCGAGCGCCCCCACCGGGTCCTGCGAAATCAGGGCGATCCGCGAGCCGCGCAGGGCGCGGGCCCCGGCCGGGGCCAGGTCCGCGCCGTCGAAGCGGAAGCTCCCGGCGGTGACCGCGCCGCCCGCCGGGAGCAGGTCGAGCAGCGCGCGCCCGGTGATCGACTTGCCGCAGCCGGACTCGCCGACCAGCGCGACCGTTTCGCCGTGGCCGATGTCCAGGCCGAGGTCCGCGACGACGACCCGCCCGCCGGAAAGGGTGATTTCGATGTCCCGCAGGGAAAGCAGCGCCGTGGTGGGCTCGTCCCGCGGGGTCAGCGTCGGCGTGACCGCCGCGCCGGGCGCTTCGGCGTGGCCGGCGGTCGCGTCGCGCACGACGTCGCCGAGGAGGCCGAAGGCCAGGATCGCGAGGCCGAGCACGACCCCGGGCGGGACCAGCAGCCACGGCTGCCGGTCGATCACCGACGCCGCCTGCGCGATCATGTCGCCCCACGTCGGGTCCGGCGGCTGGGCGCCGAACCCGAGGTAGCTGAGCCCGGCGTCGATGAGCAGCGCGCCACCGGCCAGCAGCGAGACCTGGACGATGACCGGGCCGGCGATCCGCGGCAGGACGTGCGCCGCCACGATCCGGCGGTGCGGCAGCCCGCACACACGCGCGGCGGCGACGTAGAGCTCTTTGCGCACGGCCAAAGCGGCCCCGCGGACCACCCGTGCGAGGCCGGGCGACACGAGCACACCGAGCGCGATCATCACGACGGTCTGGTGCTCGCCCACCACGGCCAGCACCACCAGCAGCGTCATCAGGACCGGGATCGCGAGCAGCACGTCGACGACCCAGGTGAACGCCCGGTCGAACCAGCCGCCGAGGTACCCGGCGACGACGCCGCTGGTGACGCCCACCCCGATCACGGTGCCGACGACGATCGCCGCGTGCAGCAGGCTGATCTGCCCGCCGTACATCAGCCGCGTCAGCACGTCCCGGCCGAGCGCGTCGGTGCCGAGCGGGTGCGCGGGGCCGGGGCCGGCGAGGACGTGGTCGAGGTCCGTCGCCGCCGGGCGGTAGGGCGCGAGAACCGGCGCGAGCACCGACCCGGTCACCAGCAGGGCGAGGTAGCCCAGCGGCGCCCACGCGAGCGGACGGCGGAACGCGGCGAGCCACCGTCGTCCGGGCCGGACGCCGTGGGCGACGAACTCGCCGATGCCGGCGGTCACCGGACCCGCGCCTTCGGGTTGAGCCCGCCGTAGGCGAGGTCCACCGCCAGGTTGACCACGACGACGATCACCGTGAACACCACCACCACGCCCTGGATCATCCGGATGTCGTGCTGGGTGGTGGCCTGGACCGCGAGGCCGCCCAGTCCCGGCATGGCGAACACCGACTCCACGAACACCGTGCCGCTCAGCAGCCCGATGAACGTCAGGCCGACCAGGGTCACCACCGGGATCGCCGCGTTGCGCAGCGCGTGGCGCAGCACCACCGACGTCTCGGGGACGCCGTGCGCCCGCAGCGCCGTCACGTAGTCCCGGGAGAGCGCCTCCAGCATCGCGTCCCGGGTCTGCTTGGCGAACACGGCGATCCCGGGCAGCGCCAGCGTCGCGACCGGCAGCACCAGGCTGCGCGCCCAGCCCGCGGGCGACGCGCCCAGCGCCACGTACCCGGTGGCGGGCAGCAGCTGCACGGTGACCGCGAAGAGCGTGACCATCGTCAGCGCGAACCAGAAGCTGGGCAGCGCGTAGCCGATGAGCGAGAGCACGTCGACGACCCGGCCGATCCGGCCGCCGTGGACGGCGCCGACCACACCGAGCGCCACGCCGACGACCGCGGTCACCAGCGTGGCGCAGCCGATCAGCGACAGCGTGACCGGGAGCCGGCCGGCGATTTCGTCCGCCACCGAAAGGCCGCTGATCGGTGACGTGCCGAGGTCGCCGTGCAGCGCGTCCCGCAGCCACTGCCCGTACTGCACCAGCACGGGCCGGTCGAGCCCGAGCTGGTGGCGCAGCTGTTCGTGCGCCTGGACGCTGAAGTTCCGGCCGAGGATGGCGCGGGCGAGGTCGCCGGGCGCGGCGGACTGGAGCAGGAAGGCCGCCAGCGAGACGACGAACACGAGCGCCACCGACACCACCAGCCGGTGCGCGATCAACCTGAGCACGGCACCTTCCCCTCCTGCCGCTGGGCCGTGATGAGCTGCCGGTACCACAGGTAGGACGCCTTCGGGGTGCGGGCGAGCGTCGCGAAGTCGACGTGCACCAGCCCGAAGCGCGGGCGGTAGCCGTGCTCCCACTCGAGGTTGTCCAGCAGCGACCAGACGTGGTAGCCGCGGATGTCCGAGCCCGCATCGAGGGCGGCGCGGACCTGGCGCAGGCAGGTGCGCAGGTAGGCGATGCGCCGCAGGTCCGGCACCGCGCCGGTGGCGTCCGGCTCGTCGGCGCCCGGGTAGCCGTTCTCGGTGATCTCCAGCGGGGGCAGGTCCGGGTAGTTCGCCCGCAGCCAGGCCAGCAGCGCGCCGAACTCCTCCGGCGCCACCGGCCAGCCGAGCAGGTTCGTGTCGGCGCCGGGAACCGGCACCCGGGTGTAGCCGAACCGCCCGGCCGCCGACGCGGCGATCCGGGCCGGCGCGTACCAGTTGACCCCGACGAAGTCCAGTGGAGCGGCGATGTGGCGGCGGTCGTCCTCGCCGGCTTCGATCACCGGCCCGCCGTCGAGGTGCGGGTAGTCCCCGCGCAGCAGGGGGTCGAGGAAGAGCCGGTCTTCGTACGCCTCCGCGCGAGCGGCGGCGGTGACGTCCTCCGGCCGGTCGGTGGCCGGGGTCGTGCCGGCCAGGTTGAGGCTGATCCCGATCTCCGCGCCGGGCACGCGGGCCCGCAGCCGCTCGGTGGCGAGGCCGTGCCCGAGCAGCAGGTGGTGGGCGATCCGCAGCCCGTGCCGCCGAGCCGACGGCCGCGGTGTGCCGCTCATTTCCGCGTGCATCACCGAAAGCGGCTCGTTGAGCGTGAGCCAGCGCCGGACGCGGTCGCCGAGCCGGACGGCGAGACCTTCCGCGTAGTCGGCGAACCGGGCCGCGGTGTCGCGGGCGGCCCACCCGCCGGCGTCCTCGACCGGCTGCGGGTGGTCCCAGTGGTAGACGGTGAGCAGCGGCTCGATGTGCCGTTCCAGCAACCCGTCGAGCAGCCGGTCGTAGAAGGCCAGCCCGCGGCCGTTCCAGCGGCCGCGCCCGGCGGGCTGGACCCGCGGCCAGGACACGGAAAACCGGTAGCTGCCGACGCCGAGCGCAGCCATCAGGTCGAGGTCTTCGGTCAGCCGGTGGTAGTGGTCGCAGGCGACGTCGCCGGTGGCGCCCCCGGCCAGGCCGCCGGGGCGGTGGGCGCGGGTGTCCCAGTTGGACGGTCCCTTCCCGTCGGCGTTCCACGCGCCTTCGATCTGGAAGGCGGCCGTGGCGACACCCCACCGGAAGCCCGGCGGGAACAGCAGATCCGGGTCGGTCATGCCCGGCCGGCCGGGTGCCAGGAGGCGACGCTCGGGAACGGCTTGCCGGGTACCGGGTCCACGCCCACGGCGTCCCGGTAGAACAGCAGGCCCGGGCTCAGGCAGACCGGCAGGAACCAGCCCAGCTCGACGACGCGCCGGATGATCTGCCGGTCCAGGGCAGGCCGGGCGGCTTCGCCGGCCGCGGCGGCCCGCCGGTCGAGGCTCTCCAGCTCGGGATCGCTGCTGCGGAACGGGTTCATCCCGATGGCGTCCTTCAGCCAGAGCCCGCGGCCCATGAAGTAGGCGGGCAGCACGCCCCAGCCCATGCTGGAGGCGGGGAACTCGGTCAGCGCGGTGTTGGCGGCCGCCGGCTCCTTGGCCGTGATCCGCAGGGTGACGCCGACCTGCTGGAGGTCCGACGCGATGGCCTGGGCCAGGTCGCCGGGGAACGCCGGCGTGGCCGGGATGACCACCGGCAGGGCGAACCCGCCGGCCTGCCCGGCCTCGGCCAGCAGCTGCCGGGCCTTGCCGGGATCGTGGGTGTAGAAGGGTTTCTCGAGGTAGCCGGCTTCCCCGGGCGCCGAAGGCTGGTCGACCGGGACGCCGTACTCGCCGAGCAGCGCCGAGGTGATCTTGGCGCGGTCGACCGCGAAGTTGAGGGCCTGCCGCACCCGCACGTCCGCCAACGGCGGGCACCGGGTGCCGGCCCGGTCGTTGAGCTGCAGGCCCATCACGATGGCGGGGCTGGACGCCACGGCGAACCCGGCGGCCTTCGCGCCGCCGGCGATGGCGTAGCTGCCGGCGACGACGTCGACCTGGCCGGTCTTGAGCGCGGCGAGGGCGGTGTTCTCGTTGGGGAGCACCTTGACGGTGATCTTGTCGTAGAACCGGCCCGCGGAGTTCCAGTACTTCGGGTTGGGGCCGTAGGTGTAGTGGTCGTTGGCGACGGTTTCGCCGGGTAACAGGACGTACGGCCCGGCGCCGGACGTGCGGGTCGCGAGGTCGGCGGGCGCGGCCGCACCGGCCGGGCTGACCACGTCGCCGGCGAGGAAGTCCTGGGTGAACAGCGTCGGCAGCAGCGGGTGCGGCTGGTTCAGCTCCAGCCGCAGCACCAGCGGGCCCTGGGCGGTCATCGTCGCGATCGGGGCGAGGAAGGCGGCCGCCTGCCCCGCGGACCGGCGGAAGTGCTCGATGCTCGCCTTCAGCCCCTCGGCGGTCAGCGGGCTGCCGTCGCTGAAGGTCACGCCGTCGCGCAGGGTGATTTCGAAGGCGGTGTTGCCGGTGCCCAGGTAGCGCCACGCCGTGGCGAGCCGCGGCTGGTGGCTGCCGTCGGGGGCCCGGTAGATCAGCGGGTCGTAAGCGGGTTGCAGGAAGAACTGCGATTCGCCGCCCGCCTTCGCCGGGTCGAGGCTGGTCGGCGGCCAGTACTGGCCGATGCGCAGGGTGCGGTCCGCGGCCGGGGAGCCGGACGGCCCGCCGCACGCGGCGGCGGTCAGCCCGGCGGCGAGCAGCAGGCCGCCGACGGTGAAGTCGCGGCGGGAAAGGACGGCGGGGGAGGACATGGGGAGACCTTTCGCTGGGGCCGGGGGCCGTTGGTCAGCCGCGCCAGTGCCGGTCGAGCAGGAAAACGCCGTCCTGGACGACTTTCCCGAAGGCGTCGAGGGTGTTCGCGGTCGCGGTGACCGTGACCTCGACGGTGACGTGGGCGCCGGTCGCGGTGTCGACGGTGCCGGTGATGTGGCCGGTGACGGTGGACGCGGCCGGGTCGAGCCGGTGCGCGGTGGCGGAGAGCTCCTGGTCCACGCGCACGGTGTGCCGCCCGCCGGGCACGTCCTCCGGGCGGATCCGGTGGCGGCCGGCCAGCCGGAGGGAAACCGTTTCGTTCAGGAGGTCTTCGGTGACCTCCCAGGACGCGGCCTGCTCGGCGGGATCTCCGTCGAGCTGCGCTTCGAGGCCCGCGACGGCGGGCTCGGCCGGTTCCGGCATCGGGCACGCCCGCCCGCGCGCGGCGTCGGCGACCGGCAGGGTGAGCGTCCGCGCCACCGGACGGCCCTCGGGCGGCTCCTGCGGCCAGACGCGGGGGAAGTCACCGGGCGCGACGACGACGCGGATCCGGTGGCCCGCCGCGACTTCGTAGGTGGTCGGCGTCAGCGGCACGGTCAGCTCGGCTTCGCCGCCGCAGGCGATCCCGGCGCAGATGAGCACCGACCGCCCGGCGGGGTCGACGTCGGTGAGCTTCACCGACACCCGTGGCCACGGCCGGGTCAGGGTCACCGACGGCCGTCCGCTGATCAGCCACGGCCGGGGCAGCGGCGGCGAGGTGCAGCAGAGGCTGCGGCTGTCGTCGCCGTGCTGGTCCTGCGGCAACCCGAACTGCCCGGCGGGGGTCGCCCAGAGCCCGGACTGCAGGCCGGTGGCCGGATCCGGCGCGGGCGGGGCGGACTGCTGCCAGCCGGAGAGGTCCTCGGTCCGGACGCTGCCTTCCGGTGGCCAGGAGCCGAACGCGAGCCAGCGCGGCCGGTCGCCCTGGACGTGGACGCGCACCTCGGGGCCGTCCGCGCCGGTGTCCGCGCCGAGCAGCCAGCGGTCCCACCAGGACCGGGCGATCTCGAGGAAGTCGATCGGCGCGAAGGGGCATTCCTGCGGCATCACGTGCATCCACGGGCCGGCGATCAGCGCCTTGGTGCCGCGCAGTTCTTCGTACGCGCGGATCGCGCCGTCGACGAACAGGTCCCGCCAGCCCGCGACGCACAGCGCCGGGACCTCGACGGCCGGGACGTCGAGCCGCCGCCGGGGCCACACCGGGGAGCCGGGGCCGTTGCGGAACAGGTCCAGCACGTACGGCGCGAACGTCAGGCGCCGGTGCCAGCGGGCCTGCTCGTTCGGGTCGGCGAAGTCGTCCACCGGCGGCAGCAGCTGGTTAAACAGCGTGCTCACCGACCACGACGCCAGCGGCGAGAACGCGCCGCGCGCGCCGCCGGGGTGGACGAACTCGCGGCCGGGATCGGTGGGGCCTTCGAGGGCGATGATCGCCTTGAGCGCTTCCGGACGCCGGGCGGCGGCGCGCAGCGTCGTGATGGCCCCGTAGGAACCGCCCCACATGCCGACCGCGCCGCTGCACCAGGTCTGCCCGGCGCCCCAGCGGATGGCGTCGAGCGCGTCGTCGGCCTCGCCGGGGTCGAACGGCGGCCGCGGGACCCCGTCGGAGGAGCCGGTGCCGAGCAGGTCGACGAGCAGCGACGCGTAGCCGCGTTCGGCGAACCAGCGCTCGGTGGGCGACCCGTTGAGCGCCGCGACGTCCCGCCGGTAGGGCAGGACGGTGACCAGGAGCGGGAACGGCCCCGGTCCGCCGGGCAGGAACAGGTTGGCCGAAAGCGTGACTCCCGGCTCGGGCGTGGGGATCCGGACGTCGCGCCGGAGCACGACTTCGTGGCGCCGGTCAGTGTCCGTGCGTGCAGGCATCGCCGCCTCCGCTGTCGCCGGAATCGATGGGTACTAGATCGAATACTTCAGTACCGGATTCCGTACGTTAGACACAGACGCCGCGACGGCGCAAGCCCTCGGGCGGAGGGGACGCGCTACTGAACGCCCTGGTTGGTCAGTGCGGCGAGCACGAGTGCCCCCAGTTCCGTGTAGGCGTCGGCCATCGACAGTCCCGAGCGGTCGAGCAGCTCGCCGTGCTGGATGCCGTCGATGAGCAGGCTGACCGCCGCGCCCACGAAGTCCGCGTTGACCGCGCGGAACGCGCCGGAGGCGACACCGTCCTGAATGGACTCCCGTACGCGGTGCGCGGCGGCGAGCGAATGGCGGGAGTAGAGCTCGGCGGTCGCTTCGAAGGTGAGCAGGTCCGCGTAGCACTCGGGCGACATCCGCCGCAGCTCGGAGCCCAGGCCGGCGAGGTATTCGGCGATGCGCTGCGGCGGGTCGGTGATCGGCCCGACCTTCTCTTCGACCCGGGCGGCCGCCTCCCGGAAGAAGTGGCGCACGGCCACGACGACGAGCTGTTCCTTGCTGCCGGCCACCGCGTACAGCGTCGACTTCGAACACTGCAGCCTGCTGGCCAGGTCGTCGACGGTGAGCCGGGCGAAGCCTTCGTCCAGGAAAAGCCGTTCCAGGCGCAGGATCAGTTCCTCGCGCTTGGCGTCGGACATGCGCCGGCTTCGTGCCGTGCGCGCTCCCGGTGGCGTCATCCAAGGTGGCTTCGCGGTCATGGTTCCGTAGCCTCGCACACGCCCGGGGTCGAGGCGGCGCGCGGTACTACCGTACCGCATCCGGTACCCTCATGGGAGAAGACCGAACCGGCGGGCGGTGACCACGGCTTCCATCCGGCTGCGGGCGACGAGCTTGCGCATCGCGCTGCGCAGGTAACTCTTCACCGTTTCGGTGGTGATGCCGAGATCCTCCGCGATCTGCCGGTTGGTCCAGCCGAGGGCGGCGCAGCCGAGCACGTCGAGCTCCCGCGCCGACAGCGCCGGACCGGAGCCGGTCCGCGCCGGACGGCCCGCGACGGCGGCCAGCGTCTCGCACACCGCGTCCACCCGGCGGCGCAGCACCGGGTCGGCGACGCTCTGGGTGAGGATCCGGAGTTCGGCGTAGGCGGCGCGGACCAGTTCCCAGTGCGGCCGGTGGCGGTCGGTCGCGTCGTAGCGGTCGAGCGAGGCGAGCCGCCGGGTCACCTCGTCGCGGACGGCCAGGTTCTGTTCGAGCTCGCGCGCCGACTCCACGACGGCGTGGACCACGCGATCGCCCAGCGGCATCGAACTGCGCAGCGCGCCGTAGAGCACGCCGCGCACGGTCCGCGTCACGACCACCGGCACGGCGACCATCGCGCGCAACCCTTCGGCCACGATGATGTGGTCGTAGTGGTGGCTGATCCCGGGGGCGCGCACGTAGTCGTCGACGACGACCGGGCGCCGCTGCGCCACCGCCTTCCCGCCGAGCCCGCGCCCGCACTCGAGGCTGACGCCGCGCAGGGCGCCGGTGTTCGGGCCCGCGAACTGGCTCAGCTTCAGCTGCCTCCCGGCGCCCACTTCACCGCCGAAGGTGAGCGGCAGGCCGGTCGTGTCGCGCATCCGGGCGAGTGCGCGGTGGATCTCCGGGCGGTCGTCGGCTGTGGCGTTCGGGTTCACGCCTGCCTCCTCGCACAACGTCGCGAACGCCGGCCCGCTCCCCTCAGGCGGGGGTAGCTGGGACTCCGGCGCGATGGGACATTTTTGCCACGGTACGGCACCTTGGCGGTACCGCGTAGGTCCAGGAGGTCCCCGTGACGAGCACCCACCGCCAGGTCGAGGACCTCCTCGCGCGGTTCGACCGCCCGCGGGCCCGCGCCGCGGAACTGCTGTGCGACCGGCACCCCGCCGACGCCGTGGCGTTCACCGTCGTCGAACCGGATCTGTCCTGGCACGACTGGACCTTCGGCGAACTGGGGGACCGCTCGGCGCGGCTGGCCACCGCACTGGCCGGACTGGGCGCCGGTCCGGGCGACCGCATCGCGACCCTGCTCGGCAAGTCGGGCGACCTCGTCGTGACGCTGCTGGCGATCTGGCGGATCGGCGCCGTCCACGTCCCGCTGTTCACCGCGCTGGCCCCGCCCGCGATCGCCACCCGGCTCGAAGGCAGCGGCGCGCGGATCGTGGTCGCCGAACCCGGGCAGCGAGCGAAGCTCGGGCCGAACGAAGACATCCCGGCGGCGTGGGGGCTGACCGTGATCAGCACCGGCGACCTCTGCTTCGACCGCCTGCTGACGGCTCCGCCGCAGGCGTCTCCCGCGGGAACGGGCGGCGACGCGACGCTCGTGGAGCTCTACACCTCAGGCACGACCGGGCCGCCCAAGGGCGTGCCCGTGCCGCTGCGGGCGGTTGCTTCGATGCTGTCGTACCAGGAATTCGGGCTCGACCACCAGGAGTCCGACGTGTTCTGGAACGCCGCCGACCCCGGCTGGGCCTACGGCCTCTACCACGCGATCCTCGGCCCGCTCGGCCTCGGCCGCCGGGCCCTGTTGCTCCACAGTGGATTCTCGGCCGCGCTGACCTGGGCGGTGCTGGGTGCGTTCCGGGTCACGAACTTCACCGCCGGGCCGACGGTGTACCGCGCACTGCGCGCCACGGAGGAGCTGGCCCCGCCGGACCTGGCCCTGCGGCACTGTTCGTCGGCGGGGGAGCCACTGCCCGCCGACGTGAGCGACTGGGCGGAACGCGCGCTCGGCGTGCCGGTCCTCGACCACTACGGGCAGACGGAACTGGGCATGGCGGTCGCGAACGCCTGGCACCCGGACCTGGCCGCCGGGCGGCGGCGCGGGTCGATGGGCCGCGCCCTGCCGGGCTGGCGGCTGGACGTGCTGCGCCCGGACACCGCCGAGCCCGCGGCCGACGGCGAACGCGGGCGGCTCGCGGTCGACCTCGCCGCCAGCCCGCTGATGTGGTTCGGCGGGTACCGGGGTGCGCCCGGGCGGTTCACCGCGGACCGGCGCTGGTACCTCACCGGGGACACCGCCGCGCGGGACGCCGACGGGACCTTCCACTTCACCGCCCGCGACGACGACATCATCCTGATGGCGGGCTACCGGATCGGACCGTCCGAAGTGGAGTCCGTGCTGCTGGCGCACCCCGCGGTCGCCGAGGCCGCCGTCGTCGGTGCGCCGGACGACCTGCGGGGCGAGGTCGTCACCGCCCACGTCGTCGTGCACCCCGGCCGCGACGCCGGCCCGGACCTGGCCGAAGAGCTGCAGGCGTGGGTGAAGACGCGGTTCGCCGCGCACGCCTACCCGCGGCGCGTGCACTTCGTGCCGGAGCTGCCGAAGACCCCGAGCGGCAAGCTGCAGCGCTCGGCCCTGCGCTACGCGCAACGGCGCTCGCGATAACCGTCCCGCTCCACCGGCCCGGGTGACCCCCGGGTGACGCATCCTGCCCGCGCGCGGTTCCCCGGCGCGCCGGCCCGTTCCCGGCTGCGCCCGGGATCCCCCTCGCCCGCGCCGGTCCACCGCCCGGCGCGGGGGCAGGAGAGCGGTCTGCTCTCCTGCGCACACCTGGCGTCCCCGGGCCGGTCGCACCGGCGCGCCCGAGCCCGCCCGGGGACGCCAGGACCTCGAATCCCGCACCCCTGGAGGCAACGATGCCCAGGCCCGTCGAAGACCGGCAGATCCAGACCCGCCCACCGTCCCGGGTGTCCCGGCGGAAGTTCGTCCTCGGCGCGGCCGCGGGCTTGTCCGCGCTCGCCGTCGCCCTGCCCCGGACCGCGGCGGCCGACAGCGGCGCCCGGGTGCTCGCCGAGCAGCGGCTGAGTCCCACCATGCTCGACCTGACCGTCGAGTCGCCGGCGCTGGCGGCCACGGCGATGGTGCGGCTGCTGCACCCGGCGGGCTGGACACCGGGAACCACCCGGTCCTGGCCGGTGCTGTACCTGCTCCACGGCGCCGGCGACGACTACACGTCGTGGACGCGCTCGACCGACGTCGCCACCTTCACCCGCGGCGCCGAGATGCTGGTGGTGATGCCCTCGGGCGGCCGCGACGGGTTCTACTCGGACTGGTTCAACCGCGGCACGGGCGGCGCCCCGCGCTGGGAAACCTTCCACCTGACCGAACTGCGCCAGATCCTCGAACGCGGCTACGGCGCGGGCCCGGTCCGGTCGATCGCGGGCCTGTCGATGGGCGGCCTGGGCGCGCTGGCCTACGCTGGCCGCCACCCGGGCATGTTCGCCGCGGCGGCGTCCTACAGCGGCGTGGTGCACACGACGTACCAGGGCGCCCGCGGGCCGAGCCTGATCCAGGGCGTCCTCGTCAAGGACGGCTACGACCCCACGGCGCTGTGGGGCGACCCGAACCTGAACGCCGGCGTGTGGGCGGCGCACAACCCGTACGACCTGGCGCGCGAGCTGACCGGAATCCCGCTGTACCTGGCGTGCGGCAACGGGACGCCCGGCGCCCTCGACCCGCCGGGCACGCCGCCGGACCTGTTCATCGAGCCGTTGTGCGCGGAGATGAACACGGCGCTGGCCCGCAGGCTGCGCGAGGTCGGCGCCACGGTGACGACGGACTTCTACGGCCCGGGCACGCACAACTGGCCGTGGTGGCAGCGTTCCCTGCACCTGTCGTTCCCGCTGCTGACCCAGCCGCTGCGTCTCGGCGGCTGACCCGGACCCCGCCCCCGGGGGCGGGCCGGATCGGACGCCGGCGTTCGGTGCGCGGATTGCCGTGCCGCAACGGATCGCCGACGATCGGAGCCGACCCGCCCCCGGCCATGGGAGAACGCCATGAAAGCACGGTCCGCGTCGGTTGCCGCCGCGTTGCTCGGGGCCCTCCTGCCGGCCGCGGCCGCCGTCCCGGCGCCACCGGGACGGGCCGACGTGTCGGCGGAGGACCGCGAATACCTGAACCGGGCACACCGGAACAACCTGCTCGAGATCGTCGCCGGCCACCTCACCGAGCGCGGCGGCTGCGCCGCCGTGCGGGAACTCGGCCCCCGGTTCGCCGCGCACCACACGGAACTGGACGCCGACCTCGTCGCCGTCGCAACCCGCGAGGGCGTCACGCTGTACTCCGTGCCGGAGCCCGGCGACCTCGCCCGGCTCGCCGACCTGGCGGCGCGTTCGGGCCCGGACTTCGACACCGCCTGGCTGCGCGATCGGATCGCCGCCCACGCCGAGGCGATCGCGGCGGGAGAGCGGGAAGGGCGGCACGGGTGGTCGCCCGAGGTGAAGGCGCTGGCCGTCCGGACGGAGCCGGTCCTGCGCCACCACCTGGCGGAGGCGGCTGCGGCACTGGACGCCTGCACCCCGGGCTGAACCCGCTCCCGGACGCGGGCACCCACACCCGCTACGGCGCCTGCACCAGCTCGAAGTACCAGTGCTGGTTCGAGCCGCCGACGTCCTGCCACAGCTGGACCTTGGTGCCGTTGCCGCCGATGGTGTTCGAATCGGCGTCCAACAGGCGGGGGACATCCTGGGGGTCGCGGCCTTCGTCGTCGGCCGTGCCGAAGGTGCAGTAGGCGCCGCAGTTCTTCAGCCACACCTGGTTCCAGCCGCCGGCCCACTCCCACAGCTGGACCGTGGTGCCGTTGCCGTGGATGGTGTTCTTGTCGGCGTCCAGCCACCGTCCGCCGGCCACGTTCAGGAAAGCCTCGTACACGTGGTCGCTGGACTCGTAGACCTTCCACAGCTGATTTGTGTCCGAGTTGTCGCCGCAGTTCCACAGCTGGACCTTGGTGCGGTTGTCGTTCAGAGTGCCCTCGTCGGCGTCGAGGCATCGGTCGTTGGCGCTGCTGTGAATGCGGAACACCCCGTCGTAGTTCCAGACGATCGCCGCGGCCGCGGGCAAGGCCTGTTCCGCCGGCCGGTCCTGCGCGTCCGCGCCGGTGGATCCCGCGGTGAGTGCGCACAGCAGCGCTCCGGCGACAGCCGTCACCCGGATGATCTTGCGCATCGAGTTCCTTTCTTTTCCCCTTTTCCCGCCCCATCGCGCGGGATCGAGGTTTCAGCATGGTGCCGAGCTGCCGGTCGAGGCCAGGTCACGGACCGGCCACCGGTGGCCGGTTGCGCTACCGTCGAAGGGAGGGAGATCCCGGGATCATTCGAGGGGATGGTCGTGGCGGACGAAACCGGTTTGGTGGTGCGGCGCCTGCGGTTGCGGGCCGGGTTGACGCAGGAGGGTTTGGCGGAGCGGTCCGGGGTGTCGGTGCGGACGATCCGGGGAATCGAAACGGGAAATCGGCGTAATCCGCAGCTCGCCTCGGTGGTGCAGCTGGCGGATGCGCTCGAGCTTTCGGCGGGCGACCGCGAAGAATTGCTGACGTCGCTGGTCCCGGGGACGTCGCCGGCGAACGCGACGGCCGAGGCGCTCGTGGTGCCACGGCAACTGCCTGCCGTCCCGACGTCGTTCGTCGGCCGCCGCACCGAGCTGGACCGGCTTGATGCCGTGCCGGCGGGCACGGCCGTCATCGCGGGGCCGGGCGGAATCGGCAAGACCTGGCTGGTGCTGAACTGGGCCCACCACCACCGCGACCGCTTCCCCGACGGGCAGCTGTTCGTGGACCTGCGCGGCTTCAGCCCGGACGAGCGGCCGATGGATCCGGACGTGGCCGTGCGGGGATTCCTCGACACCCTGGGTGTCGAACCGGGCCGCGTCCCCGCCGACCCGCACGCCCGCACCGCGCTGTTCCGCAGCCTGGTCGCCGGGAAGCGGCTGCTGCTCGTGCTCGACAACGCCGCCGGCACCGGTCAGGTCGTCCCGCTGCTGCCCGGCGGCGACACCTGCACCGTGCTGATCACCAGCCGCGCCCGGCCGGTCGGGCTGATCGCCGGGCACGACGCGCACCTCGTGCCCGTCGGCACGCTGTCCGAAACCGAAGCCCGGGCGTTGCTCACGCGCCGGCTGGGTGCGGCGCGGATCACGGCGGAACCGGCCGCGGTCGACGAGGTGATCGAGTTCTGCGGCGGGTTCCCGCTGGCGCTGGGCGTCGTCGCGGGCCACGCCGGCATCCGGCCGGAACTGCCGCTGGCCACTCTCGGCACCGATCTGCGCGAGCTGGGCCTCGACCTGCTCGACCACGACGACCCGGTCGCCGGGCTCCCCACCGTGCTGTCCTGGTCCCTGCGCCGGCTGACGCCCGAACAACGCACCGCGTTCGCGCTGTTCGGGATCGCTCCCGGCCCGGACATCGGCCTGCCGGCGGCCGCGTCGCTCACCGCGCTGCCGACGGCGGGCACCCGCAAGGTGGTTCGCGCTCTCGAGGAATCTTCCCTGCTCAGCCGTGACAGGGACGGGCGGTGCGCCATGCACGACCTGGTCCGGGCCTATGCGATCACCGTGGCGCACGACCTGGCCGAGCCGGTGCGGCAGGCGGCCCTGGAGCGGGTGGTGGACTTCTACCTGCACACCGCCAACACCGCCGACCGCCTGCTCAACCCCCACCGCCGGCTCGAACTCGACCCGCCCGCGCCCGGCACCGTTCCCCATCCGCTGCCCGATGCCGCGGCGGCGCTGGCCTGGCTGACCGTCGAGCACCAGCACGTGCTGGCCGCCCAGCGCACCGCCGAGACCCAGCGCCGGTACCGCGTCGTCTGGCAACTGGCCTGGACGCTCTACACCTTCCTCGTCCGACGGGGGTACCGCGACGAGGTCCTCGCGGCGTGGCAGGCAGCGGTGGCCGCCACCGCCCGGCTGCCCGACCCCGCCGCCCGCGCGCTCGCCCACCGCCGTCTCGGCCGCGCCTATTCCCGGCTGGGGCGGCACGAAGATGCCGTCTCGCACCTGCGCCAGGCGCTCGACCTGGCCGAAGACCCCACCGAGCAGGCCCACATCCACCACGCGTTCGCGGCGGCCTGGGAACGGCGTGAGGACCACCGGCGAGCCGGGGAGCACGCGCAACGGGCGCTGGATCTCTACCGGCGGCTCGGCCTGCCGGTGCAGGAGGCCCACGCCCTCACCGCGATGGGATCCTCGGCCGTCCACCTGGGCGACCACGCCACCGCCCGGCAACACAGCCAAGCCGCACTCGTGCTGAGCCGCCGCCACCGCGACCCCGCCGGCGAGGCCGACGCGCTCCGCACCCTCGGCCGGGCCACCCAGCACAACCGGGCCGTCGGTCTGTACCGAGAGGCCCTGCACCTCTACCGCACCCTCGGCAACCTCACCGCGGCCGCCGACACCCTCGCCGACCTCGGCGACGCGCACAATGCCCTCGCCCAGCGCACTCAGGCCCGCGCGGCCTGGCAGGAGGCGCTGGAACTGTACCGACGGCAGGGGCGTCACGCCGGCGCCGGGCGAGTGCAGCGGCAGCTCGACGAGCTCGAGCAGGATCGAAGGAGTTCCGCTACCGCCAGACGAGGTGCGCGGCGGTGACCGTGATCCCGGGACCGATGCCGAGGGCCAGGCCGTGCGCACCCGGGGGCGGAGGGGTGGCGTAGGTCCTCGCGAGGACGTCCAGGATCGAGACGGCACCGGTGTTGCCCAGTTCCCGCAGGCTTTGCCGGGAGGGGACGAGCAGTGCGGGGTCACAACCGAGCTTTTCGACGAGCCGGTCCATGATGCGGGGCCCGCCGGGGTGGGCCACGACGAAGTCGATCCCGGCCTCGCCGACGCCGGGAAGCTTTCCCAGCCAGGGGAGCAGCTCCTGGACCAATGCTGCTTACTTGGCGTTGAGGCTGGTCAGGTGGGTTCGGTCCTGCCCGCTGTGTAGGGTCGAGGGGCTCGGGTGACCAGTAGAGGCGGGCCGGTGTGACGGACACTGGCCGGGCCGGTCTTCTTCTTGTACCGGCTGTAGGGTTTCTTCACCGCACGCGGACAGCCTCGTCGCGCTGGATAGCCTGTGGCGCTCATGACCGCCGAACAGCCCAGGAAGATTCGCTGTGCCTTACACCAGTTTCGTTGACGTCCTGATCATCCTGGAACGTGACGAGCAGGTCCTGCTCGCCCAGCGCGCGGGTACCGGATACGCCGACGGCCAGTGGAATTTGCCCTCGGGCAAGCTCGAAGACGGTGAGGACATGGTCGCTGCAATCATCCGCGAGGCCCGGGAAGAGATCGACGTCGAAGTAGACCGCGGTGACCTGGAAATGGTCACCTCCGTTCACTACCTCAATCCCGAAGGGCAGGCCAGGGTAGGGTTCTTCTTCCGCGCTCGACGATGGCGGGGAGAACCACGCAACGCTGAGCCGCACAAGTGCTCGCAGATCGCATGGTTCCCGAAGGATTCGCTGCCGGAAAACACCGTCCCGTACACCCACGCCGGGGTGGAGCTCTACCGCCGTGACGAGCGGTTCGGGCTGCAGGGCTGGCCGTACCCGGCGATGTCGGCTCTGACTGGACGCTGACTGACGCTCGACGACCGGTCGTGACGTGGCAGGTAGTTGCCGTAACGGGACCCGTACTCATCTAGGCACGGCGCGTGTGGTGACAGACCAGACCGAGAAGGGCATCTGCCGTCGGCAAGAGCACCCTCGCCCGCGGACTCGCCACGCGGCTGAGGCTGCCGCTGCTCTCGCGCGACGCGATCAAGGAAGCCCTGTGTGACACCCTGGGCTACGACGACCGGCTGCAATCCAAGCGATTCGGAGCCGCCGCCGCAGCGGCACCGGCGATGAGCGGCCGCCTGCCATCCGGCGATGCCATGGAGCTGTCAAGACGTCTCTTGCTTCTTGCGTCGGGTGTCCGACCATCCCGTCGACAGCACTCTCGTGGACGAAGCCGTCGAACTCCTGCTTACCCGCTATCTCGCCCGGGTCTGAATCCTGCACTAGGAGTCCATGACCTTCCATTCGTTCGGCCGTAGATCGAGCAGCCGAGTTCGTGCGCAGGGGATCAACAGTTCGAACGGGTGAACCGAACGAGCTCGGCTACGAGAAGAAAAGAAAACAGAGAAGTCACCTGGTGACCACCAGGTGACCGCTGATGGCCGGGCGATGTGTCGAATCCCGGGAGATGATCGCGAGCGAGCAACCAGCCCCGCAGCCGGCGGGGAAGGCGCTCCCCGTTTCCGTGTACGTCCACGGCGGCGGATTCGAGTTCGGCGTGAGCGCAGATCACCTCGAACGCCGCCGGTCTCGCCGCGTCGGGGCGTGTGGTGAGCGTGTCGGTCAACTACCGGCTCGGCGCGCCGGGTGCCGTCTCGCTCTCGCAGTACCAGGTGCGACCCGTACTCCGTCGACCGCATCACCGGCCAAGTCGCGGGGGTGGACTATCCGCTTCGCACCCCTGGAGGTGCTCCAGCTCCCTCGACGACCGGAGGCACGATGACGACGGGATCGGTCAGCCCACGGCGGGCGGACACCCGGCGCAACCACGAGCGCATCCTCGCCGTGGCGGCGGAATCGCTGTCTCGCTCGGCCGAGCTGTCGTTCAACGCCATCGCGAAGCAGGCCGAGGTCGGGGTCGGCACGGTGTACCGCCACTTCCCGACTCCCGAGGCGCTCATCCTGGCGGTCTACCAGCGCGAAGTCCGGGACCTGGTGGACGTCGTGCCGCGCCTGCTCGCCGCGCACCCGCCCGAGGTGGCGTTCCGGGTCTGGATCACCGACCACCTCGCGCACTACCTGATGACCAAGCGCGGCCTGGCCGACGCCCTACGCATCGAGACGTCCGTCCGCGGGGAACTGCCCGCGAGCGCCTACCACGCGATGGTCGGCGCGGTCTCGACCCTGCTGACGGCGAACGCCGACGCCGGGACCGTCCGCGACGACCTGAACCCGAAGACGGTCCTGCGGGGGCTGGCCGGGCTGCTCTACCTCAACCCCGGGCAGGACTGGCGGGAGCAGACGGCCGCGCTGATCGATCTGCTCTGGTGCGGCATGGGCAAAACCTGAAGGGCTCCGAAGGCCCAGGGATCACCAGCTCGAACGGGCGAACCCACCGGGCTTGGGCTGCGGGAACAAAAGGGGCAGCGAAGAGTGTCACCTGGTGACCATCAGGTGACCGCTGTCAGCAGGGCCATTCGCCGAATCCCAGGAAATGATCGAGACCAAGCGACCACCCGCCGACACACCGCGCGAACAGCGCCGGAAGGACACGTCATGACTGCCTCCGCACCCACGGCCCCGACTGCACCCGGGGTGCGGTCCTGGTGGGGAATCCCGTTCGCCACCGCCGAGCGATACCGCCGTCCCGTGGTCGCGGCCTTTGACCCGGATCGCCCCTACGACCGCAAAGGCGTCGCCCCCGTCCAGCCCGACAGCGGCGACTGGCTCGAAGCGGACAGCGGGACCGGCGAGGACTGCCTGAACCTGAACGTGTGGGCTCCCGCGCAGCCGGCAGGGACGGCGCTACCGGTGGCCGTGTACATCCACGGCGGCGGCTTCGAGTACGGCGCGAACACGCAGATCACCTCGAACGCCGCCGGTCTCGCCGCGTCGGGGCGCGTGGTGGGGGTGTCGGTCGGCTACCGGCTCGGCGCGCTGGGTGCGGTCTCGCTCTCGCAGTACGGCGGGCGGCTCGCCGAGGCCAGCAACCTGTGCCTGCAGGACGTCATCGCCGCGCTCACCTGGATCAAGCAGAACATCGCCCACTTCGGCGGCGACCCCGGCCAGGTCACCGTCTTCGGCCACAGCGCCGGCGCCTACTCCACGTTCGGGCTGCTCGGCGCCTCCTCCGCGGACGGGCTGTACCGGCGACTCGCCGGGTTCTCAGCCGGGCCCACCCGTCTCCAGCCCGCCTGGTGGGCCGAAGAACTCGCGCACCGGTTCGTCACCGAACTCGGCGTCGCGGACAACCCGGAGAAACTGCTCGACCTCGACACGGCCTCCCTGGTGACCGCCCTGCACAGGGTCACCCCGACCGACCTCGGAGCCCGCGGTGGGATGGACAGCAAAAGCCTCGGCGTCGTCCTGGACACCGACCAGCCCGGCGCCGTGCTGCACGCCCACCCCATGGACGTCCTCGCCTCCGGCACGCACCGCGACATCGACGTACTCCTGAGCTTCGCCAGCGACGACATGGGCTGGTGGGTGGCCAACGACCTCGACCGGTTCGACCCGCACACCGTCGACCGCATCACCGACGAAATCGCCGGCTGGCGCATCCCCCGCTCCCACGCCAAGAAGCTCGTCGCAGCCTACGACCAAGACGGACGCACCCCGGCCGAGGTCCGCGCCGCACTCCTGACCGACTACATCTTCGCCCTCCCCGCCGCCCGCGCCGCCCTGACCCACGTCGCCGCGGGCGGCAACGCCCACCTCCTCGCGATCGGGCCCGCCCAGGGCGCACCCGCCGTGCACGGCACCGAGATGTACGCCCTGGTCGGCCAGCACCAGCCGGGCCGCAGCCCCGAACAAGCCGAGCGTGACACCCGTATCCGCGACATCGTGCTCGACTTCGCCACCGGCGAGCAGAGCCGCCTGTGGCCCGCCGTCACCGGCCGGCCCACCGCGGAAAGCGTCGGCAACCTGCCCTTCGACGCCTTCGCCCACTACCAGGCCGCCCTCGACCTGTGGGCGAACATCGACCGCCCCTGACGGTCACCGGCCACCACGAACACGAACACGACGAGGAACTCGACATGAATCAACCGACCACGGCCGGCGACGCCACACCGGCGACGATGCGAGCCGTCGTCGTCACCCGCCCCGGCGGCCTCGACGCACTCGAGATCAAGGACGTGCCGGTGCCCGTTCGCAAGCCCGGCTGGGTGCGGATCAAGGTAAAAGCCTTCGGAGTCAACGAGTCCGAGGTCACCACCCGCAAGGGCGAGTCGGACGCAGAGGTCACCTACCCGCGCGTGCCCGGCATCGAGGGCGTCGGCGTGGTCGATGAGTCCGAAGAGGACAGCGGGCTGCGGCCGGGACAGCAGGTGGCCACGATGATGGGCGGCATGGGCCGCTCCTACGACGGCGCGTACGCCCAGTACGTGACCGTCCCCGCGGAGCAGGTCATCCCGTTCGAGACCGGCCTGCCGTGGGAGGTCGTGGGTGCGCTGCCGGAGATGTTCCAGACCGCCTACGGCTCCCTCGCCACTGGCCTCGGCCTGCAGGCGGGACAGACGCTGTTGATCCGCGGCGGCACCTCCACAGTCGGGCTGAGCGCGGCCACGATCGCCAAGGACCTCGGGGCCACCGTGCTGTCCACCACCCGCAGCCCGGAGCGGGCCGGGGAACTGCGGGCCGCGGGCGTCGACCATCCCCTCGTCGACAACGGCACGATCGCCGACCAGGTGCGCGAGCTGGTGCCCGACGGTGTCGACGCCGCACTGGAACTGGTGGGCTGCTCGGTCCTCGCCGACACTCTCCGCACCGTCCGTCGCGATGGCACCGTCTGCTTCACCGGAGCTCTGGCAGGGCAGTGGACGATCCCCGACTTCACGCCGTTCATGATCCCCAGCGGGGTGCGGCTGACCTCCTACGGCGGTCAGGCTGCCGACCTCCCGGCCGACGTCTTCGCCCACCAGCTCCAGGCCATCGCCGCCGGGCGCCTCACAGTCCCGATCGCGAAGGTCTACCACGGTCTGGAGCAGATCTGTGACGCCCAGGCCGACCTCGAGTCCGGCACTACGCCGGGCAAGCACGTCGTCGTCCTTGCTGACTGACCGTCTGGTTGCGCGCACCTACAACTCAATGCCTTGAATGACCGATATAAAACGCCTCGGAAGGGACACGGAATGAGCGTCGACAAGGTCGACAAGGAACAGATCAGCAAGACCGTTCTCGAGTTGGACAAGGAGTTCAACGAGCGGTGGAGTAACGGCGACAACCGCGGCTACCTCGACGCGTACACCGACGACGCCACCTACTTCGAACCAGCCGTCAAGAAGATGATCGTCGGCAAGGACAAGATCACCGCGTGGATCGACTCCATCTACTTCAACGAGCACATCGTGCGCAACGAGTACCTCAATCCACAGGTACACGTCAACGGCAGTGGCGACTTCGCGCTCATGGCGTACAACCTGAACACCTACGTCCTCGACGAGAAGGGCAAGGAACAGTTGAACTGTGCCTGGAACACCTCACACGGCTACCAGCTCATCGACGGTCAGTGGCGCATCGTGCACTCCAACTGGGCGCTCACCCGGACCACAACCGAGGAGACCACCTCCTGACCGGAAGGGACCAGGGACACTCAGACCGTCGCTGACCGACCGTCTGGGTACCTGAGGGCTCGGGCACCTGTCAGTTCGCAGCCGCGGGAAACAGGCGCTCGACGGCCGCGACGATGGCAGCTCGGCGCGCCGCCAGGAACCTGGCGCGATCCTCCTCGTGCGGGGGTTGCAGGTCAGGTTGCGCAACCCAGGCCGTGGCGATCTGGTGGACGAAGACCAGGATGTCGACCGGCCCCCAGTCGGCGTAGACGCGTTCCTTGCTGGTCTTGGCGGCCTTGGCGGCCTTGGCGATCCGGTCGATCCGCGCCCCGACGATCCCATGCTGGGAGAACTCGGCCTTGGCGGCACTCACACAGTCCAAACTGAACTGTTTGGTTTGACATCGGGAGAGATCCACATGCAACACAGGACGCTCGGCACCCAGGGCCTGACCGTCTCGGCGATCGGCTACGGCTCGATGGGCCTGACGATGGGCTACGGCCCCGGTGACGAGGAGGCGGGCATCGCCGCCATCCGCCGCGCCCACGAGCTGGGCGTCACCTTCTTCGACACCGCCGAGCTCTACGGCTGGGGCACGGGCAACAACGAGGTTCTGCTCGGCAAGGCGGTGAGCGACTTCCGCGAGGAGGTCGTGCTGGCCACCAAGTTCGGCTTTGCGCAGACCGAGCAGGGCCTGGGCCTCAACAGCCGCCCGGACAACATCCGCACAGTCACCGACAACAGCCTGCGCTACCTGGGCGTCGAGCAGATCGACGTCCTCTATCAGCACCGCGTCGACCCGGACGTGCCGATCGAGGACGTCGCGGGCACCGTCAAAGGAACTGATCGACGCGGGCAAGGTGAAGTACTTCGGCCTCAGTGAGGCGGGCCCGCAGACCATCCGTCGCGCGCACGCCGTCCAGCCGGTGTCGGTCCTGCAGACCGAGTACTCGCTGTTCGAGCGCGATGTCGAGCAGGTCTTCCCGGTCCTCCAAGAGCTCGGCATCGGCTTCGTCCCCTATTCGCCCCTCGGCCGCGGCTTCATCACCGGTACCGCGAAGCCCGCGGCAGAGTACGACGCCACCGACTTCCGCCACGCCAACCCGCGCTGGCAGCCCGGCAACTTCGAGAAGAACGTCGAAGCCGTGGACCGACTCGGCCGGCTGGCCACCGCCAAGGGCATCACCGTCTCCCAGCTCGCCCTGGCCTGGCTGCTCGCCCAGGGCGAGCACATCGTCCCGATCCCGGGCACCCGCAGCGCCGCCCGCATGGAGGAAAACGCCCACGCGGCCGACGTCACCCTCACCGGGGCCGATCTCGCCGCGATCCACGAGATCCTCCCGACCGGCGGATTCGGCGCCCGCTACGCCGAAGAACACATCCCCGACTGGGTCTGACCCCACTTCAAGTGGACCTCCGAATCGATCGGGAATCCCGCAGCACGAACGCCCGGAGACCAGGGGCCGCGGCCGGAATGAGACCGCAGCGGCCGCGGTAGAAGCGGCCGAAGTTCGCGGCTACCACATGAAAAGAACCACCGGATCGACGGCATACCGACCACGTACGGGCGCCTCTGCGCACGTACGTCAATCCATGGTGGTCGCTCAGCCGAGACCACACCGGCGACACCCCAGAGAGCAAGGTGCACATGAGAATCTGGCACCATCGCCTACTGGTCACCTGGTCCTGACATCGCCGTCTTCTATGACCACGACGGCCAGTCCATCCCCGACCCCGGCATCGTCATCCTCGGCGAAATCAACTCGGGAGCCGATGCCTTGAAGAAGTACGACGGCTCGGTCGACGTCACCATCGAGGTTGTCGACTGAGACCCGGCGGAACCACCGAGATCGTCAACCACGGAGAGGAGGGGCGACGGGCGGGGCTTCGCTGGCGGCGAAGGCGGCCGGGGTGAGGCCGGTGTGGCTGCGGAACAAGCGGCCGAAGTTCGCGGGATCGGTGAAGCCCAGGTGGACGGCCACTGTCCGGGCGTCCCAGCGGGCGCTTCCCAGCAGGCGCCGGGCTTCGAGGAGGCGCCGCTCGGTGATGAGCTCACGGACGCCGTTGCCGGTGGCGTCCTGGGTGGCGCGGCTGAGGGTGCGGACCGAGCAGCCGAGCAGTTCGGCGTAGTCCGCGGCCCGGTGCAGTTCGCGGAAGTGCAGTTCCAGTGCGTCCCGGAACCGTCCGTAGGTGTCACCTCGGCCCGCGCCGCCTGCGGGTGGAATGCCGGGGGCATTGGCGAGGCGCAACAGCAGCGATTCGAGCAGGCTGCGGCGCAGGGCGTGGTGGACATCGAGAGGACGGCGCCCGAGCGCCCGGTGTTCGTCCAGGAGCTGGAACGCCGTCTGCTGGAGCCAGCGGGCGTCATCGGGGTGCGGGCTCAGCACGACAGGGGCCTCGTGCGCGGTGAGCGGGGCCAGCAGGCGCGCGGTGCCGGGCGTCAGCACGTCCTGCTCGAACAAGATGAACGGGCCGCGGGCCGTGCCGGGCGGATGCCAGCACAGCGCGTGCCCGGGACGCACCCACAGCCACTGGCCGGGCGCGATGACCCGCGTGACGTGGTCGACGTCGTGCCGCAACTCACCCTCGGTGACCAGGATCAGGTAGGGGAAGGTGACGCGGACCGGACGGGGTGGATTCCACGGCCAGCCGTCGTGCTGGGCGAAGAAGTCCTCGATGGTGCTCACCTCGAGGCCGTACGGAGTGCCGACCCGGGGCTGGAAACCGTACAGCGGAACCGCGACCGGTTCACTCGGCTCGGAGTGTCGCTTGTCGACCATCATGTGTCCGCAGCCTACCGTCGTCTCAATCAGTTTCGCGGGAAGGATGGGGCATGCCGTCCACAGCCCGTCACCACCCGAGAAGGCTCATCACAATGAACGGATCGACCCTGCAGAAGACCGCCGCCGACCGCGCAGAGGAACTTCCCGGAGCCCAGCAGGAGCATCCCTTCGGCCCCGACTGGGAGGTCTTCAAAGTCCGCGGCAAGGTCTTCATGCTGATGACCGAGGTCCCGGGACGCCCCGTCGTGATCCTCAAGGCCGAGCCCGGCGAGGCCCTCGCCCTCCTCGAGCGCAACAGCCACATCACCCCCGGCTACCACATGAACAAGAAACACTGGATCACGCTGGAGGACGGCGAGAGCATCGACAAGACACTGGTCGAGGAACTCGTCACCGACTCCTACCTGCTCGTGGTCTCCGGCCTGCCCAAGGCCGAGCAGCCCGTCGACCCGCACACCTACGGCAGCGGCACGCGGGCGGCCAGGTGAGCGCGGCCGGCGACCGGCTCCAAGGCGCCGCCCGCGCCACGGCCCTCGCGCTGCCCGGGACGGACCACGGTTACCCGTTCACCGAGCGCCTGGACGTGTACAAGGTGGCGGGCAAGGTGTTCTTGATCGTCACCGACGACCCGGACGACCAGATCATCACGGTCAAGTGCGAACCCGAACACGCCCGCGCGCAAGAACGTGACTACGCCTCGATCACCCCGGGCCGCTACCTCGACAAGTCGCACTGGATCTCACTGGGCCCGGGCCCCGGCATCACCACGCGACTGGTCACCGACGCGGTCGAGAATTCCTACGACCTGGTCGTCGAACGGCTACCGCGACGCGACCGCCCCGGTGCACGATGAACGCCACGAGCCTCCCCGCCGGCTGAGCCCGCAACATCCCGCCTCCGACCCGAGAGTCCGATGGAACCGACCGAACCGACCCTGCCGCTCTTCGACGAGGAGCCCGCCCGGCCACTCGCCGACCGCCTGCGCCCCACACACCTGGACGAGGTCGTCGGGCAGGACCACCTCCTCGCCTCGGACGCCCCGCTGGGCCGCATGGTCGCCCAGCAGCGCCTCGGCTCCGCCATCTTGTGGGGGCCACCCGGCGTCGGGAAAACGACCATCGCCCGGCTCCTCGCCGACGGCAGCAACCTGACCTTCGAATCGGTGTCGGCCACCTTCTCCGGCGTGGCCGATCTGCGGAAGGTCTTCGCCGCCGCACGAAACCGGCGCCACGTCGGACAGGGCACCCTGCTGTTCGTCGACGAGATCCACCGCTTCAACCGCGCCCAGCAGGACAGCTTCCTTCCCTATGTCGAGGACGGCACGATCGTCCTGATCGGTGCCACCACGGAGAACCCGAGTTTCGAACTCAACGGCGCGCTCCTTTCCCGCACCCAGGTCCTCGTCCTCAACCGCCTCGACGAAACGGCGCTGTCCACCCTGCTCAACCGCGCCGAGCAGCTCACCGGCCACCGGCTATCCCTGGACGACGACGCCCGCCGCGCCCTGATCGCCATGGCCGACGGCGACGGCCGCTACCTGCTCAACATGGCCGAACAGCTCCAGGCCCTCCCGGACACCGGGACGCCCCTGGACACCACCGCGCTCGCCCACCACGTCCAGCAACGCGCCCCGCTCTACGACAAAGCGCAGGAAAGCCACTACAACCTGATCTCCGCACTGCACAAGTCGATGCGCGGCTCCGACCCGGACGCGGCCCTGTACTGGCTCGCCCGCATGCTCGACGGCGGCGAAGACCCCCTCTACATCGCCCGCCGCCTGGTCCGCTTCGCAGGCGAAGACATCGGCATGGCCGACCCGCACGCGGTCCAGCAGACGCTCGCCGCCTGGGACGTCTACGAACGACTCGGTTCCCCCGAGGGCGAGCTGGCGATCGCCCAGGCCGTCGTCTACCTCGCCACCGCCCCGAAGTCCATCGCCGTCTACCGCGGCTTCAACGCCGCACACCGCGCCGCCCGGCGCACCGGCTCCCTCACGCCGCCCGCCCACATCCTCAACGCCCCGACCCGGCTGATGAAGGACCTCGGCTACGGCAAGGACTACCAATACGACCCCGACACCGCCGACGGCTTCTCCGGCGCCGACTACTTCCCCGCCGGCATGGACCGCGAAACGTACTACCAGCCCACCCACAACGGCCACGAGATCGAGATCGCTGAGCGTCTGCGTCATTGGGTTGCCTCGCGGGCTCGCCAACAACACGGATGACCAGTCGGCGCCGGCGGGGTAGCGCCGGCGGCCCGGCGTGGTTATCTGGGCCTAGACGTCTTCGCCGTTCGAGAGCTTCATGTGAGAGCAATAGAACGGACTACTCGGCTGCGCACCATCCGGCCAACACTGAGCTGCGCAAAATGCCCCTTCTGCGGCCTGCTCGTTTCCGAGCTGTCTCACGGCGATGTCACCATGATCAGTCTCAGTTGTAGTGGCACTTCTTCAGGTGCCGGTGCGCTCAAGGTGGCCACCGCATGCAGTTGTCGGTGTGTTAACCAACCTGACTACCGATGGCTCCTCGTTCCCGCCGCTTCGGTCATCCTCGCGCTGGGGACACGCGGATCACCCGCATGGCTCGGGCTCAGGGCCCTTGCCGGCTCTAAGCACCACGCACCTGGCCGATATCGTCATGCCTGCTCGTCCGCGTGCTGCACGGGGTCGCCGTCGGTCGGCTGCGTGTCGTCTGCCGGGGCAGCGGGCTCCGCAGTGTTCCTCAGGAGCGTCGGCACCGCATCGTTCACTATGCCGTTCACAGACGTGCTCTGGTCGAGACGGCGTCTCGATGAGCGCGCCAGGACGCCGTCCAGCATCACGTCGATGATCCAGGCGCTGCGCTCCTCGTGGCTGCCACGGACGAACAGCGCCGACCCGAGCGCGTTCAGTGTCGGGTGCCGTTCGGGATCCGCCGCGTCGAGCGTCGCGACGAGGTCACTGAGGTCCTGCTCGCCGCGGTCGCGGCGGCCGTCCCACTCCGCAACGGCCGCGGTGGCGTGTTGCAGCAACAGGTCCGTCGCGCGTCCCGCGGGCTCCGGCCGCACGCCCGCCGTCGTCAGCAGCCGCATCAGCAGCTCGATCAGGTCGAGGTAGTGCGGCCCGTCCGGCCAGACGAACAGCGCCGACCGCGCGATGCCCGGATGGGCGGCCAGCATCGCCGAGTAGTCGGCGAGCAGGCGGTGCAGCCGGTCGCGCCAGGGTTCCGCCCCGTCCCAGGACAGGTCCAGCGAGGCGATCAGCCGGTCGATCAGCAGTGAGCTGAGCTCCGTGGCGTTGCGGACGTACACGTACAGCGACGCCGGCCCGGTGTCCAACTCTGCCGCGACCCTGCGCATCGTCAGCGCCTGCGCACCTTCCGCGACGAGGATCGCCATCGCGGCGTCCACGATGCCGTTCCGGGTCAGTGCGGGTTTCGCCGGCCGTTCACGGCGGCTGACCGGCGTTTGTCGTGCCATGTGATCAGCGTATCAGTACCCGAACTCGATCGTGACGAACATGTTCGTTACGATCGCGTTCGTCAAATCACGCCGACCAAGGACATGCCGATGACCACGACCACCGCTCCCTCCCGGGCGTCGAAGCGAACGATGGTGATGACGCTCGTCGTCGTCCTGCTCGCGGACGCCCTGGACCTGATCGACGCCACCGTCGCCAACGTCGCGGCACCGTCACTGGCCGCCGACCTCGGCGCCGGACCAGGGCTGATCACCTGGTTGGGTGCGTCCTACGCACTCGCGCTGGGCTCACTGCTGGTGCTCGGCGGCCGGATCGGCGATCGCTTCGGCCAACGCCGGACCTTCCTGGCCGGTCTCACCGGGTTCGTCCTCGCCTCCGCCGCGGCAGGCCTCGCAGCCGGACCGGGGATGCTCGTCGGCGCACGGGTCGCCCAGGGCGCATTCGGCGCGTTGCTCATCCCGCAGGGCATGGCGATCATCACCTCGACGTTCCCGAAGGACGCGCTGCGCAAGGCGTTCGGGCTGTTCGGTCCGATGCTGGGCGTCTTCGCGGTCGCCGGCCCGCTGCTCGGGGGCGTCCTCATCGACGCCGACCTCTTCGGCTTGGCGTGGCGGCCCATCTTCCTGATCAACATCGTCGTCGGGGGCGTAGTGCTGGCGCTGGCCTTCCGCTTCCTGCCGACGGTCGAAGCCGACCGCACCACGCGCATCGACCTCGTCGCGAGCGGACTGCTCGCCGGCTCGCTCTTCGGCTTCCTGTTCGGCCTGATCACCGGCGCGGAGCACGGCTGGGGAGCGCTCGCGGTCGGGACCACGGCGGCCGGTGTCGTCCTCTTCGCCGTTTTCTGCCGCCGCCAGGCCCGCAGCGACCAGCCGCTGCTGGCCCGCTCGCTGCTGCGCAACCGCGGCTTCACCTCGGGCCTGGTCATGGGTCTGCTGGTGTTCGCGGTGTTCAGCGGACTGATGTACGTGATCTCGTTGTTCTTCCAGCTCGGCCTCGGCTACTCGCCGACCACGACGTCGCTCAACCTGGTCCCGCTCACCGCGGGCATCATGGGCGGCTCCGGGATCAGCACCGCCCTGGTGGCGAGGCTCGGCCGCAAGCTCGTCGTCGGCGGACTGCTCACCACCCTGGCCGGGACCGGACTCCTGCTGCTCGTGGTGAACGTCGTCGGCGCGGAAGCGACGTGGTGGCACAACGCCGTCGCGACGGTCGTCGTCGGACTCGGCGCCGGGATCTGCTTCAGCACGATCTTCACCTTCGCGCTCGGCGACGTGGAGCCGTACGAGGCCGGCGCTGCGAGCGGCTCCCTCAGCGCCGTGCAGCAGGTCGCCAACGGCATCGGCTCCGCGACGGTCACCAGCGTCTTCCTCGCGGTGAGCACCAGCGGAGGCACCACCACCGCCATGACCACGACGCTCCTGGTCGTCGGCGGTGTCGTGCTCGCCTGCCTCGCGGCTGTGCCGCTCCTGCCCCGCACCGCCGCCCTCGACCACTGAACCCGGAGAAACGCCATGAGCAAGCTCGTCGTCTTCGGCGCCAACGGCGCCACCGGTCACGCCATCGTCGAACAAGCCCTCCGCGATGGCCACCACGTCCGCGCCGCCGTGCGCGACCCGGCCACGTTCCGCCCGGTCCTGGCGGAGCTCTCGCCCGATCTGGAGGTCGTCCGCGGCAACGTGCTCGACCACGAGGAGGTGCGCGCCGCGCTGAGTGGCCAGGACGCCGTCATCTCCGCGATCGGGCCCTCCGGGAGCCGCTCCGGCGGCCTGTACTCCGGCAGCGCCCGCCACTTCGTGACCGCGATGACGGAGGAGGGCGTGGACCGGGTCGTCGTGCTCTCCTCCAGCGGAGTGCGACACGACGACCCCCACCACCCCCTGTGGTACCGCGCGGTCGCGCGCACCCTGATGCGCGAGCTCTACGGCGACATGCGCGCCATGGAGCACGTCCTCGAAGGCAGCCTGCTGAACTGGACCGTCGTTCGCCCCTCCCGGATCGTCGACGCACCGGCGACGGGGAACTACCGGGTGGGCGACGCCGAGAACCCCGAGGGCGGCACCGCCATCAACCGCGACGACCTCGCCCGGTTCGTCGTGCGGGCGACCATCGAGGACCGGTGGTCACGGCGTCGTCCCACCCTCGCGCACTAGCCGGAAAGCGTGCTGAGCGACGAGCGATGCGTCGGGCTCGGCGGGCCGTTCGCCGGCGCTGTTTAGCTCGCTGCACCGACGCGCCGACCGGCCCG
>Ga0207678_10000695_pt1 | contig 30735 bp, 21 predicted proteins | sample KBSC63metaG_FD_184319 | JGI IMG/M metagenome (GOLD analysis project Ga0207678, IMG submission 184319) | Corn rhizosphere microbial communities from Kellogg Biological Station, Michigan, USA - KBS C6-3 metaG (SPAdes) (version 2) | ecosystem: Host-associated > Plants > Roots > Rhizosphere > Soil ... | reverse complement strand
GGACGGCCTAGTGTCGCGTCAAGCCACAAGTGTCGGTTGATCGCGCCGCTATCGGAGCCAGTGCAAGGCGCGCCGACGAGTCATAGCCGTGCTATGGCGAGGAGGCGCAACGCCGCAATGCGCTTCGATAGCAAGCGAGCGGCCGACACTTGTGGCTTGACGCGACACTAGCCCATGGGCGCGTGGCCTTGCGCGCATGCACGGCATGCACGGCGCGACCGTCACGACGCTGCATGCTGGCGGCGACCCGGCGCTGAGTCGCCAACGTCTGATACAGCGTGAAGCAACTGCCGTTGAGCCATGTTCCTTGCGTTGCACGCGCAGCGTGTGCACGAAGCGAGCGATACGCCAGCCTGCTGATGAACAAATGCCCCTTAGCGTCGAACAATTCAGTGAAACACCGGGCGCAGGCCGAGGCCGGCCTTTGAGTGATCGGGACACCGACTCCAGCACGGTGAGCAGGATGTAGGATGTAGGTACGCCATAGCGTGGCGTTGTCCAGCTCGACCAAGGTGGTACGCAGACAGTTCACGCCCGGATGTGCCGCTGCGCTCATGGGCTTGAAACTACCTGTCGCTGTTGTCCTTTTGGTTATGTCGTTGGCTGAGCAAATGAGGCCTAAAAAACTTCCTTGGTGCTCCGTCAGGCGGGCGCCGACTCGATTCGGGGCACTGCTGCGAGCAACGTACGTGTGTACTGTGAATGCGGATGATCCAGTACGCGCTGCGCGGTACCAGTCTCTTCGATGCGACCGCGCTGCATGACGGCGATGTGGTCCGCGATGTACTCGACGACCCCAATGTTATGCGTGATGAAGAGGTATGCGACGCCCAACTCGCGCTGCAGATCCTTGAGCAGGTTGAGTATCTGAGCCTGCACCGACACGTCGAGCGCAGAGGTGGGTTCGTCGCACACGATGAGTCTGGGCTCGACTGCGAGAGCACGGGCTATAGCGATGCGTTGGCGCTGGCCGCCTGAAAACTCGTGCGGATAGCGAGCGAGCGCGTCGCGGTGAAGCCCGACCTGATCGACGAGACGTTCGAGCTTGGCGCGTCGCGTCGTCACGTCGAGATCCGGGCGCAGCGCAAGCAGCCCCTCTTCGAGAATGTCGAAGACGCGCATGCGCGGATCGAGCGAAGCAAAGGGATCCTGAAAAATGATCTGGATCGAACGGCGCGCTGTGCGAAGGGCATCGCCTTCGAGCTTGAAAAGATCGGAGCCGTTGAAGTCCGCCTTGCCTTCAATCACGGCCTGGCGGCGAAGCAGTTGCACGATGGCTTTGCCGGTGGTCGTCTTGCCGCACCCTGACTCACCAACAAGAGCCAGCGTCTCGCCAGCGCGTACGGTGAATGAGACACCGTCTACTGCATTGAACGAATCTAGCGCCCGGCGCAGCATGCCTTTGCGGATCGGGAACTTCACGCGAAGGTCTTGTACGTCGAGCAGAACGTCGCCGATCGGCTTTCCGAAAGATGCCGGCTCTGCACCGTAGGCCGCAGGACGGGAAGCAGTCGCAAGCGTGTCCGGCAACGCCTGTGCGACATCACCCGCCTCTCCACGCTTGGCCGCATCAACCACGACCGCCGGCTCATAGAGAAAGCAGCGCACACTGGCCGTCGGCGTGAGGTTCGTGAGTGCGGGAGGCCGCTCGCGGCAGGTATCGAAGACCCGGTTGCAGCGCGGGGCAAATCGGCAGGCGTTGAACTCCTGCCACAGTGGCGGCACGGTGCCTGCGATGGCGGCAAGCGTTCCGCCGCGCTTGCTGCTGTCGGGCAGCGCCTGCAACAGCAAGCGCGCGTACGGGTGCTTTGGCGAACGAAAGAATTCCTCGGCGGTCGCGACCTCGATGATCTGGCCCGCATACATGAGCGCCACGCGATGCGCCATGCCTGACACGACGGCGAGATCGTGCGTGATGAGCAGCATGCCCATCCCCTGCTCTCTCTGCAATTGCTTCAGAAGATCGAGGATCTGCGCCTGGATGGTCACGTCGAGTGCCGTCGTCGGCTCGTCGGCCACGATGAAGTCGGGCTCGCCCGCCAGCGTGATCGCGATCATCACCCGCTGCTTCTGGCCGCCGCTCATGCGAAACGGGAACTCGTCGATGCGGCGCTCTGGCTCGGGGATGCCCACGCGGCGCAGCCAGTCGATGGCCTTCTCGCGTGCAGCCTGCCCACGTAGAGGCGTGTGCGCTTCAATGGCTTCGACGATCTGGTCGCCCACACGCATCACGGGGTTGAGACTCGTCGACGGTTCTTGAAAGATCATCCCGATCTTGCCGCCGCGGATCTTGCGCATCGCAGCTTCAGGCAGCGAGAACACTTCATTGCCGTCAATGTCGAGCGTTCCGTTGGTCACCTTGCCGTTCTCGGGCAGAAGCCTCATCAGCGCAAACGCAGTCATGCTCTTGCCGCAACCCGATTCACCCACCAGGGCAAAGGTTTCGCCCCGTGCAATGGACAGGCTCAGGCCATCGATGGCCTTGACCAGCCCGACGTCGGCATCGAGCGCTACTTTGAGATCAGAAACGTTCAACATGGAAATGGGGCCTAAAGCCTCTTAGGTTCACGCCGCCTTGCGCGTGCTGATGCGCTTAGGCCGGAAGGCGCGCGAGCGCGGATCGAATGCATCGCGCACGCCATCTGCGAACAGGTTGGCGGCAAGCACGAGGGTGACCATGAAGGTGAAAGCGGCTGCGAAACTCCACCACACGACCGGGTCCGTGCTCATTTCGCTTCGGGCGAGGTTGATCATGCCGCCGAAACTGTTCATGCTTGGATCGACGCCGACGCCGACATACGACAGCACGGCCTCATAGAGGATCAGCGCGGAGAACTCGAGCACCGTGGTGATGAGCATCAGATGGGCGACATTCGGGAAGATGTGCTTGGCCATAATGCGCATCGGCCCGACGCCGAAGGCGCTTGCGGCTTGCACGTATTCGAGCTCGCGAAGCTTCATCGTCTCGGCGCGAAGCAGCCGGCACAGCCCCGCCCAGCCGGTGAGGCCAAGAATGGCGCACAGCAGGAAGAGCTTCAGGTCCGACCTTTGGGCACCAGTCTCGAAGAGCTCGGGATGCTTGTCGAGGAACACCTGCACCATCAGCACGAAGGCGGCAATGAGCAGGATGTTCGGGATCGAAGACAGCACGGTGTAGATGTACTGAATGAGCTCGTCGACCCAGCCGCGAAAGTAGCCGGCCATGATGCCGAGGATGACCGCGAGCGGCAGCGTCGCAATCGTCGACAGCGTGCCGATGACAAAGGCGGTGCGAATGCTCTTGAGCGCCTGGAAGAGCACATCGTTGCCGGTGCGATCGGTACCCAGCACGTGGTACCAGTCCATCAGCGCAACGATGGGACCAAAGACCCCGGCCACTGAAAATATGGTGATGAGCGCGACGCGCCAGGGAATCGGCGTCTCGTCGTGTATCACCCGCTGCCACATTTCGCGAAGCGTCGTCTTCGCGTTGCGTGCGAGTACAGCAATCATGAGAAAGCTGACGATGGCCGCAACAATCGCACCGCCGATCAGCCCCTTGACCGCCCTCGCGGTCACGTCGCCAACCCATTCCTGTTCGGGGTTCTTGAGGTGCACACCACCGAACTGCAGACGGGGTGCCACGCGTTCAACCTTGCCGTTGACTTCGACGGACTCCTTGCGGAAACCAACGTACGCAAGCGGCTTGGAATACGTCGACTCGCGCGAGTCGATGAGGTGCGACAGCATCGCGTCGAGCGCCGAACGTGTGCGAGGTTCATAGGCCACTGCGCCTGGCGCAGAGCCCGCGCCCGCAGGCAGCGCCCGACGGTAGTGAACACTGTCCACGAGCGTGAGCAGCAAGCAAAGCAGCACCAGCACCGCGCAGGCCAGTGCCGGCGCATCGCGGAACACCTTGCCCCAACTCACGCGCCAGGTCGGGCTGCGCGAGACAAGCCAGCCGTATCCCAGCATCGTCAAGAACAACAGCCAGATGACCACGTCGGTCCACAGAAGAACAAACTTCGGCATGATCGAAATACTCTCAGTCTCTAACTCAGGCCAGACGCACGCGGGGGTCGGCCCAGGTGTACGCGATGTCGATCAAGATGTAGGTCGCGATGTAAAGCAGCGAACCGACGAATACCATGGTGCGCACGATTGCGAAGTCCTGCTTCGTGATGGCATCGATGACATAGGCGCCGAGTCCCGGGATGCCGAAAAAGCTCTCGAACACGAGGCTTCCCATGAACACGTACGGCAGGTAGGCACCTGCGCTCGTGATGATGGGAATGAGCGCGTTTCGCAACACGTGCTTGAAGAGCACCTTCGCCTCAGACAGTCCTTTGGCGCGAGCAGTGCGAACGTAGTCGCGGCCGATTTCCTCGAGGAACATCGCGCGGTAAAGACGCGCCTCGGCCCCCAGTCGCGCGAGCAGCGACAAACCGATCGGAAGGACCAGGAACTTCACCACATCCAGGCCCGGTGCGTACCCCGAAATCGGCGCGAGCTTCAGCACGCGCGAGAACAGGAATTGCCCGACGATGATGTAGAACAAACTGGAGATCGAGAGCATCACCACACAAAGCACGACGCCCCACAGGTCCCATCGTGTATGCCTGAACATCACCAGCACCAAGGCGAATGTCGTGCTCGCGATCACCTGCAGGATGAAGAGTGGCAGCGCGAGCTGCATGCTCACCCACATGCGCTTGCTCACCTCGTAGCCGATGTCGCCGGCGCTCTCTCCGTCGGCGCGACCGAAATTCAGAGTGAAGAGCGACACGGACCGATCCCAGAAGATCGTGTCGGTCAGTTTCTCGCTGCCCTCCTTCTTGTCGTTCCAGTACAGAGGCTTGTCGTAGCCGCGCTCGATCTTCCACTTGGAGATAAGGTCGGGCGTCACCCGCTTGCCGCCGATATTCAGGCGCGCCATGTCGTCGGGCGTGTTGACTGTAAAGAAGAGGAAGAAGGTGGCCAGATTCACGCCCAGCAGCACCAGCGCGCCATAGATGACGCGTCGAGTCAAATAGGAAAGCATCGCGTGGTAAGCCCTTAAAGGCTGAGACTATTTCGAGCGTGTCCGAGCAGCACGTCAACCGGCACCAGAGCTATGCGCAATGCGCAGCAATAGCTCGTGCTATGGCGAGCATTGGCAACGACGAGCAAGGGTCTGTTGGCGTGATGAGCGAGCATGATCGAAATACTCTCAGTCTCTTAGACCAGCACTTCGCCACGAGCATTCATGCGCTCGCGGCGGCGGAAACTGCGCATGGCAAACCAAATCACGGCAATGACCGCCAGAATGCTGAGCACGATCGGCCACCACACTGGTTTGTTCCAGGCCGCGATGCGTTGGACGCGCTCGGCGGTATCAAGCTTGAAGTAGCGACCGGGGTCGCGAATGAGCACTGTCGGGCGCGCGTTGTGCACCCAGTGCTGCATGGCGGCCGATGAGAACGGGAAGTAACCGAAGGACCACGGCGCATCCTCTTGCGCCACCCTCACCATCTTGTCAATGAGAACCTGCTTCTGCGGGCCGTCGTCCATGAACTTGAGCTGGTTGAAGAGCTTGTCGTATTCGGGGTTCTCGTAGTTGGCCGTGTTTTCGCCGTCGGAGCGCGTCTTGCCGTTCGGGCCGTATAGCAGGAATAGGAAATTCTCGGCGTCCGGATAGTCGGCGAGCCAGCCCAGCCAGAACACTTGGTGCTTGCCCTTGCGCACCTTGTCCTGGAATTGGTTGTTATCCGTGGCACGCACTTCGAGTTGGATGCCAAGCTTGGCGAACTGCTTGACTACCCAGTCAATCTCGGCCTTGCGCTCCGGCGTGGGCAGCGCGTAGAAGTCGTAGTTGATGACGAGCGGCTGGCCAGTCTTCTCGTCGCGGCCGTCGGGGTAGCCGGCCTCGACCATCAGCTTCCTCGCGTCCTCGATGGGGCGGCGCACAATCAAGCCATTGATCACTTTGTGCGTCACCGGGTTCACGCCTTCGAGCTTGCCGTGCCTCGATCCGAAGATGCCGCCGGGCAGCGGGCCCATGGCCGGCTCACCGCCCTTTTGCGGGAACACGGTGCTCCATTCTTCCCAGTCCATCGCGATCGAAATCGCTTGGCGCAGCTTGCGATTCTTGGCCTTCTTCTCCGGCGTGTCGCCCATGCCGATGACAGGATCGAGCATGTTGAAGCCGACCAGCCAACAGGAAATGTCCGTCGCCTTGTCGAGACGGAAGCCCTTCTCTTCGTATTCCTTGCGAACTTCCGGCGAGTCCTCCTTCTCGACGATGTATTCCAGTCCGGTATCCACGCGTTCGAAGACTTCAATGTCGTAGAAACCCTGGCGGAACTTGCCCTTTTGCGGGACCTTCTCCTTCTCGATGGTCGAGACGATCGTGTCGATGAAGGGCGTCTTCTTGCCACAGTCGTCGAGCATGCCAGCTTCCTTGTCGCCGGGCATGCCCTCGCAGGGATACGGCTCACCGCGATAGTTCGGATTGCGCTTCATTGTCAAACGTCGGTCCTGGATGTTTTCGACCAGCATATAGGGCCCCGTGCCCACAGGCCAGCGGTCCAGCGTGAGGTTGGCTTCGGCGAGACCCGGCTGGGCGTAGAACGCATCGGCTTCCCAAGGCACTGGGGCCATGAACGTCATCGACATCCAGTAGTTCCACTGTGGGTACTTGCCCTTGATGCGGACGCGGAACAGGTACTTCTCGGGCGCCGTCGCACCGGCCAACGGCCACTTGCGGAAGTCGAGCATGGGTTTGTCCAGGCTTGATGGGTCAATGTTTTTTCGCAGCTTGGCGTCCTCGGCCTTGACGAGCTCCATGTACTCCTTCAAACCCAGCACGTATTCCGAGAAGATGCCGGAGATCGGTGTGGTGATGCGCGTGGTGGCGTGGCGCTTGAGCGCATAAACGAAGTCCTCGGCGATCAGTTCCCGCGTGCCGGTCTTCTCGAAGTCGATCGGCGTTCGTCGGCTGCCGAGATCGCCTTTCTTCATCGAGTGGTAGATGTAGCGACCCTGGGCATCCCTCGCGAAGGCAGGATGCGGCTGGTACATGATGCCCGGCTTGATGCGGATGTCGTAGACGCTCTCAGCGACCTGCTCGCCTGGGGCGTCTGACGCCAATGGGTTGCCGTCCTTGTCGAGGTAATGCGGCTTGGCCACCTCTTCGGCGGTCTTGGGCATGAGTTGGAAAGGCCGCTTGAGGTAGTGGTAGCCGTACAGCGGTTCGTAAATCTGGTACGTATAGGGTGTGTCGTTGCTCCAATAGGACGCGGTCGGGTCCAGGTGGCGTGGGGAGCTGTCGATCACGGCGGTGAAGAGAGTGTTCGACCCCGGGCCGTCGTGCGGCAAAGGGCTGTTGTTGCAACCGGCGAGAAACGCGGTGGCTGCGAGAGCAAGGCCCGCGGCGAGCATGCGGGCCAAGGCGCCCGCCAATCCGAAGACCAAAGAGCGGGCGAATCCGGATGTTTTCACGTGCTCCTGACCGTGCATATAAAGGTCGTCCCCTTTTAAGGCTTCCAAGCTGCCAGCGTAAACACAGCAGGCGCAGAAAAACAATCTGCCTCCGACGATCTCCAGCTTGTGGCCAGGTCCCCGCGAGGCAGCGACGAATGATAAGCGAGCGCACCGGGGCAGTGCTCAGGGTTTCACCGCCTCGCAAGGGGCGTGCCCACAGACGATTCGAGCACATGCTCGACGATAGGCGTCACAAGTAACACGCGCTCGCAGTTGGGTGAAACCCTCGACCGTGACTTGATGGACACACGTTTGCCGCCGGGGGTCTAACCACGGTCCGTCGACGTGCGATCAGTGGTGATCGTGCTGCCAGCCGATGAGGACATCGCGCCCTTGCACCAGCAGATCCACCTTCGCGCCCACCGGCAGCGTCACTTTTGTCGGGACATGCCCGAATGGCAAGCCGGTGATGATCGGCGTCTTCGTCACACCGCGCAGATGCTCGACCACGGTCTTCAGTGAATATCCCCGGTCCAGCGGCGACTTGGTGAATTTGTTGAATTCGCCCAGCACGATGGCCTTCTGCGCGCCGAGCACGCCAGCCTGGTGCAATTGCAGCAGCGCCCGCTCAATGCGATACGGATGTTCGTTGACATCCTCTAAGAAGAGGACGCCACCCCTGACCTTCGGCCAATGCGGCGTGCCCAGCAGCGAGCTCACCATGCACAGGTTGCCGCCCCACAGAGTGCCGCGAGCCTGCAGACCGTCGAAGCCTTCCACAGTTCGAAAACCCACCGCTTCCAGTTCGCCGCTCATGGCCTCGGTAAAGCAGGCTTGCGTGATGTCGTCGACCTCCTCACCGCCGAAATCCTCTACGGCAAGAGGCCCCTGCCATGTGATGCCGTCCGCGTGCGCCAGCAGGCCGAGTTGCAGCGCAGTGACGTCGCTTTGCCCGACCCAGTGCGTGCCCCGCTCGACGCTCTTGGCGATGAGCTTCCAGTCGATGCGGTCGAGCAATCGTGTCAGGCCGTATCCACCTCGGGTGGCGAACGCGACGTGCGGCGCGGCTTTGGCGATGCGATGAAGTGCAGCAAGCCGCGCATCGTCGTCGCCGCCAAAGCGCTGGTGCTTCAAGAGCGCGGCGTCGTCGATCGTCACGTCGAAGCCGAGCTTGGTGAGGCGCTTCGCCGCGAGACGAAGCGGCGCAGCTTTGGGAAGCACGCCAGCAGGCGTGAACAGGGTCAGCGAATTCATGGATCGATTCAGGGTTTGGATGCGGGTACGTCGATTTCGACCGCCTCGCCCGCAGGAATGGGTTCGTCGATGGCCTGCGCCGGCTGGGCAGCCGGATCGGGTGCAGCCTGAACACCACGACGGTTCTTGTACATCTCTCGGCGCTCAGCGAAGAAGTCACGCAGCACCTGGCCGCATTCGTGCGCCAGCACGCCGCCAAGCACTTGGGTGTGGTGGTTGAGGCGAGGCTCGCCGAAAAGATCGACCACTGACCCCGCCGCGCCCGTCTTCGGATCGCTAGCGCCAAACACCACGCGCTTGAAACGTGCATGCATCAAGGCCATGGCGCACATCGCGCAAGGTTCGAGCGTCACGAAGAGCTCGCACTCCGGCAATCGGTAATTGCCAAGCAAGGTGGCCGCATGACGCAATGCCACGATCTCGGCGTGCGCGGTTGGATCATGCTGGGTGATCGGACGGTTGTAGCCGGTGGCGATCACCTGCCCTGCCCGCATGATCACCGCGCCCACGGGCACTTCGCCGACCAGCCACGCGTTCTGCGCCTGATCGAGCGCAATGCGCATCGCGTTTTCATCTGCGGGGTTGGTCGTCACTGTCGGATCATCACTTCTCGGCGGCTTCGCCGCGTGCGGCGGCCCCTTGCTCCAGGGCCTTGTTCACATCATCCGCCATGCGCTGCTGAAGCTGCTGCGATTTCGCACGGGCGGTGCTCGCGGCCGGAGCAACGGTTGTCGTGTCGGTGGTCGTCTGTGGCGCAGGTGATGTCGCGCCGACGTTGTTGACGGCCTGCAATTGCTTCTTGGCTGCAATGCCGACGACGGCTAGAACGATCAGAAGGGACACGACACCGAAGATGGCTCTCATCGTTCAATCTCGCTCAAAGTTCAGGGGCTGGCCTCGCATGAAGTGCATTCTCGCGCAGATGCAAAGAAGGCTTCAAAGGCTGAGAGTCTTAAGAGCGAGCGTGTCCGAGCAGCGCGATAAATGGCGCCTGATCTAGCCAATTCGCTCCTTCGCAGGTACTCCCAGGCTGTTCGTGATTTGGGACCATGGCCAGGAATCAGCCGTGCAACTGCCACCGCCCGAGCGGTGTGTGTTGGGTCCGACCAAGCAGGCTATGCACAAGAACGAATTCGCGAACCGTCCAGTGGATCGACTCGACAGTCTGCGGCGCCACATTGCGGTCGTCATAAAGCAAGGTCAGATGCGGTGTGTATTGCCGTTCCAGCCGCCCCTCCACACCAGTGATTGCCAACAACGCACCTAGCTCGGCGTGCAACAACGTCACCTCCGCGATGCCATCAGTCCCGCACAGAACAAACGGCCGGCCACCTCGTCTGCCGCCGAAACTCGATGCGCGATCGAACTCGATGTCGAAGGGTGCCATCTTTACAGCCGCTGCTGCCTTGGCCGACATGGCGACAACGTCCTGCGGAATGCCTGGGAAGTCGCCGAGATGCAGGGTGACGTGGAAACGCTCTGTCTTGAACGGATTGCCATTCAACCCGTGCTTGACCCGCAGAGTCTGCGCCAACCGTGCGATGCGCGCAGCAGAAACGGCGTCCGGATAGATCGCAAAGAACAGCCGATCGGAGAGCCTCGGCACGGTAGAACCCATTCAATGCAAGTCGCCCGGACTCGCGCTCAGCGTGCTGAGAGTATTTCGAGCGTGTCCGAGCAACACGTCAAAAGGCACCTGATCTAGTCGCAAAGCGTAGCGATAACTCGTGCTAAGGCGAGCATTTCCAACGACGGCAGGGGTCTTTGGGCGTAAAGAGCGGCCATGATCGAAGTACTCTGAGCCACTCACTCCCACTCGATCGTCGCAGGCGGCTTGCTCGACACGTCGTAAGTCACCCGATTGATTCCGCGCACCTCGTTGATGATGCGCCCGGACACGCGCTTGAGGAGGCTGTATGGCAACTCGGCCCAGTCGGCTGTCATGAAGTCGCTCGTCTGCACCGCACGCAAGGCCACCACATAGTCGTAGGTGCGGCCGTCGCCCATCACGCCCACGCTCTTGACCGGGAGGAACACGGTGAAAGCCTGGCTCGTCAAGTCGTACCAGGTCTTGCCGCTGATCTCGTCTTTGGTATTGCGCAGTTCTTCGATGAAGATCGCATCCGCGCGACGCAGCAGATCGGCGTATTCCTTCTTTACCTCGCCGAGGATGCGCACACCCAGGCCCGGGCCGGGGAATGGGTGCCGGTACACCATGTCATGCGGCAGGCCGAGCGCGACGCCCAGCTCGCGCACCTCGTCTTTGAACAGGTCGCGCAAGGGCTCGAGCAGCTTCAGGCCCAACGTCTCGGGCAATCCCCCCACGTTGTGATGGCTCTTGATCGTCGTCGCCTTCTTGGTTTTCGCGCCGCCGCTTTCGATCACGTCCGGATAGATCGTCCCTTGCGCCAACCACTTGGCGGACTTGAGTTTCTTGGCTTCGGCCTGGAAGACCTCGACGAACTCGCGGCCGATGATCTTGCGCTTGGCTTCCGGGTCGGTCACGCCCGCGAGATGACCGAGAAACTGCGCGCTGGCATCGACGTGCACCACCTTCGCATGCAGTCGGCCGGCGAACATCTCCATCACCATGGCGCCTTCGTTCAGGCGCAGCAGGCCATGATCGACGAACACGCATGTCAGTTGATCGCCGATGGCACGATGGATCAAGGCCGCTGCAACGCTTGAATCCACGCCGCCGGACAGACCAAGAATGACCTCCTCGTCGCCCACTTGGTCGCGAATGCGCGCCACGGCTTCGTCGATGTAATTGCCCATCACCCAATCGGGCTTGGCCTTGGCGATGCCCAGGACGAATCGGTTGAGCAGTTCGCGCCCTTGCGCGGTGTGGGTCACCTCAGGATGGAACTGCACGCCGTAGTAGCCACGCGATTCGTCGGCCATGCCGGCGATCGGGCAACTTGGCGTTGAAGCCATCAGCTTGAAGCCGGGCGGCAGCTTGGTGACCTTGTCGCCGTGGCTCATCCACACCTTGAGCATGCCGTGGCCTTCAGATGTCTTGAAGTCCTCGATGCCTCTGAGCAGTTCAGTGTGGCCGTGCGCTCTTGCCTCGGCGTAGCCAAACTCCCGGTGGGTGCTGGCCTCGACCTCGCCGCCCTGTTGAACGGTCATGGTGAACATGCCGTAGCAGATGCCCAGCACTGGAACGCCCAGGTCCCACACCGCCTGCGGAGCGCGAAGGTCATGCTCTTCGTAGGTGCTTGCGTGGCTGCCCGAAAGAATGATGCCCTTGGGATTGAACTCGCGGATGAACGCGTTGCTCACGTCGTTGGGGTGGATTTCGCAGTAGACATGCGCCTCGCGCACGCGGCGCGCGATGAGCTGGGTGACCTGCGAGCCGAAGTCAAGGATCAGGATTTTGTCGTGCATGGAAAACGCTCAGGCGGATTGGCCCGCCGATTGCGCGGCGAGACGATTGCGGCGCATGCCGCGAAAGTGGAAGACAGCGAGCACCAGCCCGCACAGTTGCAAGGCGGCGCACAGGTATAACGGCGCGCCGATGCGCCAATCGCCACGCGGTAGATGGGACACCGCGCCGAGCAGCGGTGCACCGAGCACCGGTGCGACGACGGCCATAAGGCTGTTCAAGGAACTCACCGCCCCCATGGTCTGGCCTTGCATGCTCGAGTCGGCAGCACTCGAAACGATGCTCTGGATCGAAGCAACCACGGTAAAGCCGAGAAGATTGAAGATGATTACGACGAACATCATCCAGCCGTCCGTCGCCGCACCGTAGAGAGCATAGGCAATGGTCGACGAGATGAGTCCCATCACCGCCAGCCGCTGCGGGGTGTAGCGTTTGAGCAGGCGGCCAAGCAGCATGCCTTGCACTAACACCGACATGACACCGACAACTGCCAGCGACCAGCCGTTTTCCATCGGGCCCCAACCAAATTTAAAGGTGGTGTAGAGCACCCAGGTCGTGTAGAGCACGAATTGCGCAAGGCCGGTACATGCGATCACCGCAACCAAGTTGCCTGCGCCCTTGAGCTGGGCCAGGCCATGCAGTGCGCTGATGGGGTTGGCGCGCTTCCAATCGAAAGGACGACGACGATTCGGCGGCAGCGATTCCGGCAGCACAACATAGCCATACAGCAAGTTGAGCATCGCAAGCCCTCCCGCGAAGAAGAAAGGCAGTTGCAGATGGACGTGCCCGAGCAATCCGCCCAGCACGGGACCGAGGATGAAGCCCAAGCCAAACATCGCGCCCAGAAGGCCGAAGCGGCGCGCACGATCCTCGGGCTGGGTGAAATCCGCGACGTAGGCGTTGGCGACGGCGGCATTCGACTGCACGGCGCCCCCGACCAGCCGCACAGCGATCAGCATCCACAGCGCCGTGCTGAGTGCCGTCGCGAAGAAGTTGAGCGCCAAGCCGCAAAAGCCGAGCAGCAAGACCGGACGACGACCGAATCGATCAGACAAAGCCCCCAGGATCGGTGAGCCGAAGAAATTGGCGATACCGAACGCGAAGGTGACCGCGCCATACCAGAAAGCCTGGTCCGCCTGCGATCCGGTGAAGCTGCCGACGAGCGCTGGCAGCACGGGAATGATCAGGCCGATCGATACCATGTCGATCAGCACGGTAATCATGATGAAGCGCATCGCCGCAGGCCGCTTGGCGGCTTCGGAGGAAACGGCTTCTTTGTGATTCATTGGCACGTGTCTGGAAACTGTGAGGTGGGGGCAAGCGAAGGTCCGTGCATCCTGCTGATGCTTCGACAAAGCCCACGCGGTTCGTTGATCGATCTTGAAAACTTCCGCGCAGGATCCTTCGATAGGCGCTCAAGACGCACGCACCCGCGCCTTGCCCGCCCTACGAATCGGACCTCGAGCGGACTCGGAGGCTGAGAGTTTTTCGAGCATGCACGAGCAGCACGTCAAAAGGCGCCAGATCTAGGCGCAAAGCGCAGCCATAGCTCGCGCTATGGCGAGCATTTGCAACGACGAGCAGGGGCCTTTTGGCGTGATGAGCGGGCATGATCGAAATACTCTCAGCCTCTCAGAGGCTGAGAGCCTCTCACTCCATCCGGTAGTTCGGCGCTTCCTTGGTGATCTGCACATCGTGCACATGGCTTTCGCGGATGCCGGCGGAAGTGATTTCAACGAATTCCGCCTTGTTGCGCATGTCTTCAATGGTCGCGCAGCCGCAATAGCCCATCGAGGCACGCAATCCGCCCCCCATCTGGAACACGATCGTGACCATTGAGCCTTTGTACGGTACGCGGCCCTCGATGCCTTCGGGCACCAGCTTGTCCGCATTCGGATTCGCGCCCGTGTTGTCCTGGAAATAGCGGTCCGCGCTGCCCTGCTGCATCGCACCGATGGAGCCCATGCCGCGGTAGCTCTTGTAGCTGCGCCCCTGGAACAGGACGATCTCGCCCGGCGCCTCTTCAGTACCCGCGAACACGCCGCCCATCATCACCGTGCTCGCGCCGGCTGCGATGGCCTTGGCGATGTCGCCCGAATATCGGATGCCACCATCGGCAATCAGCGGAACGCCGCTGCCCTTGAGCGCGGTCGCGACGTTGTCGATGGCAGTGATTTGTGGAACGCCTACGCCGGCCACGATTCGCGTCGTGCAGATGGAGCCAGGGCCGATACCAACCTTGACGCCATCTGCGCCGGCATCTGCCAATGCCACTGCCGCCGCGCCGGTGGCGATGTTGCCCCCGATCACATCAACACCCGGGAAGTTCTGCTTGACCCAGCGCACCCGCTCGAGCACGCCGGCGCTGTGCCCGTGGGCCGTGTCGACCACCAGGGCGTCGACGCCGGCCTTGACCAGAAGTTCGACACGTTCTTCGGTCCCGTCGCCAACGCCGACAGCGGCGCCGACGCGCAGCTTCCCGTGAGAATCGCGCGCTGCGTTCGGGAAGCTCGTCTGCTTGGTAATGTCCTTCACCGTCATCAGGCCGCGAAGCTCGAAGGCCCTGTTGACCACGACCACCCGTTCAAGCTTGTGTTTGTGCATCAACGCCTTGGCCTGCTCGAGCGTAGCCTCTTCGCCAACGGTGACGAGCCGCTCACGCGGCGTCATGATCTCCCGCACCGGAGCGTCGAGCCGCGTCTCGAAACGCAGGTCGCGATTGGTGACGATGCCAACCACCTTGCCCTCATCCACAACCGGGAAGCCCGACACACCGTGCTGACGGGACAGATCCATGACCTGGCGGACGGGGGTGTCAGAGGTGACCGTGATCGGGTCGCGCAGGACGCCTGATTCATAGCGTTTCACCCGCGCCACCTCGGCAGCCTGCTGCTTGGGCGTGAGGTTCTTGTGGACGATGCCCATGCCGCCTTCTTGCGCGATGGCGATGGCCAAACGCGCTTCCGTCACCGTATCCATGGCAGCGGACACCAGTGGCAAGTTCAGGCGGATGTTTCGGGAGAAGGAAGTCGCAAGGGTGGTGTCGCGAGGCAACACCTGGGAGAACGCTGGCACCAACAATACATCGTCGAAGGTGAGCGCTTTGCCAAGAAGGCGCATAAGGAAAGCTCCAGACGCAAAAGCAGATTATACGGATGCGGAACAACCACACACTTTCTCCCCACCCTCCTTCGTGTCGGATTACACGCCGCCGCTACACTGGACGCTTCTTCAGCGCAGTACCAAACCCATGCGTCGATTGAGCCTCCTCCTTCTTTCCGCCGCGATCGCAGCCACGCTCACGATGCCGGCGCAAGCCCAGTGGAAATGGCGCGGCACGGGCGGCCAGATCCAGTACAGCGACACCCCGCCACCGGCCGGGACGCCGGAGCAGGACATCCTGCAGCGCCCCAACACTCCCCAGCGCCGGGCGGTCGCGGCCGCGGCCAGTGCAGCGTCGGCGGCCTCGGGCGTGACCTCCGCGAAGGTTGAACCTGAGCTCGAAGCCAAGCGCAAGAAGGCTGAACAAGAAGAGGCCGCCAAGAAGAAGGCCGAAGACGAGAAGATCGCCGCCACCCGTGCCGAAAACTGCTCACGCGCCAAGAGCTACCTGCGCACACTGGACGACGGCATTCGCATCGCCCGCACCAACGACAAGGGCGAGCGGGAAATCCTCGATGACAAGCAGCGCGCCGACGAAACGAAACGCGCCCGCGAGACCATCGCCAGCGAATGCAAGTAAGGGGGCCTGCAGTCCCAGGGACTTCACGAGCTGAGTGGCGCCCCCTTTTCAAGGGTCTTGTGACTAGGTGTCGCGTCAAGGCTCAAGTGTCGGCTGCTCGCTTGCTCTCGAAGCGCATGCGGCGTGCGCCTCGTCGCCATAGCACGGCTATGACTCGTCAGCCCGCCTTGCACTGCGCTGCGACAGCGGCGCGATCAGCCGACACTTGACGCGACACTAGGCCTGAAAACTATCTCTTTTCCCGGTGGCTGCGATAACGTTGCCGCCGCGCTTCCTTCGGGTCGACCTTCAGTGGCCTGTACACCTCCACCCTGTCGCCCTCACGCAATGTGTCGCCGGGCTGCCTGAGTTTGCCCCAGATGCCCAGCTTGACCTGGGCGGGGTCAACGTCCGGATGGCGTTCGATCAGGCGGCTTTCGTGCAAGGCATCGAGCACCGTCGAGCCCGCGGGCAGGGACAACCTCACTTGGTCGACCTGCTGCGGCGCGGGGCTGTAGGCCACCACGACGGTGATCCGCGGCGCCTGATCAGCGGGGTCCATAAACCTGTTCGGCGCGCTTGACGAAGGAATCGACGAAGGTATTGGCCACCCGGTCGAACACCGGGCTCACCAAGGCTTCGAGGGCAGAGTTCGCAAAGGCGTAGCACATGTCGAATTCGATCTTGCAGGCGTTACCACCTGAGCCCACGCGCACGAACTTCCAGGTGCCGTCGAGCTTAGAGAAGGGACCGTCGACCAGTCCGACAACCACGGACGTGTCCTCGACCTGCTCGTTGCGGGTGGTGAACATCTGCCTGATACCGGCGAAATGCAAGTGGATGCGCGCGGTGACGCCCCCTTGATTCGTCTCGAGAATTTCCGCCTTCTCGCACCAGGGCAGGAACTTCGGATAGTCCTTGACCGCGGTGACCAATTCATACATTTCGTGCGGCGAGTACCAGAGGAGGACAGACTTCTTGACGTGCTTCATACAATGGGCCGATTGTATTGAGCGGTTCCGCTTCCCATGTCCATTGCAGAAAATCGCCGCGCGCGGTACGACTACCACATCGAAGAACGCTTTGAGGCGGGCATGGTGCTTCAAGGCTGGGAGATCAAGGCCGTCCGCGCCGGGCAGGTGCAGCTCACCGACGGCTACGTCGTCATCCGCGACGGCGAGCTCTACCTCATCGGTTGCCGCATCAATGCGCTTCGCAGTGCGTCGACGCATGTGAACCCCGAAGCTGATCGCACCAAGAAGCTCTTGATGCACAAGGAAGAGATCCGTCGGTTGATCGGCAAGGTGGAGCAAAAAGGATTCACCCTGGTGCCGCTAGACCTTCACTACAAGGGTGGCCGGGTCAAGGCCGAGATTGCGCTGGCAAAGGGCAAGGCTGAGCACGACAAGCGACACAGCGAAAAGAAGAAGGATTGGGAGCGCGAGAAGGGCCGGCTCATGCGGCACAAGGTCTCGTCTGGCTCGAAGGGCTGAGAGGCGGAGTGTATTTCGAACGTGTCCGAGCACTGCCGAGACCTTCAAGCCAGATGCTGCAACGCCTGCTCACAGTCGGCAATCAGGTCATCGACCGCTTCGAGCCCGATGCACAGGCGAACCAGATTCCCGTGCCATTGGCCACGAGGTCGGATTGCAGCGAGGTCGTAGGGCACGACCAAACTCACAGGTCCAGCCCATGAGTAGCCAATCTTGAAAAGTTGAAGCGCATCGACGAAGGCATCGACCTGGTCGCTCGTGTAGCGCTCGCCGAACACGATCGAGAAGATGCCCGCCGCCGACTTGCACAGTGCTTGCCAATGCTCATGACCCGGCGACCCCGGCAGGGCGGGATGCAAGACCTTAAAGATTTCCGGGCGAGCAGCAAACCATTGTGCGATTGCTCGCGCCGACTGGTCGTGCGCTTCGTACCGAAGCGGCAGCGTCGGCAAGGACCGCAGCACTGCCTCCGCATCGTTGGCCCCCACGCCAAAACCGATGTGCATGTGCGTGAGCTTGAGGCGTTCATGCAAGGCATCATCGCGGGTGGTCACCGCGCCCATCAGCACGTCACCGCCGCCCGAGGGAAACTTGGTCAGGGCGTGCATGGAGATATCGACACCGAGTCGCTCGCTTCCGACGCCGGGCGTGAGGTCGAACGGATTGAACGCGATGCCGGCGCCCCATGTGTTGTCCAGCGCGGTCAGGACGCCCTTGCTGCGAGCAATCCTGAGCAAGCCAGCGAGGTCCGGGAATTCCATCGTCACGGAACCTGGCGCCTCCAGCCACACGAGTTTCGTCGCCGGCGTGATCGCGTCCGCGAGGGACTGCGGATTCATCGCGTCGTAGAAACGATGCATGATGCCCCAGCGGGCGAGCTCGTTGCGCGCCAGTTCCTTTCCTGGGTTGTATGCATTGCTGGGGATCAGCACCTCGTCGCCCGACTTGAGCAGTGCGAAATCGACGAGGCCGATCGCCGCGAGACCGCTGGGCGCAAGCAGCGTGCAGGTGCCGCCTTCAAGCGTCGCAATGCGCTCCTCGAGGGTGAAGGTGGTGGGCGTGCCGTGCAGGCCGTATGTGTAGCCGGCCTTTTCTCTCCAGTCGCGCGAGCGCAGCGCCGCGACGTTGGCGAAAATCACGGTCGATGCCTTGTGCACGCCGGGTTGCGGCGCGGCAAAGCCCGCCGGCGGCTGATAGGGATGATGAATCAATGAGGTGCTCAGCGAGGGCTTTGCTGAATCACCGGAAGGCTTGGGCATGGACGACCTAACTCCAATTTCAGTGAGTGTAGCGAGCGCATGAGCTCGACGACTTCATCGATCGACGGCGTGCTCGCTACAGTTTGGACAGCATCCTTCCCGCTGAATGTTCCGCTGAGAAAGGGAACAATACGGTCAGATTGGTTGCCCAATCAAATCGTGGCCCTGCGTCCCGACAATCCGCGCCTTCGTAAATTCGCCCACCTTCAGTGTCTTTGATGCCTTCTCCGGAGGTAGCAGCTTCACCACCCCGTCGATCTCAGGCGCATCCGCATAAGACCGCCCTACTCCGCCCTTGCGGCCCAGCGCCGGAGCGGAATCGACCAACACCTGCATCGTGGCGCCCACGCGTTCGCGCAGCTTTGCGGCAGACACTTCTTCGGCCACCGCCATGAATCGCGCCCGACGTTCCTCACGCACTTCTGCCGGCACCATCCCCGGAAGATCGTTTGCCGTCGCACCTTCAACCGGCGAATATGCAAAGCACCCAGCCCGGTCGATGCGGGCTTCGCGCATGAACTGCAACAAGTGTTCGAACTCGGCTTCCGTCTCACCAGGGAAGCCGGCGATGAACGTGCTTCGCACGACGATCTGCGGGCAGACCTCGCGCCAGCGCTGAAGGCGGTCAAGGTTCTTCTCGCCATTGGCGGGCCGCTTCATGCGCTTCAACACGTCTGGATGCGAATGTTGGAACGGCACGTCCAGGTAGGGCAACACACGGCCCTGCCCCATCATCGGGAGGATCTCGTCAACGTGCGGATATGGGTAGACGTAGTGCATCCGAACCCATGCGCCATGCCGCTCGGCCAGGTCGCCCAGCTTTTCAGCCAGGTCGAACATGCGCGTCTTGACCGGCTTGCCGTCCCAAAACCCGGTGCGGTACTTCACATCGACACCGTAGGCGCTGGTGTCCTGGCTGATGACGAGCAGTTCCTTCACGCCAGCCTCGAACAACCGTTGGGCTTCCGACAGCACGTCGCCGATAGGTCGCGACACCAGGTCGCCTCGCATGCTTGGGATGATGCAGAACGAACAGCGGTGGTTGCAGCCTTCACTGATCTTGAGATACGCGTAGTGCTTCGGTGTCAGCTTGATGCCTTGTGCCGGCACAAGGTCAATGAACGGATCGTGCGGTTTGGGCACGTGCAGGTGCACCGCGTCCATAACCTCATGCGTGGCGTGCGGGCCGGTCACGGCAAGCACGCTCGGGTGCATCTGCTTCACCAGATTGCCACCCGCTTCACCAGACTTTGCCCCCAGACAGCCGGTGACGATAACCTTGCCGTTCTCGGCGAGCGCTTCTCCGATGGTGTCGAGGCTTTCCTTTACCGCATCGTCGATGAAGCCACAGGTGTTGACGATCACGAGATCAGCGCCCGCAAAGGTCTTGGAGGTATCGTAACCCTCGGCGCGCAGTTGCGTGAGGATCAGTTCGGAGTCGGTCAGCGCCTTGGGGCAGCCGAGGGAAACGAAGCCGATCTTGGGCGAGGCGTTCGTCGGGGTGGCTGCGCCTGCAGCGAGTGTTTCCTGGGTCATTCCGCGATTTTCGCCGATCCTGCCCACCTTGATGGCTTTGCCCCACTTCTGGGCCTCGACCGCCTGGAACTACTTGGCGAACTACTCGGGCTTGGCGGTCGCCCTCGGCACCCGGTACTCTCGTCGAAGGGCTTGACCCCCGTACCCTGGTGGCCGCATCGACGGCGGCACAGGCCTTGCGTGAATGCGTGCTGGCACGGCTTCCGTCCCAAGCGCAGGCGTCGCGGTCGTGGGTCAGCGCTTGGGCTGAGTGAAACCAGGCACCGCCGGGAAGAGGGTCTCGGCCTGCTTTGCCATTTGCTCCTGCATTTGCACGAACATTTGCTTGGACTGTTCGAGGTAATTGCCCATCAGGCCTTGCACCACCGGCGCCTGTCCGTTGAGGAACTGTGTCCACAGTTCGGGCGACATGACCTTTGGGTCGTAGAGACCCTTGGACTGTTCGGCGAGCTTGCTCTGGATGTCTGTGAAGGTCTGCAGATTCTTCTCGAGGTACGAGCCCATCATGCCCTGCATGGCGTGGCCGTAGAAGCGGATGATCTGCGCAAGCATCTGGGAAGAGAACATCGGCACCCCGCCAGTTTCTTCCTCCAGGATGATCTGCAGAAGAATGCTGCGCGTAAGGTCATCCGACGTTTTCGCGTCGCGCACAACAAAAGACTGCCCGGCGAGCACCATCTTCTTCACGTCGGCCAGCGTGATGTAACTGCTGGTCTGTGTGTCGTAGAGGCGGCGGTTGGGGTATTTCTTGAGAACGCGGATGCCGCCGAATTCGGCGGTACTCGTTTCCGCGGTCGCCTTGTGGGGCGCGGCGCGGCGGGACTGGACCATGAAGTGGGACTCCTGTGAGCCGGTATGTGCGACTTCAAAAAGATTCTAGGAGCCCGGCCGACGAACGATCGGAGGGGTTTTCCCCCGCACGCCCGCTTGCACCTTGACATTGCCCCCAAAGATTTGTGCGAAACGCGCAGCCTATCACCACGGGCAGGGCAATTGCTGCGACGACAATCAATTAGTTCCGTGCCGGCCACTGCGCTACAAATAGGCTGATCATTTTTCAATCGCGAGGGATTGCCGTTGAAGCCAGATTTGCCGACATATGCTTTGCTCGACGAATTGACAAGCGTCGCGCGCCGCGCGGGTCAGGCCGTGATGACGGTGTACGCGGGAGAATGTGAGGTGCGTAGCAAGGCCGACGATTCGCCGGTCACGCAGGCGGACGAACTGGCCGAGTCATTGATCGCGTCCGCGCTGACAACCCTGTCCCCTGACGTTGCCTTGGTGGCCGAAGAAGCATTCGCCCGCGGAAAGACTCCTGCGGTCGGCGAGCGCTTCTGGCTGGTGGACCCTTTGGACGGCACACGCGACTTCATCCAGCGCAACGGCGAGTTCACGGTCAACATCGCGCTGATCGAAGATGGCCAACCGGTGCTGGGCGTGGTGTACGCACCTGCGATCGATCGGCTGTTTGCCGGAGCGCCCGGGCATGGCGCAACGGTCGAAGACGCGAAAGGCAAACGAAGAATCCGCTGCCGTACCGCGCCGCCCGAAGGCCTCACGGTTCTCACCAGCAGATGGCACGGCGATCTGGACCTGCTGCGCACATACCTGCAATCGCAAAAGGTGGCGCAGATCCACTTCTGCGGTTCATCGCTCAAGCTGGCCTTGCTCGCCGAAGGACTGGGCGATCTTTATCCACGTTTCGGTCGCACGATGGAGTGGGACACGGCGGCCGGCCATGCGGTACTGGCTGCCGCCGGTGGACGCTTGACCGACATGAACGGAGATGACATTCGATACGGCAAGCCGGGATTCGAGAATCCGGACTTCATCGCACAAGGTAGGTAGATTTCGAGCGCTCGCTGGCAATGCACAAGCCCAACATCTGGATCGACCTGTCGGGCTGGAGTGCGAAATACTTTCCGCAGCAACTGGTGCAATTTGCCAACACCTTGCTGAAGGATCGCATCCTCTTCGGCAGCGACTTTCCGGCTGATCACCCCAGACCGATGGATGAAGGACGTCGAGGAGGCCGGCTTCAAAGAAGAAGTCAAACCGCTGATCCTGAAGCAGAACGCGATGCGGTTGCTGAAGCTCGGCGCAGACTCGGCAGAGTACTGGCCTTGCTTGCGGCGTGGTACTGGCCTGTGCCCCGCGTGATCAGCGTGTCGCCAGCCAGTACCTGGCCCGGCTCGTACACCGGCTGCCCTTGTGCGCCTTCATACAACGGACCGAAGTCAATCTGTGCGAGTGCCAACAACTCATTGATGTCGCCGATCACGAAATAGGATTCCTGGAAGTCGTCAATCCGATAACGCGTACGCAGAACGCGCTCCAGGTCGAACCTGAAACGGTTCGGTGAAGTGTCATTGAGCGCGAAGAGGCATTCGGTATACGACGACGCGATACCGGCACCGTAGATGCGCAACCCGTCCGACTGCTGTACCAGACCAAACTCCACCGTGTACAAATAGATCCGTGCCAGGTTGGCCAGATAGCCCAGCCGTTGAGCGCGTCGCCCGCCTTCACCATAGGCCTGCATGTAGTCGGCCATGACCGGGTTGAACAGCATCGGCACATGGCCAAAGACGTCATGGAAGACGTCAGGCATTTCGCAGTAGTCGAGTTCGTGAGGCTTGCGAATGAACTGCCCGGTCGGAAAGCGCCGATTGGCCAGGTGCTCGAAGAACACCTCGTCGGGCACCATACCTGGCACCGCGACGATCTGCCAGCCTGTGCGCTTCATCAGCACATCGTTCAGACGCCGGAAGTCAGGTATTCGATCGGCACCGATCGGCAGCTCTCGCAAGCCCTGCATGAACATGTCGCAGGCCCGGCCCGTCATCAGCTTGGTCTGCCGCTCGAAAAGGATTTTCCACGTAGCGTGTTGCTCATCGCTGTAGCTCTCCCACTCTTGTTCAGTGGTCCAGTCCGCACGCGGGGGCGGGCCGGCATCGGCGTGCTCGTGCTCGTGCTCGTGCTCGTGCTCGTGCTCGTGCTCGTGCTCGTGCTCGTGCTTCACGATATCGCTCGACTGCTGTTGCATGGTCGACTGCCTCGCAGCGCATGGGACACAAGCTCTCCTAGCGTTTCGACGTGCGGCGAGGCGACCATGGACTGGTGGGATCCTGGTACCTGATCCACATGGATGCGCTCCTTAGGAAGGAGACCATCCCAGCCCAGCCAAGGATCACGGCCGTCATTCACACGAAACAGATGGATCGCCATGTCAACCGGCGTCGGCCGGTAGGCGATCAAAGCCCGCACATAAGCGTCATGGTGCGCCAGGTGTTGCTTGACTTGCTCCGCACTCATACGAGCCGGCAGCAGTCGCGCATGCTGCGCAGCCTCGATCAATTCGTCAAATGTCCCCGTTTCTGCCAAGTGAGCCAGGTGTGCGGCGGTGACCGAGTCGCCGATGGGTTCGAGGGCGGACAACAAGCGCACTTGATCGTTCGCCTCAGCCTCGAAGTCGATCTCGGCCGTCAACGGGTTGGCCGTGTCGAGCAAGCCGATGAAATCAACCTGCTCCCCGCAAGCCAGGAGTTGCCGGCCCATCTCATAGGCCAACACGCCGCCAAACGACCAGCCGGCGATGAAGTACGGCCCGCAGGGCTGCACAGCGCGCACGGCTTCAAGGAGACTCGCCGCATGCACGCGGATGTCTTCGATCGGCTTCTCCCTGACATCGCGTCCGCAGAGCCCATACACGCTGAACCGCGGGTCGATGTGCGCGACAAGTGCAGGGCCGTAGAGAACCTCGCCCCACACCTCGTGAACCAGGAATAGCGGCGGAGAATCGGGCTTCACACGAAACGGAATGGCGCCGTTTAAGTCTGTCTGCGCGGAAAGACGGCGCGCCAGTTCTTCTATCGTGGGATGTGCAAACAATGCCGCCGCGGGCAGGTCGAACCCGATTCGCTGCAGCAGTCCAGCGACCTGCACGATGCGCAGCGAGTGCCCGCCCAGATCAAAGAAGTTATCGCACCGGCCAATCTCTTCGGGCGCACGATGCAGCACCTGCGCCCAGATGGCAGTCAATGCTTTCTCCAGGGCACCGACCGGGCTGGCATAGCCTCTGGGGTCTTTGCCGAGTACGTCGGGTCCGGGAAGGGCCGATCGATCGATCTTGCCGTTGGGCGTGAGCGGCAGATTGTCCAGTTGCACATAGGCAGCAGGCATCATGTAATGCGGGAGGTAACGCGCAAGGTGATCACGAAGCACATGCCCGGCGACCTCGTGCGGTGCTGTGTAGTAGGCAATCAGCCGGCGATCCCCAGACACGTCCTCACGGGCAAGCACAAGCGCCTCACCGACATGAGGGCACTGCCCCAAGCATGCCTCGATCTCGCCAAGCTCGATCCTGAAGCCCAGGATCTTCACCTGATGATCTATTCTCCCGACGTACTCGATCGTCCCGTCGGCGCGCCATCGTGCGAGGTCGCCGGTCTTGTAAACGCGTGCGCGCTGGTTGCTGCTGAAAGGATCGGGCACAAATCGCAATTCCGTCAGTGCCGGGCGATTCAAGTACCCGCGCGCCAGGCCGGCACCTCCGATGTGGACCTCCCCTGCTACGTCGATGGGCGCGGGTCGTCCGTGCGAATCAAGGATGTAGATGCGCACGTTGGCTATTGGCTTCCCGATCACGGCCCTGTTGACAGGATCAAGCTGCGTGACGGCAGACCACACCGTCGTCTCGGTCAGACCGTACTCGCCGTACAGCGTGGGGCAACCATGCAGTTGCCCATGCTTTTCGAGCACCGCGGCCTGAGGCGTCTCTCCTCCGATGATGACGCCGCGCAGAGACTTCAACGCAGCAGGTTCCGAAACCGACAGCATGGCGTCATAAAGCCCAGGACTGCACAACCAAAACTGAATTCGGTACTGCTCGATGAGATCTCGCAATTGATGCGGATCTTGTGCCTGTTCCGATGTGGGCAGCACAAGTGTCGACCCCGTGCACAAGGTCCAGAAGAGCACAGCCACCGACGAATCGAATGTGATGGGCGGCACAAGCGCCATGCTGATCGGTACGCCGTAGTGCGCCATGCGGGCCGCAGTCGACTGGCACACGGCGCGGTGCTCCACCATGACACCCTTCGGCAGTCCGGTGGAACCGGACGTGTAGATCACATACGCGAGATGCGAGGAGTTGAGGCCAAGTGCTGCGGGTGCGATGTCGGCGCAGGACAGACCATCCCAGGGCGCCGCCACAGCGTCGAGTTCCACAACCGGAATTGGGTGCGGAAGTTCACCCAGCGCTGCTCGCAAGTCGCTCTGCGTGAGCAGCACACACGGCGTGCTGTCGAGCAACATCAGCGCCAGGCGCTCGCGCGGTTGGGAGGAATCCAGCGGCACGTAGGCGCCGCCAGCCTTGAGCGTGGCCAGCACCGCGACCAACATCGCCGGGCTGCGCGATAACGCGATAGCGACGCGGGTGTCGGGCCCCACCCCGAGCACGATCAGGTGACGAGCGAGACGGTTTGCACGAGCGTTGAGTTCGGCATAGCTGATCTCATTGCCGTCAAACACGACGGCGGTGGCCTCGGGCACACGGCGTACTTGGTCTTCGAAAAGCTCGTGGATACATCGATCCTCGGGGAACGGCAATTCGGTTGCGTTCCACTCTTCGATCAGCTGGCGGCGTTCTTCGGCCGGGAGGATGTCAATGGAGTTCACTCTGCGAAGCGGGTCCCGCTGCAAGAGATCGGCGATGCCGCCGAGCGCGTTCTCCATATAGTCGGCGATGCGCTTTGGATCAACCGACCGATGCACGTGGGTGCTCAGCGTAAAACCGTCGCCGAAGTCGTCCACCTGCGCATGAAGCGGGTAGTTTCCCCGCTCCTCACTGAACAGCTCTTCCATGCCGCACTGGTCCCACGCATCGGCCAGCGTTCGTTGCTTGAAGCTATACCGGTAGTTGAATCCGACGCTGAACAATGGCGTGGGCGCAGGCACTGCACTGCAGCGCTGGGCAAGAGCCAGCGGAGTTTGCTCGTGGCTCAACAACTCCGCCAGCATGGCATGCGTGTCGCGTATGGTCTGCTCCAACGAGACCTCTGCGACCCGGATGCGCACTGGAAGCGTATTGACGCACAGACCCAACACACGGCTTGCCCCATCGCCTGCCTGCATGCGCCCAAAAATCACAGTCCCGAAAACGACGTCATCGCGGCCCGAAAGCCGCGCGATAACCAAGGCCCATGCCACGTGAAAGAGGCTCGCCGGGCTCACGGCCAAAAGCCGGGCGCAATCCCTCAGCCGACGCGCCAACGAGTCGCTGATGGGCCGGGCCGCAGCGGCAAGCGCCGAGCCGTCTCCTCGCACGTCACTGAAGCCGAAAGGCAAGGTCGGTTCAGCGACGTCGGCCAGCATGCGGCGAAAGAATGCCTCGTGGGAAGCTTGGTTGGCTGCGGACCTGGATCGCGCAACAAAGCCTTTGAATGGCAAAGGCGCAGGCAGCAAATGAGCCTCGCCGCGCACATGGGCTTGGACTTCTTCAAGGAGAATGTCCAGACTGGTGTGATCAATGGCAAGTTGATGAGACAGCAGCATCAAAAGGCACCGGCCCCGTGCATGATCGTTCGCCACGAAGGCACGCATGAGCGGCGCTCGCCTGGCATCAATGCGGAAACTTCTGAACCGCTCCCGCAACCAGTCGGCCACGTCGCCTACATCGTCAGGCACAGCGACTTCGTCGATGTTCAAAGGTGCCCGACGCCAAACGATCTGCATGGGCGAACTCAACCCTTCCCATGCCATCGACGTGCGCAAGATATCGTGCCGGTCAATCACCGACTGCAATGCCGAGGTGAAGCGATCGAGCCGCCCCCGGGTATCGAAGGCGAGCAGCCAAGGCAGCAGATAGGGGTCTCCCTCTTCGCTGGCCAAGTAGTGGAAGAAGAGTCCCTCCTGCAGCGCAGCCAAGCAGTAGGCGTCCTGGATATTGGAGGCGCCGCCGGCAACGGAGTCCGCAATTCGCTCAAGCTCGTCCTTGGACAGGTCCGCCAAGGGAGCCTCGAGCACAGTCCACTCGACACTCTCGGCTCCTATCCAGTCGAGCAAGGAGGGCTTGTGCTCACGCAGGCTCGATAGCAATGCTGGATCCAATGCCTGCTTGTCAGCGCGCAGCTTGATGTCGTTGCCATCACGGCGCATGTTCACGCCGCGCCTGCGCAACTCGGATAGCAGCTCGGAAAATCTCATGCTCATACCGTCGTTTCAATATCACTGCGAGGGGCGCAGATCATGTCGTCATAGTCGAAAGGTGCGCCCCGGCGCAAGGTCGATGTGAAACCTGAGCGGCTCTGTATGGCCAAGGACAAAACACAAGACGGAAAATTGTTTCGGGCCATGGCCTAAAAGGTCACTTCAATGGTTTCTGGCAAGTCTCCGGCGGCTTCGCCAGATGCCATGGAAGCAGCTAACGATGCTGGAGTTGGATTCGCGAACAGCATCCGTACTTCAGCGGGCATCCCTGCCTGACGCAGCCGCTCCAGCATGGTGACAACCATGAGCGAGTTGCCTCCAAGCTCAAAGAAGTTGTCGTGCCGGCCCACCCGCAGCAAGCCGAAAAGTTCGGCCCACAGTTGCGCAATCGCAGTTTCCCTTGGGCCGCTCGGCGCCTCATATCTCACAATGATCGCGGTGGGTCCGCTCGGCGCAGGAAGGGCCTTGCGATCGAGCTTTCCGTTGGCAGTGACTGGCAGGCTGTCGACGAACACTGCAGCACTCGGGATCATGTGCTGCGGCAGACCTGCGGCGAGGAAGCGCCGCAGGTCACGCCAACTGGGATGGGGCCGCTGTGAGAGTTCGCGCAAATGGTTCAAATGCGCAAGCCCCTCCATGAAGCTCGGCCCGTCCATCCAGTCGATCAGGCACGCCACCTCGTCGACGCCGATTTCTTTCGCCTCCTGAACGAGAGGCAGGCAGCTCTCCGGCGTGCCGATCAATGCCGACGTCTGCCAATAGTGCTCGTAGGCCATTTCGCAGAGGGCTTCCACATCGAGTGCCGAGGCCCCCGCCGCCGTCATGTTGAGGCCCTGCGCGAGGGAATTCAGGCCGACATGACTCTTGAGATAGTTGATGAAAGGTCGCTTGGCCTGCTGACGCACCTTGTCGACGTCGGTGCCCACGAAGGTATGGATCATCAATGTCACGCGGCCTGCTTCGGGGTCATGTCCGGCCTCCAGCCTGGCTTGGCGATAGCTGGCGATTTGCTCGGCCAGATCGGCCATGCTCTGGCCAAGCAGGTGCGTGAGCACGTTGGCACCGGTCTTTCCGGCCTGAACGAAGGTGGCCCGGTTCCCTGCGGCAGTGATCCACAAGGGTACTTCTTGCTGCAGAGGGCGGGGAAAGATGCGAACCTCGGACGTGTCCCCGGCGCCGTTCGGCAGCGCAATGGTTTCGCCGCGCCAAAGTGCCCTGATCACCTCGATGCCACGCAGCATCTCTTCCTTGCGCAGCGCGTATGAATTCGGAGCAAGCACAAAGTCTTGCGGATGCCACCCCGAGGCAATCGACAGCCCCGCACGGCCACGCGACAAGTTGTCCACCATCGCCCAGTCTTCGGCAACTCGCACGGGATGATGCAAGGGCAGCACGATGCTGCCGGACCGCAGCTTGATGTTCTTGGTGATGACAGCCAACGCTGCAGTCAAGACCGAAGGATTGGCATACAAGCCGCCCACCGCGTTGAAGTGGCGCTCTGGTGTCCACACCGCCTCGAAGCCGTTCCGATCGGCGTACTGCGCGGATTCAAGGTACACACCATACTTGTTGGCTTCATCGTGCACCTCGGCTCCGAAGTAGAAGAGGCTGAAGCTGATGCCCGCGCCAGCGCCATTGGCGGCTTTTTCAGTGTCATCAACCGCGCGAGGTGCAATGTAGGCCACGAGTTGCTTGTGACCCGCGCCCTGCTCGTGGGCCACGACAGCTACTTCTCTCACGCCGGGATGGCGCGCCAGTGTCGATTCAATTTCCGCAGGGTGGATGCGTATGCCCCGAATCTTGACCTCGAAATCATTGCGCCCGTGGTATTCGAGGACACCGTCGGCCCGCCAACAACCCAAGTCGCCCGTACGGTACATGTGCGCAGGAGCTTGCCCATGCGTCGCCGGGGCGAACCGGTCCGAAATAAATCGCTCCTGCGTCAGTTGCGGGCGATGAAGATAGCCGCGCGCGACGCCGTCGCCGGCAATGTGGATCTCGCCGATAACACCCGGCGGTGTCGGCTCACCCAGCGCATCGAGGACATAGATGCGGGTGTTGGCAACGGGATGGCCGATAGGGGGCGAGCCGACAACATGGGTCCGAGGTAGAACTCGATGAGCCGTTGACCAAATCGTGGTTTCAGTAGGACCGTAGAGATTCCACAGTGCCAAGCCCAGGCTCTGCAGGCGCTGGGCCAGCTCGTTGCTCAGTGCTTCGCCTCCGCACAACGCCTTCAGGCCAACACCGCCACTCCAGCCGCTGTCGAGCAACAACCGCCACACATGGGGCGTGGCCTGCAATACCGTGATGCCCTGCTCTTCGATGCAGCGGGCCAGATTCACTGGATCGAGGACAGTGTCCCGATCCGCGATGACGACTTTGGCGCCGCAAATCAGGGGGCCATGCAACTCGAGCGCCGCAATGTCAAAGTTCAGCGTCGTGATGGCCAGCAAGCGGTCTTCCGAATGCATATCCACGATGCGACGCATGGACGTCAACAAGTTGACCACACCCGCATGCGGAACCATGACACCTTTGGGTTCACCAGTAGATCCGGAGGTATAGATCACATAGGCCAAATGGTGCGGCGAAATGTGGACCATCGGGTCGTGCTCTGGCTGGCCGGACCAATGTCGCACATCGGTGTCCAAGCAGACGATACGTTCGGATGGCAGGTACGCGCTCCAGTCCCCATCCTCCTTGAGCGAAGCTTTGGTCAGCAATACCTTCGGCGCGGCATCGTGCAGCATGTAAGCCACCCGCTGCGCCGGGTAGGCCGGGTCAATCGGGACGTAGGCACCACCTGACTTCAAAATGGCGAGCAAGCCCACCAGCATGGCCACCCCGCGTGGCATAGCAATGGCCACTCGCTCGTCTGCCGTGACACCGAGTGCAATCAGGTAATGGGCGAGTCGATTGGCCTGCGCATTGAGCTCGGCATAAGTCAGGTTTGTCGATCCATGCGTCACCGCCACCGCATCGGGTGAACGACACACCTGCGCTTCGATCAGCTCGTGGATGCACCGCTCGCGCGGATAGTCGGCCTGCGTGGCGTTCCACTTGATCAGCACTTGCCGGCGCTGCGGCGCCGTAAGCAGTGGTAGCCGCTCGATGGCTTGGGTGTCGTCGCCAGCCATGGCCTGCAGCAGCACGCGCCAATGCTCGATCCAGCGCGCGACGGTGGCGTGGTCGAACATGGCGCTCGCGTATTCGATGCAGCCATCAATGGCCCGGCCGCTCTCCTCCATCGACAGCAGCAAGTCGAACTTGGCCGTCACTTGCTCCGGCGTGACAGGCTCGACGTGGAGCCCGCTGAGCTGCAGCTTGCCTTGTGGCGTGTTCTGCCAGGCCAGCATGGTCTGGAACAGCGGGCTGTGCCCGAGGCTGCGCTCGGGGTTGACCGCCTCGACGAGTTGCTCGAAGGGCAGGTCC
>Ga0207678_10000694_pt1 | contig 30749 bp, 27 predicted proteins | sample KBSC63metaG_FD_184319 | JGI IMG/M metagenome (GOLD analysis project Ga0207678, IMG submission 184319) | Corn rhizosphere microbial communities from Kellogg Biological Station, Michigan, USA - KBS C6-3 metaG (SPAdes) (version 2) | ecosystem: Host-associated > Plants > Roots > Rhizosphere > Soil ... | reverse complement strand
CCTGCTTCAGGGAGCCCGAGGGTTGCGTGGTCGGCGAAGACACTGAAGGTCGACGCCAACACGAGTTCGAAGCCACCGCCCAAGGCCAGCCCGTTGACCGCGGCGATCACGGGAACGGTCGAGCGCTCGATGGCGCGCAGCGTCGCCTGACCCTCCGCCAGAACCGCATGGGCCTCGTCCGGCCCGAGGCCGGCCAGCTCCTTGAGGTCGGCGCCGGCGCAGAACGCCTTCTGGCCGGCACCGGTCAGGACGACAGCGCGGGCTCGTGCGCCAGGAGCCGCCACAACGGCCGACTTCAGCTCACGCAGGACTTCGCGGTTGAGCGCGTTGTAGGCGTTTTGCCGGTTGATGGTCACCACTCGGACCGGCCCCTGATCCTCCACGAGGACTACCGGAGGGGGTAGCTCAGACATGGGGCTTCTCCTTGGCGACGAGGCCGGCTTCGAGCAACACCGATTCGATCTCCGCCCTCGGGAAACCGAGGGCGGCCAGCACGGACTCGGTGTCGGCGCCGAGTTCGGGAAACCGCTCGTTCCTGGGCTCGGCGTTCGACGCGAGCCGGAACGGCGCGTGGACCGTGATGAGCGAGCCGTCCGATCCGGGGACCGGCAGCAGCCCGCGCCGCGCTTGGACATGTGGGTCGGACACCACCCCCGACAGGGTCCGAACCGGGGCGGCCGGCACGCCGGCGCCTTCGAGGGTGGTCAGCCATTCGGCCACCGGCTTGGTCTTGACGACCTCGGCGATGCGCGCCGTGATCTCCGGCCGGTGCTGTCGCCGGCCCGCGTTGCCGGACAGGGCCGGGTCCGCCGCCAGCTCCGGCAACCCGAGCACCGCGCACAACCGCGTCCACATCCGGTCGTTCCCCACCGCGATGACCATCGAGCCATCGGCGGCCTGGAACGGTTGGTAGACGGCGAGCACGGAGTCGGTGCCGCCGCTGGGGCGGGGTTCCGGCTCGCCGGCGTGGAACGAGGCGAGTCTCGGCGCCATCAGCGCAAGATCCGTGTCGAGCAACGAAACGTCGATGACATCGCCCTGGCCGGTGCTCGCCTGCCGGACCGCGGCAGCCGACACGGCCAGCGCCGCACAGATCCCGGTGACGATGTCGGACAAGGCCGTCGACACGCGCTGCGGACTGCGCCCTTCCTCTCCGGTGACCGACATCAGACCCGAGCGAGCCTGGGCAACCAGGTCGTATCCCGGAAGATGCGCATCCGGACCGTCCAGGCCGAACCCGGACACCGCGCAGTAGATGAGGCGTGGATTGCGCGTCAGCACCGACTTCGGGTCGATCCCGAGCTCGACCAGCTTGGCGGGGTTGGTGTTCTGCACGAACACGTCCGACGAATCGATCAGCCGGGCGAGCACCTTGCGTCCGGCGGCGGAGCGGATGTCGAGGCAGACCGACCGCTTGTTGCGGTTGGCCGACGCGAACCACGCCGACGCGCCGTCCGCGAACGGCGGCCCCCAAGCCCTGGCGTCGTCTCCGGAGCCCGGGCGCTCGACCTTGATCACGTCGGCGCCGAGATCCGCCAGGTACATCGAGGCCGTCGGTCCGGCGTACGACGTGGAAAGGTCGACGATCCGCAAACCACCGAGCGGTCCGGCTGACTGCGCGCTCACATGCCGTCCGGCGGGGCGCCCGGCATCCGGCGGTGTCCCCACACGTTCTCGATGGTGTGGACGCTCGGGACCCAGGTCGCGTCGTCGATGGTGATGCCGCCGACGCCGTACTCCACCTCGCACTTCGAGGGCGTTTGACAGTAGAACGACACCATCAGGTCGTTGATGTGCTTGCCGATCGAGCTGTTGAGCTGCGCGGCACCGTCCAGGACCTTGTCGAGCGCGTGACCGACCGTGTCGAGGTCGTCGACCTCGATCATGAAGTGGTGGAGACCCGCCTCGAGCCCGGTGTTCGTCGGCATCATCGCCAGGCTGTGGTGCCGCGGGTTGCAATGGGTGAACAGCACGTCGAACCGCGGCGTCCGGACGCGGTCGGACTCGAGGAAGCCCAGCGTTTCCAGGTAGAAGCGCTCAGCCTCCGCCATGTCCGGCACGACCAGCACGGCATGCCCGAGCCCGAGCTCTCCGGTGACGAAGGTGGCGCCCGCCGGCGACGTGAACGGCGTCGCCGGCGTCTCCTGGCCGTAGAAGAACTCCAGGTTCGTCCCGGCCGGATCGACAGCCCGGACGAGGTCGGCGACACTCCGTTCCTTGGCGAGCACCGGATCGCGCGTGGTTTCGACGCCGATGCGGCCGAGCGCCGCCACCACCTCCCCGAGCGCGGCCGCGTCCGCGACCTCCCAGCCGATGAAGTCGCAACTCCCGTCACCGGGGGTCACCGAGACGCGGAACGCACGCTCGTCGGCGCGCAACAGCAGGCGATCGGGGCCGGATTCGGCGATTTCGAGGCCGAGCACCCGGGTGCCGAACTGTTCCCAGGCGCCCAGGTCGGCAGCGGTCACGCCGACATAGCCCAGGCTCGACACCAGCGGCGCAGGCCGGTCTGCCGCGGTTGCTGACACCACGATCACTCTCCCTCGAGGGTCATTCGGTCTGACATTTGCCTTTTGTGGATACTGACAAACCTCAGACTATGCGTCAAGGTGTTGTCGTCGTAGTTTTGCTCTCCGACTATCAGCGACTGGAGCACCCATGCCAGCCATCCCCGTCTGGGTCCCCGATGCGAAGGACGCCGCCCGCAGCCGGCTCGCGGAGTTCGCGGCGCTCGTCGAAGACGCGCACGGCATCCGGTTCCACGACTACGACGACCTCTGGGCCTGGACCGTCGAGCACCTGGAGGAGTTCTGGGCGGCCGCGTGGGACTTCTTCGACATGCGTTCCGAACCGGCGCCGACCACGGTGCTCGCCTCGGCGGAGATGCCCGGCGCGACCTGGTTCCCCGGCGTGCACCTCAACTACGTCAGTCATGTCTTCCGGGAACGCGACGCGGGCGCGGTCGCTGTCGTCGAAGTGACCGAGCCGGGGGCCAGCCGGTCGCTGACGTGGGGTGCTCTCGAAGACCAGGTCGCCGCCGTCGCGGCAGCTCTGACCGAGCGTGGGATCAACCGAGGAGACCGGGTCGTCGCGTACCTCCCCAACTGCGCCGCCGCGGTCGTCGCGTTCCTGGCCACCGCCAGCGTCGGAGCGGTGTGGTCGTGCTGCGGACCGGACTACGCGGCCGAGGCCGCCGCAAACCGGCTCGCCCAACTGGAGCCGCGTCTGCTGCTCGTCGCGGATGGCTACCACTTCGGCGGCCGAACCTTCGATCGCCGCGACGAAGGCGCTCGGCTCCTCGAGCTGCTGCCGACCGTCGAGCACGTCGTGCACGTGACGCATCTCGGCCTTCCACCGATCGTGGCCGATCGCCACGTTGCGACGTGGGACGAGGTCTTGGCGACGGCGCACGACGCCCTGTTGCCGGCACCGGTGCCGTTCGACCACCCACTGTGGGTGCTCTACTCCTCCGGAACGACGGGAATCCCGAAAGGCCTCGTCCACGGGCACGGCGCAGTGACCCTCGACTACCAGAAGCACGTCGGGTTGCAGCTCGACGCCCGTGCGGCGGACCGCATGCTCTGGTACACGACGACCAACTGGATGATGTGGAACTTCGCCGTCAACATGCTGCTCATCGGCGGCTCGATGGTGGCCTACGACGGGAGCCCGGCCCACCCGACGCCGGACCGGCTCTGGGAGGTTGCCGTCGAACACGGCGCCACGATCCTCGGCGCGAGCCCGGGCTACCTCCAGGCGTGCGAGCGGCACGGCACCCAGGTGCCTTCCGGACACCGGCTCCGCATGATCGGGGCAACCGGCTCGCCCGTGCCGCCGGCTGCGTTCCATTGGGTTCGTGCGCAGCTGGGCGACCGCGTGCCGCTCGTCTCGATGTCCGGCGGAACGGACATCGTCTCGGCCCTCGCCACCGGAGCTCCGACCAAGCCGATCTGGCCCGGCGAGCTCTCGGCGCGGCCGCTGGGCGTTGCCGTCGACACGTGGAACGAAGCCGGCGAACCTGTCCGGGGGACCGTCGGCGAGCTGGTGGTGACCAAGCCGATGCCGACGATGCCGGTGCAGCTCTGGAACGACCCGGACGGGTCGAGGTACCGAGCGGCGTACTTCGACGTCTACCCCGGAGTCTGGCGCCACGGCGACTGGGCGACCATCACCGACCGCGGAAGCGTCGTGATCCACGGCCGCTCGGACGCGACCCTGAACCGCAACGGCGTCCGACTGGGCAGTGCCGACATCTACGAGGTCGTCGAGAAAATGCCGGAAGTGGCCGAGGCGCTGGTCGTCGGCATCGACCTGCCGGACGGCGGCTACTGGATGGCCCTGTTCGTCGCACTCGAGGGCGATCGCGTCCTCGACGACGAGCTTCGCGCCCTCATCTCCGACGAGCTGCGCGTGCACGCGTCGCGGCGGCACGTGCCGGACGCGATCCTCCAGGTGGCCGCCATTCCGCACACCAGGACCGGCAAGAAACTCGAGGTGCCCGTCAAGCGGATCCTTCAGGGTGCGGACCCGGAGCAGGTCGTCAGCCGGGATGCCATCGATGATCCGGCCCTGTTGGACCAGTTCGTGAAGATCGACGTGCCCGAGACATCCACCTAGCGGGAGCCGTCGTCCCTGGCGTGCTCCGGTGCCAGCACGTCGGGTTCGGGGGTGGACAGGGCCGTCCGGAGGAAGCGGCGCAGGACCGGCGAGTCCTCGTCGGGCCGCCAGCAGACGGCGGTTTCGACGACGGCGGTGTGCCGGCGCAACGGTCGCGCGATCAAGCCCGGCCAGAGCATCGAGCTGTACTGCGCGGGCAGCAGGGTCACACCGGCGCCGGCCTCCACGAGGGCGAGCGCGTGCATGACCGAGGTCGCATCGCGGCGGGCGTCGGACGAACGCCCGGCGTCGGCCCAGGCGGCGCGGAGGTGGGCGGCGAGCCCCGCTCCGGCCTCGGCCGTGACCACCACCCGCTCGCCGCCCACCTCCGCCAGGTCGATGCGTTCCCGGCCGGCGGCGGGATGCGTCCGGGCCAGCACCGCGACGAGTGGCTCGCGGGCCACCACCGCGACTTCCAGCGCCCGGGCTCGGCTCGCCGCGTGTCGTGTTCCGCCGGGGCCGCCGGGTTCGAGGTGGAGCAGGCCGGCGTGCGCGTCGCGGCGGTGGACCCGCTCGACCACGTCGGGATCGGAGTCTTCGGTGAGGACGAGGTCGACTCCGGGTTCGAGCATGGTGCCGCCGATCAGGTGGGGCAGCAGCCGGGGCGAGACGGTGTGACCGACGGCGATGGTCAGCCGGCCCCGGGTTCCGAGGCCTATCGTGCGCACCATCTCGGTCGTGGTGTTGAGCTCGGAAAACAGGCGGCGAGCGCGTTCCGCCAGCGCCCGGCCCGCTGCCGTCAGCTCGACGCCGCGGCCATGGCGAATCAGCAGGGGGACCCCGAGTTCGCGTTCCAGCGTCTGGAGCCGCACGCTCAGCGGAGGCTGTGTCATGTGCAGTGCTGCGGCGGCGCGGCTGACCGAGCCTTCCTCGGCGACGGCCAGGAAGCACTCCAGAGCCCGCAGATCCATATTCAGAGGCTATATCAGCGACGGTGACTTCGTATTGGACGTATAGCCGGTGAGTTCGCATACTCGTTCCACCGGTCGAAGCGGACCCAGAGGTGAGGCAGCGTGAGCGACAACCCAGACAACCCCGGCCAGGTCACCACGGACGTCCTGGTCATCGGTAGCGGACCGGCGGGCGCCTCGGCCGCGCTGTTCCTGGCCACCTACGGCGTGGACCACCTGGTGATCACCAAGTACCGGTGGACGGCCAACACCCCGCGCGCGCACATCACCAACCAGCGCACGGTGGAGATCCTGCGCGACATGGGCATCGAAGAGGACGTCAAGGCGCAGGGCACGCCCGCCGGGCTCATGGGCGACACGGTCTTCTGCACCAGCCTCGCCGGCGACGAGATCGGCCGGGTCCGGACCTGGGGGACGCACCCGGCCCGCAAGGCCGACTACACGCTGGCCAGCCCGTCCGAGAACTGCGACCTCCCGCAGACCCTGCTCGAGCCGATCCTGATCGGGCACGCCGCGGAGCGCGGCAGCAAGATCCGGTTCGACACGGAGTACCTGTCGCTGGAGCAGGACGACGACGGCGTCACCGTCACCGTGCGGGACAGGCTGTCCGGCCAGACCTACCCGATCCGCGCGAAGTACGTCATCGGCGCCGACGGCGGCCGCAGCCAGGTGGCCCGCGACATCGGGCTGCCCTTCGAAGGGCAGATGGATCTCGCCGGGAGCATGAACATCGTCTTCCACGCCGACCTGACGAAGTACGTCGAGCACCGGCCGAGCGTCCTGTACTGGGTGCTGCAGCCGGGCTCGGACATCGGCGGCATCGGGATGGGCCTGGTGCGCATGGTCCGGCCCTGGGACGAGTGGCTGGTCGTCTGGGGCTACGACATCAACCAGCCGCCCCCGCAGGTCGACGACGCCGTGGCCACCAAGATCGTGCACGATCTGGTCGGCGACGACACCATCCCGGTCACCATCCGCTCCACCTCGTTGTGGGGCAACAACAAGATGTACGCCACCAGGTACCGGACCGGGCGCGTGTTCTGCGCGGGCGACGCCGTGCACCGGCACCCGCCATCAAACGGTTTGGGCTCCAACACGTCCATCCAGGACTCCTACAACCTCGCCTGGAAGCTCGCCGCGGTGCTGTCCGGCAAGGCGGGGGAGGGGCTGCTCGACAGCTACGACGCCGAGCGCGCCCCCGTCGGCAAGCAGATCGTGTTGCGGGCCAACAAGTCCATCGAGGAGTTCGGCCCGATCTTCGACGCACTCGGGTTCACCACGACCGGCGATCCGGCCGAGCAGATCGCGAACATGCGGGCCCGGGCCGAGGACACCCCGGAGGCGGCCGCGCAGCGTGTCGCGCTGCGGGAAGCCTTGGAGCTGAAGGACTACGAGTTCAACGCCCACGGTGTCGAACTCGGCCAGCGGTACGTCTCCCGCGCGGTGGCCGGCGACGACACGACCGAGCCGGAGTTCACCCGCGATCCCGAGCTGTACTACCACCCGACCACCTGGCCGGGGGCACGCTTGCCGCACTGCTGGCTCGGCCACGGCGGGCACCGGGTCAGCACCCACGACATCACCGGCAAGGGCCGGTTCACCGTGCTCACCGGCATCTCCGGGCAGGCGTGGGCGGAGGCCGCCACCGGCGCTGCCCGGTCGCTCGGCGTCGACATCGACGCGCACGTGATCGGCCCCGGCCGCGAATACACCGACGTCTACGACGACTGGTCGCGGCTGCGCGAGGTCACCGAGTCCGGCTGCGTGCTCGTCCGGCCCGACGCCCACGTCGGCTGGCGGGCTCACGAACTTCCTGCCGATCCGGAAAAAGACCTCACCGAGGCACTCGCCCGCCTGCTCGACCGCGCCTGAGGAGACCGGAAATGTTCACCTACACGGCTCGGCCCGCCCGCATCGTCTTCGGGCACGGCACCCTCGAGCGGGTCCGTGACGAGGTCGAACGGCTCGGCCGGTCCCGGGCGCTCGTCCTGGCCGGCCCGGACCTGGCGGAATCGGGGGACCGGGTCGAAAAGGTCCTCGGCCCGCTCGCCGTGGGCCGCTTCGACGGCGCCGCCATGCACACCCCGGTCGAGGTCACCGAGCAGGCCCTAGCGCTGCTGCGGGAGGCCGGAGCGGACTGCGTGGTGGCGGTCGGCGGCGGCTCGACGACCGGGCTGGCCAAGGCCCTCGCCGTCCGCACCGGCGTCGACCAGGTGATCCTGCCGACCACGTACGCCGGATCGGAGGTCACCCCGGTCCTGGGCGAGACGGCGGACGGGGTCAAGACGACGCGCTCATCGCCGGACATCCTTCCGGAGACCGTGATCTACGATGTCGAGCTCTCCCGGGAACTTCCCGTCCCCATCGCGGTGACCAGTGGCGTGAACGCGCTCGCGCACGCCGTGGAGGCGCTCTACTCGCCCGACGCCAACCCCGTCATCGACGGGATGGCGCTCGACGCCATCGAGCGGCTGGCACGCGGACTCCGCGGGCTCGCCGAAGACACCCTCGAAGCGCGGACCGAACTGCTGCAGGGCGCCTGGCTCGCCGGGACCTGCCTCGGCGCGGTCGGCATGGGCCTGCACCACAAGCTCTGTCACACCCTCGGTGGCAGCTTCGGCCTTCCCCACGCTCCGACGCACACCGTCGTGCTCCCGCACGTCATGGCCTACAACGCCGCCGCGGCGCCCGACGCGATGCGCCGCATCGCCGACGCGCTCGGCGCCACCGACGCCCCTACAGCCGTGTACGACCTGATCGTCGAGGCCGGTGGGCCGACCTCACTGCAGGAACTCGGCCTGGCGGAGTCCGACCTTGACCGCGCGGCCGAACTCGCGACCGCTGCCCCGTACCCGAATCCCGCCGAGCCGACCCGGGACGGCGTCGTGCGGTTGCTGCGCCGGGCCTGGGCCGGTGAGCGTCCCGCGCCGACTGGCGTTTCGGTGCTGGACCAGCTCACCGCCCAGGTCGTGTCGACCTTTGACGGCACCCCGGATCCGCGGCTGCGCGTGCTGCTGCAGGACCTGGTTCCGCGGTTGCACGCCTTCGCGATCGACAACGACCTGACCCAGGACGAATGGCAGCACGGCATCGATTTCCTGACCCGCACCGGGCAGATCTGCGATGCCACCCGGCAGGAGTTCGTGCTGCTGTCGGACACGCTCGGCCTGTCCAGCGTCGTCGATGTCCTGACCAATTCCCGCACCCCCGACACCACCCCGTCCGCGGTGCTCGGCCCCTTCTACGTCGACGGCCCACCCGAACTCGAGCAGGGCGCCGACATCGCCGCGGGGATGCCCGGCACCCCGCTGTGGGTGGACGTGCTGATCACCGACACGGACGACAAGCCCGTGGCGGAGGCGGTCGTGGACGTCTGGCAGTCCAATGAGGACGGATTCTACGACGTGCAACTGCCCGACCTCGAAGGACCGGTCCTCCGCGGACGGCTCCGCACCGACCGTGACGGCCGCCTGCGGTTCTGGTCCATCCTGCCCTCGGCATACCCCATCCCGTCCGACGGCCCGGTCGGGGCGATGCTGGCCGCGACCGAACGGCACCCCTACCGCGCCCCGCACCTGCACTTCATGATCGCGGCCGAGGGCTGCCGGCGCCTGATCACCCAGCTCTTCGTCGTGGGCGGCAAGTACCTCGACTCCGACGCCGTGTTCGGCGTGAAGGACGACCTCATCGTGAACTTCGAACCCCGAACCGGCCCGACGCCCGACGGCCGTGCCGTCGACGGCGAATGGCGCCGGCTCGATTTCACCTTCCAGATCGCCCGCCGGTAGCACTCAACTCCGCGGCCTCTCGAGGCGGTGCAGTTGAGGGTGTTTGGCCGTGCGCTGGTCCCCGGAAGACTGGCCGCGCAGGCGCCTGCCGAGCCAAGGCCCGAGAAAGGTGGCTGCCCAACGCAGTTCGGCGGTGGTGCGCCCTTGCGTTGACGGTGGGATGGGCAACGGTGGTGCAGGTTCGTTCCAGGAATCGTCGCTGCCCGGCAGCTGCAGGGCGTGCGCGACCGCGTCGGCGATCAGTTGATGCCCGAGGGGGCTGCAGTGCAGCCGATCGTCGCTCCAGAACCGGCGGTCGGCGACGGAGGGGTGGAGAGCGATTTCCGCGACGGCGACTCCGTGCCGGGCGGCTGCGGCACGGATGCGGTCGTTGATGTCGAGGATGCGGGAGCGAACCGGCCGGGCGAGGGGGATGATCCTGGTGAGGTCGGGAAAGGTCAGGGTCGCCACGCGGGCTCCGGATTCGGTGAGCGCGGCGAACATCGCTTCCAGGTGATCGGCCACCGTGGAGGTCTCGACCCGGAGCCGGAGCAGGTCGTTGACTCCGGCGACGACGGTGGCCAGGTCGGGGCGCAGGGCAAGAGCCGGCTCGAGTTGCTCGGCCCGGACTTCGTCCGCGCGGCGGCCACGGACGGCGAGGTTGGCGTACCGGAGGCCGGGGTTGTCGATGGTGAGGTGTTCGGCGAGCCGGTCGGCCCATCCCCGGAGGCCCACGATGTCGTCACCGTCACCGACGCCTTCCGTCTGGCTGTCACCCAAGGCGACGTAGCGCAGGTACTTGCCGCTGACTGTCACGCCATCCTCCTAGTCATAATGTTGACTAATCATAACCATGCTTATGATGGGCTTGTCCCCCATGTCGACGAGGAGGAGATGCGCCGGTGAGTCTGCGGCATGCTGTGCTCGCGGCGTTGCTGTCCGGCGAGTACAGCGGTTACGAGCTGGCCAAGGCGTTCGACGTGGGCGTCGCCAACTTCTGGTACGCCCGGCCGCAACAGCTCTACCTGGAGCTGTCCAAGCTCGAGAACGACGGGTTGATCAGCGGCCGGGAGGTGGTCCAGCGAACCCGTCCCACCAAGCGGCTGTTCGTGGTCACCGACGCCGGGCTCGCCGAACTGGCGCACTTCGCCGCCGCGGTGAGCAAGTCGTCGTTCATCCGCGACGACCTGCTGGTCAAGGTCCAAGCCGTCGACCACGTCGACGCGGCGCCGGTGATCGCGCAACTGGATCAACGAGCCGCGGCAGCCGCAGCCAAGGTGGAGATCCTCGACAAGATCCTGCGGCGTTTGCGCGGGGACCTCGACGAGGAGACCTACCTGCGCCACGGATCTCCGATCGGGCCCTACCTGACGTGCTTGCGCGGTCGGCGGTTCGAGCAGGAACACCACGACTGGTCTGTGCGGGCCGCCGCACTCCTGCGCGATCGGGCGACCCGGAACGGTCATCCGGCGCCTACCTCGGATCAATCCCGGTAGCGCTGTCGACCGGCATCCGTTTCGGACTGCGGTGGCCGGGTCGAGCCCACACCCCCATACAGGAGTGCAAGGGAAGCCGGCCGCCGCGCCGCGACTTGACCGGGAGCGCGTCCGGGCCGTGGATCTTGTCGAGGTAGAGCGCCTGGGTGTCCTGCCGGACCGCGAGGTGCACGTTCTCCTTGGTGCCTTCGTAGAGGTCCTGCATCACGGGAAGAGCGGCATCGCGCGGAGACTCGCCGCGCGGAGCCAGCGAGCCGATCTCCCACATCCGCAGCCCGATCCGGTACCCGGCCCCCTCGCACCGTTCGAGCCCGCCCCACTCCACCGTCGAGAGGAGCGACCACCTTGCTGGTGACGGAACGTCCGGGTGGCCGCTCTTCCATGCTCAGGCCGCCGTGACGAAGACCGAGCCGAGCCGGGTGAACTCCGCGCCGATCTGGTCGCCGGCGTGGACGAACACCGCGTCGGTCAGGCCGCCGGTCAGCACGAGCTGCCCGGCTTCGATCGCCTCGCCGCGCGCGGCCAGCGCGTTGGCCGCCAGTGCGAGCGCCTCCGCGGGGTGGCCCTGTACGGCCGCGCCGGTGGCGGTGTCGACGACCGTGCCGTTGACGGTGAGCACACAGGCCTCCAGCGCGAGGTCGAGGTTCTTCGGCGACAGCGCCTTCCCACCGACCACGAAGCGCGCCGAGGACGCGTTGTCCGCCACGACGTCGGGCAAGGTGAACTTGAAGTCGACGTACCGGGAGTCGATGACCTCGAGTCCGGCGTGGACACTCTCGACTGCGTCGAGCGCGGTGGCCGCGGTGACGCCCGCCCCTTCGAGGCGCTTGCCCATGACGAACACGATCTCGGGCTCGACCCGCGGGTGGATGATTTCGTGGAGCGGGATGGGCACGTCGGCTTCGAGGACGTAGCCGTCGGTGAGCACCGCGGTCAGCGGCGAGGTGATGCCCATCCGCTCCTGTTTGGCGCGGGAGGTGAGGCCCAGCTTGACGCCGACGATCTTCTCGCCCGCCTCGACCTTCTTCTCGATCACCCGCTTCTGCACGCGGTAAGCCGTGCCGAGGTCGAGTTCCGGCCACTCGTCGGTCAGCGGGCCGCGGTCCCGCCGTTGCCGCTCCGCCTCGAGCAGCACGGCAGCGGCGGTGTCGATGTCAGCTCACTGTCCACACCGGATTCGACGCCGAGCGCGTCGAACGCGGGCACCAGGATTTCGGTGGGGGAGTTGCCGGCACCGGCGCCGAGCGCGCGGAGTGTCCCGTCGATCTGCCGGGCGCCCGTCCGGTACGCGGCGATCGAGTTCGCCACCCCCATGGACAGGTTCTGGTGGCCGTGGAATCCGACCTGCGCGTCGTCCCCGAGTTCCCGCACCAGTGCGGTGACGCGGTCGGTGACACCGTCGGGGAGCAGCGCGCCGGCGGAGTCGACCACGTAGACGCACTGGCAGCCCGCGTCGGCCATGATCCGCGCCTGCGCGGCGAGGCCCTCGGGCGAGTTCCGGTGCGACAGCATCAGGAATCCGACGGTCTCCAGGCCCAGCTCCCGGGCCGCGCCGAAGTGCTGGATGCTGACGTCGGCCTCGGTGCAGTGCGTCGCGATGCGGGCGACCTTCGCACCGGCGTCGACGGCCTGGCGCAGGTCCGCCACCGTCCCGACCCCGGGCAGCAGCAGAACGGCGATCTTCGCGCGGGTGACCTCGTCGGCCGCGGCGGCGACCAGTTCGATGTCGGGCACGCGAGAGAACCCGTAGTTGAACGAGGACCCGGCGAGCCCGTCGCCGTGGGTCACCTCGATGACCTCGATACCGGCGGGTCGGTGGCGTGCAGGGCCGGCTCAGCACCAGATGGGTTTGCCGGCGGATTGCGATGACGGTGACTGCGTCCGCCTCCGCCTCCGCGGGAGAGAATCCGGAGTTACCTGCGTTCGGTGAACAGGGCGAGCGCCATCGCGGCATTCGAACTCCGCCGATGTCTCCCTGCAGCCAAGCAATCGCGTCCGGTGGGGAGGGGTTCGTGGGCGCCGCTGCTCTGGTGCGAGCAGGATGTGGTGCAGGGGAGTCGTGCTTGTCGGACGCGCGTTCCCCTTTCCCGGCTCGAGGATTGGACGCAATGGGACGCTCGTCGGTGTTCACTTTTCAGTACATCGCCATCGACACGGAGGCTGGTGTCACGCCGGAGGAGTTCGAGACCTTCGTGCGTGGTGAAGGCGTTCACCTGCCCTTGTACCCGGGGTGGCGGTGGACTCTGCTGCGCGGGTTGCGCGGGGAGCGGACCGGGCAGTACCTGATGTTGTACGAGATCGAGAGCGCCGAGCAGCGCGATCGCTACGTCACGGACCGGGGTGAGCAGACCGAGCTGGCCCGGCTGTTCTGGGCGCGGCACCCGGAGGCGGAGGTGGTGCTGGCGCGGTGGCGGCGGCTGGGCACGTTCGGTGAGCTGCCGACGTTGTTCACCGACTATCGGCTGCTGGCCGACAATCCGCGGAGCACGGTCACGCCCGGCCCCCGCTACCGCGACCGCCCGGGGGAGGAGCCCGTCGCCCGGGTCGTCGGGATCCACAACCTGGCGTTGCGCGCCGGGGTGACCGAGGAGGTGTTCGACCGCTTCATCGCCGAGAACCACCACCGGATCGACGACTACCCGGACTGGCGGTTCCACGTGCTCAAGGGCGAGCGGGGCAACCGCCTCGACCAGTACGTGATGATGATGGAGATCGCGAGCCTGGACGCGCTGGACGTCTTCTACCCCGAGCCCGACATCGCCACCGGCGAGGCCGCGGAGTTCGCGGCGGCTCACCGCGACACCAAGCAGATGTACGAGGAGTGGAAGCAGCTGGCGTCGTTCTCGGGCTCGCCGCAGATCTACACGGACTACCTCGCCGTCGCGGAGAACCCGGCGTAGCCCCGCACCACCGGGACGGGCCCGGGATCAGGTGGTGGTGAGGTGGTGGGTGCGGAGCCGCGCTTCTTCAGGTACCGACGAAGAGCGTGGCGTGAGTTGTTACCCGGCAGTGCATTCCATCGGGCAGGAATACCGTCACTTCGGAAGGAACTTGGGCGAGGCTTGGCGGACCGACAGGTGAGCCTGGAACGCCCCCGCGGTACAGAACGTAGGCGGAGATCGCCGATGCGCCGACGAACGTGAAGACCCGCAGCGAGGGAACCACGCGCCAGAACCTTTCCTGGCTTCCTACCTCTGCCGCTGTCAACATTTGTCCATATCGCCGAGGTGACGCTGTATTAGTTCGACGTCCTCTTCGCGTCCTTGGCGCCGGTACAGCTGCTGGGCCTCTTGCCACACTGCGCGGGCTTCGTCGTGCCGGCCGAGTGCGAGGTGCGGCGGACCGAGGTGGTCGAGCGTGGCGGCGGACTCGGGGGCGTTGCCGAGGGCGCGGCGCAGCGCAAGCGCTTCTCCGAAGTGACGGATGGCCGATTCGTGGTGGCCGGCTTCGTGCTCGAGGTAGCCGAGCCGGTCGAGGCTGTTCGCTTCGCCCGCGGGGTTGCGCTGGTCCCGGTGCAGCGCCAGGGCGGCGTCGAAGTGGCCGCGGGCGGTGTCGTGGTCGCCGAGTCGGGCGGTGTACCACCCCACAGCGTTGTGCCCGTGGGCTCGGCACGACGGCAGCCCGAGGTCGCGGAAGAGCCGCAGGGCATGGGTGGCGTGGTCCAGTGCTGAGCTGAGATCGCGCAGCTCCAGCGCCCGGGCGAGTGACTGGTGGGCGTGGCCCAGCTCGTACGGGTCGTCGTGCTCTTCGGCGAGGGCGATGGCGTGGTGCAGGTGGTCGATCGCTTCTTCGTGCAGTGCCAGGGAAACGCAGGCGCGGCCGAGGTACCGGTGGGCGACGAGCTGTGGTGTGGGAGAGGACAGCTGCGCCGCGGCGCGCGCGGCGGCCCGCCATCCGGCGAGGCGGTCGTGGCGATGGCCTTGCCGTTGGTGGAAGGTGTCCGACGACAACGCGAGCCACCACACGGTGTGGTGGTCGCCGCGAAGGGCCGCGGTGTGCCGGGCGGCGGGCAGCGTGGCGCGCTCGGCCTCGAACCAGGCCATCGCCGCCGGGGCGTCGGGCGGCGTGTGGACGTGCGTGCCGGGCGCGGGCGGGGGGAGTCCGGCGGTTCCGCGGTGGGCGTCCAGCGCCAGGCCGGCAGCGTGGGCGGTGTGCGCGAAGAAATCGAGCACCCGTCCCACAGCCGCGTCCCGCACGCCGGCGGGGAGCTGGCGCGCGGTGTCGGCGGCGTAGGCGCGGACCAGGTCGTGCATCCGGTATCGGCCGTTCGCATGTTCGAGCAGCGACGCCTGCTCCAGGCTCCGTAGCACTGCCTTGGCACGGGCCGGGGCCAGTCCGGTCAAGTTCGCCGCGGCGGGCAGGCCGGTATCCGGGCCGGGCGTGCCGGCCAGCACCCCGAACGCGGTGGCTTGCTCCTCGGTCAGCGCGCGGTACGACCAGGACAGCACGGCGGGCAGGCTGGCGGACGGATCGTCGTCGGCCAAACCCTCGAGCCCCGACTCGCGCAGCTCGGAGACTGCGGCGGACAGTGGTGTCCCGGCGCGGCCCGCGATCACGCTCAACGCCAGCGGCAGGCCGCCGCACAGGCCGACCAGCTCGTCGACCGCGGTGTGCTCGGCCTCGACCCGGGTCGTGCCGAGCCGGGCGCCCAGCAGACCGCGAGCCTCGTCGTCGGAGAGCACGTGCAGCGGGACACGGAGCGCGTCGTGCCCGATGACCAGACCCGCGAGCTGGTTGCGGCTGGTCACGACGACGGCGCACGACCCGCCGCCGGGCAGGAGCGGCACGACCTGGTCGGTGGCGGCGGCGTTGTCCAGCACCACCAGGATCCGCCGGCCGGCGGTCAAGCTGCGGAACAGCGCGGACCGGCCAAGCGTCTCGGGCGGAATCGAACCCGCCTCGACGCCCAAGGCGGTGAGGAACCCGCGAAGCGCGGTGGCGGGCGCCATCGGCCGGTTGTCGGGGCTGTAACCGCGCAGGTCGACGAACAGCTGGCCGTCGGGGAACCGGTCGAGACGGTGGTGCGCCCACCGCAGGGCCAGCCAGGTCTTGCCGAGTCCGCCCGCGCCGGTGATGGCCGAGAGCATCGGCGTGCCGCCCGACCTCGCCGCGTCCAGGGCCGCGTCCAGCCGGTGCAGCTCTTCGTGGCGGCCCACGAACGAGGCGGGCGCGGCGAGGAGTTCGCGAGGCACGCCCGAGCCGGAGGCCGCCGGCGGGGAGGTGCCGGTGCCGGACGGGCTTGCGGTCAGGATCTGCCGGTGGCGGTCCTGCAGCGCGGCGCCGGGATCGGTACCCAGCTCCTCGACCAGCCGCACGCGCACCCGCCGGTAGTGCTCCAGCGCGTCGGCGGTGCGCCCGGCCTGGTGCAGCGCCAGCATGTACTGGCCCGCCGCCCGTTCGTCCAGTGGATGCGCTCTGGTGCGAGCCGCCAGCTCGGCCACCAGGTCCGCTCCGGTCCCCAGCCGGAGCCTGGTGTCCACGAGGTCCTGCCAGGCGGCCGGCCGTTCCCGCTCGAGCCGCTCGCGTTCGGCCTCGGCCCAATCCCCGGCCAGCCCGGTCAGCGCCTCTCCCCGCCACAGCTCCAGCGCGTCGGTGAGCGATGCCAGGGCCTTCCGTTCGTCGGACCGGGCGTTCGCGTGCAGCTCGCGGAACCGGTGCAGGTCGACCGTGGACAGCCGGGGATCGGTTACCAGGACGTAGCCACCGGAGCGGCGCAGGAGTGCGACTCCGTCCGCGCCGGCCAGTGCCGCCCGCAACCGGGAAATGTAGCCGTGCAAGGTGGTCCGCGTCCGCGGCGTGACATCGGCGCCCCAGACCCGTTCGACCAACCGGTCGGTCGCCACCACCTGGCCCGCTTCGAGCGCCAGCACCGCGAGGATGCATCGCTGCCTCGGTGTGCCGAGATCCACCGGACATCCGTCGACGAGGACGGCCACCTCGCCCAGCAAGCGCACCGACGTGACCACGCGCTGCCCCCTCACCACGCTTCCCCCGGCAGGTCCCTTCAGGGTACCCAGCTCGCTCCTGCGTCCGGGTGCCGCTGACCAGGGGATTCAACTTCGCGTACAGAATTCCTGACGAACCCCTCGGCACGATCGAGCCGGCAAAGCCCCGCCGGAGACCTTTTCCGGCCCGGCACCGTGCACCCCCAAGGAGGGACACATGATGTCGAAGGTTCGGACCATGGCGATGGGCGTGGCCGCGGCCGCGGCCCTGACCTGCGCGCTCGCCGCGAGCCCGGCTGCACAGGCCTCGACCGCCCGTTCGGCGCCCACGACAACCTGCGGCGGCGCCGGGTGGACGCTCATCGACCACCAGGACCTCATCAGCCCTTTCGGCGAGAACTACGGAGTCGTGACGCTGTACTACGGCAACGGCTACAACTGCGCGGCCACCACGAAGCGCGTGGCGGTCGGCGTGCTCACCAACGCGAGCACGTTCGTGTGCCGGAAGAACGACGGCAAGTGCCTGATCAAGAGCGGTGACGCCACCAACCGGGTCTGGACGGGCGCGCTGTACGCGCCCACCACCTGCGTCAAGTGGGGCGGCGGGGTCGACGACGTCGACGGCTCCCGCGTCTACGCCGAAGTCGGCTGGAGCCACGGCAACGACTGCTGACCCGGCGCCGGCCGCCCGCCGGGTAGCTGCCCGGCGGCGGCTCGGCTAGACGCTCGCCGTCTTCTGCGCCGAGCTGCCGATGACGTCGAAGTCGCGCGCCTTGCCCGTCGTGTTGAGGTGGGCGACGTCGGCCTGCTCGAAGTCGACGTTCAGCACCGTTGCCGGTGGTGATCACCTCGTGCAGGCCCTCGATGCACCTTTCCGGAGGACCGGAAACCGCCATGTAACCGAGATCGTCGCTGCTCTGGTGGTAGGTCGGTCATCACGGGAGCGGGCCGGGCTCCACCCGTAAGGTCGCGTGGTAGGCGATGACCATGTCGTAGAGCTTGCGCTGCGGATAGACGACCAGCAGCTCGTGCTCGACCAGCGCGGCAAGCAGCACCTGAATCGGCATGCCCCGCGCGCCGCCACTGAACTCTCCTTACCCTTGCCCGAACCTTACAACGTATGGTTACCTTACGCGGTAAGATGGGGAAGGTGTGAAAGGGTCTCAAATGAAGGCTGCGGTGCACACCAGGTACGGCCCGCCGGAGGTCGTTCGGATCCGCGAGGTGGACAGGCCTGCGGTCGGGGACCGGGACGTGCTCGTCCGGGTGCACGCGACGACGGTGAACCGGACGGACTGTGCCTACCGGGCGGCCAGGCCCTGGTTCATGCGACTGCTCACCGGCATCGCCCGGCCTCGGCGGACGATCATGGGAACCGAGTTCGCCGGGGTCATCGAGGCGGTCGGCCGTGGTGTCACGTCCTTCTCGGTCGGCGACCGGGTGTTCGGGTACAACGAGGGCGCGTTCGGCGCGCACGCCGAGTACCTGTCGGTCCCGCAGGACGGGTCGATCGCGACCATGCCGGCGGGCGTGACCTTCGAGCAGGCCGCTCCCGGTACCGAGGGGGCGCACTACGCGCTCGCGTGCATCAGGCACGCGGGGACCCGGGCCGGACAGGACGTCCTCGTCTACGGCGCGACCGGCGGGATCGGCTCGGCGGCCGTGCAGTTGCTGAAGAGTCTCGACGTCACCGTGACCGCGGTGTGCGCCACGGCGAGCCTGGCGCTGGTGAAAAACCTGGGCGCGGACCGGGTCGTCGACTACACCGCAGGGGACTTCACCGGGGACGAGCAGACCTACGACGCGGTGTTCGACGCGGTGGGCAAGAGCACGTTCGGCCGCTGCAGGCGACTGCTCAAACCCGGTGGGGTATACCTGTCCTCGGAGCTGGGGCCCTGGGCTCAGAACCCCATGCTGGCATTGGTCACCCCGCTGCTGCGCGGTAGGAAGGTGAAGTTCGCGTTCCCGCGGGACAACCAGGCCATCGTTCGCCACCTGCGAGAGTTGATCGAGTCCGGGGACTTCACGCCGGTCATCGACCGTCGGTATGCACTGGACCAGATCGTCGATGCCTACCGGTATGTGGAGACCGGACAGAAAATCGGCAACGTCGTGATCACCGTTGCGGACAGCCCTCTCAGCCTCGGGTAAGCCGCGGTACCCCACGCTTTGCGATCTTGACCACCCGCTGGGCCTCCTCCGGCTCCAACGACTGCGCGAACACTTCCGGCTGACGCGCCACCGGCATCACCTCCGCGGCCAGCCTCGCGATCACGCGTGCGTGCCGTGCAGTGCTCGGTCCTCGATCCGCAGGTCGAGCAGCTTTCCCCGGCCCGTCACGACGGCGGTTACCAGCCGGTCGCCGGAGCGGGCGGTGTGCCGGGCGGCGGCAAGCCGTGCGTCCAGCGCGCCGGCCTGCTGCTGCATCAGCCGCAAATCCCGCCCGAGTGCGACCATGACCGCATCACGAAGCGACGCAACCACACCCCGCACCGAGACCGCGAGCCGCCGGCCGGCCGCCCCTGATGGCGCAACGACCCGTCGACTGGACCTCGACGCTCGTCATCGTGCACCGCATCGCCGCCTGCGCCCGCGACTCGCCAGCCCTGCGCCCCGGTTGATGTTCGAGCGCAGACGGCGTGCCGGGTCGCCGTGTGACTTGACGTCGTGGACGCCGGCCGGACCACCTACCTCGAGAACGCGTTCGGCCCGCTCGGACCGGGTGAGATCCCAAACCGAGCTCACCGACAGGTCCGGCACGTCACCCGGTGCGGGATCGCGGTGCCCATGCAGCCGAACTGTGAACCCACCTTGGCGGTAGGGGGTATGGTTCCGGTGAATTTCCAGTCGAATAGTTTGACGGCAACCTGTATCTCGCGTGTGTTCGGTTGCATTGACCCAGAAGTCGCCGCGGTAGCCACCTTCGTATACTTGCCGGCATTCGTAATGCGTGACCGGATTGTCGGCCGTGGCGTTGGTTTGCGCAGGCTAATGGTCATACTTGGCGGAATCCACCTGGTAGACCGACACCTTCGGATGCTTGGTCTCTTCGACCTGCTCCGGCGTGAGCGTGAAGCCGTGCTTTGTGCGACGCCCCCGTTGGGGGTGATCTTTGAAGCTGGCGTGTCGTGGTGGGGTGACTGCGGCAACCGCAAGCTGGCGGTGTTCCGCCGGCTGCGCGCCGTTCAGATCGTGCGTGACGACGGCACCCTGGCCGGCCAGCCGTGGGGAGTCGTCAACTGTCACCCGGACAAGTGCGACAGGGACCCGTCCCACCTGCGCGTCGTCTGGCGGCAGGGCACCGGCCTGGCGCGCGCCACTGTCGAAGTGGCACCGAGCCTCGGCGAGTTCTGGCCTGACGAAGCCGACTGCTTCCTGGATTCGGTCGTCCTTCGGCTCGCATCCACCGGCACGACCCGGTTCTTCCGGGGCGAACCACCGATCGACCGGTGGGCCTACGCCCGTGACGGCGTGTCCATCGGCAAAAGCACCACCTCGTCGTGCGGACGGAGCTGAGCGAGAAGGGGCGGAGGTAGCCCGCGCGCGAGGGGCTGCTCGAAGTCATGGCTGTGCCGCTCACCGCCGCACTTCAGTGCATTATCACCTTGGCGCTGAGCGGCGGCGCGGGCGGATCGTCGGGGACGCAAGTACGCCAAACAGGACCGGTCAGGGTAGCCGGCTGCTCTACCGGCAATGTCGGCTCGACGTCGACACATCGAAGACCGCCAGATCCCACTACGGGGCCGCCGCCGAGACCGAACACGCGCTGCGCGGCGGCGACCTGCCCTGCGCAGCGCCTTGGGAACCGGCGCGCCGGACTCACGCCCTTCCCGGGCGCGGACGGGTGAGCCGGACCATGGCGCGGAACAGCGCGGACGGCGTGGGGGCGTCGGGCAAGGCCGGAAGCGGCGCGCCAGGGGCGGCGAATGCCCGGATCATGTGGCCCACGAGGCGTTGCCAGGCGTCGGCGGCAGCGTCCTGGGTCGCGGCGACGACGCCGGCGTTGGCCATGAGCAGGATCGGCAGGTCCCGGTCGGTGAAGTCCTCGCGCAAGTAGCCGGTCGCCTTGGCCCGGGCGATGAGGTCGAGGAAGTTGCCGTAAGCCTCGACGCGGCGGTTCTCGAGCGCCTTGGCCGTGGGGAAGGCCATCGTCAGCACGTCGGCGAAGCCGCGGTCGGCGGCCTGCATGCCGCAGACCGCCTCGACGTAGCCGATGAAGCCGCGCCACGGGTCGGGGTCGGCCAGCGCCGTGGCGGCGGCCTCGGCGTAGGCGTCCATGCGGTCGGCGAAGACGGCGGTGATGAGGTCTTCGGGCGTGGCGAAGCGGCGGGAGAGGGTGGCTTTGCCGACGCCGGCCTCGCGAGCGACAGCGGCCATCGACACACCGAGCCCTTCGGTGGCGTAGAGCCGGCGTGCGGCGGCGAGGATGCGGTCACGGTTGCGCTCGGCATCGGCGCGCAGCCCCGTGTCGGAGCTGTGGCCCGTGGGCTCGCCGGGGGCTGCTGCGGAGGTCATGCCCGTCACCCTACCTATTTGGAACAACCTACCCACTTCTGTGGTTATACTCGCCGGCAGAGGAACTGGGAAGGCCGTTCCACTTACGAAGAGGTGTGCTCATGCGTGCTGTCGCCCTGGACTCGGTGCCCGCGTCCCCCGTCGTGACCGAGGTGGAGACGCCCCAGCCCGAAGCAGGCGAGCTGCTGGTCAAGGTGGCCGCGTCCTCGGTGAACGGGTTCGACGCGGCCACCGCGGCCGGCTATCTGCAGGGCATGATGGAGCACCGGTTCCCGCTGGTGATCGGCAAGGACTTCGCCGGAACCGTCGAGGCTCTCGGCGAAGGCGTGGAGGGCTTCGCCGTCGGCGACGCGGTCTTCGGCGTGGTGATGAAGCCCTTCCTGGGCACCGGGGCCCTCGCGCAGTTCGTCACCGTGTCCGCCGGTCACGGCGTCGCCCCGATTCCCGCGGGCCTGTCCACGCAGGACGCCGGCGCGCTGGGCCTGGCCGGGACCGCGGCCCTGGACAGCATCACCGCGCTGAACCTCACCGAAGGCGAGACGGTGCTGGTGTCCGGTGCCACCGGCGGCGTGGGCGCGCTGGCCGTGCAGCTGGCCGCCGCCCGCGGTGCCCGGGTCATCGCCACCGCCCGCCCCGGCTCCGAGGCCGGCTTCGTCGCCGAGCTCACCGACGGGGACGTCCGCGTCGTCGACTACACCGGCGACCTCGACGCCCAGGTCCGCGCGATCAACCCGGACGGTGTCGACGCTCTGGTGCACCTGGCCGGCGACGGCGCCCAGCTCGCGGGCCTGCTGCGCGCCGACGGGAGGATCGCCTCCACCCTCGGTCTCGCCGCCGACGCTCTCGGGCGGACCGATCTCACCGTCCACGCCGTGATGGCCGATCCCACCCCGCAGACCTTGGCCACGCTGTCCGGCCAGGCCGCCTCCGGCGCGCTACGGGTGCCGGTCACCGCGACCTACCCGCTGGAGCAGGCCTCGCAGGCCTTCACCGACTTCGCGGCCGGCGCACTCGGCAAGCTCGCCGTGACCTGCGCCTGACCGTCCACCCATCGTCCACTTTGGAGACTTCATCATGCCCACCATCGCCATCATCGGTGCCGGCCCCGGGATGGGCCTGGCCATCGCCCGCACCTTCGGCAGCCGCGGCTTCGACGTCGCCCTCATCGCCCGCACGCGCGAAAACCTCGACAAGCTGGTCGACCAGCTCGCCGGCGAGGGCATTACCGCTGGAGCCTTCCCCGCCGACGTCATGGACCGGCCGTCACTGACCGCCGCGCTGGAGGACGTCAAGGCCCGCTTCGGCGGTATCGACGTCCTGGAGTACTCGCCCGCCCCGCACTCTCCCGTGCCCGGATTCAGCCAAGCCACGCCCTCCGAATCGACCGTCGGGAACCTGCAGCCGCAGATCGAGTACACCTTCTACGGTGCCGTCGCCGCCGCCCGCGTGGTCCTGCCGGCGATGCGCGCGGCCGGCGCGGGGACACTGCTGTTCACCACCGGCGGTGGCTCGGTCGACCCCCTTCCCATGCTGGGCAACGTCAACGCCGCCGCGGCAGCCCTGCGCAACTGGGTGCTCAACCTCAACAAGGAACTGACCGGCAGCGGCGTCCACGCCGCCCACGTCGCGATCAGCGTCTGGATCGGAGACGGCGGCCCCGAAGGCATCCCCACCGCCACGCCGGAACAGATCGCCCCCGTCTACTGGGACCTGCACGAGCGGCGCGACCGCTCCGAAGCCGTCTTCACCGCATGACCTCGTCTTCCTTCCCGCATCTTTTGAAAGGTCTTCCGCAGCCATGAACGTCGTCTTGTGGATCGTGCAGGGCGTGCTGGCCGTCATGTTCGGGCTCGCCGGGGTGATGAAAACCCTCCAGCCCAAGGACAAGCTGATCGACCGGCTGCCGTGGGCGGCGGACTTCTCCCAGCCGACCGTGCGCTTCATCGGCATCGTCGAGCTGGCGGCCGCGCTCGGGCTGATCCTGCCCGCGGCCACCGGCATCGCCCCGATCCTGACCCCGCTGGCCGCGACCGGCCTGGCGGTGGTGATGGTGCTCGCCGCGATCACCCACGGCCGCCGCAAGGAGCCATCCGGAATCGGCTTCAACGCCGTCCTGCTGGTCCTGGCCGTCTTCGTCGCCTGGGGCCGCTTCGGTCCCTACAGCCTCTAGGGCACCCGTAGGAGCGGCGAGGCGATGCGCGTCAAAGCCGTAGCCCGCTACCTCGGACTGGCCACCCCGTCGCTCGCGGATCCCCGCGACACGCCGCACTGGAAGCTCAAGGTCCCGCCTGCCGGGGCCAAGCTGGCGTTCCCCACGCCCTCGGCGCTCAGCGGTCGAGCATGATCGGCAGCGGCTCTTGGGTGGCCCCCACCCGGGCCCAGAACGCTGCGGCACCCGGCTCTTCCGGCGGATTCGCGCTCCAGGAGAAGCCATCGCCGCGGGCTGCGGCCGCCTGGGCGAGTACGCGGTCGACGCCGCAGAGCCGGGTTCGACGTGCAGTCCGATCGGCAGGCCACTTGCGAACCCGCCGCTACTCCAGCATCGGGCCCGCACAACGCCAAGCCGAGTATTCCGACGCTCTTGCCGTGCAGCTCGAGGACGACCTCGCCGATAGCCGCCGGCAGGCTCGGTGGCTGGTGGGGCCGGTAGCGGTGGCTGTAGGACTGGGTCATGCCGTAGTGGCTGCGCGGATACAGCGCCGGGCTGCTGCGTGCGCGGCGAATGGGCAGGAGTCCGCCGAATTCGCCGCGGTCTCCGGAGCACGGGCCACCCACGACCGGTTTGCAGGGTATCGCCGCGCGTGACATCTTGATCTCGTACGACCTGGGGCTTGCCGCTCGACGGCCGGACCTAGGTCGTCGGCCGACGGCATGTCCTCATTGCGCGGTGGGTTGGCACAGGTGGCAGCTGCCGGGATGATGGGCGGGCTGGATGCGCCGATCATCCCGGGGGAGTGGCAGCCTGTGCGAGCGTGTGTTGTCGGGGCGGGACCTGGGGGAATCGTCACCGCCAAGGTATTGCTGGAGCACGGCTTCGACGTCACGGTCTTCGACAAGCACCAGCGGGTCGGCGGGATCTGGTCACCGGGCGGCTGCTACGACGGGCTGGCCAACCAGTCCGCACTCCGCATCTTCGAGTTCGCGGACCTGCCCAACCGCCTGCACTTCGCCGGCGCCGTGGATACCCAGCGCTACCTGGAGGACTACGCCGGGACCTTCGGCGTGCTGGATCGCCTCCGACCGGGCACCGAGGTGATCTCCATCCGGCCGGTGGACGGGCCCGGACGGGTGGGCGCCTCCGGCTGGTCGGTCGACTCCCGGGCCGCCGGGGACGAGGCGGCGCAGGTTCGTCGCGAAACGTTCGACTACGTCGTGGTCGCCAGCGGGGCCCATCATCACGTCCGGCTGCCCGACCTGCCCGGACGTGAGTTGTTCGGCGGAACCGTGCTGCACTCCAACGAGGTGCGGGCCGGGACGTTCGCCGGTCGGCGAGTGGTCGTCGTGGGCGGAGGCAAGTCCGCACTGGACCTGGTCACCCGCGCCGGGCGCGAGGCCGCCTCGGCCACGATCGTGCAGCGCAAGGTGAACTGGATGGTCCCCGAACGGCTCCTGCTCGGTCTGGTCGGCTACAAGTGGATCCTGTTCACCCGGTTCGGTGAGGCGCTGCTGCCTCGTTACCACGACCCGGCCTGCGTCCGCCCGATCGACCGCGTCAACGACCGGGTCAAGCGAGCCCTGTGGTGGCTCATCACCCGCGACATGCTGATTTCCACGGGGCTGCACCGGCTGCCGAAGGAGCTGCGGCCCGCTCACCCGCTTCCCTTCCACCTGGCACACGCCGGAGTGATGCCACGCGGCTACGCACGGGCCGTCCGTCGTGGCCTGATCGCCGCCAAGGTCAGCGCTGTCGAGGCGTATACCGACAAGGGGTTGCGCCTGGCGACCGGCGAGGAAGTGGCGGCGGATGTCATCGTGTTCGCCACTGGCCACCACAAAATCTTCCCGTTCTTGGATCCGGACGTGCAGGTGCACGATCCCGCCGGGCGGATACGCCTCTACCGGGGCATCGTGCCACCCGGCGCCGACCGGCTGGGATTCGTCGGATTCCGGCAGGTCTTCAACAACATCATGGGCGTGGAACTCACCGCGCACTGGCTGGCTCGTTACTTCCGGTCGACACTGCGCACCGCCCCGAGTGAGCAGGAGATGCAGCAGGGCGTCGACGCTCGCCTGACCTGGCAGGAGCGGGTGCTTCCGGGTTCCGGTGGCTACGACTTCGGCCCCTACGACATCCACTGCGCGGACGAACTCATGCACGACATGGGTCTACCGTCCCGCCGCGCCGGCAACCTGTTGGCCGAGTACCTGCTTCCCGGCGGGCTCGCACACCGCTACGCGGGCCTGACCAGCTCGAGTTCCGCGACTCGGAAGCAGGACACGTCACGGAACACCTAGTGGACCGTTGCTTTTGACCTTTGGGTTATAGGTGGCGGAGTTTGACGCGTGCGTCGGCGGTGGTGAACTGCCAGTCGACTCCGCGCCGCCAGGACTCAGCTCCGGTTCCGTACCCGCCTGCGCGCCGCGAACACCACGGCGATCAGCAGCACCAGCGCGCCCGCCGCCGAGAACCACCACACCGGTCCGGAGCTCGACACGGTCGCGGCCGGCGATACCGTGCTGCCAGGCCGGATTGCGCCGGAATCGCCCGTCAGGGCGACGTCGTTGCCGTCGCCACCGTGGTAGGTGAGCCGGAACGCGCCGACCGCCGCTCCCTCGGGCAGTCCGTCGAACGTGCCGTTGATCCGGTCGGCTCCCTGGTTGTCGATGATCACGCCGGGACCCTGCGCCGGGTCCGGCGCGAAGGTGCCCGCGAGCGTCACCGCGCCGGTGACGCTCAGCCGGGCGCCGGTGAGGCGGGCGCCGGCCCGCTGGGTGTAGGAGCCACGCACGGTCATGCCGTTCGCCTCGACCGTCCCGGCGTTGTCCACCGCGGCCCCCACCGTCCCGCCGGCCCGCACCGTGCCGGTGGGCTGCACGGCGAGCTGCCGCGCCTGGACGGACCCGGTCAGCGCGAGCGTTCCCTCCCGGACGGTCCACGTGCTGTCCGGAGTCGTGTGCTTGCCGGTCAAGGTGAGCGTTCCGGCCCCGGTCTTGGTGACGCCGTCAGTGGCGTTCAGGGTGCCGCCGAACGTCGTCGCGGCCGTGTCGCGGACGGTCAGCGTGCGTCCGGCCGTCACCGCGGCGCCCTCGGCGCCGGAGAGATTGCCGACCGTCCCGTCGCCGGCCCGGGTCAGGTCCAGCGTCGCCCCGGCCACCGGCAGGTCGACCGCGGTGCTCGCGGCGAGGGAACCTCCGGCGACCACGAGCGTGCCCGCCTTCACCGTGGTCCGGCCCGTGTAGCTGAGCTCCCCGGTCAGGGTGGTGGTGGCCGGGCCGGCCTGGGTCACCGAACCCTTGCCACCGATCCGGGCCAGTTCGGCACCCCGGGTGGCGTTCTGCACGATCAGCTCGCCGTTGTCGACGATCTTGCCGGTCGGCAGCAGCGCACTGTCGCCCTGCGGGCTGCCGTCGCCCAGCCGCAGTGACGCGCCCTCCCCGATCGTCGTGTCACCGTCGTAGTTCTGCGGCGCGGTGAAGGTGACCGCATTGCCGCGCGTCGCCGCGATGACGACGTCGCCGCGGCCGACGTCCGCCATCGTGTCGTGGTACCTGCCACCGGAGATGGGCGCGTCCAGGGTGACCGGGCCGTTGTAGTCGAACGTCAGCACGCTGCGGGTGCCGTTCCCCTCCGCGTGCATGTCGATGTACACGGTTTTCTCGTTGCCCGGCAGGAAGAACCGGTTGTTCGTGCCGTCGCCCCAGGTGACCGTGGCACCCTCGATGTTGATGCCGCGTTTGTTGTCGCTGTGCGGCACCGTCGCGAAGTTCCGGGACGGGGCACTCAGCGTGGGATCGGTGTCCGACCCGTTGTCCGACCAGCTGTACACGCCCGACATCCGCACCACCCCGGAACCCCAGGTGTGGAAGTTGATGTCGTTGCCGTAGAACTGCGAGTAGATGTCGGCGGCGTCGGTGACCACTTCGCCGTCCGGTGCATTGTGGATGAACGACCCTTGGTTGACCACCTTGCGCACACGCGGCATCGCCGTGAGGTAGTGCAGGCTGCCGAAGTCCGCACCGGTGCCGACGTACAGCGTGCCCGAGAACGGGTGCGTACCCGGCAGCTCGATGCCGGGCCAGGTGCTCCGCCGTTGCTTGACGAGCCCGGATCCGCTGATCACGCCCAGGTTCACCGCCCGGTGCACGGCGAGATCCAGGGTCCCGTCGACCTGGTGGTTGAGCGCGTTCAGCGACACCTCGGGCGCCTGGACGAAATGCCCGATTACGCCGTCTCCGCCCGATCCGCTCCCGTACTGGAGAGTCGCACCGCGTTGCACGATCACCGCGGGCGGGTCGGGGTTTTCGATCGTGGTCACCGGGTGGTTGCCGCCCACCGTGACGACCTTCTCCCGGCGGCGATCGGCCGGCAAGGTGAAGTCACTGTCCTTCAGCAGCACCAGAGTGCCCGTTCCACCGACGGTGAGGACACCTTCACCCCTGATCACGCCCGTGTAGGTGGTGACACCGCCGGTGAGCCGCACGACCGTGTCCCCGCTCAGCGTCACGTCCCGGTTCGCGAGAACGTCGGCGGTGACATCTCTGCCCCCGGATTGCGCGAACGCACCCGGCGAACCCAGGACCACGAGGAGGATCGCGATCACCGCCACCGAAACCCGGCAACCACCACGCTGTGCCCGCACGACCCTACTCCATGATGTTAGCGATAACATTTTCCGGCTCAGTGTTCGTGGCCGGCACGGCCCTGTCAACTGTTGCCGGGTCACCGCCTCTTGTGGACGGTCACGGGCGGCGCAGCGCCTCGTCAGGCATCCGCGTCGCAGCCCGCCGGTGGCCAGGCCCACAAGAGGAAAGCGAGCAGTGCCGCGGACGCCGATGATCAGGCGTTAGAGGCGGTTACCGCCGAGAGTTGACTCTGGACAAGGTGACATCTTGCAGTACGCCACGCGAAATGCGCCAGTTTGGGGTGGCGTCAACCCGGCCATCTCAAACCGCCTGTTTCTGCTCGTTCGATAACCGCACGCCGGACTCGATCCACATCGGAGGTGCCGCGGGGGCCGGTCCACCACAGCCACAGCGGCTGGAAGCCGTGATGTGGTGTTGCGCGCTGGGTTTGAGGTGAAGGTTGTGCCGGCTGGTCACGGTCATCGGAGCGCTGCGCTGATCTTCTGGGACGGGGCCGTCGCACGGCACCGACCGGTTTGCCGCGGCGTCCGGGCTCGCGGTCGCATCCCTACCGGTCGCTCCTTGCGGTGATCCACTCGCCGATGGCTGCGGCGTAGGCGTCGGGCACTTCCATCGGAGCGAGGTGGCCGGCGGTTTCGATGATGTGCAGGCTCCAGTCGGGCCGCAACCCGACGACGTGATCGATCACCGTGTGGTCGATCAGCGGATCCTGGTCTCCCCACACCAGCAGCGTGGGCGCGCGCAGCCGGCGGATTGCGTCCAGGGCACGGCGCTGGTCGACGAACATGTGGGAGAACGCCGATGCCAACGCCGTGATGCCGGGACCGATCCACTGTGGCCGTGACCGGAGCTGGCCGAGTTGCTCGCGCAGCAGGGTGACGAGCTCGGGCGAGATCCGTGAGTGGTCACCGCCGCCGAGATCCCGGCGGGCGTGCGGATCGGCGAGGTTCCGTTGCTTCAGGTCCATCACCTTCGCGCCGCCGATGCGGAGCAGGCCGCGGGCGAGTGGGGCGCCGAGGAGTACCGCGATCCGTCCGAGGGTCTGCCAGCCCAGCCGCTGCCGGGTGGTCAACGGGAACGGCAGTGCGGAGTTGACGAGCACGAGCCGCTCGACGCGCTCGGGGGCGAGGTCGGCGAAGAGCATCGACACCAGACCGCCGAACGACCAGCCCTGTGCCACGACCCGGTCGAGACCGAGGGTGGACGTCAGGGCGCGGACGAACCGGGCACTGACCTCCGCACGCGGCGCCCAGGGGTGCGGCGAGGCGGAGTCGCCCAACACGGAGCCCGGCAGGTCTGGGGCGACGACAGGCCCGTACGCGGTCAACGGGCCGATGGCGTCCAGCCACATCGTCGCACCGGCCGCCATCGGGTGGATCAGCAATTGCGTCGGCGCGTCGGAGGCCGCTCTCCGTGCGTCCGCCCGCAGCAGGTGCACGCGCGTGCCGTGCACGTCGACCATGTCGCTGCGGGTCCCGGCCCAGCGGGGGCACCGCTCGCCCCAGTCGGCGAACTGCATCGGCCCTACCTCCCGAAACCCGGCTGGACGCCCGCGACGACGCGGCGGACCGCCGTGCGTGCGGCGTCCAGAGCCTGCTCGTCGGTGCGCCCCTCAGTGAGAGCGGCGGCGACCGTCGCGCTGACCGTCCCGAGCGTGGCTCCCACCAGCGCATAGGCGGTGACCCGGTCGAGCGTCGCCGGGTAGGCGTCGATGAGCGCGCCGGCGAGCCGGTCCAGGCGCGCGTTCGACCGGGCGATCGCCGCCTTCGGCGAGGTGATCGGAAGGTCCACGGTGGCGCCCGTCATGCCGGGGACCAGGCCCATCGTCCAGCTGTCGGTGAGCATGTCCTCGACCGTGCGGGCCAAGGCCTCGGGTGCGGGCACCTCGGCCGCGTAGGTCCAGATGGCCCGCACGGCGACCTCCACCCGTTCGGCCGTGTTGTCGTGCAGTACGTCCTCTTTGCTGGCGAAGTAGCTGAAGAACGTGCGCGGCGACACCCCGGCTGCCTCGGCGATCTGCGCGACCGTGGTCGTCTCGTAGCCCTGCTCGTCGAACAGCCGCCTGGCCTCCTCGATGAGGGCCTGTCGGGTGCGCTGCTTCTTCCGCTCGCGATGTGTCGACTCGGCCTGCACGCCTCCCAAGATACTGCATAGATGCGATTTTGCACTAGTGCAATTTACGATAGTGCAAGTCGCGTGCTTCGGGGTCGAGGACGGCGTCACGTAGTCCTACGACGCCGACGTCACCTACACCCGCGACGCCACCAACCGCATCGTGCGCCGGGACCCGCTCGACTGCGACAACAACACGGTCGTGCGGTACGGCTTCACCGCTGACGGGGACAGCGCCGACCTGACGCTCAACGGCAACGGCAGGCGGGCTGCCGTATCCTGTCGGCCGCGGTTCGTCGGGTAAGCGGCAGTGGAGTGTGCGCGTCAGCATGCACCCCAGAAGGGAATGCACGGTTCGCCATGGCATTGGGGAAGGAAGACCGGTCGGAGGAGTTCCTCGAGCATGCCCGCCGTGCCTATGGAGATCTCCAGAACCCGTACTACGGGTTCTTCTCCGACGCGCTGAGGGACAACCGGTGGAAGTCGCTCCTGGACGGGCTCGGGGAGTTCCTCGACGTCGAGGACTGGACTGACTCGCTGGAC
>Ga0207678_10000693_pt1 | contig 30761 bp, 26 predicted proteins | sample KBSC63metaG_FD_184319 | JGI IMG/M metagenome (GOLD analysis project Ga0207678, IMG submission 184319) | Corn rhizosphere microbial communities from Kellogg Biological Station, Michigan, USA - KBS C6-3 metaG (SPAdes) (version 2) | ecosystem: Host-associated > Plants > Roots > Rhizosphere > Soil ... | reverse complement strand
CTTGCAGTTCGCGTGCATGACGTTTCAAGACGGCCGCAGCTTCATCGTTGCGGCCTTGCACGCGATAACCGCCCAAGGCATGAACCGACTGTGGCGTGAGGCCCAGGTGAGCACAAACCGGGACGCCGCGCTCCGTCAGGAATTGCACCGTCTCGTTCGTCCAGCCGCCGCCTTCGAGCTTGACCATCTGCGCGCCAGACTGCATCAGCACCATGGCGCTCGCCATCGCCTGAGCCGGCGACTGTTGGTAGGTGCCAAAAGGCAGGTCGCCGATCAGCCACGCATTCTTGTTGCCGCGCGCCACGCAGCGCAGGTGGTAGGCGGTTTCCTCGAGCGTGACCGGCAGGGTGCTGGTCTGGCCCTGCATCACCATGCCAAGCGAATCGCCGACCAGCAGGCAATCGACCCCGGCGGCATCGAGCACGCGGGCGAAGGACGCGTCATAGCAGGTCAGCATCGCAATCGGCTCGCCTTGCGCGTGCATCTCGCGAATGCGGTGCAGGGTCTGCGTTTTGCGCTGCCTCACGCCGCTTGGCGCGCCGCCGTATACAGGTTGATCGCTCATTTCGTCTCCGCCGATCCTGTTGGGTGGGGGTGGCCCCACGTCTCGTTGCTTGAGTGCGCCCAAGCCCGCGCTACGCGGTGCGCATGCCCAGCTTGCCAAGCAACTCTTGGTCGGCTTTGACATCCGGGTTGCCCGTGGTCAGTAGTTTGTCGCCGTAGAAGATCGAATTGGCGCCCGCCAAGAAACACAACGCCTGCACCGCTTCGCCCATTTGCTGGCGGCCGGCGGACAGACGCACGAACGCTTCGGGCATTGTGATGCGCGCCGCTGCAATGGTGCGGACGAATTCGAAATGGTCGATCTTGTCCATGCCGTGAAGCGGCGTGCCTTCGACTTGTACGAGGTGGTTGATGGGCACTGACTCGGGGTAGGGCTCCATGTTGGCCAGCTCTGCGATGAGCGCCGCACGCTGCGAGCGCGATTCGCCCATGCCCACAATGCCACCGCAGCAGACCTTGACGCCCGCCCCGCGTACCTTCTGCAGCGTGTCCAGGCGGTCCTCGAACTGCCGCGTGGTAATGATGTCGGCGTATTTGTCAGGCGCGCTGTCGATGTTGTGGTTGTAGTAGTCGAGACCCGCATCGCGCAGAGTCTCGGCATGGCCAACGTCGAGCATGCCCAGCGTGGCACAGGTTTCGAGGCCCAGCGCCTTCACCCCGCTCACCAGCTCGGCCACCTTCTCGATGTCACGGTCCTTCGGCCCGCGCCATGCGGCGCCCATGCAGAAGCGTGTCGCACCGGCTTCCTTGGCGCGCTTCGCGGCGTCAAGCACGGCGTCAAGTTTCATCAGCGGTGTGGCTGCGACCGGCGTGTCGAAGTGAACCGACTGCGGGCAATAAGCGCAGTTCTCGGGGCAGCCGCCGGTCTTGATCGACAGCAGCGTGGACAGCTGCACTTCGCTCGGATTGAAGTGCTCGCGGTGCACCGACTGAGCGCGGAACATGAGCTCGTTGAACGGCAAGTCGAACAGTGCTTCGACATCTTCGGTTCGCCAGCGGACGACGGCAGAGCGTGCAGCGGGGCGATGGAATTCAATGGGTGCTTGTTGCATTTGATGCGCCGCCCGAAGCGGCTTTCATTGAAGGTGTTTGTAGGGCGGGCTTCATAAGCCGCAATTGTCTTAATTTGACTGCCGATCAAGAGGGCTGATATGCCAGCCGAACGTAAATCGGCGCGAACGCCTCGGCCTGTGTGATCTCCAGCAGCCGTTCGCGCGCCAGCTCCAGCATGGCGATAAAGGTGACCACCAGGACCGGCGTGCCACGCGTGACGTCGAAGAGTTCTTCGAACTCGACGAATTTGCGGCCCTGCAAGGTGCGTAGAACAATGCCCATGTGCTCGCGCACCGACAACTGCTCGCGGCTGATGGTGTGGTGCTGGTTGAGCTTCGCTCGGCGAAGAATGTCCTGCCAAGCCGCGCGCAGCTCGTCCGTGTGAACGTCTGGAAAGCGTGGTGTCAGCGACTGTTCGATGACCACTTGCGCCCGCAGGAAGTCGCGGCCCAGTACGGGCAAACCGTCGAGCCGTGCCGCGGCCAGCTTGATCTGTTCGTACTCGATGAGTCTCCGCACGAGTTCGGCGCGCGGGTCTTCGGGCTCCTGCCCGTCCGGTGTCTTCTTTGGCGGCAGCAGCATGCGCGACTTGATCTCGATCAGCATCGCCGCCATCAAGAGGTATTCGCTCGCCAGCTCGAGGTTGGTCTTGCGGATCTGGTCGACGTAGGCCAGGTACTGGCGAGTCACATCGGCCAGCGGAATGTCGAGGATGTTGAAGTTCTGCTTGCGGATCAGGTACAGCAGCAAATCCAGCGGCCCTTCGAAGGCTTCTAGGAAGACCTCGAGCGCATCCGGCGGGATGTACAGATCCTGCGGCATTGCAAACAAGGGCTCGCCATACAGGCGGGCCATGGCAACGCGGTCCACCGCCTGGGGCAGCACATCGGCAGGTGGCGGCGGCATGTCGGGTACCGGAGGTTCCGATGCCTCCAGGGATTTCGCGGCGTCGCTCACGAGCAGCGTTCCGTGGAATGGCTGGTTAGAGGCTGAGAGTATTTGAAGCCTGCCTGAGCAGCGCGTCAAAAGGCGACTGATCTCGGCGCAAAGTGCAGCCATAGCTCGGGCTATGGCGAGCACTTGCAACGACGAGCACGGGTCTCTTGGCGTGACGAGCGGGCATGGTCGAAATACTCTCAGCCTCTCAGACCTTGGTCTGGTAGACGTAAGGTTGCATCGGCACCTTGGCTTGGCGGAACTCGGCCTGCGCCTCGGGGTCGCTGCGCTTGTCCCACAGCAATGCGCGGCCGGCACGCTGCTCTTCTTCGAGCGAAGGCTTCTTTGCTTTCAGCTCTTCGATGAATTCGGTGACGTCGGACTTGTAACGTTTCCAGAACAGCGGCATGACAGGCAGGCCCGGCGAACGCCGGGCGCAGAAGAGTGTTGGCGCGCGATTTTAGCGGCGTGGGAGATTCGCCTTGGATTTGCTTTGGAGGCTGAGAGTTTTCTTGGCGACATGTAATGCAGCAGTCTCCAAGGAAGACCACGGCCGCGGCCACCACAGGTGCGGAGGCGCGGACGGCGATCGGTTCGTCAAGCTGTCATCGTCATGGCGCGACGCAGGTGCAGTGTGATGCCGCGGTAGTGCGACAGAAGTGGTGGTTCACGCCCCGAGAGTGAAGCGCGCGTGGCTGGTGGGCTTGAGCACATCGAGCTGGGGTGCCAGTGTGTTCAAGTAAGAGAACACCGTCTTGCAGGCCGCTTCAGTGAGGGCACTGTTGCGCTCGAGCGAAGCGCTGTTACCGGTTTGCTGCGCCTTCAGGGCATCCGCCTGGCGCTTGAGGTCGTCGAGAAAGCCCACGATGAACGATCCGAAGAAGGCAACAGGCCGAAAGAATAGCGCAGGGTTGCGCGCTAAACCCGTGAAGTTCGTCATTCTTTCGGAAGGGCGGAGGGCATCATTGCGCCATGCAAGAGATCGAGTTGAAGTTCCAGGTGCCTGCTGCCCGGCGTGCTGCCGTCGATGCGGCTGTGGCTGGGCGCGAAAAATCGCCCCGGATGCGGCTTCAGGCAGCGTATTTCGATACGCCGGACCGCGCCTTGGCCCACGCCGGGATGGCGCTTCGCGTCCGTCGTGAGGGGCGACACATGGTGCAGACGCTCAAGGGTCTGAGCAATGACGGCCTGACGCGCGCCGAGCACAACGTGGTGCTGCCGCCGAGTGGTGATCCCGAGGCCTTGGCAGATCCATCGCTGCACGCGGGAACGGCGGTGGGGGATCACTTGATCGCTTCGCTGGCGAAGCTCAAGGGGCCGCCCCTGGTCATGCAATTCCGCACCGATATCCGTCGCCGCAGCCGGCAGATTCGCACCCGGCAGGGTGTCGTCGAACTGGCTTTCGACGAGGGCGTGATCGTGGCTGGGGATCGTCGGCTGGCGGTGTGCGAACTGGAGATCGAACTGGTGCGGGGATCGCCACTGGCGGTGATTGCCACAGCCAGGCAATGGGTGCTGGGTCATGGGCTGTGGCTGGACACGCGCAGCAAGGCCGAGCGCGGGGACATGCTGTCGCGCAGCGAATCGATGGCGCCAGAGCGCAAGGCGGGGAAGGTACGGCTATCGGAAGAGGTGACCATGGACGATGCACTGCGGTGCATGCTGCTGTCCTGCCTCGATCAGATTGCCGTGAATTCGAGCCAGGTGGCAAGCGGCGAGTACGTCGATGAGCATGTGCATCAGTTGCGAATCGGCCTGCGGCGATTGCGCAGTGTCCTGCGCCTAATGGATGTCGAGACGGCCATGCCGGCTGTGACGGAGCAGGCGGCGATCCTGTTTCGGCGGCTGGGTGCGGCGAGGGATCGGGCGGCGGTGGCGGAGCCCTTGGAGCAGGAGTTGCGCGAGGCCTTGGCTGTTAGCGGGCTCGAGTTCGACGCGCCGCGCCTGCCGGCGGGGGAGGAGGCGGACCCGACAGACATCGTCAGATTCGGGCCGGCGCAGGTGTTGATCTTGGGGTTGTATGAGTGGACGCAGGGTCGGGTGGCGAGCCCCTCGCCCCGGCCATTTCCCCAGGGGGACGAGGGGGCAAAACCCGATGCGCAAGTGCAAAATCCGGCGACTCACTCGCACCTCTGTGGAGAGGGCGGGGGCGAAGGATCGAAGCTTCAAACCCGCGACATTCTTGTAAAAAGGCTCAAGCGACTCCACCGCCAAGTCATCACCGACCTCAAGGATTTTGGCACCCTGAAGGATGTCGCCCGCCACCGCTTGCGCAAACGCGCCAAGCGCCTGCGCTACGGCACCGAATTCGCTGCCTCATTCCTCGAAAAGCGCAAAGTCCGCCGCTACCTCGACGCCATGCGACAGATGCAAGACGCCCTTGGCGCCTACGTCGACGTCACTGTTGCCATGAAGGCCTACAAATCGCAAAGCGACAATGACCCGCGCGTCCTCTTTGCGCTAGGCTGGCTGACTGCTCGAAAGAAGGAGCTCATCGCCAACATTCCTCGAATTGCCAAAGCCTTCCGACAAGCGCCGAGCCTGTGGTCCTAAGGACATGGCCCAAAACAATTTCCCGTTTTGTGGGCGCAGGGCGGGCGCGCTGCGGCGTTGCTCCTCGCTTGTGTGGCTCGCCACACGGCGCTCGAAGCGCCTTGCATCGCATCCCGCCCTGCGCCCACAAAACGGGAAATTATTCCGGGCCATGTCCTAAGTTTGCTTCGCCAGGGCGGCGAGCAGCTTCTGGTGAATCCCTCCGAAGCCGCCGTTGCTCATGCACAGGATGTGATCGCCGGCCCTTGCTGCGGCAACCACTCGTGCAACGAGTTGTTCGATGCTGTCGGCCACAACCGCCTGATCACCCATGGGCCCAAGCGCCTGCGCTGCGTCCCAGCTCAGGCCGCCGCTGTGACAAAACGCCAGGTCAGCTTCTTCGAGCGACCAGGGCAATTGCGCCTTCATGGCGCCGAGCTTCATCGTGTTGGACCGCGGCTCGAACACGGCAAGAATTCGCTGCCCCCGCTCATCGTGAGACGTTTGCTGCGCGTCGATCTTGCGGCGCAATCCATTGATAGTAGTGCGCATGGCCGTTGGGTGATGAGCGAAGTCGTCGTAGACGCGGATGTCGCCGCCGCCGACCCGCACCACACCGCGTAATTCCATGCGACGCCGCACGTTCTCAAATCGTGCCAGCGCTGCCGCCGCGGCTTCGGGGGCCACTCCCACGTGCTCGGCGGCGGCGATGGCGGCCAGCGCATTCATTTGGTTGTGCTCGCCAATCTGCGACCACTCGACGCGCGCGATCTTCAGACTGCCGCGCAACACGTCGAAGGCATGCGGTTCGCCGCGTGCACGCAGTTCGCCCGGCGCTTCCTTGCGCGCACCGAAGCGGACCACTTCGCTCCAGCAACCCATGGCCAGCACTCGCTGCAAGGCGTCTTCGCGCGCGTTTACAACGAGCCGCCCGCTGCCCGGGACTGTTCGCACGAGGTGGTGGAACTGACGCTCGATGGCCGCAAGGTTTTCGAAGATGTCTGCGTGGTCGAACTCAAGGTTGTTGAGCACAGCGGTGCGTGGGCGATAGTGCACAAACTTGCTGCGCTTGTCGAAGAAGGCAGTGTCGTATTCGTCGGCCTCAATGACGAAGGGCGTGCGTGCAACTTCCGTGTTACCAAGCCTGGCCGATACGCCGAAGTTCAATGGGACACCACCGATCAGGAAACCAGGATTCAGCCCGGCTTGTTCGAGAACCCAGGTCAGCATCGCGGTGGTCGTGGTCTTGCCATGCGTGCCGGCGACCGCGAGGACGTGGCGGCCATTCAGTACGTGGTCGGCGAGCCACTGCGGCCCGCTGACATAGGGCAGGCCTGCATCGAGGATGGCCTCCACCAGCGTGTTGCCGCGACTCACGACATTTCCGACGACGTAGAGATCAGGTTTGATCGCTAACTGATCGGCCGTGTAGCCCTCGATCAGTTCAATGCCCAGCGAGCGCAGTTGATCGCTCATGGGCGGATAGACGTTGGCGTCGCAACCTGTCACCTTGTGGCCAGCCTCGCGTGCCAGCGCGGCGACGCCCCCCATGAAGGTGCCGCAGATACCCAAAATGTGAATGTGCATAAGCGAAGGATTTTAGTGTCGCGTCAAGCCACAAATGCTGGCTGCTCGCTTGCTCTCGAAGCGCACTGCGGCGTTGCGCTCCGACAGCGGCGCGATCAACCGACACTTGAGGCTTGACGCGACACTAGGAGCCGCCGGGTTGCGGCTCTGCCATCAGCGCAGCACTTTGCGTGCCGACTCCACAGTTGCCGTGATGTCTTCGGCGGTGTGGGCGGAACTGACGAAGCCTGCTTCGTAGAGAGCTGGCGCGAAATACACGCCATCGTCGAGCATGCCGTGGAAAAAGCGGTTGAAGCGCTCCTTGTCGGTCGCCATCACCTGTTCGTAGTTCTGGGCCAGTGTGTCGGCGAAGAAGAAGCCGAACATGCCGCCCTGGCTGTCTCCTACCATGGGTATGCGGGCCTCCTTGGCGACACCAAGCAGGCCGGAAACGAGCGACTGGGTTCGCGCCGATAGTGCTTCGAAGAAACCGGGCTTTTGGATCTGTCGCAAGGTTTCGAGGCCGCAGGCCGTGGCCACTGGGTTGCCGGACAGCGTCCCGGCCTGGTAGACCGATCCGAGCGGCGCCAGCTTCGTCATCACGGCACGCTTGGCGCCAAAGGCCGCGAGCGGCATGCCACCGCCGATGACCTTGCCGAAGACGCTCATGTCAGGTGCGAAGCCGGGGATTTCCTTGGCGTACAGGCTCTGCGCGCCATGCAGCGCGACGCGGAACCCCGTCATCACTTCGTCGAACATCAGCAGCGTCCCGTGCCGTGTGCACAGTTCGCGCAGTCGTTTCATAAAAGGCACGCTGGCTCGCACGAAGTTCATATTGCCGGCGATGGGCTCGATCACCACGCAAGCGATGTCATCCGGGTGCAGCTTGAAGAGTTCTTCGAGCTGTTCGAGGTTGTTGTACTCAAGCACCAGGGTGTGCTGCACCACCTCGGCGGGCACGCCGGCGGAGGTCGGGTTGCCAAAGGTCGCGAGACCTGAGCCCGCCTTCACGAGCAGCGCATCGGCATGGCCGTGATAGCAGCCTTCGAACTTGACGATCTTGTTGCGGCCGGTTGCCCCGCGCGCGAGGCGCAGGGCACTCATCGCCGCCTCGGTACCCGAGCTCACCAGCCGCACCATGTCCATGCTGGGCACGAGCTTCAGGATCTCCTCGGCCAACTCCACCTCGCGCTCGGTCGGTGCGCCGAAGGAAAACCCCTCGACCGCGGCCCTCTGCACGGCTTCAAGCACCGCAGGATGCCCGTGCCCGAGGATCATGGGCCCCCAGGACCCGATGTAGTCGATGTAGCGTTTGCCTTCGGCGTCGAAGATGTACGGCCCCTGGGCTCGGGCGACGAATCGCGGCGTCCCGCCCACTGCGCGGAAGGCACGAACGGGAGAATTCACGCCGCCTGGAATGACTTTCTGGGCGCGCTCGAAGAGAGATTCGTTGCTCATGCTTTAGTGGATGTGACGCGTCCCGGGGATATCGTCTTCTTCCCCTGTTCCACCTTCGGTGCCAGCTTCGCCTTCTTCATTTTCTTCACCGGGCGGGAGGGCCCAGAAGAAGCGGTCCGGAATGACGTTGCCCATGCCCGGGCGGAAGCCCGCGTCCAGGGCCTGGTCGAGGAAGGCGAGCGATTCGCCCACTGCCATGTGAAGCTCGCTACCAGCCGCCAGCAGCGCGGCCAATGCCGCAGACAGTGTGTCGCCGGCTCCGACGAAGCTCACCTCGAAACGCTCGAACTTCTCGCCGGTGATTGCCCCTTGTGCCGACGCCAGCACGTTGTCGAGGAATTGATCGGGCAGGGGAACGCTGGTGACGAGCACGAAGCGCGTCCCATGCTCTGAGGCAGCCCCAGCCAGCTCGCGTGGCGATGCGGGTCGGTCGGCGTCCCATTCGGGCAGCAGGAAGTCAGTCAGTGTCTGGTGGCTTCCCACGAGCACCTCGGTTTGCGGTAGCACCAGCTCGCGGAAGGCGTCGAGGTAAGCCTGCTGCTCGTCCTCGTCCACCCAGGACAGGTTGGGCATGTAGGCTACCAGGGGCACGTCGGGATAGTCCGATAGAACTTCCGCCACCGCACTCACCCCCTCGGCCGAACCAAGGTAGCCCACCTTCCATGCGGCGATCGTCACGTCTTCGAGCACGCCGCGGGCTTGTTCGACGATTACTTCCGGATCCAAGGCATGGTGATCGAACACCTCGGCGGTGTCGCGCATCACGACGGAGGTCACCACGGGCAGCGCATGCGCACCCATGGCCGCGATGGTGGCGACGTCGCCGGCAATACCGCCTGCTCCGCTCGCATCAGTGGCATTGAAGCTCATGACGCACGCGGGCGCGGGGGCTTCGGTGAGCGCTTCGGTGCCGGAGTCGGCGGTGATGGGAGTGTCTGGAGTCATGGAGGGGGCGTGATACGCGACTAGGAAGACGAGTGCAGCGTCCGTGGTGGCCTTTGCAGTGAAAGTCGCGACTTCACGAAATGTGTGAGGAAAGTTGCGTAGGTGACTAAAAACCCTTGGCTTTTTGTCGTTTTGCGTCGCTACAATTCGGCACCATTGTAGTGAAGCCTGACTAACAAAGTGACTGAATCACGAACCTGGATGTGCCTAATCTGTGGATGGATTTACGACGAGGCCGCCGGGGACCCGGAGCATGGTATTGCACCTGGAACATCGTGGGGCGCCATACCGATGAACTGGACATGTCCTGAGTGCGGCGCCCGCAAGGAAGACTTCGAAATGGTTCAGATCTGACCCTTCGCCCTTGGCCCAGGTTGGGCCAGGACGAAGGCCCGAGCACTGCGCATCACCTCAGAGGAGAAATCTCGGTGAGCAATGTAAGCCCAGCGGACGCTACGGGCGTCAAGGTGCTGGTCATCGACGACAGCAACACGATCCGCCGCAGCGCGGAGATTTTTCTGAAGCAAGGCGGCTACCAGGTGCTTCTGGCCGAGGATGGCTTTGACGCCTTGTCCAAGGTCAACGACCACGAACCGGACCTGATTTTTTGCGACATCCTGATGCCACGGCTGGACGGCTATCAGACCTGCGCCATCATCAAGCGCAACACCAAATTCGCGAACACGCCGGTGATCATGCTGTCGTCGAAAGACGGGCTTTTCGACAAGGCGCGCGGCCGAATGGTGGGCTCGCAGGACTACCTGACCAAGCCCTTCACCAAAGATCAACTTTTGCAAGCTGTGGAACAGCATCGACGTGTGGCGTGACTGATTCCACGAGTGCCCGCGCATTGCATGCTCCGAAGGCTCAGTTAGCCCTCGCTTGCACCCTGAACGTGTGACACTCGCGACTCGCGACGATTGAAGGACGAGAGATGGCCATCAAAAACATACTTCTGGTAGACGATTCCAAGACTGAACTGCACTTCATGTCTGACTTGCTGGGCAAGCGCGGGTACAACGTGCGTACGGCTGAAAACGCCGATGACGCCTTGCGCAAGCTGGACGAAAACAAGCCCGACCTGATTTTGATGGATGTGGTGATGCCCGGGCAGAACGGCTTTCAGCTCACTCGCGCCATCACGCGCGATCCGCGTTTTTCGAACGTTCCGGTGATCATGTGCACGAGCAAGAATCAGGAGACGGACAAGGTCTGGGGCATGCGCCAAGGTGCTCGCGACTACATCGTGAAGCCCGTCGATGCCGACGAGCTGGTCGCCAAGATCAAGGCCTTCGACTGATTCGATGCCCTGACGCGCGCGACACACACAAGAACGATCTGCCGAAGAAGCGAACCGATTTGCGATGGCCAACAAGGAAGCATTGCGAGAACTCCAGAGCCGGCTCGCCGAGCGGCTTCAAGCCGCGCGTACCCAGCAGCAAGGCAAGTCCTGGCTCGCCGTCGAATGCAGTTCGCGCGGATTTCTCTTTCCGCTAAAGGAAGCCGGCGAAATCTTCGCCATGGCACCCGTCGTGCCGGTGCCGCATTCGCATTCCTGGTTTTTGGGCGTGGCTAACCTGCGCGGGCACTTGCATGGCGTGGTCGATCTGGCCGGATTTTTCGGCGTCAAAGCCGTCGAGCCGCTGCGAGAACAATCTCGGCTGGTGGCCTTCAATGCCTCCCTCGATCTCAACTGCGCTTTGCTGGTGGACCGCTTGTTGGGTCTGCGCAGCGAACAGCAATTGACGGCGCAAACCGACGATACGAAGGAGCCCAAGCCCCCTTTCGTCGGCGCACGCTACAAGGATCAAGCCGGGCGCATGTGGCAGGAGTTGAACCTCGCAGCGCTGGCAAATGACGAGGCGTTCTTGCGCATCGTGGGTTGATTTTCTGACGTAATTTTTTTTGGACGTGCTTGCTCTTACCCGACCCTCTCCCAGGCGGAGAGGGCGAGAAATGGGTCGCAGGGCGACTGATAGAGGATTGAGGACACTATGAGCTTCCTGAACAAGATCAAGGGCTGGGGTCAGGACCGCAACTCGGAGGCCGAGGTGACCACTCACCAGGACGCGCCGTTCGAATCTGCCTTCGACCATCGGCATGCCGATCTGCCGCTTCCGCGTGCGAGCGGCGCCGCTGCGCTCGACGCTGCGTCTTTCGAAGCGGCCCCACGCATGCAACCCGCCGCAGGGGGCGATTCGTCCATTATTACTGAAGCCGCGCCCTCCGAACTTGCTGACTTCGGCGAAACGCGTTTGCCCGGCGATGCCGCCCATGCGGAAGTCGGCAGCGGATTGCCGCTGGTCGGTAACCGCCCCGTCGCTCAGCAGCAGCGCATCCTGTTCGGCATGGTGGGTATCGGCCTGGTCGGCCTCGTGGCCGTGACGGTCGCGTCACTCATCTTCGCCCACCGCGGTGCCGACCAGGTCGGTGCGTCGGGTCAGGCATTGATGCAGTCGCAACGACTCGCGAAGTCGGTGTCCCAGGCCTTGATCGGGAGCCCCCAGGCCTTCCCGGAAGTCCGTGAATCGACCGAAGTTCTCGCCAAGAGCGTGCGCGGCCTGAACAAGGGAAGCGACACGCTGGCTGCTGCGCCGAGTGCCGTGCAGGAGGCGATAGAGCCGGTCCTGCCGCTCGTTGACCGCGCCGAAAAGAACGCCAATACCGTGATCGCGCAGCAGAAGATCCTGACGCAGGTGGGACAGGCGCTTCGCACCATCAACCGCCAGTCGTCTGACCTGTTGGAAACGGCGGAAACCATCTCCTCGCTCAAGCTGCAACAGGATGCCTCGCCGGCGGAACTGTCCGCCGTGGGCCAGTTGGTGATGTTGACGCAGCGTATTGGCAAGTCGGCGAATGAATTCCTGACCATGGAAGGCGTGTCGCCGGAAGCCGTGTTCCTGTTGGGCAAGGACTTGAATTCCTTCCGCGAAATCGCTCAGGGCCTCGCCGACGGCAGCCAGGAATTGCGTCTGCCGGGCACCAAAGACCCGCAGACCAAGGAGCGTCTGGCCGCCCTGTTGAAGCAATACGAAGAGACCCGCACACAAGCCGGCGCGATTCTCGGCAACCTGCAAGGCCTGGTGTCCGCTCGCGAAGCGCAGTCCGCGATCATTGCCGACAGCGAACCGCTGCGTAAGGGCCTCGAAGCTGTCCAGGAACGTCTGGGCAAGGAAACTGGCTTCAGCGCCTTGAGCGTGGCGGCTTTGATGCTGTTCGCACTGACCATGGCCGCTGGCGGCGCCGGGTTTCTGAGGCTGTATGTTCGAGACCAGGCCTCACGTGCTGCCCTCGCTGAACAGCAACGTCTCGAAGCCGAGCGCCAAGAGCAGGAGGCCAAACGCGTGAACGATGCGAACCAGGCCGCCATTTTGCGATTGATGAACGAACTGCAGACGGTTGCTGAAGGTGACTTGACCCAACAAGCGACGGTGACGGAAGACATCACGGGCGCTATTGCCGACTCGGTTAACTACACCGTGGAAGAACTGCGATCCCTGGTGTCGCAGGTGCAAGGAACTGTGGGTCGCGTGACCGAAACGACGCAGCAGGTGGAAGCCACGTCGACCGAGCTGCTTGCGGCTTCTACCGAACAGCTGCGCGAAATTCGCGACACCGGCGAGTCGGTGCTTCAAATGGCAGGCCGAATCAACGAGGTGTCTGCACAAGCGCAGGAAACGGCCCAGGTGGCGCGCCAATCGCTGGACGCTGCCGAGTCCGGTCTGCGCGCGGTGCAGAACACCATCGGCGGCATGAACTCCATCCGCGACCAGATCCAAGAGACCTCGAAGCGAATCAAGCGCCTGGGCGAATCGTCGCAGGAGATTGGTGAGATCACCGAACTGATTTCGGACATTACGGAACAAACGAACGTGCTGGCCTTGAACGCCGCCATTCAGGCAGCATCCGCCGGTGAAGCCGGTCGAGGCTTCTCGGTGGTTGCGGAAGAAGTTCAGCGACTGGCCGAACGCTCCGGCGATGCGACGCGGCAGATTGCGGCGCTGGTGAAAACCATTCAGACCGACACCCAAGACGCCGTGGCCGCCATGGAACGTTCGACGCAGGGTGTGGTGGAAGGTACCCGACTGACTGACGCGGCCGGTACCGCACTGGGCGACATCGACCGAGTTTCGCGCCAGCTGGCCGACCTGATTGCGCAGATCTCGAACCAAGCGCTCTCCGAAGCACAGTCGGCCAACGTGGTGGCCGCCAATATCCAGCACATTTTTGCGGTGACGGAGCAGACCGGTGAAGGTACCCGCTCGACCGCGCAGATGGTGCGTGAACTGTCGAAAACCGCTGAAGAACTGAAGCAATCGGTCGCGCGATTCAAGATCGATTAATTTCCTGAGAGGCTGAGAGCCTTTCGATCATGCCCGCTCATCACGCCAGAAGGCGGCTGCTCGTTGTTGCAATTGCTCGCCATGGCCCAAGTAGTGATGGCTGCGCTTTGCGCCTAGATCAGACGCCTTCTGGCGCGCTGCTCGGGCACCTCGAAAAACTCTCAGCTTCTGAGGCCAAAGAGGCTGAGAGTATTTCGATAATGCCCGCTCATCACGCCAAAAGACCCCTGCTCGTCGTTGCAAGAGCTCGCCATAGCCAGGCTATGGCTGCGCTTTGTGCCTAGATCAGGCGCCTTTTGACCTGCTGCTCGGACACGTTAGAAATACTTTCAGCCTCAAAGGCGCGCCGACGCTGCAAAGACAGCCGCCGCGCTTTCTGCCAACTGAACCCAAGGGGCATCGATGGAAAGCACCCGCAATACCGAAGCGACCAGCGCGACTTCAGACGACCTCAGCGCCCTGGCCTGGGTCCATGACGAACTCCGCCGCTCGCTCGATGCCGCGCACAAGGCGCTGCGCCGCTTCGTCAAGGAAGCCGAAGCATTGAGCGGCTCAGACGTTGATGCAGTGGACCCGTCTGTACTGCGGACCGCGCGGCAGCAGATTCACCAAGGCGTGGGCGCTCTCGAGCTCATCGGACTGCCGGCGGCAGCCGCCGTCCTGCGCGCTTGTGAAGCCGCGGTTCAACGCTTCGTCGCCAAGCCCCACAAACTCAAGACCCAAGTCGTCGACGATCTCGAAAAGGCCTCCTTCGCGCTGCTCGACTACCTGTCGCGCATGCTGTCGGGCAAGGTCGTGTCGCCGCTCGCCATGTTCCCCCAGTACCGCGCCGTGCAGGAAGCCGCCGGCGCAGACCGCGTGCATCCGGCCGACCTGTGGGCCGTGGACTGGCGCTGGCGCGACATGCCCGTGGCCGGTGATGTGACACCGCGCGAACCCGGCGCCGCCACCCGCAGCGCACTCGAGCAGCAAATGCTCGTACTGATGCGTGGCCCGTCGCCGGCAGCCGCCGCTCGCATGAGCGATCTGTGCGAAGGCCTGGCCAGCGGCAGCAAGCATCCGCACGCAACCACGTTGTGGAAGCTGGCAGCGGCCATGTTCGAAGGACATGCCCAGGGCCTGCTTCAGCCAGATGTCTTCAGCAAGCGCGTTGCATCGCGGCTGCTCGCTCAACTGCGTATCGTCGAGCGAGGCGAGGAGGATGTTTCCGAGCGCCTCGCGCAAGACCTGCTGTTCTTCTGCGCGCAGGCGGCGTCTCCTGGTGACGGCCGCAATGCACCGCGCTTGGCGGCCGTGCGCCAAATTTACGGGCTGGCGCACCACGCACCGGTCGACTACACCGTCAGCGGCCTCGGCCGGTTCGATCCAGCGTGGATCGTCCAAGCGCGCAAGCGCGTCGGCGCCGCCAAGGAGTCGTGGTCGGCAGTAGCCGGCGGCGAAATGCACCGAATGAGCAGCCTGGCCGAGCAGTTCTCGCTCGTCGGCGATTCACTCAGGCGCATCTTCCCGCAAGGCGAGAGCATGGCCACAGAGCTGGCCCAGGCCGTTGCGGTGACTCAAGCCAGCGGCGCTGCGCCAAGCGCACCGCTTGCCATGGAAGTCGCCACCAGTTTGCTCTACGTCGAGGCCTCGCTCGAAGACGCCGACTTCGACAATCCCGAACTGGGCCAGCGCGTTCACCGTCTTTCCGAGCGCATCTCTTCCGTCCGCTCGGGCCTCGCGCCGGAGGCACTAGAAGGATGGATGGAGGACCTCTACCGTCGCGTGTCGGATCGCCAGACGATGGGCAGCGTGGTCCAGGAGCTTCGTGCGTCGCTGTTGGATGCCGAGAAGCTCATCGACCAGTTCTTCCGCAACCCGGCCGATCGCAACGTGCTGATCCCCGTGCCCAACCAGTTGACTTCGATGCGCGGTGTGCTGTCGGTGCTGGGCATGGATCAGGCGTCGACGGCACTCCTGCGCATGCGCGACGAGGTCGACGGCCTCATCTCGACCGAGATCGATCAGGAGCATGTCGGCCAGGCGGGGGTGTTTGATCGCCTCGCCGGCAACCTCGGCGCATTGGGCTTCCTCATCGACATGCTGAGCGTTCAGCCGCAAATGGCGAAATCGCTCTTTGTCTACGATGCCGAGACCGGCGCGCTGAACCCGGTGATGGGTCGAAGCGAGCATCGCTCAGTCAGCGAACACACTGCTGCAGCTGCGGCAGCGGTCGAGCCGAGCCTGATCGAACAGGCGCAGCAACTCGCCTTCACTGCAGCAAGCGACGACGTGTCCCTAGAAGAAGTGTCGCGCGACCTCGAACGCCTGTCGCAGCATGCGCAGGCAGCCGACCAACCTTCACTGGCGGCGACTGTGTCGCACGCACAGGCCGCGCTTGAACAGGCCGAAGGCGATGCTGCGAACATCGCATCCGTGCGCGACCAGATTTCCGAAGCGATGGTCGACTTCGTGATTACCGCGTCGGGCCCAATCGGACTCGACGAGCTTGCACCTGTATCGTTCCCTGTGGATGCTGCTGCGGCCTCTACTCCGGTGCCCGGTGTCACGGTCACACCGCCGGCGCCTGCAACTGTCGATCTTGCCGAAGACGACGAGATGCGCGAGATCTTTCTCGAGGAGGCTCGCGAAGTGGTCGACACGGCGAACGCTGCCTGCAACGAACTCGAAGAGAACCCTGGCGACGTCGGCTTGATGACCACGGTCCGCCGTGCGTTCCACACGCTCAAGGGCAGCTCGCGCATGGTTGGCCTGAAGCAGTTCGGTGATGCGGGCTGGGCCTGTGAACAGCTCTACAACACACGCCTGGCCGATCAGAATCCGTCGGACGAAGGCCTGCTTGAATTCACCCGCTGGTCGCTCGGCTACCTGGGCGAGTGGATCGAAGAGATCGCCGAACGTCGCGAAGGCAACCGTGACCCGAAGTTGATCGAGACGGCAGCCCTGGCGATGCGCGAGCCGGGCTCGAAGATGCCGACGATCGGCCAATCTGCGTCAGTGGCACCGGCCATCGCCGAGGTCGCTCCGGTGGAGGCAGATGCCGTTGCCGAGATGGACCTCGAGCCTGTGTTCGAGCTTCCGCAGGTCACGGAAACGATCGACTTGCTGGAGATTCCAGACGTCGACGATCAGCCGATGCCGACGCCGCACGCCATCGAACCGATGGCGCTTACTCTGCCGCCCAACCTGCCGACCGCGCAAGACCTCGAACTCGGCGCGCCGCCGGTTGCGCAGCGCGAGGCAGCAACGCCGACAGAACACGAGCTGTCTTTCGAGCTTGACCTGTCCAGCTTCGATGTGCCGGTGGCACCGGCGGTGGTGCCGCCACAAGCCGACGCACTTGGTGTCGATACCCGCGAGCCTTTGCTACTCGATCCCTTCGAAGTGGCACAGACGGCACCGCTGGGCTTGGGTGACACCGTCCGCGTCGAGCGAGCTGAGCCCGTGGAATCGATGGACTTCATCGACATCGACCTCGGCACGAGCGTGGTTGCCAAGTCTGACGCGCTCGCCGAGGAACTCCAGCCCGCAGTCGACATTCCAGCCGACGAAGTCCTGAGCGAAGACCTGGTGCTTTCAGCGCATGAAGAGCCTGCCGTCGAACTCAAGCACGTCGCCGACGAGGCCGTGCCTGTGGCACGAGAGCCCGCTGCCGACGGCGAACAGGTCAAGATCGTCGGGCCGCTGCGAATCAGCATTCCGCTGTTCAACATCTTCCTCAACGAGGCCGACGAACTCTCTCGCCGCCTCACCACTGAAGTCGCCGAATGGGCGATGGAACTGCACCGCCCCGTGGGCGAATCGGCAATCGCGCTCGCGCATTCTCTCGCCGGCAATTCCGCCACGGTGGGCTTCTCCGATCTTTCGCAACTGTCGCGCAGGCTCGAACACGCACTGATGCGCGTCGACAAGATCGGTCAGGGGACCCACGACGAAGGCAGGCTTTTCGTCGACACATCCGAAGAGATTCGCCGCTTGCTGCATCAGTTCGCCGCTGGCTTCCTGAAGCAGCCGATCCCCGAACTGCTCGAACGTCTCGCCGAGCATGAATTGACGTCCGCCCGCCGCCTTGACGAGGTGTCGGCCGAGACCGATGCGACGGCTGGCGACAAGTTCGAACCTGTCGCCGACCTGGCGCCTGCCAGCGATGAGCTGAAAGCCATCGAAACGCAAGACCTGTCTGAACTTGTCGAAGGTGCAGATCAGGCCGCCAATGAACCGGTGTCTGAACTCGCAGGGAAAGCGCCGGCAGAGCCTGTCCAGGCGCAAGAGCATCCCGAGGTGTATGTCCATGCGGCCGATGAGCCGCATCACCCCCACCATGTCCCGGTTGACATCGTGATCGCCGAAGCGGAGCCCGAGCCCGTATTGCGCGTCGCTCCCGATACCAACTTCGGCGTGCCCGACTCGCTCTTCGACCCATTGGAGCTGGCGGAATTCAAGCCGCTCATTGAGCTGCCGGCCGAAGCCGTGCGCGCGGGAGCCCACGACGACGAAGACGTGGACGATGACATCGATGCGGTGGATGCGGTCGACGCCGACCTCTTCCCGATCTTCGAGGAAGAGGCGCAAGAGCTGCTGCCCAAGCTGGAATCGCAACTGCGCGACTGGGCCCGTCAACCTGCCGAAACGAACCATGCAGCAGCTTGCATGCGCACCTTGCACACGCTCAAGGGGGGCGCGCGTCTCGCAGGCGCAATGCGGCTGGGTGAAATGGCGCACCGGCTCGAATCGGCCATCGAGCAACTGCTTGCGCAAGAGTTCCCCAACGCGGCTGATGTCGAGGCACTGCACAACCGTTCCGACGCGTTGTCCCATACCTTTGAGGTCCTGCGTTCAAGCGATGCCGCCGCCTATGCCGATGCCGTCGCCACGACGGAACAGGCTGTGATCGAGACGGTATTCGACGAGATGCCGGCTGTCGTTGAGCCTGAGCCGATCGTTGCTGCTGAGCCTGTCGCCGCCAAGGCAGAAGAACTGGGCGCCATTGAGCCGCAGCCGACGGCCGAAGCGCACTTGCCGCTGACGCCGGTCACTCTGCCTGAGATCGACTGGGCGCGTTTCACCGGGCACACGTCAGCGCCGAGGCAGGTGGCCGACCGTGCCGCCATATCGCAGTCCGCGGTGCGGGTGCGTGCACCGCTGCTCGACCGTCTTGTGAACCAGGCGGGTGAGGTGTCCATCACCCGCTCGCGTATCGAGGTGGAAGTCAACCAGATCAAGGGTTCTCTCTCCGACCTGACTGACAACCTCGAGCGCCTGCGCCAGCAACTGCGCGACATTGAACTGCAAGCCGAAACGCAGATGTCGTCGCGCCTCGAAGCGGCGAAGGCGCTGGCACAGTCCTTTGATCCGCTGGAATTCGACCGCTTCACGCGCTTCCAGGAACTGACCCGCATGATGGCGGAGTCCGTGAATGACGTGGCCACCGTGCAGCGCACCTTGCAGCGCACGCTTGAAACGACGGAAGATGAACTGGTGGCGCAGGCTCGACTCACGCGCGACCTGCAGGACGACCTGTTGCGTACCCGCATGGTGGAGTTCGAAGGCCTGTCCGACCGTCTCTATCGCGTGGTGCGCCAGGCGGCCAAGGAGACTGGCAAGCAAGTGCGACTGGACATCGTTGGCGGCTCGATTGAAGTCGACCGCGGCGTACTCGACCGAATGACCGGCGCCTTTGAACACCTGCTGCGCAACAGCGTCACGCACGGCATCGAATCGCCCGAGGCGCGCACACAGGCCGGCAAGGAAGCCACCGGTTCCATCGTGGTGTCGCTGACCCACGAAGGCAATGAAGTGGGCGTCGAATTCCGCGATGACGGTGCGGGCTTGAACCTCCAGCGCATCCGCGAGAAGGGCATCGCCGTCGGACTGCTTGAAGCGTCGCAAACCTACAGCGATGGCGAACTCGCGAATCTCATCTTCACGTCCGGCTTTTCGACGGCAGACAAGGTGACCGAACTCGCCGGGCGCGGTGTCGGCATGGACGTGGTCCGCGCCGACGTGAGCGCGATGGGCGGACGCATCGAGACAGCAACCGCCGCGGGGCAAGGCACGAGCTTCAAGCTGGTGTTGCCGCTGACGACGGCGGTGACGCAGGTGGTGATGCTTCGCGTCGGAGAGACCACGGTGGCCGTGCCATCGACGCTGGTCGAAATCGTTCGACGCGCCAAGCCCGACGAAGTCGATCATGCGTACAGCACCGGCCACTACACGGTGGGCGATCGTTCGCTGTCATTCTTCTGGCTCGGCTCGCTTCTGCAATTGAGCCCGCGCAGCAATGAAACGACCGGGCGCAGCCGCCAGATCGTCATCATCCGAAGCGCGCAGCAACGCATTGCCATTCACGTGGACGAAGTGCTGGGCAACCATGAAGTGGTTGTGAAGAATCTTGGGCCGCAGCTGTCGCGGATGCCGGGGCTCGCGGGCATGACGCTGCTGGCCTCCGGTGCCGTCGCGCTGATCTACAACCCGGTGGCATTGGCCACGCTGTATGGGCCACAAGCCCGTGCCGCGACACTCGCGTCGCTGCATGCGCCTGCGCCCGAAATGGCGCAGCCGGTGGTCGTTCAGTCTGCCCGTCCGGCTGCACCGTTGGTGATGGTGGTCGACGACTCGCTCACGGTGCGCCGAGTGACCCAGCGCCTGCTGGTTCGTGAAGGCTACCGTGTCACGCTGGCCAAGGACGGTCTGGATGCGCTGGAGCGCTTGGCGGAAGAAAAGCCGCACATGGTGCTGTCGGACATTGAGATGCCGCGCATGGACGGTTTCGACCTGGTGCGAAACATCCGGGGCGATGCCCGCCTGCGCGACCTGCCAGTGATCATGATCACCTCGCGCATTGCGCAAAAGCACCGCGACTACGCCGCCGAACTCGGTGTCGATCATTACCTCGGCAAACCTTACTCGGAAGAAGACCTGTTGGCATTGATCGGACGCTACACCGCCAACGCGCCAGCGACGGTTTGAGCGAGGCAGGCTCGCTCGAACCGGAAGCAAGCATTACCCAAGAAAGTCGAAGCTGGTTGAACTCTCAGCCTCTGACGGGATTTAACGCCCGACCAGCGAGAAGACCGACAACGTTGAGCTGTTCTGACTCGTAGGCCGTATGGAATCCGGGAATCGATCCTTTGCGATGGAACCCGAATTTCATGCGGGCGCTATCAATCCCGACCTTTCACAACAGCGTATCGCGACAGCGTCTTTGCCCTCGCTTCATCGTGGTTCACGATCGGCCCCGGGTAGTTCTCTCCCAGCTTGATTTTGGCCGATGCCAACTCCAGTGGCGATGCGAGCCACGGGGCATGGATTCGCGCGTCCGGCAGCGCCGCCAACTGCGGCAGATAGCGCCGAATGAACTTGCCATGGGGGTCGAACTTCTGACTCTGGCTCACTGGGTTGAAGATGCGGAAGTAGGGCTGCGCATCACAACCTGTCGATGCTGCCCACTGCCAACCGCCATTGTTCGCTGCGAGATCGAAGTCGATCAAATGATCGGCGAAGTAGGCTTCGCCTCGCCGCCAGTCGATGCCAAGATCCTTTACGAGAAAGCTCGCCGTCACCATGCGCAAACGGTTGTGCATATAGCCCGTCCGGTTGAGTTGCGCCATGGCCGCGTCCACAAGCGGGTAGCCCGTGCGACCCTCACACCACGCGGTGAAGAGCGCGTCGGCGTGCTTGCCGTGCTCCCAGCGGATCGCATCGTATTCGGGCTTGAAAGACGCGCCAACCACGTTCGGATGGTGATGCAGCACCTGGTGATAGAAGTCGCGCCAGATCAACTCCGACAGCCACGTGGCTGCGCCCGTTGACCCCGCCTGCGCGCGCTGCAGCGCCTCGCGCGCCAAGCGCCGGATGGATACGGTGCCGAAGCGCAGATGCGCCGAGAGATAGCTCGGCCCCTTGATCGCAGGGAAGTTGCGCGCCTCATCATAGTTGTCGATGCGTGCAAGAAAGTCGTCGAGCAGGACCTGCGCACCCGACATTCCCACCGGCAGCTTCAATGCGTGCAGATTGGTACTTTCAAACCCCATGCTCGCCAGCGAAGGTATGCGGCCCAAATTCCTCCCCATATCCTCTTCCCAATCCTCAGGCCAGGTCGCCAGCGCATCTACATACCTCTCCACCGGATAGGCTCGCAGATAAAACTCGTCCACCTTCTTCAGCCAGGCCGTCTTGTACGGCGTAAAGACACTGAACGACGACCCACCCCCGGTCATCACCTCGCTGCGCTCGAACACCACATGATCTTTGCTGGTGTGGAACGAAATCCCCGCATCGGCAAGTGCCCCTCGCACCTTCGCGTCGCGATCCAGGGCCGCGGGATCGTCGTCATGATTTGCGTACACCGCCTGCACGCGCAAGGCTTTTGCGAGCCGTGGAATCTCTTGCCGTGCCACCGCGTGTCGCACGATTAATCCACCACGCCCGCCCCTTTGGCAGCGCGTCAGCGCTTGCAACTGTGTGTCCAACTCGACCAAGCTGTCGACAATGAACTCGAGCCGCCGGTCTGCTTTCAAGCCGCGCGCGAGCAGAGGATCGAGAATCTCGCGGTCCAGAACAAAGGTGCAATAAACCCGGCCGGCGGACTTCAGTCCGTGATATAGCGCCGCATGATCGAACGTGCGGAGGTCGCGGCGAAACCAGACGAGTGCGGAGTCCAGGGGCTTTTCCATTTCCGGGGAGTCTGCCGCAGGAATAAAATGCACGCATGTCGTCCGGCGCAATCAACCTCACCAATCATTTCCTGATTGCCATGCCTGGTCTGGCTGGCGATACGTTCGCGGGCACTGTCATCTACCTGTGCGAGCACACAGCGAATGGCGCACTTGGCCTGGTCATCAACAAACCCATCGACATCAAACTCAGAAACCTCTTCGAAAAAGTCGAGCTCACTCTGGATCGCGACGATCTCGTCGAAGCGCCGGTGTATTTTGGTGGCCCGGTTCAAACCGAGCGCGGCTTCGTCCTCCACGAGCGACTGGGCGATGACGGCGGGCATTACAACTCGTCGCTGAAGATTCCGGGTGGCCTGGAGATGACGACCAGCAAGGACGTCCTCGAAGCGCTGTCCAACGGTGCCGGCCCGAAGAAGGTGCTCGTGACGCTGGGCTATAGCGGCTGGGGTGCGGGGCAGCTCGAGGAGGAGATGCAGCGCAATAGCTGGATCAACGTCAGCGCAGCTCCTGAAATCATCTTCGACACACCGGTCGAGCAGCGTTATGACAAGGCGCTTTCCCTGCTCGGGATCGACCCACGCATGCTTTCGCAGGAGGCGGGGCACGCATGAGCGCATCGTCGCTCCCCACGCCCCCCACCGCCCACCGTTCATTTCTTGCTTTTGACTACGGCACCAAACGTGTCGGCGTCGCCTCGGGCAACACGGTGACGTGCACTGCACAACCGCTGCGAACAATTGCAGCCGAGGGTACGGCACGTTTTGAAGCAATCGGCAAACTCATCGCCGAGTGGAAACCCGATGCCCTGGTGGTGGGTGTCCCCTTCCATCCAGACGGCGCCCCGCACGACAATACCGACCGCGCCAAGCGCTTCGCCCGACAATTGCACGGCCGCTTCCATCTGACGGTGCATGAGGTGGACGAGCGTTACACGTCGACGGAAGCGCAGGCGTCAGGCGCAGCGGACTTGGACGCAGCATCCGCCGCCATCATCCTTGAACAATTCTTGAGAGATCTGCGATGAGCACCCTACATCTGGACGCAGAGGCGCTGTACCGCGACCTGGTTGGAGGCGTGCGTGGCCTGCTGCAACCCGATGCCCTGCTCGTGGGCATCTGGTCCGGTGGAGCTTGGCTGGCCGAGCGATTGCAGCAAGACCTGAAGCTCGGCGGCGAACCCGGCGTCATCTCCAGCGCTTTGCACCGTGATGATTTCGACAAGCGCGGCATGAGCGCCGGTTCCGGCCAGACGCGATTGCCATTTGAGATCGAGGGTCGCCACGTCGTGCTCATCGACGACGTGCTCTACACCGGCCGCACGACACGTGCCGTCATCAACGAACTCTTCGACTTCGGTCGCCCTGCGAGCGTCACGCTCGCCGTGCTCGTCGACCGTGGCGGCCGGGAACTGCCGATTCATCCGGCTTACTCGGCGGCGCGCATGACGCTTCCGGCCGAGTGCCGACTCTCCCTCGCGCGCGGCGATGCCGGGCGCTTCAGCTTCAACATCAAGGAAGGCGAGTGATGCTCTCGCGCCGCAACCCGCAGCTCAACAAGAACGGCGAGCTCATTCACTTGCTATCGATCGAAGGACTGCCGCGCGCGGTGCTTCACCAGATTCTCGACACCGCCGGCACCTTCCTGAGCGTGAACGAACGTGAGGTAAAGAAGGTGCCGTTGCTGCGCGGCAAAAGCGTGTTCAACCTCTTCTTCGAGAACAGCACGAGAACACGCACGACCTTCGAGATCGCGGCCACACGATTGAGTGCGGACGTGATCAACCTCGACATTGCGCGTTCATCCACTGCCAAGGGTGAGAGTCTGCTCGACACCATCGCGAACCTTTCCGCGATGCATGCGGACATGTTCGTGGTTCGTCATGGCGAGAGCGGTGCGCCCTACCTTATCGCTCAGCATTGCGCGCCCCATGTGCACGTCGTGAACGCCGGCGACGGGCGGCACGCCCACCCGACGCAGGGCCTGCTCGACATGTACACGATCAAGCACTACAAGCAGGACTTCACCAATCTCACGGTCGCGATCGTCGGCGACATCGTTCACTCGCGCGTCGCGCGCTCAGACATCCACGCGCTAACGACACTGGGCGTGCCCGAAGTGCGTGCCGTCGGGCCGAAGACGTTGGTGCCGGGCGACTTGACGGACATGGGTGTGCGCGTGTGCCACGACATGGCCGAGGGCATTCGCGGTGCAGATGTGATCATCATGCTGCGCCTACAGAACGAACGCATGAGCGGCGCGATGCTGCCGAGCGCCGGCGAGTTCTTCAAGAACTACGGCCTCACTCAAGAGAAACTCGCGCTCGCCAAACCCGACGCCATCGTGATGCATCCGGGGCCGATCAACCGTGGCGTGGAAATCGATTCATCGGTGGCAGACGGCAGGCAGAGCGTGATCCTGCCGCAGGTCACTTTCGGCATCGCGGTGCGAATGGCGGTGATGTCGACCATCTCCGGAAACAACGCTTGAGGACCACTCTTCAAAGTCTCGTATTGGCTCCGCTCTCCTCTAATCGGACAACAGGAATGAAGATCCTCATCAAGAACGGCCGCGTCATCGATCCGGCCTCAGGCCGCGATGAAACCGCGGACATCGCGATCGCGGCCGGGCGCATTGTGTCGATCGGGCAGGTCAGTCCAGAATTTCATGCGAGCCGGAAGATCAACGCGACTGGCCTCATCGTTGCACCCGGCTTGGTCGATCTCGCTGTGCGATTGCGCGAACCGGGTCATGAGCACGAAGGCATGCTCGAAAGCGAGATGGCTGCGGCTGTCGCCGGCGGCGTGACAAGTCTCGTCTGCCTGCCCGACACTGACCCTGTGCTCGACGAGCCCGGTCTTGTCGAGATGCTCAAGTTCCGCGCGCGCAATTTGAACCAGGCCCATGTGTATCCGCTGGGTGCCCTGACCCGCAAGCTCGAAGGCGAGGTGCTGACCGAGATGGCTGAACTGACTGAAGCCGGCTGCGTGGGCTTCTCACAGGCCGAAGTTCCGATCAACGACACGCTCGTCATGCATCGTGCGCTGCAATATGCCGCGACCTTCGGCTACACGACCTGGCTCAGGCCGCAAGACGGATTTCTCGGGAACGGTGTCGCCGCCAAGGGAGCGCTGGCCACGCGCATGGGCCTGTCGGGCGTGCCCGCGATCGCCGAGACCATTGCACTCAACACCATTTTCGAACTCGTTCGGGATACGCAAGCGCGGGTGCATTTGTGCCGCTTGAGCAGCGCTGCCGGAATCGAACTCGTGCGCCGCGCCAAGGCCGAGGGCCTGCCGATCACCTGTGACGTGAGCGTGAACCACCTGCACCTCACCGACGTGGACATCGGCTACTTCAACGCCGCCATGCGCCTGACACCGCCGTTGCGCCAGCAGCGTGATCGGGATGCCATCCGCGCCGGCCTGGCCGATGGCACCATCGATGCGCTTGTCAGCGACCACACGCCTGTCGATGAGGACATGAAGGCGCTGCCTTTCGCCGAGGCCGAGCCCGGTGCAACCGGGTTGGAACTTTTGTTGAGCCTCGCCTTGCAGTGGGGTGAAGAAAGCGGTCTACCGATCGCACAGACGCTATCGAAGATCACGAGCGCTCCAGTGCGAGTGCTTGGCGAATCGCTGGGCTCGCTGGCGTCGAGCGCCGGCAAGCTCGTGCAGGGCGGCGTGGCCGACCTTTGCATCTTCGCGCCCGACGAGCGCTGGGCCGTGCAACCGGGCGCACTCAAGAGCCAGGGCAAGCACACGCCCTTCGCGGGTTATGAACTCCCGGGCAAGGTGAAGTGCACGGTGGTGTCAGGACATGTGGCGCACGAGGCGTTCTGAGCTTGAGACTGCTCATTGCCGGGTGGCGCATTGCAAGCGCGGTGTCGCACCTGCTGCATGGAGCCCTGATCTGCGCCTTCGTCTTTCCGTTCATCACGGCCGAGCAACAGCGCCGGCACGTAGGCTGGTGGTCGGCAAGCATGCTGCGGCGCATGGGAATCGCACTGCGCAGCGAAGGCGCGCCCCGCGGCGCGGCGACGCTCTTGGTGGCCAATCACATCTCCTGGCTGGACATCCTCGCCATCAATGCGGTGTATCCGTCGCGCTTTGTCTCGAAATCAGACGTTCGACGCTGGCCGCTCATCGGCTGGCTGGTAGCTTGCGGTGGCACGCTCTTCATCGAGCGTGAACGCAAGCGTGATGCGCTGCGGGTCGTGCACCAGGTGGCGGCCGCGTTGAAAGAGGGGCAAACCATCGCCGTCTTTCCCGAAGGCACCACGAGCGAGGGGCATGGCCTGCTGCCTTTCCATGCCAACCTGTTGCAGGCCGCGGTGTCCACAGGCACGCCGATCCAGGCGGTCGCGCTGCGCTTTTCAGACTCTCGCGATGCGGTGAGCCGGGCCGCGGCTTATGTCGGCGACATGCACCTCGTGCGATCACTCTGGTCGGTGGTCATGGCGTCGCAGATGTGCGCTCAACTGAAGTGGCTTTCACCTATGCCAAGCGATGGAGTCGACCGCCGCGAGTTATCCCAAATGCTGCGGAATCAGCTACTTCTGGCCCTGGACGTGAAAGATTGGCGCTGCGCAGATCCACGAGGCAAATAGCGGGCGTGAAATGTGAAACGCGAAGGTGGGCGGCACGCGCCCGCGCACCTCGCATCTCCAGCATCTAGGCCTTGCCCTGATTCGCTACGGCCGCGGCTGCCTTGGCAGCCGCTTGCGCATCTCCGAGGTAGTAGCTCTTGATCGGCTTCAGATCCGCGTCCAGTTCATACACGAGCGGAATGCCGTTCGGAATGTTAAGCCCGACGATGTCGCTGTCCGAGATGTTGTCGAGGTACTTCACGAGCGCGCGGATGCTGTTGCCGTGCGCGGAAATCAGCACGCGTTTGCCGCTCTTGATGGCCGGCGCCAGTTCCTGTTTCCAGTAGGGCAGCACGCGGGCCACGGTGTCCTTGAGGCATTCGGTCAGCGGAATTTCCTTTGGATCCAGCTTGGCGTAGCGGATGTCCTTGCGTTCGCTGCGCGCGTCGTTCGGATCCAGAGCAGGCGGCGGTACGTCGTAGCTGCGACGCCAGATCAGGACCTGCTCGTCGCCGTACTGCTTGGCCGTCTCAGCCTTGTTCAGTCCCTGCAAGGCGCCGTAGTGACGCTCGTTGAGGCGCCAGGAATTCACCATCGGCACCCAGGTGCGGTCCATTTGATCCAGCGCGTGCCACAGCGTCCATATGGCGCGCTTGAGTACCGATGTGTAGGCGACGTCGAAGTCGTATCCGTCGGCTTTCAAGAGAAGCCCAGCCTGCTTGGCCTGCTCGACGCCTGTGGGTGTCAAATCCACATCAGTCCAGCCGGTGAAGCGGTTTTCAAGATTCCAGGTGGATTCGCCGTGGCGGATGAGGACGAGCTTGTACATGGTGAGCTTGTGCGGTCGAAAGGATTGGAGGCGCGCGAATTCTATAATTCGCGGCTTTGCGCCACGCGCATCACCTGCCTCGGGCCCGCCTGTGAAGTTCCTCATCGACAACTGGTTTCTCATCGCCGCTGCCCTGATTTCAGGCGGCATGCTCCTGTGGCCCATGCTTCAGCGGGGCGTCGGCGGCATCAGTACGGTGGACGCAGTGATGCTCGTCAATCGTCAGAAGGGTGTGCTCATCGATGTGAGCGAGCCCGACGAATATGCCGCTGGCCATGCGGGCGGGGCGCGCAACGTGCCCCTGTCCAAGCTCGAAAGTGCTCCCGGTGACCTGCCCAAGAACAAGGCCTTGCCGCTGGTGGTGTTGTGCGCCACTGGTGCACGCTCGTCCAAGGCCGTGGCTATCCTGAAGAAGCTTGGATATGACAACGCACGTGCACTCAACGGCGGCTTGCGAGCCTGGCGCGAAGCGAACCTGCCGGTCGAAAAATCAGCATGAATGTTCGCCCCTGCGCTCCTGTCCCCCAGGGGTGTTCAGCGGCTTGAGGCGGCTCGGCGCCGGTTGGAATCAACATCGCTGCGATTCTTCCCCAGTCGGCGTAGAGCCGCTTGATGTGGCTCTGCACCGGCTGAGAGGCTGAGAGTCTTCGATCATGCCCGCTCGTCACGCTGCGCGCTCGTCGTTGCAAATGCTCGCCATAGCCCGAGCTATGGCTTGCTTTGCGCCTAGATCGGCCACCTTCTGGCGCGCCGCTCGGGCACGCTCGAAAAATTCTCAGCCTCTGAGTTCGTTCATGATGAAAGAACCGTAAAGACATGGCCCACGTCAAGATGTACACCACACAGGTGTGCCCATATTGCATCCGCGCCAAGATGCTGCTCAAGCAGCGCGGCGTCGACACCATCGAAGAGATCCGCGTTGATGTGAACCCCGCCGAACGCCAGTCCATGATGCAGATCACGGGCCGGCGCACCGTGCCGCAGATCTTCATTGGCGATACCCACGTGGGCGGCTGCGACGACCTGATCGACCTCGACCAGCGGGGCGATTTGATGTCCCTTTTGCAGTCTTAATCAGGACCTACAGCCGGTTTCGCCTCGGTGATAATCCGCGCTACAGCCCGCACATTCCGGTCGCGGGCTTTCTTTCGATTGCGAGACTTTCCATGGCAGACGATACCCAACAACCGGTCTTCAATATCCAGCGCATCTACCTCAAGGATTTGTCGCTTGAGCAGCCGAATTCCCCCCAGATCTTGCTCGAGCAGGCGCAGCCGCAAGTCGAAATCAATCTGTCGCTGGCCGCCGAGCCTGCGGCTGAAGGTGTGTACGAAGTCGCCGTGACGGCGACCGTGACGACCAAAGTCAGCGACAAGGTGCTATTCCTCGTCGAAGCCAAGCAGGCCGGCATCTTCGAGATCCGCAACATCCCCGAAGACCAGCTCCAGCCAATCATTGGTATTGCCTGTCCTGGCATCATCTACCCATACCTTCGCGCCATCGTCTCCGATGTGTGCACGCGCGCTGGCTTCCCGCCGGTTGTGCTGTCGGAAGTGAACTTCCAGGCGATGTTCGAGGCGCAACGAGCGCAGGCTGCTGCATCGAACGGGTCCGGTGCCATCACTGGCGCAAACTGAAGACACAGGCCGGCAGTGAACCTCACCGTTCTTGGTGCTGGGGCCTGGGGCACGGCGCTCGCCATCAACGCGAGCGTTCGTCATGACACGCGGCTGTGGGTGCGCGACGTCGACCAGGCGAGGCGCATGCTCACGCAGCGGCGCAACGAGCGCTATCTGAACGACGTCATGCTGCCCGAGAGTCTGCAGATCAGCACCGACTTCGACAGTTCAATCGAGTTCGCACGGGATGGCCTTGTGGTCATCGCGACGCCGATGGCAGGGCTCTCTGAAATGCTTCATCGCCTGCCAGAAAGCCCGCCCGGAATTCTGTGGCTTTGCAAAGGCTTCCAGGAAGGCACGGGCTGGCTGGGGCATGAAGTGGCGCGGGCGGTGTGCCCGAATGCTCGAGTTGGGGTGTTGTCCGGACCAAGTTTCGCAATCGAAGTCGCGAAGGGCCAGCCGACGGCCCTGGTTGTGGCTAGTGTGGACGCTGCCCTGTGCAACGACGCGGTAGAGGCGCTTCACAGCGACAGCCTGCGCATCTACACCTCGAACGATCCCGTCGGCGTCGAAGTGGGCGGGGCGGTGAAGAACGTACTTGCCATCGCCACCGGCATTGCCGACGGCATGAATCTCGGGCTCAATGCACGCGCTGCACTGATCACCCGCGGACTGGCCGAGATGACCCGACTGGGCCTCGCATTGGGTGCGCAGCCCGAGACCTTCATGGGCCTGAGCGGTCTTGGCGACCTCGTGCTCACCGCCACCGGCAACCTGTCGCGCAACCGAAAGGTCGGGCTGCTGCTCGCGCAAGGCATGCCGCTGCCTCAGATCCTGCGCGAACTCGGGCACGTGGCCGAAGGCGTCTACAGCGCCGCGATGGTGCTTCGGCGCGCTCAGGCGCGTGATGTAGAGATGCCGATCACCGAAGCCGTGGTGGCCGTGCTCGAAGGCCGCGCCACCCCGAGGCAGGCGGTCCATCAATTGATGGGTAGAGAGGCGCGGTCCGAGAGATGATTTCCTGAACGCAATTTGTCCAGAGGCTGTTTCGATGCATCGTCGTCGTGTCATGCAAGTATCCGTCGCGGGAGCGGCGACGCTGGCGTTTGGAACTTTTGCGCAGTCGTGGCCCGCGAGGCCGATCAAGCTCGTGGTGCCATTTCCACCGGGCAGCTCGCCGGACATCATCGGCCGTCTGATCGCCGAGCCGCTGGCCCAGTCGCTCGGACAGCCTGTCCTCGTGGACAACCGGCCAGGTGCTGGGGGCAACCTCGGCACGGGCGTCGTGGCCAAGGCAGAGCCCGACGGCTATACCTTTCTCTTCACGATCCAAGGGCCCTTGGTCACTGCGCCGCTGTTGAGCATGGCCTGCAATTTCTCGGTCGCCTGGTTGCCGAGCGCGAGCTCCGACGGGCAGCGGTAATCGTGCGTCTCGGGCGCGTCGATGCCCGCGATCCGCACCTTGTCCCCGTTCACATAGAAGGTGTCGCCGTCGACCACGCAATTGGTCCCGCCGCCCCATTTGCAATAGCCGAACGCCGCCCGCACCGCGTCATTGCGAGCGCCGGAGGCGCGCGGCAATCCAGTCCCGTCGAGCTCCCCGGATCGCCGCTCCCACTCCGCGTCCTCGGCGTCCGGCGTGCGCGTCGGCACC
>Ga0207678_10000692_pt1 | contig 30777 bp, 23 predicted proteins | sample KBSC63metaG_FD_184319 | JGI IMG/M metagenome (GOLD analysis project Ga0207678, IMG submission 184319) | Corn rhizosphere microbial communities from Kellogg Biological Station, Michigan, USA - KBS C6-3 metaG (SPAdes) (version 2) | ecosystem: Host-associated > Plants > Roots > Rhizosphere > Soil ... | reverse complement strand
CTGGAAGGCGAGAAATACCCGCTAGTCAAGTTCAATATGGCGGCAGCGCTGGTATCGCTCAATTCTCAAGTCGGGAACAGAGCACTTTTGCACATCTGCGATGAGGCATCCCTGCCAGAAGGGCTCCGCTTGGACGCAGCATCAAGACTGATAGATGTTGGTGACTATGGTTGTTTACCTTCGGTTGATAACATCTTACGAAAGGCGACGGACCCATCGATCAAGACTGCCGCTCTGCTGGACTTGGCACGAGTTAAGGTCATACCAGCTGCACTCGCACCAAGAATTCACAACACGCTACTAGCAAGCTTACAAGATCCGGTTTCCGCTGTTCGACAATTCGCGAGTGAATGCATTGCCACCCTAGGTGATAAAGCTGCTGCCCCCAATTTACAGACTGCGATTGCGAACGAATCAGACGAGATGACGCGGGCGCACATGGAGGAGTCTCTGAGAGCTCTTGAAAGTCAGTCGAGCGAAGGTCCTTTAAACCGCAATTGACTACAGTCCGGCACATGCAGGTCCCGTGATCGGGAAAACACGGGGACAGACGGGACGTACCCCATTTTTGTCACCCGATCCAGGACTCGAACGGGCTTCCCGAATGCTAGACGGCCGGGTGCCCTGTCCTCGTCTCTCCGTTTTTTGGAGAGACAGGGCGGGAATTTCACCGGACCATTCAGGCCACCGGTCCGGCCTCCTCCGCCTGTTCATACATCTCTTCAATCTGCTGCCGGTAGCGTTCCGCCACCACCCTTCGGCGCAACTTCATGCTGGCGGTCAGCGTTCCGTCCTCGGCGGAAAATTCATCCGCCACCAGCAGAACTCTTTTCAGCTTTTCAAACCTCGCCAGACTGCCGTTCAGGTCTTCTACGATGTGCTCATACAGGCCTCGTACTTCCGATGACGCGACCAGTTCCTGCCGAGAGGCAAAAGTTACTTCGTGATCGCGCGCCCATTCTTCCAGCAACGGAAAATTCGGTGAAATCAGCACCGCCGGGAACTTGCGCTTCTCCCCCAGCACAACTGCCTCCGCGACCAGAGCATTGTGTTTGAGCGAATTCTCGATCGGCTGGGGCGCGATGAACTTTCCGCCCGAGGTCTTGATCAGGTCCTTCTTGCGATCGGTGATGGAGAGAAATCCGTCCGCATCCAGGTTTCCGATGTCGCCGGTCTTGAACCAGCCATCCACGAAAGCTTCCTGGGTTTCTTTCGGCTTGTTCCAGTATTGCTTGAAGACAGAAGGCCCCCGCACCAGCACCTCGCCGTCGTCCGCGATGCGCACCTCCAGGTTGGGCAGAGGTTTCCCCACCGTGCCAATCTTGTGCGCCCGGGGCGTATTGACGGCGATCACCGGAGAAGTCTCGGTCAGCCCATAACCTTCATGAATGCGGATCCCGATGCTGGCATACCACTCCGCCAGTTCGCGCCCCAGGGGCGCCCCGCCGGAAATGAAAACTCCGATGCGGCCGCCCAGGCCGGCGCGCACTTTTGAAAACACCAGGCGGTCAGCCAGCCTCCAGGCCCGGGACGTGGGCATCTGACCGGCCAGAACTTCCGAACGATGCTCTTTCCCCACCGAAAGCGCCCAGTTATAGAACGTTGAATTGGGGAACCCCTGCGCCTTCTGTTCGGTTTGAAAGTGTATTTTTTCGTACACCCGAGGCACCGCAACAAGAAATGTGGGCTTCACTTCGAGCAGCGCCTGCGGCAACTGGTTCACCACCGACAGGTGCGCCAGCGTGACTCCTCGATACAGCAGGGCGAAATCCACGTGGCGCGCCGTGACATGGGAGAGCGGAAGAAATGAAATGCTGATATCGCCCAGTTGCACCGGGAACTCCGCCAGCGAGCAATCGAGGTTCGACGCCATGTTGCCATGAGACAGCATCACTCCCTTCGGAGTGCCGGTCGTCCCCGAGGTATAGATAATGGTGGCGAGATCGTCCGCTGAAACCGCCCGTGCTGTCGCTTCGAGCGCTGCATCGTGGTGGGCCGGGCTGTCTGGTTCCATCTCCGCCATGCGCATCGCGCCGGGGTTTTCGCAAGCGTCCATCACGACCAGTTTCTCGAGCGCGGTCTGGTCACGAATGGAGAGAACTTTCTGCAGCTGCATTTCGCTGGAGACAAAAATAACGCGCGCCCCCGAATCGCGGAGGATATAGGCGGTCTGGTCGGCGGTAAGCGTGGCATAGATCGGGACCGTGGCCGCTCCCAGCAGCAGGGAAGCGAAGTCGGCGATCGTCCACTCCGGCCGGTTCTCGCTCAGAATAGCAACCCGGTCACCGCGCCCGATGCCCCAACTTCGCAACCCGCCCGCCACAGCTGCGACACGCCGGCGAAGCGCGTCCGAAGAAATCGCGCCCCATTCATCTCCCAGCTGCTCCAACATCACCCTGGGATGCTGGCGCTCCACCACAGCAAAGAACACATCGTTAAGGGTGCGCAGGCTCATTCGAAAAGAGGTGATGAGATCTATGAAAGGAATGTACTGGTTCTCTCAACCATTAGGCAACCCGCAACCGTTTGACCGCTCGATAACGACATTGCTATGATGATTCCGCGGGGTGGAGCAGTCTGGTAGCTCGTTGGGCTCATAACCCAAAGGTCGGTGGTTCAAATCCACCCCCCGCAACCAACGAACTTATTGATTCATAAGGGCTTCCGATTTTCTGATCGGAGGCCTTTCTTCTTTGATTGCAGTTGCGCCGACAAATGGCTCAGTTTCTTGAGCTTTTGCTACGGACTGCTCGATTGCTAGACCTGCTTTTCGTGCGGCTTCGACATTGCCCACCCACTCAGGCTTTCCACCGTAAAGAATTTGGGTTTCTTCTTCAGTTTGCGCGGGAGTTTTGGTTTAGGGAGCGCAGAATCAACGTATTTCTGTGAAAGAGCAGCAGCCCACATCAGGCTAATGATTCCCCACAGATTACGAATCGTCTTCGGGTCCAGGCCCTCGGAGTCCATCGCAGAAATAACCCGCTGAATATATCGGCAGGCTTCATCATGTCAGTTCTGGGGGCCATTGCGCTGTTCGCCATCTACCACTTTTCAAGACGTGCCGGTAGCTAACCTTCAACGTGTATCAAGAATTGGGTAGGCGCTCAAGGGCGATACGATAACAAGGGGCTGGCGGATGAATATCTTACACAGCGTGAAAATCACTTCAAAGAGGGCTGGGGGGTTATCAGCGATGGCCATTCCTCGATGGGTGGTGTTGGTCGACAGGGATAAAGAACAGGGTAGTTAGGGAAAATCGCGTGCAAGAGCCGTGCGCTTTCCTCAACCTTCAGTTCGCGCGATATGGGTAGCGTAGAGTTAGCCGGCTGCGGGATATCAGGGGAATGATCGGAAATTGCATCGTCGTGCATTTTCGCCTGCCAGTGTAACCCCATTGAAAGTAATGCGACCTAAAAAGTTGCCCTGGGTTCGGGTTTTAATTCAAGCCGTCAGGGTACCCGTCTTTGTCGATGCAGAATACGTCACTCATGCCTAAATCCTAAATGGCGGGCAGATGCTTAACAATGACCTCTCTCCTGTCCCGCATGTGACTGGAGTATGATTTCGTCGAAGATGAGCATTCTCCCTGTTAAGCCGGTGAAGACGCTGAACGAAGTATTCTCCTCACTGTCTTCTCGCCGCCGTTATGAGGTCTGGTTCGTTCGGCTGGGTCTGGCGGATGGTGGCGGGGCCTGGTGGTTTCGATATTTGCTGATGAACCCGGGGCGAGGGGGTTGTCCTGGAGACCCTGGGGGAATGCCGCTCCAACTGTGGGCCACCTGGTTTCCAAAGGATGGAGAGCCACAAAGCTTCATTCAGGGATATTCGTTGGCAGGTCTGGAACTGAGCGCCAGCCGAGATCCATTCCATTTCCGCATAGGCAACAATGAGATTCAGGAGAACTGCTGCCGAGGAGCGTTGGAAGCACGCGGACACTCGATTTGCTGGGACCTCCGATTTCATTCCACGTTTCGCGTCACATTGAGCAACAAGGGCTGGATTGGTTTCTCGCGAACGCCGCATTCTGACGCACTTTTTTCAGGGCAGATCACCCTGGATGGGCGCCGTTTCGAAGACGATCCTTTGGGGTTTGGGGTTCAAGGGCATAACTGCGGCTACCGGCATCGAAAGTTCTGGCGTTGGGCACACGTGTATTTTCTTCGGCCTGACGGACCGCCAAGCACGTTCGAAGTCCTGGTTTATGAAATGCCATTCGGGCTGGTCTTTCGCAAAGCAGTGCTTTGGCATAACGGAGAACAGCGCGCCTTTCGTAATTTTATGGAGATCAGAAGAGACCAGGAAAACTTACGATGGGATTTTCGTTGTTTCATGCGCGATGGCTTCGAACTGGAAGCTGCGCTCGACGGTTGCGGTGCAAGCATGCATCGTTTGCCTTACGTAAGAACCGACTGTCGTGGCACCTTGGAAGTGATGAACAACAGCCTGGCGAGAGCGACACTCTGCCTGAGGCCACGCGGCGGATTGGTCGAGAAACTAGAAACGACTACTGGGGCAGTATTGGAGATGGGCGGCTTGGGATCTCACTCGGAAGCATGAGCCTTGGCGAGGCGCTCGGCGACGATGGTGTACGCCGACGGATTAAACGCCATTCCGATGTGCGTGCCCGGAACTTCAAAATCGGCCTCAGGATCCCTGGTCATGCAATACCGCCAATTCACGATGCCGTCGTGGCGCGTGTAAATTGCGGTCTGGAGCATGGAGTCCGGAATATCGCGCTTCAACGAATCAACAAAATTGCAGGTGCAACGCCCAGTGTAGCAGGCTGGCAGTACGCCACGGCCATGCTCCTGCAGGATACGCAGGCGGACGGCTTCGGCGGCGTGGAGAACAGTTCGGCTGGTTACGGTGCCTCGAATCGGTGAAGCCAGGGTAATAACAGAGGCAACATCCCGGGGCCTTTGCCGTGCCACCGCGCAAGCGATCACTCCGCCGAGACTATGACCGATCAGGTGAATTTTTCGTCCCGTCTCCGCCCGCGCTGTTTCTATGGTCTCGTTCAGATGACGCTGGATCAGGAGGTTCGGGCAGTCGGCGTTGATCCCAATGCCGGAAAAATAAGGCCGGTAACCAATGCGTCCCAACCAACCATGGAGTTCCATCAAATAAAGGTCGGTGCCGAGAAAACCTGGAATGATGACGACCCCGGAGTCATCCCCATGCGGCACGCCAAAGCCGTAGTAAATGGGGGTTGCGTGCAGCAGGAGAATCTCGGCGGCGAAGAGCGCTTCCGTCCACGGTGAAAAGGCATTACCGGAAAGGGCCAGCGGAGTGTGTTCGCGGACCCTAGCCTGCGATCGACCTGTAGCCCTTTTCTCTTTGCGCAATTTCGTCCCGGCTTGCCATCCGAGCGTATTCACCGACGCGTGGTTGCAACAGGCCGGCGCTTGACCACTTCAAATTATACCTTGATTTCCTTGCTGGCCCCATGGCACGTTTGAGCTATGACACGTATTTGGGTCTGCGAGAGTAGCGGCCCCAGCCCGGAGCCCTTCGAGTATCTCAAGCTCCACGTTCCGCGATGAGATGGCTCCCCTCTGGACGGCCCTGCAGCGTGATGAGTGCGCTCCTAGCGCTTTTGCCGAGATCGTTTTCGTCGCGCGGGTTTTTCGAGGCGGGCCTCTAGTTCGGCCACTCGCTTGCGCAAGCCGTCGAGTTCCGGCTCGGTCTGAGCGCGAGGGTGTGCCGGTGGCGGCTCGGCCACGAACTTCTTCATCATGTCCATCGGGGACAGAATCGCGGACTGGACCTCGCCCAGGCGGCTCTGTACCGCGTCTTGCACCTTCTGGTATGTGTCAAAGGCGGATTTCAAATACCACATGAGAAACTCCTGCCGAACCTCATCGGAGGCGATGACGAGCTGGCGCAGCAGTTCGAGGGGCAGCCCGGTAGGCTTGTCCTTGGCATCTTCCATGATGACCTGGGTCAGAGTGACGCGGGTAAGGTCCTGTCCGGTTTTCGCGTCCACCACCTGGACCGCCTTGCCTTCACGAACGAATGCGGCGATATCGTCGAGGTTCACATAGCGGCTGGCGGCGGTATCGTACAGCCTGCGGTTGCCATATTTCTTGATGACGATGGTGCCTGGTTTCACCCCTCCTCCTATGTTGCAGCGCACAAAGGACAAATACATATTGACACAAAACCAGTATATTCGTATAGTTTATTCGATGCTGCTATGCAGCATAAGTATTAAGAAGCAAGTGGAGGTGTCAAAATGCCGGCAACGGTAAAATCAGAGTCGTCCCGAACTCATCCTCGGGAACCGTCCTTTGTTACTCTTCTTTCCAGCTGGGCCCAACAGGGTGTACAGAGTTTTTTTGCTACGCAACGGATCCTGCTGGATCTCGCCATGCGACAGAACGCAAGCGTCATGCAGTCTGTGCGGCAACAATTGACCGATCCCCAGCACTCGCCGGCAGCCATTCTTGGCGAAGTGGCCGGGGAGGGCGTAACCAATTTCATTGAGGGGCAGAAAGTACTGCTTGAGTTGGGACTAAGGCAACACGAACTCCTGATGTCGGGCGTGAAGGAACGTATTGGAGATCCGCGCGCAACCCATGCGGTGGATCTGCTGCGGCGTAGCGTGGAGACATTTATCCACATGCAGCAGGAATTCCTGAAGATCGCCGGAAAGCAGACTCATGCCTGGGTGGAGGCAGCCAAGGCGGGGAAGCCGTACCAGACGGAACTCCTGGCGGGCCTGGCCCGTGAAGGTGTGGAGAATTTTGTCAAAGCCCAGAAACAATTCATGGATGTCATTGCCGAGGAGACGGCCAAAGTTATCGGCAAGCACAGCAACGGCTTAAAGAAAATCAAGAAAACCGAGTTGGCCGCACTGGCGCGACAGGCAACCGAGTCGTTCATCGATGCCCAAAGGAAGCTGGTTGATCTGGCCGGGAAGCAGATGAACGCCAACGTGAAAACGGCAGGCAAGGTTCCGGAACTGCTGAAGCCATTTCCTTTTGTGCCGTTCACTGAGCTCACGCGGGAAGGAGTGAAAAGCTATGTCGATGCTCAGAAGGCGCTGATGAATGTAATGGTAAAGCCGGCCGGTGAGCACAAATCCCACGGCAAGACCAAGCACCACGGGAAGGCCAAGAGGCACGCAGCAGCCGCCTGATTGAGGAGCGGAGCGTACCCCAGGACTGTGAGTGGATTTACGGCTTGAGCCCAGCGCGGGCCAGCCCAAGGAGTCCTGCAGGGCCGAGTTGGACGGGCCCTGCAGGACGTTTTCGATTGCACTCAAATGCCGGGGGAAACGAACTAACTTTCCTCGCTATGCAGCGCCCGGCGGGTAGCCTCGAGAGTGTTAATCAATGACTCCTTAGGGAGCTTTTGAATGATCGGTTCGATAATCCATCCCAGCCCCAAAGGCACATCCCGCGTCAGTGAAATGGCTCGACACTCGATGTACACCCCACCCTTCCGTTCCTGGAATCTCCAGTAGGAATACAGGCGCCACAGGAAGCCATTCCCGGTGTCGGGCGGCAGCACGCTCTCCCTGGGTGTTCCGGCATGCTCCACTTCAGCAATCCGCGTTGTGTACGAGCGACAAACCCAGCGCGTTGGGTCCAGGGAACGATAATGGACCTCATGATCCGTATCGAGGACCACGGTCATGATTTTCTGCTTGAGGAGCCGTAAGAAGATTCGGAAATCGTTGCCCCGATGACTTATTAACCTTGAGGCGATCACCTCGGGCTTGTAGATATTCTTGTGGTTGTCGTAGTCCTGGATCAGCCGCAAGGTCTTCTTGAGGTTCGTCGCACGAACGAATACGGCACCGATCCAGTCATGGATCAAGCCATTGGGCACTTTGACCGGCCCTTGACCGGTCCAGAACTGCGCCACGACTTGTCCTCCCCGGACCAGACGGGACCTCTCCGAACTGACTTCAGACCACAGGAATGGGCCGCTCCCGTTCAACGTCCGCTCCATTTCCGCTTCGGCCTCTCGAATATATTCATCAAAGGCCATCAGGGTTTGAGGCTTCAACTGAACCGGTTTTGCCGTTTGCGCCATAGCACCGTGTCTATTGCGAATCGAGTCGCGCACTTCATTTGTCAACTCAGCCGCAACGTGAGCATCGTGTGAGCCGGGTTTAGCTCTGGAGAAGCGGCAATCGCGTCCAAACCAGTATCACACTGGAACGAGACTGGACAAGGGAGGTCGCGAATACGGCTTGTTCTCTTCTTCCTGATGGGCTGTAGAAACCACGTGGTGAGCGGCGGGTACTTGTGGTGCATCTCTCTTCGCCGGTTTCAGCAGACCGAGCAATGCTAGAACGATGACTCCCGCCCTCAGGAGTGCATCATTTTCTCCAAGGCAGGTTTGTTGCGGATGATCAGGGTTGCGCCCTTCAATTGCAGCAGTTGCTTCTTCTTGAACTCGGAGAACAGGCGGCTGACCGTCTCCCGCGTGGTCCCGATGATCTCGGCAATTTCTTCGTGGGTGAGAGACATTTTAATGTGCGAAGGATCAGCCGACTTTGCCGCGTTCCCCGACCAGGAGAGAAGCAGCTTGGCCAGTTTCTCTGATGGTGAACTTGCCAGTCCCAACATGCGGACTTCCTCGATAGCCGAGTAGTAATTGCGGCTGAGCTGTTCGGCCAGTCGCACGGCAATTTCCCCGTTCTCACGAAGGAATTGAAGCAACACATCGCGGCCAATGAAGTTTGCCTGGCCCGGCTCCACCATTTCAGCGGTAAGCTCGTAAGGCCTGTTGGAAATCGTGGCGTTGAGGCCGAGAACATCACCCGCTCCGGCGACTTTGAGGATAACCGTCTTGCCTTCCCGGGAAGAGGTGAAGAGCTTCGCCTTTCCCTTACAGAGCACAAATACCCCACGCGGCAATTGCCCTTCAATGAACAACATCGCCGACTTCGGATAGACCGCCGTGGACTTGATTTCGTTGAGCTTTTGCAAAACAGGCAGAGACAAATTGCAGAAAAGATGCTCTTCGCGCACCGGGCAGGTAGCGCAGTTGTCAATGATATTCAGGCCGTACGGTGCACGCATTGGGGCCCCGCTGCTGCTGGAATTGTATCAGCTTGTGATTGCAGTCACCAACTACCGTGACCTTACTCATCGCGTTCGTCGGGTCAGTTGGAGACAATCCGATGAGGTGACGGAACAAGTTGAAACCCAACTAGCAAGCGCGCTTTCTCATCTTCAGCACAAGGGAGTGACGAAATGGACACAACACACAAATATCATGCTCTGGCTTGGTGGACTTCCGGGCAGACGGGTCTGGTAAAGTCCGATTCTGCGCCTAATGCTATTCATTTCAGTGCGCCACTGCAATTCGGCGGGCTTGACGGCCGCTGGACGCCCGAGGATCTATTGCTGGCGGCGCTCGCCGGGTGTTTTGTGACCACCTTCCGGGTCATCGCAGGATATTCAAAATTCGAGTACATCGACTTGCATGTGGAGGCCGAAGGCGCGGTCGGTAAGGCAGAATCGGGGTACAGCTTCAGCGAAATCACCCTCCGTCCAACTCTAACCATTCACGATGAAGAAAAGCGGGATTGGGCACTGAAGCTTTTGCAGAAGACCAAAGCGGCGTGCCTGGTTTCAAAGACCCTGGCGACCACCCCAGCGCTGGAGCCTAAGGTCGAGGTTGTTACTGCTGTGCCTGTGGGCTGACCTGGATCGTGCGAAACTTCGATCCTGAATCTTGACCAGCCATGAAAAGTGCTGCCAACACAAGATTGCCGCTTCGAATCGTTCGCCAGCAGGCGCGGTATTTGGCGATCGCGGGGGGAGTCTATGCGGTTTTCTGGGCCGCAACGGGGCAGGCGCCAACGCTTTCCGTCACCTTGATCTACTCTTTCCTTCTGGGAAATTTCACCACGCTGGCTTTGGAGCAGATTAGCATTCCTGGCGTTACACGCGAATCTTCCTGGTACTGGCCGCTCAACGTGGTTCTCCTGCTGGCGGTCACCGCGATTGCTGTAACGCTCGCCACTCTCGTGGTGTTTCTGGTTTCTGGCACGCCGGGAGGCTTCCAGCAGTTTCTCAGCACTGGCTGGAAATTCCCCGCGGTGGCCAACCTGATTTTTGGTATGTCATTTTTCATTCACCAGGTGACCAGGTGGCGCCTGGAAGACCGCAACCGGCAGTTAGAGCGAACCCTCGAACTGAGGACTGCCGAACGAGAACTGGATGCTGAGGAACTCAAGCAGGCACGGGAAATTCAACAGGGTCTGTTACCCAAGGACCTCCCACAACTGAGCGAGTTTGAGATAGCTGGAGCTTGGGAACCGGCTTGTCTCGTCGGCGGCGACTACTACGATGTCATCAAGCTGGGCAAGGACAAGCTGGCAATCTGCATTGCCGACGTCGTCGGAAAAGGCATCTCGGCGGCGCTACTGATGGCCAACGTGCAGGCCGCGGTTCGGGCCTTTGCCACGGAAGCAGCTACTCCGTCGTACGTGTGCAGCCGGATTAATTCCGTGCTCTGCGCGAACATCGCAACAGGAAAATTCGTGACCCTTTTCTACGGCGTCCTCGACGCGAGCAGCCGAATTCTGCAATACACCAACGCGGGGCACCTTCGCCCGATCCTGATCGGCGACGACGGAAACGTGAAACACCTCGAAAACGGCGGTGCACTTCTGGGTGTCTTCCCCGACTGGAAGTATGAAGACTCAACCGTCGAGCTAGACGAAGGCGACCTATTGATGGCATTCACCGACGGGATCACGGAAGCTATGGACGCCGAGGGTGAAGAATTCGGGGAGGAGCGGCTGATTCAGGTCGCGAGAAATACCGGTGAGCAGTCGATGGAGGACTTGAAAACGCAATTGCTCGGAAGCGTGCAGGAATTCTGCAATTTTCGGATGCGGGATGACGCCACCCTGATCCTCATAGCAGCTTCTCGCGTCGGCTCGGAGCAAAGAAAACCAGCTTTGATTAGCTTTCAGAACGAGGCGACGGAACTTGCCCGGAGCAAGACCGTGATCGACTTCAGCACCACAAGGGATTGCAGGGCGTACACGCCTGTTGCGACCCTGGCCTCGATTTCATGCTCCACGTTGTTGCCGGCAGAAATCGCCCACTTGTGATGGCCATCACGATGAGGTGTGCTGCCGGTCATGGCGGCACGGACCGTCCGTGCCGAAACTAACAGTTGAAGTGAGGGTAGTTGAGGAGGAGGAAATCCCGTGATGATGCTATATCGGCTTGTCCGTCTGATCGAAACCCATTCGAAGGCTCTTGCCGCTTGCCTTCTGGCCCGAGTAGAGACTTCAGAGGCGACCCCGGACTATCGGAACGTGCCTCCGGAAGAGCTGAAAACGCGCGTTTACGAGATCTATAGCCATTTGGGTGACTGGCTCGTAAACAGGGATGAATTCGATCTGGAGCAGCGATACTTGAAAATCGGTGCGCGCCGGGCCCAGCAGAACGTCCCCCTTAGCCAGGTCGCGTGGGCAATCACCTTGACCAAAGACAATCTATGGGAATTCCTGAAAAGGGAGTCGGAACTGGAGCGTCCGGTCGAAATACTCGGCGAACTGGAGATGCTGCAAATGTTGAACCGCTTCTTCGATCGCGCGATCTACTATGCTGCCGTGGGTTACGAGCGGGCGGTTGCCGAGGCTGAGGCAGCCGATACTTGCGCGATGGCTGGGACCTAATCAGGAGATTAGAAAACAGGCGCGCAACACTTATTGGTCAGCTCTCGGCTGGTGGCGGCTGGCACTGTTCTCCTCGCGGAGTCGAGGCCGGTTACCGCGGCGTCTTGTCCTCCGGAGGGGCGCTTTGCTTCGGCAAGGAACGAACATAGTTCACCAGGTCCCAGATTCCCTCCGGTTTCATACGTTTGCCTTCCGGCGGCATATCACCTTTGCCATTCTTGATCACATGGTAGAGCTCTCCGTCCGTCCTATCTTTGAGGGTTGCCGGATCGGTAAAGTCAGTGACCTTTAGCTTCATATCCGCAGCGATATCGCCCTTGCCATCACCGTCCTTGCCATGGCACATGGCGCAGTCGTATCCCCACCATTTCTTGCCCTTCTCGATCGACTCTGGAGTCGGCTTAACTGGGTTGGCCCGACGCGCGGCGTCGGCAGGAATCACGTCAGGCGCTACCGGCGCCGTTTTAGGGGGTGTTTGGCCTTGCTGGGCCGGGGCAGAAAACTCAAGCAGAAGTAACAAAGAAATAGTCAGTAAGGTCTTCAACACGGCGGCCTCCAACCTTTCCACGTTCGATGGCATCGTGGTCTTGAAAAGTGCGACCACAGCCTCTGACAAAAGTGCCGGTGTTTAACGTTGCCGCACTCGTAAACGGCCAACTCGAGTTCAGCGGCACTGATACTTCCTAAGAAAATGGATAACACTTACAGTGATCCGCAACGCTGCGAGGGTTCAACATACCACTTTCAAAGGGCGTTCGCCAGCGGCAGTCATGGCCGCGTCGGGGTGTAGTGGTAGCCAGTCGCTCTCACAACCCGCGTGTGGACATCGACGAAACGCGTACAATATTTCGTGTGCAGGCCACTCGCGAAGAGCTGGTCACAATACTCGAGACGCAGCGCCTGGAATGGCAGCAATCCATTCCATCTTATGAAGAGCGAATCCAGGCATTGCAGAACCTCGAAAAGGCGCTTCTGCGGCGCAAGGAAGAATTCATCCGCGCAATCGCAGACGATTTCGGGGGACGCGCCGCCGAAGAGACGATAGCGCTCGAGTTGTTCCCCGTAGTGAACGAGATCCGCCATGCCCGGCGGCATTTGCGGCGTTGGATGGCCCCGCGCCGCGTCCCGATGCCATGGCAATTCTGGCCGGCCAGGTCTCGGGTGGAGTACCAGCCTCTCGGTGTCGCGGGCATTCTCTCAGCCTGGAACTACCCTCTTTTCCTCACTCTTGGCCCTCTGGTGGGGGCGATGGCGGCCGGGAATCACGTCATGCTCAAGCCCTCCGAACTGGCGCCCAGGTCTGCGGCGCTGATCGGTACCCTCATCGCCGAGTTGTATCCACCCGAATACGTCACCGTCGTTATCGGCGACTCCAAGGTCGCAAGCGAGTTCTCCCAGCTCCCTTTCGATCACCTGCTGTTCACCGGATCAGGACGGGTCGGCAAACTCGTCATGCGAGCGGCCAGTGAGAACCTGACGCCCGTGACGCTCGAACTAGGCGGCAAGAGCCCTGCGCTCGTACACCCCAACTACCCGCTGCGCCGGGCAACCCGGCGAATTCTCAACGGCAAGCTCTACAACGCCGGCCAGACCTGCGTCGCACCCGACTACGTCTTGCTACCCGCCGGCCGCAAGGCCGAGTTTGTCCGCCTGGCGCAGGAGGAAGTCGCAGAGCTTTATCCCCGCCTCATCGACAATCCCGACTACACGCGAGTTCTGAACGCGCAACATTACCGCCGCCTCGCCGGACTGGTGGAGGAAGCACGGCAGAGTGGCGCTGAGGTTGTCGAGATCAACCCGGCAAAGGAGACCTGCAACGAACAGAATCGTGTGTTCCCGCCAACGTTGCTATTTGGCGCAGGCGAGGCGACTACGGTGATGCGTGAGGAAGTCTTTGGACCCGTGCTGCCGGTGGTACTTTACGACCGCCTGGATGAGGCGATCGAGTACATCAATGCCCGCCCTCACCCCTTGGCGCTCTACTACTTTGACGAAAACGGGGCCCGCATCCGCGACGTGCTCGACCGGACGATCTCAGGCGGAGTCACGGTGAACGACTGCATCTATCACCTGGGCCAGCCTAACCTACCGTTCGGCGGCGTCGGGCCCAGCGGGATGGGGCACTATCACGGCTTCGACGGGTTCGAGACCTTCTCGAAAAAGAAAGGCATCTTCCTGCAGAGCCGCTGGACGCCACTCAAGTACCTGCAACCGCCCTATGGAGAGAGGACTAGACGCATTCTCCGTTTCATTCTCGGCGCCTGAGCACGCCTCACCGGTCCGGCCCAAATAGTGGGCTGAGTACCTGTCCCAAGTAATCGGTGATCAGTGTCCCGGCCGATCAGGCTGCTTCAACCTGCGCGGCCAGTACCGATTGATTGACACCCCAGAGCGATCGGCGTAGGGTCGAACTGAGGAGTACGCCCGTACCTCTTTCAGGTTCTCTGACCTAAGACAGTCCATCTGAAGCACCTTTCCCCCTTAGCAGACGACGGACCAGGAGGTTCAGCATGCTTGCTTCCCAGGCATCCACAACAACAGCAAAGCCCACAACTCTCGCCACCCCGAAAAAGACTGCTGCGGGAGTGGCAAAGGTATCCGATCCCGCGGGGTTGGAGAACAAGATTAGAGGACGCGCCCATCAGCTCTACGAAGGCCGTGGTTGTGAGCCTGGCAAGGACAAGCAGGATTGGCTCCGGGCCGAGCAGGAGATATTGAAGCTTGAACCCTAGAAGAACGACCGCGGTCGGCCTCCAGGGGTTCTTCGAGGAACTGTTCCCAGGAGTGGCCTATGAGAAATTGTCCGGAGTGCGAGAGTCTCAGCCAGGTCTTCGAGTCCAAGCAAACCGGGTATTTTGCGGCTCGTTCCGCAGTGCTTTATCAAATCAGCACGGAATTTGCGGCTAAGCAACAGGTCGATATGGAACGCGCCAGGAACGACATGGAAGAGCACCTATCGGTCTGCTCCTTTGCCGCCGAGGTGCGGATCTAAGTGGAATTCGGGGTCCAGGAAGAGAGCCGCTTCTAGGCATCGATGAAGAGACCTTCATCGAGTCTTGATTCTCACTGCCTAACTCCACTGAAGTCGTACCCCTTCGCGGACGCGAGCCCCTTCACCGGCAAAATTCAATGCACGCGGGAGCCTGCCGAGCCTTGAAGCCAGCAGGTGTTTTCCATTGTGACTACGCTCACAGTTAGTCGTGATGTGTGGCACGGCCTGAACTTATCCCCGATGGTTTACTTGAACACGGTAACCCTGATCAGCAAAGAAAGTGAGGCAACTGCGATGGAACCACACACCTGGTCGAAGTCCGGGTTTGAATACGGGCGAAAGGTTCTGCATTCTGCGTTGGAGGGAGCACGTTGCGGTGAAGAAGCATTCCTCAAAGGAAGATCTCTTACTCCATTTCTTAGTGAAGAAGTTCGAAATGCTCTGAAGCCTGCCGCGGTTGGAGCGTGCATTGGCCTGTTGGGCAGTTACCCAGGAGACCACCGCCGCCCTATTGGCAGAGCGTTGGTGTTCGGCTTTCTGGGCTGGGCTATCGGGCTTGGCGCGGGTATCGCTTGGAAAACCCGAGGTTTGACTGAGTGCGTCACCAGTAATGCTTTCAGGAATATGGGCAAGGTGCGTGATGAGCATTGGCTGGAGAGGCATCCGATCGACTACGCGTAGAAACTGACGACCGTTTCGCGGCGAAGACCAGCCGAGCGTGGCGGTGGCCGGCAACAGGGCAAGTCACTAGGAGGGCGGCAAATGAATACAAGTGAAGCAGTGCGAGAGCGGGTCCTGATCCCAGTTGCCGCAGAGGGCCTCACGGAAGAACGGATTGCCTACCTGGAAGGACTCGTCGGTCAAGCCAGAACCGCTGCCGCAGTCTTTACTCAATTCACGCAAGAGGACGTCGATCGCATCGTGAAGCCGATGGTCCTGGCCGGGCTCGAGCAAGCTCAATATCTCGCTCGCCTGGCGGTTGAAGAAACCAAGCTCGGAGTCATGGAAGACAAAGTCCTTAAGAACATGGTGGCGACCGAGTTTGCCTACGACTACGTCAAGGACAAGCGTACCGTCGGCATCATTCGGGAAATTCCGGAGCGCAACCTGGTGGAGATGGCTGAACCGATCGGGGTCATCTTCTCGCTCACACCGATTACCAATCCTACTTCCACCGTGCTCTTCAAATGCATCATGGCCATCAAGACGCGGAATGCGGTCATTTTCAGTCCCCACCCCAACGCTTGGCGCTGTTGCTCCGAAGCGGTACGGATCATGTACGAGGCTGCGCTCAAGCACGGCGCACCCGAAGGTGTTTTTAGCTGTTTGGAGTCGCACACCCTGCAGGACAACGCCTACCTGATGCGGCACAAAGACGTGAGATTGATTGACGCTACCGGCGGGCCGGGCGCGGTAAAAGCCGCATATAGCTCAGGCAAGCCAGCGCTGGGCGTGGGGGCAGGGAACACGCCGGTCTACCTGGAAAAAACCGCGGACCTGAACACTGCCGTGGTGGACATCATCGTCTCCAAGACGTTCGACAACGGAACCATTTGCGCCTCGGAGCAAACCGTGGTGATTGACGATGAGATTTACGACCCGGTGTTGAAGAAATTTGCCGATCTGGGTGCACACATTTGCAACGAGAAGGAGACGGAACTGCTGGGACGGACGGTCATCGATCCCAAAACCGGGTTCATGCAAGGCATGGCGGTCGGGCAGAAGGCCACAGACATCGCCCGCCTTGCCGGTCTTTCGGTGAAGCCGGACACCAAACTCCTGATTGCGCCGATTCATGGCGTAGGCCGCGAACATCCCCTGTCAGCCGAGACGCTGTTCCCAGTACTCGCCGTCTATCGAGCGAAATCCGTCGATGAGGCGCTCAAGGTGTGCGTGGACGTAAATCATGCGGGCGGGCTGGGACATACGGCGGTTATTTTCTCGCGCAACGACGAAATCATCCGCAAGTTCGGTGAGGTCATGAATGCGGGGCGGATCATTGTGAATTCACCGGGCTCTGTCGGAGCGTTGGGCGGGGTTTACAACGACCTGGTGCCCACCTTCTCGTTCGGATGCGGGACCGGCGGCGGCAACAGCACAACCGATAACACAAATATCTATCACTACCTCAACATCAAGCGCGTGGCCCGGAGGACACAAGCCCATATGTGGTACCGGGTTCCCAATCAGATTTATTTCAACATGAACGCGGTCGAAAATGTGCGCGATTTACCGTCGCGCTGCACCATCATTATTACCAACCCGTCCTTAGAGAAGTTTGGCCACGTGGACATCGTCCGACGCTACATCTCACCGCAAACTCACGTCCACGTCTCGGTTATTCCCGATGCAGAGCCCGAGATCAAGGTGATCATGCAGGGAGTGGAGGCGCTCACTTTCTACAAGGCGGATCAGATCATTGCGCTGGGCGGCGGGTCGGTGATCGATGCAGCCAAGATCATGAAGCTCAAGTACGAGTCGCCGCAAGCTGACCTGGAAGAGCTGGCCGCGCCTTTTCTAGATCTCCGCAAACGCGTGGTCGAGTACCCGACCGAGAAGGTCAATCGAGTGCGGTTAGTGGCCATTCCCACCACGAGCGGAACCGGAAGCGAAGTCACTCCCTTTGCCGTCCTGACCGACAAAGAGCGCAGGCGCAAAGTCACCCTGGCCGACTACTCGCTGACTCCGGATGTGGCCATCGTTGATCCCCAGTTTGTCTTGTCCATGCCGAAGGGCCTGACCGCGGATACCGGCATCGACTGCCTGACCCACGCTCTGGAAGCTGCAGTGTCGAGTTACGCTTCGCCCTATACCGACTGCAACGCTATGCAGGCGATTCGAATGGTGTTCAAGTACCTGCCCATCGCATACGAGCATCCCCGCGATGAAGAGGCGCGCTGCATGATGCACAACGCGGCCTGCATTGCGGCGATGGCGTTTTCCAACGCTTCGGTGGGCGTGAATCATGCGCTGGCGCATGCCTTCGGGGCGCACTTTGGAGTGGCGCACGGCCGCGCCAATGCCCTCATGTTGCCGCACGTCATTGCGTACAACGCGGCCGTACCCACGAAGTTTGTGCCCTCGCCCTACCAGAAGGGGCATGTCGCACACAACAAATACGCGACCATCGCCGATCTGCTGGGTCTGGGCGGTCACACGGTGGAGGAAAAGGTTAAGAATTTGATCACGGCGGTAGAGCAGTTACTGGATCAATTGGAATTTCCCCGTTCGATCGCCGAACTGGGGATTTCGAAGGAAGACTTTGAGCGGGCGATTCCCGAGTTAACCAGCCTTGCTTTCGACGATCCTTCGGGGCGGTCGAATCCTCGTATGCCACTGATGACCGAATTGGCTGATCTGTTCAGGAGCGCTTATCAGGGCCGGGGCCTAACCAAGGGGGCCAAGACATTTCAGAAACGAACCGCGTAGTGGATAGGAGTGTTTATGGCAGCGATCGCCGAGTGGCTGAAGATTGATGAAGAGCGCGCAGTCCAAGCCCTGCAAGAGGCCGGGGGGACAATGGATAGCAGAGAGGGCGACCTGCTTCTGGATTTTTCTTGCATTCGCAGGATCCAGCCGAGTTCGCTCAAGGTGATGGAGGAGTTCGCAGGCATCGCTGATGGCAAAGGCGTAAAGATCGTATTGCGCGGTGTCAGCGTCGATGTCTACCGAGTGTTCAAGCTGGTGAAGCTGGCATCGCGATTTTCTTTCGTGAGCTGAGATACGCGACTGTTCGGCAACGGAATATAGGAGAGCTGGTATGGAGAACCACAAAGACGGCGACCGCCTTTCCTGGGGTGACAGCGTTTTCCTGAATCTCGAACGTGAAGGCATGCCGCTCAATGTGGGCAGTGTCAGCGTACTCGAGGGCAAGATTCCGTTCCAGGCTTGCCTACGGTTCGTCGAATCGAAACTGCCGCTGATTCCCCGTTACCTCAAGCGTGTGGTGGCCCGCCCTTTCAATATTGGCCTTCCCAGCTGGGAATACGATCCCGAGTTCGATCTTCGCAATCACGTGCGCAGGGTGACGCTCAAGCACGGTACCGACGGCGAGTTGAAAGCTCTCGCGGGAAATCTTTTCAGCAAGGTGATGGACCGGCAGCACCCGTTGTGGGACCTGACCCTGGTGCACGGACTGAAAGGTAATCGTACCGGGCTCATTATCCGCATGCACCATTGTCTGGTCGACGGGATAGGCGGAGTGGGGATTGTAAGTGCGCTCATGGATCCGAACGCAGTAACCCCGCGCAAACCCAGGAGAAAGCCTCACGTCCCCGAGCCGCGCGACGCCGCGACGTCACTGTTGGAAGGGTTGGCTAGCTCCTATTCCGACTTCGTCAATCGCATTCTCTCGGCATGGTCAGGAGCACTGGACATGGCCGAGGGGACAGTCGCGGCGGCGGGTGGGAACCTGGCCACGGAGCAGTTCTCCAGCCTGTTGCCCGAACTCACAACGTCCACCGAGCGCTTACGCTTTAACGTCATTTACCGCGGGCCACAGAAGTTCGCCTGGGCGGAGATTCCGCTGGCAGAAGTAAAGGCCATACGGCACGCCTGCGGAACCAGCGTCAATGATGTCCTGCTCGCGCTGGTGACTGCGACCATTCGAGACTATTCGGAACACCATGGCGATAGCCTAAAGGGGCGGTTGGTTCGCATCATGGTTCCCGTCAATCTGCGCGGCAGCGATGGGCCTGCGAATCCGGGGAACCACATCTCGCTGGTTCCGGTCACCATTCCGCTTGGTATTCACTCTCCGAAGAGGCTGCTCGCAGCGGTACACAAGAGAACGGAGTTTCTCAAGCGCGCACGTGTCGCCGAGTTGGTCAGTTTGTTCGGTGGTTTGATCGGCGTGTTCCCAGGCCCGATGCAGGCGTTCGCCGGACCGATGATAAGTCGGGTGCCGTTTACACCCTTCAACATGGTGTGTACCAGTGTGCCGGGACCACAGTTTCCCCTGTATCTACTCGGCCACAAGATGCTGCAGTGGTATCCCTATGTCCCGGTCGGGGGCGAGATGGCGGTTAATTGCGCCATCCTGAGCTACAACGGAATGGTCTATTTCGGTTTCAGCGGAGATGTGCATGCAGCGCCAGATCTCTGGCGTTGGGAAACATTTGTGAAACAGAATTTCGTGGAGTTGCGTGACGCCGCTGGAGCCACAGCGCCGCGAAAGAAGGCCGAGCGGAAGAAGCGGGCACCGGTGAAGAAGCAGAGGTCGAAAACGACGACGTCTCGGGCAGCCACGGCTCATGTACCCATTGCAGTTCCGGCGGTTCGTTCCTCATCCGAATCAGAGGAGGCACCGGTGCCAAGGGTAGTAGAGGAAAGTGTCTTAGTGCAATCAGTCGCCTAGCGATTTGGGCAGGAAGGTCTAGATCATGGAAGGCATTCAGCTAGCCACGCAAGTGACACCCTGGTTGGCCTCAGGGCGGACCCTGTTCCTGCTCATTCATCTTCTGGGCATCACCGGGTTTGCCTATATCGTGGCCATGCGCCTGGTGCCACTCCTGCGGGCCCAGCGGGATCTTCGCTTTGACCGGCCACTGGCCCGGGTGGGCAAGGTCCTGAAATTCGGGCTGGCACAGTGGAAGCATCCGCGTTACCGTGTCGCCGGCATTCTTCATATATTCATTTTCGCCGGATTTATTTGCCTGGTGATACGCGCTTTCTACGTGCTGATTGTCGGGGTCTCGGAGAATTTTGTGATGCCGGGACTGTCGGGAGAAGCCGGGCACGTTTACAACATTATTACGGACTATTCTGCGACGGTAGTGTTTCTCTGCATGGTGATCGCGATCGTGCGCCGGCTGGTCTTCAAGCCAGCGCGCTATGCGGTGCCGGAAAAATTCGGTAAAGCCCACACCGCCGACGCCGTCTTCCTGCTGGCGCTGATCGCTGTGCTTATGCTGGCCGACAGCCTGTTCTCTGCCGCCAGAGCCGCAGGCCAGGCACAGCAAGGCCAAACAGTTGAAGTCTTGGCGGCCTGGTCATTGCCGTGGATGCTGAAGAGCCTTCTCGCTTCCAGTTCTTTGTCTGCACTCAAGGATGTCTATTTCGGCGCCTATCTTCTCCATGAAGTGACCTTCTATTTCTTGCTGTGCTATCGGCCATTTGGAATTCAGTTCCACGTGGAAACCTCGCTGTTCAATCTCTACTTTGCGAAGTTGGAACGGGGCACGGTGAAGCCGGTGAGATACGGGGTTAGCGATGAGCATCTCGACCAGGTGAAATCGTTTGGAGTGAAGACATTCGAAGACTTCACCTGGAAGCACATGCTTGACTTCTATTCCTGTGCGGACTGCGGCCGCTGCTCGGATAACTGCCCGGCCAATGCCGTGGGAAGGCCGCTGTCACCAAGGTTTATCACCACCAAGGCGAGAGACTACGCTTTCCAGCATTACCCGATGTTTGGCAAATCGACCAACCATCAGCCCCTGATTGGCAACCTTTATTCAGAGGATGAAATATGGTCCTGCACTACCTGCGGCGCTTGCGAAGAAGAGTGCCCGCTGCTGGTGGAGTATATCGACAAGATTGTCGATCTGCGCCGGGGCATGATCGATGATGGGAACGTGCCTCAGTCCCTGCAGAAACCGCTGAAGGCGCTGGAGAGCCGCGGAAATCCCTACGGCAAGCTGGAAAAGAAGAGAGCCGACTGGGCTAACGCCAAGGAATTCCGGCAAACCTGCCCAGTGAAAACCCTGGATGGGAAGAACCACGCCGACACTTTGTATTTCGTGGACAGTGTCACTTCCTACGATGACCGGATGCAATCCATTGGGCGCGCCACGGCAAAGATCCTCGACCACGTAGGCGAGAATTTCGGAATCCTGGGTGCGGCGGAAAAAGATAGCGGGCATGAAGTCCGCCGGTTCGGCGAAGAGACGCTGTTCATGGCTCTGCGCGATCACAACGTGGATGCCATCAAAGCATCCGGAGCAAAGCGGATCGTCACTGCCGATCCGCACGCCTTCAACGCTTTGAAGCATGACTACAAAGACTTGCCGCCGGTCGAACACATCAGCCAGGTGATCGCCAGCGAACTGAAGTCCGGCAAGATCAAGTTCAATGCAGTGGAAAATGTCGATGACGTCTACACCTACCACGATCCCTGTTACCTGGGGCGGCACAACCAGATTTATGACGACCCGCGAAATGTGCTCGATGCCATTCCCGGCCTGAAGCGAGTCGAGATGAGCCGTTCGCGAGACCGCTCGTTCTGCTGCGGTGGCGGCGGACTGGCGATGTTCTACGAGCCGAAAGAAGAAGAACGGATGGGCGTGAAGCGAGTCCGGATGGCTGCCGAGGCCGGGGCGAATGTGATCGTGACCGCCTGCCCATTTTGCATGGTCAATATAGAAGATGCAATCAAGGTCGCCGGCATGGAAGGGAAGATGACGGCCATCGATCTGGCGGAACTGACGGAGAAACAGATGATGCGAGAAAGCCCGGTTGTGGAGACCAAGGGGACTGTCGAAATCCAGCAAGAGAGCGTCGCAGGGAGGTAACTGTGGAAATTCTAGTTTGTGCAAGAAGAGTGCCTGACACCTCGGAAAACGAGATCACGCTTAACAGCGCGGGAAACGATATCGAGCGCGACGAGTTGGTCTATTCGGTGAACGAACCCGACAACTACGCGGTCGAAGAAGCCCTGCAGATTGTCGCCAAAGCCGGTGGAAACGTCACGGTGGTTACCGTGGGCGGGGAAGACGACGAGGAAATCCTCCGCCGGGAGATGGCCATGGGCGCGCACCATGGCGTGCTGATCTCAGACGAGGCCTTCAGCGGATCGGATGGCCGGGGTATTGCCACCATCCTGAAGACGTTTGTCCAGAAAGGCAACTACGACCTGGTGTTGACCGGAGTGCAGGCCGAGGATGGCGGGGCGCAGGTCGGCGGGATGCTGGCGGCGATGCTCGACTACCCTTTTGCTTCGCTGGTGAATTCGATCGAAGTCCTGGACGGACGAAAGCTGAAAATCGGGCGGGAGATCGCAGGCGGCAACAGGGAGATCAGTGAGATCGATCTGCCGTGCGTGCTTTCGATTCAGACCGGCATTAACGAGCCGCGTTATGTCGGTATGCGAGGCATCCGTGCTGTGGCCTCGGTGCCCATTCCAACTTACGGCGTGTCTGAGCTGGGTATTGACCCTGGCGCGGTTGGCGAAGCCGCGGCACGAGTGAAGCGGGTGGATTACTTCCTGCCCCAGCTGGGCAAGGGAGCCGAGATGCTTGAAGGCAGCCGGGAAGAAGTTATCGACAAATTGGTTGAGTTGGTTGCAGCCAAAGGAGGGCTGAAGTAATGGCTCGAATTTTTGCGTACATCGTACATAAAGGTGGCGTGGCCGATGACTCCGCCGCCGAACTGGCGGCTGCGGCCAGAAAGATTGATGCTACCGGATCGCCGACCGCCGTGGTGACAGGTTGGGGCGCGGAGCTCGATACCGTCTGCAACGCACTCCGTGGTTCCTACACTGAGGTGTGGAAGATTGCGAATGAGTCTCTGGCATATCCCAATGCCGAGCTGGTGCGGAAATCGCTGGTCAAAGTCCTGCCGGCAGGAAGCGTTGTGCTGGTTTCCCACGAGCATTTCGGAATCGACCTGGCACCCGGCCTGTCGGTCAAGATGAACGCAGCTTTTGTTTCTGACGTGTTGGGGATCGAAGGATCGGAAGACAGCCATCTCAAAGTAGTCCGCCAGGAGTTTGGCGGGCAGGTCAGCGCGCATGTTGATTGCGATATTTCGTCGGGCGCGGTGGTCACCGTGCGTCCTGGCGCCTTCAAGCCACTGGAGAATGTTCCTGCTGGTGGATCTTTAATCGACAAATCCGCCGATGTCGGTGCATTGACAGCAGGGCGCCGCTATTTGCAGACGGTGGTCGCGGAATCCGGCGATGTCGATATCACCCAGCACAGCGTTTTGGTTTCCATCGGACGCGGCATCCAGGAAAAAGATAACGTCGCAATGGCGCAGGAACTCGCCGACGCAATGGGCGCGGCACTAAGCTGCTCGCGGCCCGTGGTCGACGCCAAGTGGCTGGACAAGTCCCGACAGGTCGGCTCGTCTGGGAAAACCGTCAAGCCCAAGGTCTATCTGGCTTGCGGCATCAGCGGGGCCTTCCAGCACCTGGTTGGCATTAAAGGCAATCCCTTCATCGTCGCGATTAACAAGAACCCCAAAGCCCCAATTTTTCAGGTAGCCGATGTCGGCATTGTGGACGACCTTTTGGAGTTCCTGCCCGAGCTGACGAACAAGATCCGCGAAATGCACAACGTTCCGGCAAAGAGGACAGCATGATTACCAACAAGACACTCAAACTAAGTTTGAAATCACTCCGGGAGTTCGCCAAGAAGCGTCTCCCCGACGAAACCCTGATCGAGCTGGACGCGCGTGATGAATGTCCGCTGGAGATCGTGCGCCACATGTGCAGTCCGGACAAATTGGGAATTCAACTTCTGTTCATTCCCGAAGAGTTTGGCGGCATGGGCGGCGGCGCTTTCGATGTGTACTGCGTGTGTGAAGAGATGGCACGCATCGATCTGGGCATCGCGACGGCGGTTTTGGCCACCTTTCTGGGCAGCGACCCGATCACGGTGGGAGCCACTCCGGAGCAAAAGAAACTCTGGCTGGGGCGCATCGCGGAAGAAGGTCTGTTATTTGCTTACGGCGCTACCGAGCCAGAAGCAGGCAGCGATTTGGGGGCGCTTCGCACTACCGCCGACCGAGTCAACGAGAACGGCCGCGTCACCGGCTACAAGATTACCGGCAACAAGCAATGGATCAGCAATGGTGGAATCGCGGATGCTTGCACGATTCTGGCCAATACCCCCACGGGTCCGAGCTGGTTCATTGTGGAAAAAGGTGCGAAGGGATTTAGCCACGACAAGCCGGAAGACAAGCACGGCATTCGGCTCAGCAACACTGCGGCTCTCGCGCTCGACAACGTCTATGTTGATGCCGACCGACTGGTCGGAGGTGTGGAAGGCCAAGGCCTGAACCAGGCGCAGGCCGTATTCGGTTACACCCGACTCATGGTTGCGGCATTTGGTCTGGGAGGAGGATGGGCTGCACTCGACCGGGCAATTCCTTATTCCACCAAGCGCATTCAGGCTGGGGCGCCGCTCTCCGAAAAGCAGGGATACACGCACAAACTCATCGTGCCGCACGTGGCCCGGCTGGAAGCGGCTCGCTCCTACATCGAAGAGACCGCGGAGCGCATCGACGCCGGGGCGGAAGGAAGCCTGAACACCGAAGGCGCCATCGCCAAGTACATGGCAACTGAAGCTGGAAATGCAGCCGCCGAGGCCAGCATCCAGGCGCTGGGCGGATACGGCTACACCCACGAATACATGGTGGAGAAAATCAAACGCGACGTTCGCATCACCACGATTTACGAAGGCACCTCCGAGATCATGGAGATGACCATCAGCCGCGACCGCTGGCAGCTTCACCTGAAGACACGCGGACAGCACTATCACGAACAAGCGAAAAAGTTCGAAGCGCTGCACGCCAGCCATGCGGACGTGGGCGCTGACAGCGCGGCCCTGGCTCTGCACGCCTTGGCCGAAGTGATGGAGAGATGCCGCGTAGCCCGTTTGACTCGCTACCAGCACATTCTTCTGCGCCTGGGCGAGTTGATCGCATACGCAGAGTGTGCAGGCAGCCTGGCTCGCCGCGCTTCTCTGCTGGCAGACAACAAGCTGAACGAAAAGGCCAGCCGGCGGTTCGACGCAACCGCGCTGGCCGCGGTGAGCCGGATCTTCGCGCGCGAGGCCGCGCTCAAGGTGGCCGAAGAGGGTTTGCGCTGGGTGGTCGGAGCCGGGGGAGTCAGCGACGCCGAACTGGCCACTTTTGAAACGACTTTGGGAATGCCTGCCATTCACCGCGCGCAGGCGGGACTGATTTCGGACATGGATTACGTAGCAGACGCACTGTACAGCCGCGCACCGAAGCGCAAGGAACTGGCTGCATAGCGTTGGAAGGAGGATGGCCGTTTATGGACCGAACTCTTCACAGTCCACTGTCCTCTCTTCTTTATAGAGGAGCGCAGTCATGGAAAACACTTCATACCGAGCCATAGCAATTGTTGGGGCGGGAGCTATCCTGCCCGATGCACCGAACGTCCCGGCTTTCTGGGAAAACGTGAAGAATAGCCGTTACAGCATCACCGAAGTCAATCCCGACCGTTGGGACCCGGCGCTGTATTTCGACTCCGACCACAGCGCGCCGGACAAGACCTATTCCAAGATCGGTGGCTGGGTGCGCGACTACCCATGGGACCCAATGAAATGGCACCTGCCCATTCCTCCCAAAGTGGCCGACTCCATGGATGGGTCGCAAAAATGGGCGATCGCCTGCACCCGCGAAGCCTTGGGAGACTACGGTTACCCCAAGCGTCCGCTGGACCTGGATCGGACCGCTGTGATCCTGGGCAATGCCTTGGGCGGGGAAAAGCACTATCTCACCGCGTTGCGGGTGTTTTTTCCTGAATACGCACATGAGTTGGCCGAAAGCGCCAGCTTCGCCACATTGCCGGAAGCGCTGCGCCGCGACATCACCCGCGAATTGCGCGAGGGGATCGGCAAGCATCTGCCCCCGATTACCGAAGACAGCATGCCCGGCGAACTGGCCAATTGTATTGCCGGCCGGGTGGCGAATATCTACAACTTTCATGGCCCGAACTACGTTTGCGATGCGGCGTGCGCCTCGGCGATGGCGGCGATTAGCGCCGCTGCCGAGGGATTGATTCATAACGACTATGACCTGGCAGTCAGCGGCGGCATCGATCGCAACATGGGCGTCACAAGTTTTGTGAAGTTCTGCAAGATTGGTGCGCTTTCCGCGACCGGAACTCGTCCCTACGCCGAGGGAGCGGATGGTTTCGTGATGGGCGAAGGCGCAGCGATCTTCTTGCTGAAGCGCCTGGCCGACGCCGAGCGCGATGGAGACAAGATCTATGCCGTGCTGCGCGGTATGGGCGGATCCAGCGATGGCAAGGGAAAGGGCATCACCGCGCCCAATCCGATTGGCCAGAAATTCGCCATTGAACGCGCCTGGCAGAATGCCGGATTACCACTCGCTACCGCTACTTATATTGAAGGTCACGGCACCTCCACTCGAGTCGGTGATGTGGTGGAAGTCGAGAGTATGGCTGACGCCCTGGGCAGTTTTCATCTGCCTGCTCACTCGGTGGCACTGGGTTCCGTCAAGTCGAACTTCGGCCATCTCAAAGGGGCGGCTGGGGCCGCGGGGCTCTTGAAGACCGTACTGGCGCTTCGGGACAAGGTGCTGCCGCCGAGCCTGCATTGCGGGCATCCCAGCCCGGACATCGATTTCGCCCACTCTCCGCTCTACGTCAACACCGAGTTGAAGCCGTGGACGGTTCCGCAAGATGGCGTACGGCGGGCCGGATTGAGCGCGTTTGGTTTCGGCGGCACCAACTTCCACGCCGTCCTCGAAGAATACATTCCCCACAGATTGAACGGAAACGGCAAGCGATCGGTGGCGGTAAGTGAAATCCCACCGAAGATAGAGACTGAGACAATGACGACGACAACGACGAAGACGAATGGGGATGCTGCCGTAAGTTCCCCGGCCGGGTTCACGGCGAAGGCGCCACTGCGCGGCGCCTTGCTCATCGGTGCTCCTTCGGAAGCGGCGCTGGCAGAGCGTTTGCGAGCGGTAGAGAAAGAGGCGAAGGCGGGACACGCACCTGCTCCCGCCGCGCCGGCTGAGTCGGACCTGCGCGCGCCTGAACGCCTGGCCATCGATTACGCCAATGCCGCCGAACTGGCGGAGAAAGCAGCCAACGCTCTTAAAGCGCTTGCGGCAAATCAACCGGCAGTGTGGAAGGCTCTGCGCGCGCAAGGCATCTTCCGTGGTCATGGTCCCGCGCCCAAGATTGTGTTCCTGTATCCAGGCCAGGGCTCTCAATATGTGAATATGCTCAAATCGTTGCGCGCGGCTGAGCCGATTGTGGCCGAGACTTTTGCGGAAGCCGATCGCGTGATGACGCCCCTGCTGGGCAAGCCGCTTAGCGAATACATTTTCGTAGATAAAGCTGACAGCGACGCGGTCGCTAAGGCCGAAGACGATCTGCGCCAGACCGCGATTACTCAACCGGCCGTGTTGGCGGTTGACCTGGCGCTGACGCGGCTCCTGGCCGCTTACGGCATCGAACCCGACTTCACCATGGGGCACAGCCTCGGCGAATACGGGGCGCTGGTTGCGGCCGGCGGGCTTCCCTTCGCCGACGCATTGGAAGCAGTTAGCGCCCGCGGGCGCGAGATGACCCGTTTTGCGCCGGAAGACAAGGGCCGTATGGCCGCGGTGTTTGCTCCGATAAACGAAATTGAGCGCATCCTGAAGACCGTGACCGGGTACGTGGTGATCGCCAACGTCAACAGCAATCATCAGGCGGTCATCGGGGGCGCCAGCAAACCCGTCGAGCAGGCCATGGAAGCTTTCCAGAAAGCAGGCTATGACGTGTCGGCGTTATCGGTCAGCCATGCCTTTCACACCACGATTGTGGCGTCGGCCAGCGAGCCGCTGCGGCGAGTACTGGCGCGCTTGCATCTGCAATCCCCACGCCTGCCGGTGGTGGCCAACACTAACGGCGAGTTTTATCCAGCCGGGCCGGATGTAGTGCCGCAAATGCTCGACATTCTTGCGCAGCAAGTAGCGGCTCCTGTGCAATTCATTCAGGGTCTCCGCACCCTCTATCAGGCGGGTGCGCGCATGTTTGTGGAAGTTGGGCCGAAGAAAGCGCTGCAAGGATTTGCCGAGGATGTGCTTGGTGACGGTGGCGACGTCATCTCACTGTTCACCAATCACCCGAAGGTTGGTGATATCGTCTCGTTCAATCAGGCCCTGTGCGGCCTTTACGCGGCAGGATTGGGCCGCGCCGCTGCGGAAGCTCTGCCTGCATCCACGGCAGTATCCGTTCCTGCGGTTTCCCCGCGGTTGGAAACATCGAAACCGAGTTCATCGGCGGCTGCGGAAAGCATGTCCCCGCCAACCCCGCCGGTGAACGGTGATCACTACACTGAGCTGGGGCGCTTGTTCGCTGATGTCCTCGAGCGCGGTTACGAGATTTACCACGGCCAGAAGCCCGCTCCCTCCGCCCATCCGGTGGCTATCACCGGAGCGGCTCTGGGCCTGCCTGGAACCGATCATGTTTTCGATGATGCCAATATAGGCCGCATCCTGCGAGGAGATCAGTTTATCGATTCCATTCCGGCGCGCCTGCGCCGCGACATGCTCGACAAACACATCACACGCCTGGTGAAAAGCGACAGCGGCGGAAGATTCGAGACCATAAGTGATGTAGCGGACGTTATCAAGCTGGCAGGCCGCGGTGGCGCATTCGATCTGGAAAGCGAATTCGGCATTTCCGCGGATCGCAAGGCTGCGCTCGACCGGGTTACTCAGTTGGCGATCGCCGTGGGGCTCGACGCATTGCGCGACGCCGGCATCCCGCTGGTTCTGCGTTATAAGACAACCACCAGAGGCACCCAACTGCCGGACCGCTGGGTTCTGCCCGACACGCTGCGCGACGATACGGGCGTGATTTTTGCATCGGCTTTCCCGGGCCTGGATTCCTTCGCGGATGAGACGTCGCGCTATCACGCGGACCGCGCTCGCCGCGAGCAATTAGCCACGCTGGAGAGCTTGCAAGCTCGGGCGGCAGAAACCAATGGCCATTCCATCCTGGGACAGGAGATTGACCAGCGCGCTGCAGAGCTACGCGCCGCCATCGAGAAAGAGCCTTATGTATTCGACCGGCGTTATCTGTTCAGGGTGTTGCCGATGGGGCACTCCCAGTTTGCTGAATTCATTGGTGCCCGTGGGCCGAACACGGCGATCAATGCCGCTTGCGCGAGTACCACCCAAGGAGTGGCCCTGGCCGAGGACTGGATCCGGGCCGGGCGGTGCCGTCGCGTGATCGTGGTCTCAGCCGACGACATCACGACGGACAATCTAATCGGTTGGATGGGTGCCGGCTTTCTGGCCAGCGGAGCCGCAGCCACGGACGAAGTGGTTGAAGAGGCTGCTACCCCCTTTGACCGCCGCCGGCACGGCATGATCATCGGCATGGGCGCCGCGGGACTTGTGGTCGAGAGCGCCGAGGCGGCACGCGAACGGGGCATCCAGCCCATTTGCGAAGTATTGAGCGCGGTGACTGCCAACAGCGCTTTTCATGGCACTCGCCTTGATGTGCAGCATATCAGCCAGATCATGGAAGGCCTGGTGGCCAAGGCCGAAGCGCACAGCGGCATTCAACGGCGCCAGATCGCGCCCCGGATGGTCTTTGTTTCCCACGAAACCTACACACCCGCACGCGGCGGCAGCGCGGCCGCGGAGATTCACGCTCTGCGTCACGTGTTCGGCGACACCGCCGATCAGATTGTGATCGCCAACACAAAAGGCTTTACCGGTCATGCCATGGGAGCGGGCGTCGAGGATGTCGTGGCCGTGAAGGCGCTGGAAACGGGAATGGTACCGCCTGTGGCCAACTTCAAGGAGGTGGACCCTGACCTGGGTGCGTTGAACTTGTCAAAAGGCGGGGTATATCCCGTCGAGTACGCATTGCGCCTGGGAGCCGGGTTCGGTTCGCAGATCGCCATGACCCTGTTGCACTGGGTGACGACCAGGGACGGGGTTCATCGGAGTCCGAATGCTCTTGGTTATGCCTACCGAATAGCCGACACTGGGGCCTGGAAGGCATGGCTCAGCAACATCGCCGGCCATTCGTCCGCCGATTTGGAAGTGGTCTGCCGCACTCTGCGGGTACGCGATCAAGCGTCCGCAGCGCGAGTTGCGGAGGCCGCTCAGGGATCCCGAACGGTGCCAGTGCCAGCGCCCGTGTCAGCGCCCGTGTCGGTGCCCGCACACCAGGCACCGCCTCCGGTCGTGAGAAAAGCAGCGGCGCCGGTAGCCATTGCTCCGGAGCCAAAAGCGAAAGCGCAAGCCACCGCGCCTGTGCCTGCGACAGCATCCGCGCCGCCCAGACCGCCAATATCCAGGGTCGAAGGCGATCCAGTGAAAGAGCGCATTCTGGCGTTGGCGGTGGAGAAGACCGGCTATCCCCAGGATATGCTGGATCTCGATCTCGACCTCGAAG
>Ga0207678_10000691_pt1 | contig 30832 bp, 28 predicted proteins | sample KBSC63metaG_FD_184319 | JGI IMG/M metagenome (GOLD analysis project Ga0207678, IMG submission 184319) | Corn rhizosphere microbial communities from Kellogg Biological Station, Michigan, USA - KBS C6-3 metaG (SPAdes) (version 2) | ecosystem: Host-associated > Plants > Roots > Rhizosphere > Soil ... | reverse complement strand
CACAAAGGTGGCCGCTGGTACGGCAAGACCAAGACCGGAAAATTCATGAGCGAGTCGGAGGCCAAGGCCGCCGGCTACAAAGCATCAGAAAAGGACTAAGGAGAGATTATGAAGAGCAAGAGCCTGACTACGCGAATTCTGATTCTACTTTTCGCTGTAACGCTTCTGACCACGGTGTCCGCGGCGCAGACCAAGACCGCCAAAAGCGCCAAGCCGGCCAAAACCGATTCCGCCATGTCGGCCCCGGCGGCCGATCTGCTGGACATCAACTCGGCCACCAAGGATCAGCTGGACGCCCTTCCCGGCATCGGCGAGAAGTACTCGCAGAAGATCATTGATGGCCGGCCTTATGCCAAGAAGACGGACTTGACTCGCAAAAAGATCATCCCCTCCGCCACCTACGCGAAGATCAAAGACATGATCATCGCCAAGCAGAAGTAGGACCTGTCTCAAGAGCGCCGGGAGTCCCTGGGGCCCCGGCGCAATTCTTCCGCAATCAGCATTAGGAGGCATCATGAGTTTTCTCGAAGATATGGCGGGCAAGGAAGTCAGCAGCATGCTGGCCAACAGCTCGAATCCGCTTGCATCCTCAATCATGCAGATGATCAGTAGCCAGCCCGGCGGACTCTCCGGACTGCTGCAGCAGTTTCATGATAAAGGTTTGGGCAGCCTGGTGAGTTCATGGGTCAGCACGGGCCAGAACCTTCCCATTTCCGCCGATCAGATTCAGCATGTACTGGGCAGCGATCAGGTCAAGGAACTCGCCGCCAAGGCAGGGATTGCACCCGACGCCGCCGGTTCCCACCTGGCCCAATTACTGCCCATGCTGATCGACAAACTTACGCCCAACGGCCAAGTCCCTCAGAGCTCTTCGATGCTGGAAGAAGGCATGGGCATGCTCAAGAATATGGGACTGGGCAAGACCGGCACCGACTCGTAAGCCAAAAACCACGTGGGGACAGCCGCCCTCGGCTGTCCGGTCGAGCGCAGCTCGACAGATTTTACCGAGCCTGACCCAGCGGAGCTTTGCTCCGCCGGACAGCCGAGGGCGGCTGTCCCCACGTGATTCCCATTGCCCTTTTGCTTCATTGATTCCCTCTTCCGGGTAGAGGATAATGAGGCGTTGCCGGCTCTGACCTTGAGCGCTGGCGGCCCGTGCCCGCGGTGAACCTGCCTAACTCCATTACGCTGACCCGCATCTGCAGCATCCCGCTGCTGATCTGGTTGCTCTCTACCAATCACTTCCGGGCGTTTGATGGCGAACAGGAACTGCTGGCGTCGGCGCTGTTCATCGCTGCATCCATCACGGACGGCATTGACGGTTACCTGGCACGCCGCCGCGGCCAGATCACGACCATGGGCATACTGCTCGATCCCCTGGCCGACAAACTCCTCATCGCGGCTGCGTTTATCGCGCTGGTCCAGTTCAATCCCAGCCTGGTTCCGGCCTGGGTTGCGGTGCTCATCATTGCCCGCGAATTTCTGGTGAGCGGCCTGCGTTCGATTGCCGCTTCCGAAGGCTTCACCATCGAGGCCAGCGATCTGGGCAAATTCAAGATGCTGGTACAGATTGTTTCCGTGGTCGCCGTCATCCTCGACCACCGCTGGAAAGAGTGGCCGGTGGGACCTTACATTTTCCCCGTCCACTGGATTGCGGTGGTCGCCATCTGGTTCATGGTCTTTCTGTCGCTGGCGTCGGCGCTCGATTACTTTGTGGCATTCTGGTCAAAGATCGATCGCCATGTGGTCAGGAGCCGCCGCCGCGCCTTCGTCCTCAGCCGGCGGAGGAAACGCGATGTGCCCGTCACCTGATGATCCGTCCTCTCGCCTGACCTGCGTCTCCGGCGCCCCGCTGCTGGATGAATTTTCTTCCGAAGAGCGCGGCTTGCTGCTACGGCTAGCCCACCAGGCGATTTCCGCAACCCTCGAGCAGAGGGAAATATCGCTGGCACCTCCTTCTCCGCACCTGGCCGAGCCTCGCGGTGCCTTCACTACTCTTTATTATCGCGGGGACCTGAGAGGTTGCGTCGGTTACGTGTTTCCGGTCGCGTCTCTCTACCGCACAGTGGCGGAAAGCGCGCGCGGCGCGGCCTTCGACGACTCGCGTTTTCCGCCAGTGACCCGGGACCAGGCCCCGGAACTCCGAGTCTCCCTCAGCGTGCTCTCGCCGCTGCATCCGGTTCAGCCGGAACAAGTGGAAATTGGACGCCACGGCCTGCTGATCACCCTGGGCTACTGTCGCGGCCTGTTGCTCCCGCAAGTGCCGCTCGAGCACGGATGGGACCGCATCGCCTTCCTCGAACAAACCTGCAGGAAAGCCGGCTTGCCGCCAGACGCCTGGCAAACCGGCGCCAAGCTGGAGGCCTTCACCGCCGAGATCTTTGCCGATCCCGAGTGACCCTCTGAAAAATGTCATCCTGAGAGAGGAGGATCGTCCGCTTGCGGACGATCCCGACGAGTCGAAGGACCCCTATGCGAACCAGGGACTTTCTGTACCGGGATTCCTGCTGGGCAAAGCTTGGGAACAACACGACGGGGGGTTCCGAGTATAGGGGTCCTTCGACTGCGCGGCTGTTTCGCGAAGCGAAGCCGCCACTTCGCTCAGGATCACACGCCAAAAAAATCAGGGAGGCCAAAGCCTCCCTGAAACAGTTTTCTCACCGAAGAAGAATTACTGCTGATCGAGTTCCACGTTGTCCCCGACGTGCACATCCTCCAGCGCAAACACAATCATGCCGGTGGCGGTTGTCGGAGTGGTGTTGATGACCACAACCTCGCCCACCGCGCGCCGCGGCATATCGGCCACCTGAATCGAAGGTCCCTTGGTCTTGGTGAACATGTGTCCTTCGATCGATGGCGGATACTTCTGCGTATCGTCGGTCGTGGATGCCTTGAAGGAAAGCGAATCCACCGGATCGCGCAGGTCCGCTTCGTAGCTGCGCACCGCGCGGAAGTAGTCGCCCACCTTCACTCCCTGGTTGGCGCCCACGTTCATGTAAATCTTCGAACCCGTTCCCAGCAGCAGATCAAAATCCTTGGCCAGCACGATGCGTCCGCTGGCTTTGCCGTTGTTGGGCAGAAAGCGGTCAAACCGCTGCGGCATGTGGAAGGCGACGGTGGGCTTTTCCACATACGGCATCGCGATATCCCCAGGAACGATGACTTCACAACTGAATTCGACGTGCGCCACCGCCATCCGGCCGCGGGTGTCAACGATGCGTACCCGGCCCAGTTCGGAATAGGGCTGGCCCATGGCCTTCAGCATGGAGTGCTGACCGGCAAACAATTCGTATTTGTTGGGGTCCACCAGTTCTCGCACGATCTCGTACTGTTGCCCCGTCTGGTAGCCCTGGCCTGCCAGGAAGATGGTGTCATTGGTGGCAAACTTGGTGGTGTTGGGACTTTCGAGGCCACCGGCCACAAACTTCGAGTTCGGCACCAGCTCTTTGTTAACGAAGCCGCCGCAATTGATGTCCGCATTGGTCGGGGTCTGGACCCGCTCGACCGGGAAAGTCCCGGTCGTAATCTCGGTGTTTTGCGGAGCCGCCTGGTCCGCTGCCGCGGAATCGGCTTGCTGCGCCGCTGCCGCCACCGTCAGGCACAGTAACAGCAACAGTCCTGTTTTCTTCATGTTACCTCCAAAATCGAGGCCGGGCCCCGCCGGCTTTCTCCCGCTAGATCCCGCAAGTAAAGGGCTTTCAAGTCGCACAGTAACAAGGGGATAGGGGGCGGTCAAGGTTACGCTGGTGTTATCGCGGGTACGTTAAAAAGTTTGCCTCGCGACCACTTGCGATAATCCGTTGTTGCATCTGCAATTACGCGCCTGTAATATCCCCAGTCGTTCTCCGATCATGACTGCTGCCTCCAACAGCTACGTGGCTCGCTTCCTGCCCCTGCGTCTGCCCCGGGTGTGCGTGGCCGTAACCGACACTGATCCCGCCGCCCTGGTGGATAAGGCCGAGGCGCTGGTTCGGGATAACACCTTTCTGGAGTTCAGGTTAGATTACCTGCCCCGGCCCGCGCTTGCTCTGCCCAGAATCAAGCGCTTCATGGAATACCACCCCCACGTCACCGCCATAGCCACCTGCCGGCGCACCGCCAGCGGGGGAAAGTTCAAGGGCTCCCTGGCCGCCCAGCTGGACATTTTGGGGAAGGCCGGCGCGTCGGGTTGCCAGTTGCTTGATATCGAACTGCAGAGCGCCGCCAAATGCAAGCCGGAACAGGTGAAGCGTCTGCGTACCCGGTCCGCCCTGATCCTTTCCTATCATGATTTCCGGGCCACCAGGAATCTGGACCTGACGCTGGAAAAGATGGTGAAGATTCCGGCCGATTTCTACAAGATCGTCGGCACGGCCACCACCCTCTATGACAACGTCACCATGATGAAATTTCTGGAGAAATTTGGCGACCGCCATTCTCTGGTCGGACTTTGCATGGGAGAGCAAGGCATCATCAGCCGGTTGCTCGGGGTGCGGGCGGGCAGCGTGTTCACCTTCGCCGCCGTCAGTCCCGACGAAAAGACTGCGCCCGGCCAGACTACCGCCCAGGAACTACGCAGCACATATCGCATCGAACAGATGGATGCAGCCACCAGAATCTATGGCGTGGCCGGCGACCCGGTTGCGCATTCACTCTCGCCTGCCATTATGAATGCCGCGCTGCGCCGGGAGAATGTAAATGGCGTCTATCTTGCGCTTCATGCCAAGACGCTGAAAGACCTGCTGGCCTGCGTGCGCGATATTCCAATTCACGGCCTCTCCATCACCATGCCGTACAAGGAAGCCATCCTCAAGCACCTCGACAACACCGATTCTCACACCACAAAGATCGGCGCCTGCAACACCGTGGTGCGGGCGCAGGATGGAAAACTTTACGGTTTCAATACTGACACCGCAGGCGTGGTGCGGCCGCTCGAGCAGCGGATTACAATCGAAAAAGCCAAGATACTGGTGCTGGGCGCAGGCGGCGCGGCGCGGGCCGCGGTCTTCGGCCTCAAGGAACGCGGCGCCGAAGTTTACATTCTGAATCGCACTGCCGCCCCCGCGCAAAAGCTGGCCCATCAGGCCAGAGCGAGAATCGCCAAACGCGCTGATCTGAAGAAGCTCACCTTCGATGTGATCATTAATGCCACTCCGGTCGGCATGGGCAACACGCGCGAATCGCCATTGAATGAAAATGAGATCAACGCGCGCTACGTCTTCGACATGATTTACGATCCCGAGGAGACGCGCCTGATGAAAATGGCCAAAGGGCGGGGCGCGGAAGTGATTCCAGGAATCGAAATGTTCGTCCACCAGGCGGCCCGCCAATTCGAGATCTGGACGGGCAAACCCGCGCCCTGGGATGACATGCTGCGCGTCGTCACGCTGGCGCTCAACGAGCGCGCCGCCGCCCGCCAAGCCTCAAAAGCGTCCTAAAGCCTGCGTGGGCGGGCGCCCTCGCCCGCCGTTTTTGAGGTTGATTTGGACCTTCATCCCTGAATTTCTGGAGAGAGAGCAAGAGAATCAAAGTCAAAGGCGGCGGGCGTGGCGCCCGCCCCACATGAGCCCGCTCGGCCTGATTAGTACGGTTTGAAATCCTGCCAGTAGCTCAGGTTGACTACGTCCTGCAACATCGGCGTGCCGGGAGGCAACTTTGCCGGGTCCAGGAACGCGGTATCGAAGTAGTAATACCGCGGCGGCGGACCGTAAACCAGGTTGCAGCACTTGAAAGTGCCGGTCGCGTACTGCGAGTAATAGAGGCTGACCAGCGATCCCCGATAGTACAAGCCGCCGGATCCGCCCCAAGCCTCGATGTAGCGCAGGAAGTTATGCACCCCGCCGTCGGTGCCGAAGTCCTGTCCTGTTCCAGCGGGTTGTGGGAAGTTGATGTTCTTCCCGCCTGCAATAGCCAGCCGATAGTACGTAGGAGTGTTGGGGGCCCGTCCTCCCAGGTTCATAGGGTTCAACATGCTGTTGGTGTCGGACCAGTTATTCGACAGCACGGTTACCGCGTCAGCGATCACCGCGGCGGCCGAGTGGTTGATGTCCGCGGGCGCGGCCGGCGGAGGATTCAGCCAGAAAGGATCGGTGCTGTCGGAATTGTAATTTCCCTGGACGTAAACCGGATTCTCCGAGACCACCGTGAAGCCACCCAGACCTGTATCCGGTCGCACCGGCAGGTTGCCCAGCCCGCCATCCACCAGCTTCACCACGTGGCGGGCGCCGGTCACGATGTTCGGCCGGCCCAGAGTCGCGCAATTTACAGACCGATAAGGATTACCGTTGGTCGAATTGGCCCCAACTAGCCGAAGACCATCACCCACGTTGGTGGTGCCCCACACCGAAACTGCCGGGTTGACAGCCGCGTTCTGATCGACGTCCTCCGATGGTTCCAGCGCCCCATCCGGTGTTCCGGTGGGTGAAGCTGAGTTGATGACGTCTTCGAAGCCATACTCTCCGGAAGTGATGTTTCCATTGTTCGGGTCGGGCCGCATGCCGCGGCGGTCCGAGAAGTACACCAGATAGCCGTTCTGGCTGCTGTACGAGACCAGCGGCCCGCTTCCTCCGGGAATAGTGCCCGACAACCATTTCTGAAAGTTGCCTACGTCGAACTCAACGGCATTCATGATGCCGTTGACATAGCACGCGGGATTAGCCATGCCAGCCGGGGCTGCGTCGCGCGGGAAGCCTTCGCGTGGATCGTAGAAGTTGATGGGGTACCAACTGTATTGTGAGGCGCCCGTAGCCTCGATGGTGCTATTGGGTGCGTCGGCGGTACAAACCCCGAGCGGGCAAACCGCATCCCGATCAGCCAGTTGCTGGAATATCAGGATGGCGTTCGGATGCACTGGATTTGACCCTGCTCCTCCTCCTACCGGCCTGGTGGGAGAAAAGAGCCCGCGGGCGAATCCGAGTTGCAACCACTCGGTTGTGATCCCGACCCATGCGCCGGCGGCGTTTTGATACTCCACGCGCAACCAGCCGTCCACCAGGTTCCACGGTCCGGCAGCAGGACACGGAGATCCGGTGGGAGGCCCGACCCAGCCTGCATCTGTTCCCGTCTGCGCCATGGCGAACCGGGTGGTTCCCAACGCCGCGCCGCCGACTCCCTGTACCGCCACTGCCTTACCCTGGGGTGATGCGGTACAGCCGCCGGCGGTCAAATCAATGTCTTCCGGCAGAACGCCTGGCCGTTCGGGATGCAAGTCGGCCTGGTTGCTGGCCAGCAGAATGCGGACCGTGGCTTTGTTGTACTCGCGCGACGACCCCGTCGCCGATGACGGCGCTTCGCCAAGCGGAGGTTTACGGATAATCGCAATCTGCTGCGCCGATCCATTGGCTCCCTGCACGAACGGAAGATTCAGCGGCTGGACTGCGAGTGAGGTGTTATTGCCGATGAAGCCGCCAAAAGTGGTGGGCGAAACTGTGGTCGAAGTATTCTTCCAGGTCGCAACATTGGTCTGCGTGCCGGCAGCCGGAATACCGCCACTCCAGCTCGCCAACGGCACGCTGAATTTCAGACAGTTCGGACTCAACGCCGGATTCGTCGCGGTGGCAATACTCCCGTTGCAACCGCCCGTCTTGTTGAGCACATAAACTTCCCCGGTGTAGTTGGCATTGGTCAGGAAGTTGTTGGCCAGACGGTCGCGAAGGATTTCTCCCACCGCCGTAACCTTGTCATCCAGCACCAGGCTCCTGTTGTTGCCCTCAGCCAGGAACAGATTGCCGTTGGTGTGCACCCGGCCTTGAAAGTTGAAATCGGGGCCGGCGAAGTAACTCAAGTCGCTGTCGGAAAAGACGCCGAACTGGAATACCGGGATCAGGGCCACTTCCACGCCCCGCGTCATGTTCACCGAAGCGCCGCCGGGCCGCGTAGCGCTGACTTTGAGCGTCAAGGGAATGATTTCAGCGGTGAGTCCGGCGTTGGTTCCGGCGCTGATCACGCTGGTGCTGGCTTTGGGGTTGCCGTTGGCGTCCGGAATCCAGGTCACGCTTTCCTGGTAGCTCATAGAACCGATCATCGCGCTGGTCGGCGGATTATTGGCCAGCGCGGTGAGCTGCGCCGGAGTCGGAGACTGTGATTGCTGATAAAGCGCGGCCAGATTCGCCGTCAGCAGCTCCATGCCTGATTCGGCACCGTAATAGGCCCGGTTGGTTTCCAGGTCATTGTTTCCAACCTGACCGGCGCCCTGGACCATAAACAGAAGACTCACCGCGATGGCGGACAACAATGCCAGCACCAGCAAACTCGCGATCAGTGTAAATCCCCGTGATCGGCCCTTAATGCAACGCATAATAGTGATCTCCGAGACCGCTCTTTCTCCTCTATACGATTTCTAGTTGTACCGGTCCTTGAACGACAGGCTGCGGGTGCTTACGGAAGTGGTCAGAATCGTACTTCTGGACTTGTTGCCGTAAGAGTTGATGGTCTGTCCCATCACCTGAATGTTCACTTTATTAATCTGGCTCGGGGAGAAAGGGGCCACCAGTGGGTTGGCGACACCAGAGCAGCCCGGCCCATTGGCCCCGTTGCACAAGTCGTACGTGACTTTGAGATTGATAATGTTGTCGGCTACCGGCGCCGGCCTTTGGCCGTTGACCTGGCGCATCAGGCGCGGGGGCTGGCTGGTCGCCGCCGCAGGGACCTCGATGAAATAAGTGACCGCCCAGATGCGGGTACCAATGGTGGCCCCCCCGCCTATGATGGACTTGATGTTCCCGCTTGCCGCTCCCGTCTGGTTGATCTTCAGCGGGTCTCCATCGGCGAAACTGATGTCAGTGCTGGTACCTGCTCCGGGCGCGATGCCGGTGACTTCGCCAACTGCGCTGCCCAGATTGTTGGTGAACAGGATCAGGTCCCCAACTTGAATTCCGGTGGGCGACTGAATGGCCGGAAAACCCACTGGTAGAGGAACGGGCGGCGTGAATGTGACCATATCTCCCAACGGGTTCGCGGCTGGGATCGCGGTGCTGTACTGATTCAGCGGAAAAGCGTAGTCGGCGTACACGACTGTGATCGCGTCCGATGCTGTCCCCGTGGCCGCGATCGTGGCCGGCCCGCCCAGTTCAATGCCATTGCCCGCTCCTGGGATAATTCCGTACATGAACTTACCCGGGTAACCATTGTTGGCCAGCCATGCCTGGGTAGGATCCACGGCAAAGAACGAAGCGGTTGACCCGGCGCCCGCGGGCAGCGACAAGCCGCCGGAGGGCAGGCCGGAACCAGCCATGCTCACGTCCTTGGCGATCAGGTTCAGTGCGGCGCGAACGTTCTGCTGCATTTCCGAGGACTGGCTTACCAGCCGTGTCGCGTCCATTCCGTGCTTGAACAGCTGCGCCGTGGCGGCCAGAACGATCAGGCCCAGGGCCACGGCGATCAGCACTTCGACCAGACTGAAGCCGCGGATTTTTCGTCGGGTGGATCTCATCCTTACTCCTCAGCGGAACGAAGCAATCAAGGCCTGCACCTGATAAGTCTTGAACCAGCCCTGCGGCACCGGGTAACGGACGCTGACCGTAATCTGCCGCACGTTGGGATTTCCCGGTACGTTCGCAATCTGTACCTGCCTTGTGAAATTGCCCAGATCAATCAACACGTCTTCGGAAGTGTTCGTGATCGCTCCGCTGGCTCCCGGCAAGCGCACGGGGGCGGCGGCAACATCGTCGGCGGTGTTATCCAGGCCGTCCGGGCCAGCGTCCATCATGGGCGTGAAGCCCACTTTGAATATTCCGTTGCCCGCGCCCACGTTCTGGATCTGGTTAAACGTGAGCTGACCGGTTTGGCGCGCGGTGTAAATGCTCTCCACCGCTTCTGCCGCCTTCTGACGGGCGATGCTGTCGTTCTGCACCGAGGTAGTGCTGCTGAGGGCCATGGCGAAGGTCGCCAACACCGCCAGCAGTCCAATCATCAGCACCACGATGGCGATGAGAGTTTCGAGCAGGGCAAATCCCTGTTGCGGACGTTTCCTTGAATCTGACATGTGGTTACTCTTGCTCATTGTTGAAACCATTGGGGCCCTCCGGGACTGGACAGAAGGCGCCATCCTCGGATTCTTCCGGTGGCCCCGTAAAGAGTGACCGCGCGCGCGCTGTACAGGTCTCCGGGCCGCAACACGTAAACAATCCCGCTGTTCCAGTTTCCGTTCACGTCATGCGCCGAACCATCGGGCATGAACATGACCTGGTTCTTGATTCCGCCGCCGGCCACACCCTGGTCGAAATCGATGGCCAGGACCCCATTGCCAAAACCATCGGGCACGGTGGCCGCGGTATTCGGCAACCCGGCCATGACCTGCATTTGCATGTCGGTGGGCAGCGAGATGTTCGAGATCTGCGCCGCCGAGGAGAGGGCGGTCCCCGCATCCCAGCGAAAAACCTGGACACTCTGCGCTGTCGGTGCGCCCAGCGGGGTGAGAGCGCCGGCCGGTGCGGCCACGCCGAAGCATACGATGTATTGCTTGCGCTCCGCGATAGCGCGTTGACGGGCCACCCGAAGGGGCATCAGCAGGTCTTGATACGCCTGGTTCGCCCGGGCGTCTTTCAGGGCTGGCTGCACCGCCATGAAAGAGATCCCGCTCACGATCAGAATCAGAACGCACACGATCATCATTTCAAGCAGGCTGAAGCCGCGGGTGCCGCGTCGCCGGATCGGAGCGCTGTGCGATAACTGCATTCTGTGATCCACTCTCATTCCCGGACCAGCCTCCATTGCCGCCGCATTCAGCGACACCCCTGACCACAAGCCTTTTTGGGAGAGAATGGCGGGGAGCGAGGCTCCCCTTGCAACGATCATCGTAGGGCGACTGCACGACAGCGTCAAAGCACCAGAGTCACACGACGCAAGGGATGTTTTCATACTTTGGTAAGTAACCAGTCTCAGGTTACTGACGGGCGGTAGCGGCTCATCCGAAGCAATTTCGGGAATCGGGAGTGCTGGAGGTCTTCCGACCCCGAATGAGCCTCAGGGGCCAGGGCCGCTGGTCGATGCGGCACTGGAGCGGCCCAGCACGATCGACTGCCGGGGCCGGCTAGGGCTGACCGCCGGCAGATTGAGCATAGCGGCCGAAGCCGCTGTGCGGGGCGCGGGGTGCAACATGAGCCGGCAAGTCAGAGCGAATTTGAGCACGGTGATCGGGCATGGGCAGCGGCAATTTCGCAGAGTCGTCGATCCCCACTCCCGAAGCCTGCATCAGGTCCCGAATATCCATGCAATAGATGATGCAGAGGCTCATTATCTTGGCGATGTGCCGCGGCAATTTGCTCATGGCTTCGTAGTCGGACAGCAAACCCAGAGCGATTGCGTGTTCCGGATTCCCCAGAATCTCCGCGATGGTGCGAGTGAGGTCATGTGCTGCCCGGAAGGTCAGCCCGGTGCGTGCGCGAGAGATTCGGAGCAATTCCGAAAACCGCAATCTCCCGTCACCGCAAGGCAGTGCAGGCGATCTAGACTCCGTCCGCCCGGCGCTGTATGGCAAAGTCGTGGGAGCCGGGCAGGTATCCACCAGGCCAAGAATGCGCGCCTCCGCCGGCAGACGGAGCGGCCAGTTTCCCCCGGGCGGCCGGCAGGGCAGGGGCACGATTTGCTGGTCATCAATCCATCGCACCTGGGTGCACGTCAGTCCGCCGGGTTGCTCAACCAGCCAGAAGCGATTGTCCATGCAGCCGCGGCCGGCGTCCTTCATCCGTTGGGTATAGCGATCGACACGCACCACGCTGCCAGGCATCAGCTCCGGCGAAACCAGCGCATCTGCGGTGCCGATCTGGGCAAAGAGGTAGCGGCCGCTGCTGTTCCATCTCTCCGCGGGAGCGAGCATGGATGCGCCCCGGACTCCGTCGTAATACGACGAAGAGGCCGGCGAAGGCTGGAACCATTCTTCGTCCGGTGTGACCAGAACGGTGCGCTCTGTGTGCAGCCGCATTTGCAGGCGGGGAACCTGCCGCAGATCAAAACCGAACATTCGGAACCAGTCAGTTAAACGATATCCGGTGATCTGGCTCAAGGCCACGATCTGGCAAACATGCGGCGTGATCCCGCTTCTGACTTTGTAGAGGAAAGTTACTGGAATGAAATATGGCGACTTGCTTCCGTGGCGCCTGCGAGTGGCGGCGGAGAGCTGGGTCACGGTGTATCCGCAGCGGGCCAGAACATTTTTGATGTTTTCGGCCCGGGCGTCCCAGTCACACTGGTGTGCGGGATCTTCGCCGGCTTCGACCCAGCCAGGAGAAGGTCCAGCGCGAGGTATTCTGAAGAGACCACGAACCGCTGCCGTCGCGTTCATCCATCGATACTAGCCCGACTCCTTCGCAGTGAGCGGCGGCCGCGTGCTGCCTCTTTTGGTGCATCGCTGCGCCCGCTCCCATGATTTGTCTGTCGCTTGCTTACGCTATTGGCCCGCGGCATCCGCTCTTCGCCATCCCACAAAGTTCGCATGGTCCTCCAGCGACATCACGTCCGCAACTTCATAATGAGAACTGCTAATGAAAACTCGAAGACCTCACTGACCGGAATCAGACATCCTTCGCCCGCTCTTTCCATAGGACGCTGAGGCCGCTTAACTTCCCGGCACATCAGGCTTCGCCAAGCCAATAAATCCGCTCCCGGGTCCGAAGGCCACACAGCGGAGCGATCACTGTTCCCGACGAACACGCAAGTTTCGAAGAGGGTTGGAATTCGTATTCAGGATACTTTTATGGGCGTTCTGGACTGAAAATCGGGAATTTTCGTCGGTTGACCGACGACGCGGCAGACCTGAGTTTCAACCCCGGCCGCTGCGTTGCAGCGCCTGCAACAGGCAGAAGGGGAAAGGAAAACTCGTCCACAGCCCAGGTTTAAGCCGGCCAGGCCTGCGGTTCACCGTGTCGGTATACCGACGAACGCGCATTTCTCATCGCGCGTTTTTCGAACACTTCGGATTTCCTGCTCCAGAAAAAATATGGTGGTTCTCGAGCGGGTCAATATCCCGTGGAGGAGATTCTCATGAAGAAGATGGTTCGTCTGCTGGTTGCAACTCTGGTACTTCTAAGCGCTGTCTCAATCTCTTCCTTTGCTGACGGAGGGGCTCCGACCCCCACGTGCTCACCGGGGCATTGCAAAGGTAATTGAGGTTCGAGTAAGCGCAAAATTGCTTGTGGGCTGTCTGGTTTGCGAGTAGCCTTCCAGTGCGGCCCATGAATTTTTCCCGCTTGGCGACGTCGGTCCTCTGGTTCGTGCCCATGGCGATGCAGTGCGCAATCGCCCTGGTGATGCTGCGTCGGGAACTAGTTGGACAATTCCCCTTCTTTTTCAGTTATACCGTTCTGCTACCCGTACGGGATGCGATCCTTTACTTTCTGCCACAATCAAGCAACCGTTACTCCACCGTCTTTTGGTGGGGCGACGCCGCCGCCATCGTGCTGGCCCTGAGTATCGTTTTTGAAATCAGCTGGCATTTCATGCGATCTTATCCATTCCTGCGGCTTTTTCTAAGAGTTCTGTGGATCTCAGCAGTCGTCGCCTTCGCCGTTGCCCTGACCATGCTGCTCTGGACCAAGGGGCCGGTGGGAACAGATCTGGCCCTTGAGTGGATTATCCTGACCGAGCGCTCCGCCCGGTTTCTGCAAGTGTGCCTCCTGATCGTGGCCATTGCGCTCATGTCTCGCCTGGGCCTGACCTGGCAAAATTATTCGGTGGGAATCGCTGCCGGCTTCGGTGTCTATGCCGCCTTGGACCTGGCTTTGCTGGAGCTTCGGGCCCATCTTCATGCGGTAACAGTCACCGCTTTTGTGTTAATGAGGTCCGCGGCATATAATCTCGGCGTTGCAATCTGGGCCTTTTATTTTCTGCGGCCTCAGGGCGGAAAGCCGGTCGGAAGTTTGCCCGGCACCGACCTGGCGAATTGGAACAATGCGCTGACCGAACACGTAAACAAATGGTATCGACACTAGCAATTCTGTTCGCCAGTGGGTTGTCGCTGTTTTTGGTTTGGGCGGTGCTCCGTCCCGGGCTGCCTGCCATCACGAGTCTGGAAGACTGGGAAGCGAAAAGGCACAAAGTCCATCCCGAGGTATTTCGCATCCTGCTCGATCCCTCGGAAGAGAAGTATCTGCAGCGTGCGCTGCCGCCGCGGGAGTTCCGCGTGTTCCAAAGAAAGCGTCTGGCTTTAGCCTTACTGACTCTGGATCTGGTCGGAAGAAATGCCGCTATGTTGATGAAGCTAGGGCAACTGGCAAAAATGGAAGGAAATCCCGAGTTGGCCAGGGAGGCGGAGGAATTGATCCATGGGGCGCTTCGGCTTCGGGTAAACTTGTCGCTGGTTCAGCCCTGCTTATGGCTGAAGTGGCTCTTCCCGGGCTGGTCGTTGTCGCTTCCGGCGGTCGAAATGCCGTATGAGGAATTGCTCGCGTACCTCAGCCGGATCCGGCAGCAGCGGCAATGGCGTCTCAATCAGGCTTTGATGTTGGGCTGAAGACTCCAGTGGACAGTCGGGGGCCGCCGACTGCTGGTTCGTTGAACTTCTTCTTTTTCCATTGAAAGGGTTTGGCGGTTGCAAGAGCAGGGAGCAGCTTTCTCTTAATCAGGTAAGTCACGCAGTTCCGCGACCGTGGGGCGCTCAGGGATTCGCAAAGTATCGGTTGAGACTGGGAAAACAGGGCCACTAACATGGATTCGGGAAAATGGATTCGAGAGTTGCGCGAAGAGCGATTTGTCAAATCCAGCGACATCGAGCGCATCAGCCGGTCGATCGCGGACATCAAGGGCAACGCTGACTTCTACGTTTCCCACTCCACCCTGGCCGACATCGAAACCGGGTCTGTCCCCAGCATTCACAAGCTCTTCAGCCTGGCCGCCTGCCTCAAAGTTTCCCTGGAGGAACTCCTGCTCGTCTTCGGAATTGACCTGAACGAGGTGCGGCAATACGCCGGCCCGGCGGAGCCGGGATTGCCGCGGATGGAATCAGCGCAGATGCTGGAAGCCGGTTTCCGTTTCCAGCTCAACTTCGACGCCGGCTTCAACAGCCACGAAACCAGCCTGCTCAAATTGAACCCGCAGGAGCTGGCAACCCTGCCCCCGGCCCTGCGCAAGCGTCTTGATCCCAGACGATACCGTTACGCCGTGGTCGGACTGAAGGACGACACCATGGGAGAATTGATTCCGCCCGGCTCGCTGGTTGAAGTTGACGTCATGCAGAACGCGATCCAGGTATTTGAATGGAAGACCATTCGCGAACGTCCGGTTTACCTGGTCTGGCACACCGACGGGCACAGCTGCTGCTGGTGCCAGATGGAAGGAAAGGAACTGACTCTGTTGCCCTATCCGCTCTCCCGCCAGCCGGTCAGGCGATTCAAGGTGCCGCGGGAAGCCTCGGTGATCGGCCGGGTCATCAATGCCTGGCTGCCCTTTGAACAGTTATCCAACGGCGGGGCGACCCACTAAGGTTACAGTTCTTCCGGCTCTTCCTTGCCCACTACTTCGAGGGCGATCGTGACGTTCAGAAAGTACAACTCCGTCGAAGTGGCGGGCGCGTCCACCGGAACGGTTGCCCGGTAAGCCTGCAAAGACTTCCAGGTCTTCAGTACCGTGGGGGTCTCACCGCGGGTGTAGCGGACATATTCCTGAAGCTGAATCACGTACTCGGGCAATCGGGTCGTCAACAGGCGGCGAAAAACCTGCTCATGACAGGCCCGCAGCGCCCCATCCGCCGCATTGACTCCCCGCTGATGTGAGAGTTCGGGATGCAGATACATTCCGCTGTTGCAGTCCCGCAGAGAAGCCAGGTAAATCATCCGGGTCAGATCGTTGGGCAAAGTCCGCAACACGGTTTGGCTGACGTAGTCCGCCAGGCTGGCGCAGTCAGATGCGTTGCCGAAATCCGGCTCCGGCATGGTCGCGGGGGGCAAAAATTCAGGGGCCAATAGCTCAGTGGAGGCTGGCGGATTCCGTGGGTTCTGCCCGGGCACAGGAGCCATTCAATTCATCCAACGTACGGTCGCGCTGGGGGCAATTGTACTCTGCTGGCCTGAGGTTTCAAGCGGAGATTGGGGAGGGCCGGGGCGCAGGCTTACAGGTGCACGTGCGGGCTTTGTCCCGGATTCTTGCGATGCGCCGGCGGGCCCTTGATGACCTTGACCTCAAACTGTACCGGAAGCTTTTTGGGGGGATAGCAGGCCGCCTTGTCGCAGGCCTGATACTTCAGCTCGCCGCGAATCATATAGCGCGCCGGAACCACGCTGGCCAGCGGACGCACATCCACCGCCACGGGGAACTCTCCGGTATAGACGCTCAGTTTGTCCTCTGGTGCAAACGCGAAACTCATATCGGTGCCCGCGGGATATGTGACTCGTCCAATCACGATGTCCGTCGGAGCGCTCAACTTGAGCACGGTGGGGATGAGAAATTCCGACTTGGGCTTGTTTGAATTCACGTGAAAGCCCGCGCCCACGCGAAAGCGCAGATTCACCGTGTTGGGCCGTCCCCGCGTGACCGTAATAACGGGGGAAGGCGCCATCGAAACCGAGGGAGTTTTTCTTCCCGGAATATCCTGGTTGGCGAAAGAGCCAGCCAGACTATCGTGCCCGACCGCCAGTGCGGCCAGCAAAGCGAGGCCAGAACCGAACTTTCGTAGAATCGACATCAGGAAAATATTAGAACGCCCGAGAGTCGCGGGCTACGTTACTTTTGCGCCTGTACTGGCTGGCCCTGGGCCAGCGCTTTCTTGATGCTTTCTTCAATCTCGCCCCGGCCCTTCAGACCAAAAACCTTGTCCACCACCTTGCCGTCGCGTCCGATGTAGAACGTCGCGGGGAGAAACTGCACTCCACCATAAGCGTTGCCGACCTCTTCTTTACCTATCAGGATGGGGTAATTCACGCCCAGGTCGTGGGCGAACTCACCGATCTCCTTGGGGCTGGCGTCGTCCATGGCGATGCCCACAATCTGCAGTCCCTGCGGTCCGTACTGCTTCTGCAACTCGGCGAACCAGGGCATCTCGATCTTGCAGGGCTGGCACCAGGTCGCCCAGAAATTCAGCAGCACGCCCTTGCCGCGAAAATCAGAAAGATGCACGGTCTTGCCGTCGAGCGCTTCCAGGGTGAAGTCCGGCGCCGCCTGTCCGTTCATGTTGGAACCTGCGCTGGCGGTCTGACCGGAGTTCCGCCGTGCCACCTGAAACCCGAACACAATCATGACGGTCACCACCAGGGCGACCACGATAATGACCACTGGATCGCGTTTCACAAAAAACTCCCTCTTAGAGCGCGAATCGATTCAGGAACGATAGATAGTTCGAGATGATGGTGAAGCGTCCGAATACCAGCAGCACGCCCAGTACGATCAACAACCCGCCACTGACCACTTCCAGAGCATGCATGTGCATGCGAAAGCGCTTGTAGAACTTTAGAAAGCGTTCGATTCCCAGCGAAGTGAGCAGGAAGGGCACAGCCAGTCCCGCTGAATATACCGCCAGCAGCAGGATTCCCTTGGCTACGGAATCCTGGGCCGCGGCAAAACCCAGAATGACCGCCAGGATCGGGCCCACGCAGGGGGTCCAGCCGAAAGCGAAGGCAAAGCCGATCAGGAAGGCACCCCAGGGAGTGCTTCCGCCCTTCACGCTATGCAGGCGCGCGTCCGTGTACAGCGCCTTGATCTTGAACAGCCCGGTCAGGTGCAAGCCGAATATGATGATGACCACGCCGGCCACCTGGGCCAGCGTGGATTTGTAACGCGCCAGTATCTGTCCCACTCCAGTCGAAATCGCGCCCAGCGAAATGAAGACCACGCTGAACCCCAGAATAAAGCCGATGGAATTCAGCATCACTCTGCCCAGCAGGCGCGATTCCTGGGTCTTCAGTTCCTCGACGCCGGCTCCCGAGATCAGTGAAACGTAGCCCGGAACCAGCGGCAGCACGCAAGGCGAGAGGAACGAAACCAGCCCGGCCAGGAAGGCGGCGATAGGAAGAGGGAGATTAGACATCCGTAATTATTGTACCCGCTGCCAGCCGGGTGCCCCTAGTCTATAACCACGTAGGGACAGCCGCCCTCGGCTGTCCGGGCGAGCTTTGCTCGCCAGGTTCCTGAGACTATGCTTTCAATTCCTTGCAGCGGAGCTGCGCTCCGCCGGACAGCCGAGGGCGGCTGTCCCCACGCGGTCTTCACCACTTCCACCAGATGCGCGGAGAATCGGAAGGTTACAGTTATTTGGTTTTGCCAGCAGGAGGCGCGGGCGCCGCCTGGACTTCTGCGGGAGGCGAGGCCACCGCCTTGCGAATGAACCCGGCCGGAATGGCCGCCGTCAACACGGTGCGGTCGTCATGCTGCTGCACTTTCAATCCGTCGAAGAATGCTTTTACGTCAGGATCGCTGCCCGCCGTCGAAACCGTCCCCTCGGCCGTATGGAAAAGTTGCAGAAATGTCCCCAGCTGTTCGGTCAGTCTCTGGGCTTCGTCCTTGCTGCCGGTAAAGGCCTCGGCCCGGAAGTGTACCTTCCCCAGGTAGCGTGCGGAGGCCACCACCGTAGTCGGGCTGGTAAACAGAAACGACAGGGCATTCCGGCTGGGTGAACCGTCCACCGGGTCCACCTTGAAAATTGCCCAGGCCAGGCTGGCCAGGGGAACATACTTGTAGTACCGCCGCAGCAGCGCTGGTCCGCCGAACGGCGAGGCCACCTTGCGGGAGCGGTCCACGATGCCGCGAATGACCAGCGGATCATCATGATTCGATGCCGCCACGGTGTCAAAACCCAGCACCGCAACTCGCAGGGTGCGACCCTCGAGCGGAATGTTGTAGATGTCCACCGAGCGGTAGTTATCCACCGAGCCTGATATTTTGCCCAGATAAGCCCGCAGCCGTTCGCCATCGATTCTGCCCACAAACACTTCCGAAAAGCGAGAGGGCTCCGGGTTCGCCGGCTGGATCTTCCGCTTGACCGGATAGTGAATGGCGAAGGCGGCCTGGTCGAGGTCGCGTTCGAACTGGAACCCGGTGGCCTGGATGAAGTCCTGGTATTCCGGCTCATGAGGGACGTCAGGCAGCTGGCCGGCAACATTGGCGCGGCGCACCCACTTCAGATTGACGTACAGATAACCGTCCGCGCCGGGCAGCAGGCGGGCAGGTTCCGGCGGGGCATGCTGGCGCAGCACAACTGCCAGGGCGATGGCCAAGGCGACCAGCACAACGCCAAACCAGATGGGGAGTCTGCGTCGTATGCGCATGAAATATGACCGCTCGCAACGCCAGGGCCGCGGGCAGTCAGGGAGAACTAATCATAACCCAATGTAGGCGCGAGCGTACCGCTGGTGCGAGGGACGCAGCCCACCGCGAGGGCGACAAATATTGGATGGATCGGTCATCCGGACGCTAAGATCGAAACGAAATTGCGGTTATTGCCGTCCCCTGCACGAGCGGGACGCTCGCGCCTCCATTGGGCTACTGCAGTTTGGCGTACTCGGCTTTGGCGTCTTTCAGGATGGGGACATCCGGGTCGGCATCTTTCCAGGTAGCCAGAAAGTCCTGGTAGGCCTCCTTGGCTTTCGCCTTATCTCCCTGCAGAGCGTAAGCCCGGCCCAATCCCAGCCGGGCCAGAGGATAGAGCGGACTGTTGGGGGCGATACCGCGGTGATCCAGAATCTTCTGATACTCAGTGGCGGCTTTTTCTCCATTGCGCAAATGCAGATACGCTTCCCCGCGAACATACATGGGCCAATAGACCGCTCCAATTGGTGGTGCGCCAAATTCGTATGGAGCGGCAGCCTCCAGCGTATCAACCGCCTGTCCCGGCTGGTCGGTCCTGATCTGGTTGGTGGCTTTCGCTACCGGCAGCCAGACTGAGTTTTGCAAAGTGTCGGTGGGAAATTCCCGAGCCAACTCTTCAATCAGTTTCTGCGAGCGGCTGGTGTCGCCGGCCCGGGCGAGCCCGACGGCTGCGGCCACGCGGGTATCGCGGTCATCCGAGGACGCGAGCGCCTGCAATGCCACCTGTCGGGCGAGTGCCGGATTGCCCACCTCCGCCAGGCACGATGCATCGAGCATGCGAATCCCCGCTGCAAATTCCTTAAGGCCGGCATTTTGTGCTGCACTGACCCCTTGGGCGAGGCTTTGCCGCGCACTCTGTATTTTGCCCAATGCGCATCGCCCCATCCCCTCCAGCAGGAACATGACGGGCTCAATCGACGGTCCTTTTCCCCGATCCATGGCGCGTCGCATTCCCGCCTCGTCGCCACGGCTGAACGCCATGGTGTAGAGCGAGAAGGCATCCGAAGGCGAGCCCAACCCTTGGGCAGTGGCCTGCTCTATGACAGTGTGGGCTTCGTCAAAGCGACCGAGATTCTCGTATGCATCCGCGAGGTTGGCATATGCGAACCTGTCCTTGGGGTTGAGCCGCAGCGCTTCGCTCGCATTGGATAGGGACTTTTCCGGTTGTCCCGTTGCCTCGTAACCAAGCGCCAGGTTGTCCCAGGGAACCGAGTCGCGGGGATAGGTCAGCTTCCATTGCTCATAGATTGCCAGGGCTTTATCGACTTCTCTCGTGACTTCACTGTAGTAATGAGCCGAGATGTAAAGTTTTTCGCGCTCGCTCGCCCGGTCTTTCAAATCGAAGGCCTTGCTCAGGTTCTGCAGTTGCTGGCTGGTATGCGCCAGGTTGCCATCGACTACTCCCAGGGTGGCATAGGCCATGGCAAAGTTCGGGTCCAGTTCGATAGCCCGCTTCAGGTGCGGGACCGCTTTCTCATCGTTCAGATTCGAGTGCTCGGCCTGTCCCAGGGTAAAAGCCTGCAAGGCTTCCAATGAAGACGTGGTGGCTTGTTCCAGCGGAGTGGCGAATTTCTGTACCGATCCGATGGATTCGCCCAGCTTCTGCCGCAAGTCGGACGCCGCTTTGTCCAGCGACTTCAGCACCTGCTCTTTGCTGTCAGACTCCACCTGGGCCCGCGCCAGCGAATCTCCGGTTTGTGCGTTGACCGCGTTCAGGTCAATCACGTAATGGCTGCCCAGCGCCGAAATCGAGCCCGCCAGCATGGCTTTCACGCCATCCCGCACGCAGATTTCCCGCGCTACATCGTTGGTCAGACGCTCATCGGGCGAGCGGCCCATCAGGCGCAACGCCGCCTGGATGCGTGATTGCGGAAGTACATTCAGATAAGGCGACTGTTCCAGTTGCACCGCCAGTGCCTGCTTCAGGGTCCCGTCAAAGACGGCGTCGCCGGTGGTGTTGACGAAGTCAGCCAGCAGGATCGAATCTTTTTCGGTGAGCGCCTGCGAGTGGCGCGTGTAAAAGAAAAATCCAGCAGCGATCGCAGCCAGCAGCGCGACCACGGGCACGACAATCTTCCACCACCGCGGCTCGGGCGCAACCGCGGCAACCTTGACCGATGACGACGACGGAATCGAGGCCAGCGCCGCTGCGGAAATGGGCGCTGGCGGCGGGGCCGCAGTTGCGGCTGCTGATGAGGATGCGGAGTCCTGCGCCGCCGCCACCGTCCCCGAACTGGCCGCCACCGCCCGCCCCGTGTCCGTGTCTCGCTTCAGGCGTTGCAGGTCGGCGCGCATGTCGGCGGCGTGCTGGTAGCGCAGATTGCGGTCCTTCTCCAGCGACTTGCTGACGATGCGTTCCATCTCCGCCGGCAGATCCGGATTGAGCCGGATGGGAGGCGTGGGGAGCTTCTCCAGAATCGCATTGAAAATCAGGGCTGAGGTGTCCCCGCGAAAAGGCAGGGTGCCGGTCGTCATCTCGTACAACACCGCGCCAAAGGAAAACAGATCGGTGCGCGCATCCAGTTCTTTTCCTTTGGCCTGCTCGGGAGACATGTAAGCCACCGTCCCCATGGTGGAACCGGGACTGGTCAGGTGGTCCTGGCTCATGGCGGTGGCTTGCGAAAACGCTCCCGCCGCGTCCATGCTGCCGCTCGCCGGCGTGACCTTGGCCAGGCCAAAGTCCAGCACCTTGGCGTGGCCGCGCTGGGTGACAAAAATGTTGGCCGGCTTGATGTCGCGATGAATGATGCCCTTGGCATGAGCGGCATCGAGCGCGTCGGCAATTTCGATGGCCAGCCCGAGCAGCGTGTCCAGTTCCACCGGACGCCCCGCGATCAGATACTTCAGGGTCACGCCCTCGAGATACTCCATGGCGATAAAGGCCTGACCATTTTCCTCGCCAATATCGTAAATGGTGCAGATGTTTGGATGGTTCAGCGCCGATGCCGCCTGGGCCTCGCGCTGAAAGCGGCTGAGCGCCGAGGCATTCTTGGCCACTTCATCGGGCAAAAACTTGAGCGCCACAAAGCGATGCAGCCGCGTGTCTTCCGCTTTGTAAACCACGCCCATACCGCCGCCGCCCAGTTTCTCGACAATGCGGTAGTGCGAAATGGTCTGTCCGATCATGGCTTCCGCCAAAGCGAAAAAGATGAGGCTGCCATGTTAGGTGGGGCGCAGTAGCAAGTCAACGCGCAGGGGGGAAAGAGCGTTGCAAAACGAAAATCACGCAGGCCCGGAGGCCTCGTCCGGACGGACGAGCACGCTCGCCTGGGGTTTGATGCGTGATTTCGAAGCGACCGGCCCAGTAGCTTGGAAGAACTGTGGTCCCCGGGCGGCTGGCCCACTCAAGCCTGCTTTCGGATTGAGTGGCCAGGTCGGCTTATAACAATTCTCCGAGAATGATGTTTGATTGCGACGGCTAATCCGATCTAAGACGCGGCCGCATGGCCGACGAAGGCCAGAGCCGCCTTGGGCTGAGGCCGTAGCAGCCAATAGAGTGCGACGACGTGCGTGATCATCAGGATTGGCACATAAAGGATCGGGATTGCATACGCGGCGCCCAACTGTCCCGCCACAGCAGGAAGCCCGACCCGGACAGCGTGGTAATAGTCAAGGATGAGGTCGGCCGTTCCCACCAGGTTGAAGGCGACGACGAAAAGCCAGAACAGCGGGCGTATTCTGACCGTGAGAAGCGCCAGCAGGGCCAGCATCCCCGTTGCCAGGTCCCAGTAGGCGGCGAACGTGGCGAAGCTGGCAGGCAACTTAGGGCCGATGACGCCTGGAAGGATGAAGACCAGCCCAAAAAAACGAAAGCTGTGAAGAGTAGCGATAACGCGCTGCGCTTCAAACCGGTCCATCGACCTGAGTCTGGGCAGGATGTATACGCCGAAGCAGAGCAGCCACGCAACATAGCCTAAAACGAGGTGCAGTTGAAAGATGGTTTCTGGTGACATTTTGGCCTCCTGCCCGCATAGGATTATATTAATAATCCTATAGATTCAGAATTTGCCCCCGGCCAATTCGGGGCAGATAGTTGCGCCGTGAGATGATCGTTAGCATCCTATAATGAACCATGCGCTACCAACCCGGACACAAAGTCCAAGTTCATCGGAAAATTCTTGAAGATGCCTCCCGGCGCGTTCGCGCCGAAGGCATCACCGGCGCCGCGGTTTCATCCGTGATGCGAGACGCCGGCCTGACTCACGGAGGTTTTTACAAACATTTCGGCAGCAAGGATGACCTGCTTGCGGAGTCGCTGAGCGCGGCATTCCAGGAAACAGCCGACCGCCTGACTCAAGCCGTGGAAAAGTCGCCGCCGGGGACGGCGTGGAAATCGATTGTGAAGGCCTACCTGAGCGCGGCACACTGTGAACACGCCGAACTCGGGTGTCCGCTGGCGGCACTTGCGTCCGAGTTGGCCCGGGCCGGCCCGTCCGTGAAGGCCCCGATCCGGAGGGATCTGATCAAATACAAAAATCGAATGCTTCCCTTGATGCCGGGCCGCCGGGTTTTTGATAAAGAGCGTGCATTCTTTGCGATCTTTTCAACCATGATTGGGGCAATTGCAATCGCTCGAATACTCCCGGATGAGGCGGCTCGAGCGAGAGTGCTCGCGAGCACACGTGACTTTCTCTTGCGCAGCTTTTAAAGTCTTGCGAGATTTACTGCCACGCTGCAAAGCTGCCTGGCGGGCGGACCATCGAAGCCCGGCTTTGTCTTGCTTGCGGCATTTCGGCTGGACAAGATGGCCTGTTTTTTTAGAAACTTTCTTTAAGACAAGTGATGTCAACGCCAAAGCATTTTCCCGGGTAGTCAATACTCAGGGGGGTGACCAATGAAGATGAAAAAGTACGCCAGCTTTGACGACTACCTGGATGACCAGCCGCCAAAGAGCCGCACGATCATCCGCGCCCTTCGCCGGTTTGTAAAGCGTGTGGAGCCCGGACTCGAGGAATCGGTGAAGTGGGGGAACGGCTGCTGGGTGAAGGGGAAGGCGCCCGTCTCTTATGTGTACTCCGCGCCTGACCACGTCCAGTTTGGCTTCTTGCACGGTTCCACGCTCAAGGACCCACGGGGCCTCCTCGAAGGCAATGGCCAGTATGTACGGCACGTGAAGGTCCGCAAACCCTCCGACATCGACGAGGACGTCTTCAAAGCATTCCTGCGACAAGCGGCGCGCTGATCGCGTCCACGATCGATTGGTTGCGCCTGAGTCGCGGTGCGCTGGAAATGCTCGGGAGCACGCAGAAGCGGCTGGTCTGCGAGTAGCTCGAAGATCTCGAACTGGCGCAACGCGTGGAGCGATGGATGACGATTCCCGAACTTTTCTGTGGTTCCGGTTCAACAGGCTCATATTTCGCCCACCACCCGCGTCACAAAGATCGACGGCTGGGTTTCGGGACATGCATTTCCACACCCCGAGATTAAAGGCCTACTCTTCATCCTCATGCAGTGGAATGCGCGATCGAACAGCCAAAATATAGGCCTTGGCGTTCGGTTTGTTCTGGTTGTAAAAACCCACCGTGCAGTTGGGACGAAAGTAGTACGCATCTCCTGCCTTGGCGGCATGGCGGCCTTCGATGCCGTCCGTCCCACCGCCGGCCACGATTTCGCCCTGGCCGTCCATTACCAGGTAGATTTCTTCCGCGGCCTGGTGATGGTGAGGCCAGTTCGTGCCTCCCGGCGAAAAATCCATCCAGAAAAAGCTGTCCATCACGTACGCCTCATCAATCAGGTCTCGCTTTCCGGTGTGCAGTCCGACCAAAAGTTTGTACAGAACTGAGTTTGGGTGACCGCTGACGGTCTCCTCCCTGGCATCCTCCAGGTTGGCGACTCGCGGATGCGGCATCGGCGCCCCGATTGAAATCGATGACGGGACCTTGAACCCCATCACCAGCACGCGCAGCGGCTCATCCGAGCGGTTCGCAATGGAATGCTTCACGCCTGGAGGCAAGTACGTGAAGTCATGCTTGCGCAACGCTTGAACCTGATCCTGGTAGTGCAGTATGCCTGCCCCTTCTACGACGAAATAGATCTCTTCCTCGCGGTCGTAAAGTACGGTCTGGCAATTGCCATGCCCATCCAAAGAGACTTCGCCGAAGCGAGTTACGCTTTGCAGGGATCGGCTCTCTTTGTCCCCCTCTCCGAAAATAGCCCGGTAGTGACAAGTTGGAGAGGTCAGACGTGCCTTGGCCTCCGAGAGGTTTGGAACGTAGCGATGCAGCCATGTGGGGTCTGTCTGCCGCTCTTGTGCCCGGAGGCCGTGTGCCAGCAACAGCAAGAACAGAAGGAGTTTTCTCACGTTCCGTGCTCCCGACCTTACTTTGGATTTCGTTTCCGGCCCGATCCTCGCTGCTTCAGTGAACAGGAATCGATCAGGCACCCGGATGATACTCGCTTTGGAAGTGATCAGTGTTCGTAATCCGGCCATAGCCATCAAAACCCTCAATGAGCGATATCGCGATTTTGCACCAACTGACCCCGTTTTGATGTAGCTGGTCGATTTCCCACCGTATAATCCTGAGCGTTGGTGGTACGCGCATGGTGACTCATGCCACTTCTTCAAAACCAGCCCGAATCACACACTGTTGCTGCAAGAAGCGAGGGTCGTGGCGCGGCGGAGTTCCGCCCAATTGTTGCGCTCGCCTTCATTGCGGGTGTGCTGATACCGGTCAGCATCGCGCTGGTTGAGCACGGTGTAACAACTTGGATTGCCGTCGCTATCACCCTTTGCGTAGCTGGCACCGCGCTGCACCGGCTACGAAAGGAACGCGCCTTGCTTAATGGCCGCGCAACCACCACCGCGACAGTCACGCACTGGGAGAAGGCTGAAGGTTTAGAGGGAGGGCATTTCTATCGCGTGCAATACCGCTTCCTTGGACCGGATGGGAAAGAGTACGTAGGCAAAGCGACATCGCAAGCTGAACTCCCGGCAGTAGGGGAGATGCTTCCGATTTTGTATATGTGCGTTGACCCGAACCTGAATTTGCCGTTTGCTACGTTTTGGTTCTTCCGCTTTACCTACACCGGCTTTGCGAAGTGGATGAATTAGAGCTGTCTCAACTGTTGAAATCAGCGGATAGGACCATTCGGTAATGAGCGCGATGTTACGCCAATCAGCAGACCCTCCTACGTTTCGGTCCGTAACTGTCCAACTGAGGCGGGATCGCTCCCGATGGGAAGGCCGCAATAAAAACACTTCTTACGCAGGAAGGCAACACCATCGTATACGCCGATAAACCGACGCCCGCACCTCGGGCAATTCCACAACCAAAAACGAACCGCCGCTACAAACCAAGCGACGAAACAAGCGACAAAAGGGATTGCCCAAAGAAGAATGGCGAGGTTGGTGCGCTGTGCCACCACAGGGAGCGCCCAGCGAAGAAGGACTAACTTTATGCTTGCACCAGCAAGCACTGTTGCAATTAAGAGTACGAGCACGGTCCTTTTTCTTGACCGGTATTCCAGCCACGGGTCAATCGTCGAACTCATGGCGGTTCCCATCGTTCGCACGATAAATCAAAAGTCCGAAGGAATACAGCCCATTGGGGATGGCTGACGTAAACAGCCATAGCCCTCAAAACTCTCAATGAGCGATATCGCGATTTTGCAACCGTAACCCACCAGTCAGCAAATTCGACGTTCCTAAACCTCGGCCCGTCCCCCTTCGCTACTTGATTTCTTCAAAGTGCAGAGAAGCGGGAATCCAGCGGTAGCGCAGCGTGCCGGAGCGCTGGCTCACGGTGTGAGGGTTAGCCTTCTCGCCTTCGTAAGTGATGTCCTTGACCTCTTCGTGGAAGCTGGCCACAACTTCCCTACCCCGGTTCTGCGCGTCGCGGTCCAGGGTGATTTGGGCGCGGTAGGTTGTCTCGGAATCGACTTCGGGGTCGTCGCTGTGGCTCGAGTCGTCCCGCGCGGTCGTGACCGAAAGCAGGTCCAGAACGCCGTGCGGTGAATCCGCGAAGACCCGCCACGTTTCACCGGAGCGCGATTCAGGCCCATCGCAACAGGGATTTCCGGCGGGCTCAGTGACTCTGAGCGCCACTCCCTGCGCACCTTCGAGTGACAGGAACTCGGAGAACTCGACGTGATAGAGCGTGGAGTCGTTCTCGGCGTCCGACCCGAGTGGCAGAAACTCCAGCTTGCCGGTTGCAAGGCGTAGGAGGGCTGGGCGCTCGTCATAGTCCTTCTCATACTCGGGCGCGCGCGACCCACATCGAAAGGACAGCCACAGTTGATCGGCTTGGCGAACCAGCACGCGCACCCGCCACTCGTCCGTTCCCCTGGCGATGTCACCCCAGCTTTCAATCAATGAGGGGCACGCAGCACGGAAATCTTGCGGCAGAGCGCGCAAAAGATCAGCCTGGATCGGCGCGGCGAATACCACTGGCCCGATCGGAGATGGTTCGAGGCTGGCTCGAATACTGCCAACTAGATTCCCAGGTAGTGTCACGACCTGCTTGCTCTGGAGCAGGTTCAGGCGCGCCTCAGCCAGAGGAGCGGCCAGCAAGAGCAGCAACGGGAAGAGTCTCACCAAGGCCAAGATGCCTCTATTGACGCGATCCATGATCTAAGGGTAGGACGCTAATTCCGAATCCGAGAGTTACCCCAGAGCGTGGTAGACGTCTGAACTGTTGAAATCAGGGTTTACACCAACTACAGCCCTGGAGCCTCCCCCGGGCAGCTACCTGCGGGTGGTGAGTGTAATGGACGATATTACGCCAACCATTAACGTAGGCAACCCTAGCTCGCGGCGTTAATTAGCCTCATGCGGTGGATGCTCATCACGGTCCAGTAACCAGAATGGGGTATGCCGCGTTTCCCTCCTATGCGCTCTGCCTCTCATGCAAAAGGCTCCAGCTCGGACAAGATGGTGGGGAGATATTCCGCCACGGTTGGATGAATATGCATCGCACGCTGGATTACGGTATACGGCGCTTTGGCATACATGATGTCCAGCAAAGCGTGGACTACTTCATCGCCGCCGGTCCCAAGAATCGCAGCGCCCAGAATCTGTTTTGTTTCCGCATCAACACAGATTTTCATGAAACCTTGTGTCTCACCTTTTTCGTAGGCCCGGCTTACCCGGCTCATCGGGTATTTCGCGCTGAGTGCACGGCGTCCCGACTTCCTTAGTTCGCCGTCTGTCATGCCGCAGCGGCCCAGAGGCGGATCGATGTACAAAGCGTATGCCTGGATTCGGTCGGACACGCGACGATGGTCGGCGTTGAAGAGATTGTCGGCGACAATCTCGTAATCGTTGTACGAAGTATGAGTAAAGGCTCCGCGTCCGTTGCAGTCACCCAACGCCCAGATGCCCGGCACATTTGTTTGCAGTTGATCGTCAACAATGATGTAGCCACGGTCATCGGTCGCAACGCCGGCTTGGTCGAGACCCAGGTCGCTCGTGTTGGGGATACGCCCTACTGCTAGAAGAACGTGAGTACCTAATACATCCAGCGGACCGTCTTTACAATCCACGTGGACAGCGACACCACCATCGCGCTTTGCCAACGAGATACATTTCGCATTCAGTCGGATCTGTATCCCCTCAGCCTCCAGGATTTCGCGCACGGCCTGGGAAACATCTTCGTCTTCACGGCTAATCAGGCGCGGTCCCATCTCTACAATCGTGACTTCGCTGCCGAAACGGCAATACATCTGCCCAAATTCCAAACCAACATAACTTCCGCCGACGATGACAAGATGCTTCGGCAAAAAATCCACATCCATCATCGAAGAGTTCGTGAGAAATGAAACATCATCGATCCCAGGCATCTCCGGAACCGAGGCGCGCCCGCCGACGTTGATGAAGACTTTGTTAGCCTCAAGAACTTCATCGTTGAGGGCAACAGTGTTGGGCGACTGAAAGCGGGCGTGCCCTTGAAGGACCGTGCAGTTTTTCAGTCCTCGCAACCAATCCTCCACACCTCGGTTGGAGCGTCCCGAGACTTCATCCTTGCGTGCTTTGACACGTTTCATGTCCACGCGTACATCGCCGTTCGCAGCAAAGCCGTATTCCGCACCGCGGCGGGCGACATGAACCGCGTACGCGCTGGCAACCATCGTCTTTGTCGGAATGCAGCCCGTATTCACGCAGGTGCCACCAAACTTGTGACGTTCGATGATGGCAACTGTCTTGCCCGCGCTCGCGAACCTCGCCGCCAGGGGCGGACCCGCCTGGCCCGTCCCGATGATGATGGCGTCGAAGTGCTTCATGCGGCTAGTTCGCCCTCTATTTGGCGTTTGCCCTCTTTGGCTGCCTCTTCGGGCGTCTTCCCATCCTGGCGCGCGACGATGTAGGCGGCATACCAACCCGACCAGTGGTGCTTGGGAGCGGTTGGTTCGTACTCGCCATGATGTTTCTCGGTCTCTCGCAATAGCTCCGTCAGGCTCGCAACGTCAAAAGTGCTGACCCCTCGCCCAGGCAGTCGGGTTGTGAGCTCCTGTAACAGCCAGCCGTTGCCGTCCGGATCATGGAACGAGGCAAACGAGGAGTAACTGGTATGAGCAGGGTCCGGACCGCTGAGCCGGAGGCGTCCAAATAAGTACGGTTCGTCCTGCCCAGTATGCTCGTTGCTACCGTGGAATACCTCGCTGACTTCAACGCCGCGACGGAGCAGATCGTTCCGGGTGGCCTCAATGTCGGAGACGGCCAGGTACAACCCCTGAACGGAGCCAGGTGCTGCCTTGGTGACGTTCTTGCCGAAGATTACAGAGCACCCGGAGCCGGGCGGCGTGAACTGAACCCCACGCCAGTCGTCGCCGGCGGTGAAATCGGCGTCGAGTCTCCAGCCGAGCCTTGCGTAGAACTCTTTCGCGCGATCGACATCCGAGACCGGGATGACGACCACCTCAAGCTTCATGTCGACTCTCGCGGCACTCGCGTCAGTGGTTGGTTCATTGTTGCGGATTGCTCTCAATGTTGCCATTTTGTCCTCCTGGAATGCATTCACATAGATTGAAAGTCGGATCTGGCCTTTGGCGCCTGCTACGCTCTTCAAACTTGTACTCATGGTTCTCTGTGGTCGTCTCATTTCGCCGGGGCGGGAATTGTGAATGTCACTGTGTTGGACTGACCAGGGAAGACCTCATGGATGGCGTTCACCAATTCAACCATCCAGTCTCCAAATGAGCTGTCCTCACGTGAAACCGGCAGAAGTATACTCCTGTTCAGTTTGCGATTGATCCCGGAACAAAGCCGAGTTTGGTGCGTAATCAGTCAGCACAAGCTTGCGCCATTTGTTCGTCTGACAGGCGAAAGGAAAGCGCAAGCTTGTGTTATCGCGATGTGACGCCAGCGAATCGGGAGCCACTGGCGAAAAGCCGGCAAAGCCATCTCCGAACTCACTTAACGAAAACGTAGTAGAAGAACCAAAAATAAGCCAGAACCGCGACGAGCCAGTATTTTCCATTACGAGACGTTGGCCACCAGAGCCACATAGCCGCGAAGAATAGAAGCGCGTGAGGCACAACAACCAGCATCTGCAACCAGAATGGCCATTGGCTTATCTTTGTCATCGTGTCGCCTCAATGCGGCTGCGACGAACCATTGAGGCAGATGATACGCTCGACCGTCGTAAACAGATGGGATGAGAAGGCCGGTCTCCGGACGGGATGCTGTACG
>Ga0207678_10000690_pt1 | contig 30909 bp, 32 predicted proteins | sample KBSC63metaG_FD_184319 | JGI IMG/M metagenome (GOLD analysis project Ga0207678, IMG submission 184319) | Corn rhizosphere microbial communities from Kellogg Biological Station, Michigan, USA - KBS C6-3 metaG (SPAdes) (version 2) | ecosystem: Host-associated > Plants > Roots > Rhizosphere > Soil ... | reverse complement strand
GCCGGTGGTGCGTGCGGCGGTGGCCCGGTTGCGGGGCACGATGGAGATCGTCTACGTCGTCGCCGACTACCATGAGCCGTATCCGAAGCCGTGCATGTACGGCTGGGGTGCGCGGCAGCTGACCGTCGCGCCGGACGGGACCGTGCTGCCGTGCCCGGCGGCGTCGGCGATCTCGACGCTTTCGCTGTCGTCCGTGCGGGACACGCCTCTTGCCGAGATCTGGTACCGGTCTTCGTCGTTCAACGCCTACCGCGGCGAAGAGTGGATGAGGGAGCCGTGCCGCACGTGCGACCGTCGCGAACTCGACTTCGGTGGCTGCCGCTGCCAGGCGTTCCTGCTCACCGGCGACGCCGCGGCCACCGACCCGGTGTGCTCGCGCTCGCCTGAGCGTGGCGTGGTCGATCTGGTCCTTTCGCGCCCCGAGGCTGCCGACCTGGTCATGCGCCGGTGAAGGTGATCCTGCTCGGCACCGCGGCAGGCGGCGGATGTCCACAGTGGAACTGCGCGTGCCGGCTCTGCACGTCCGGGCTTCCGCCGCGCTCGCAGGACTGCGTGGCGATCAGCGCGGACGGCGTCGGCTGGTACCTGCTGAACTGTTCGCCGGACATCCGGTCGCAGATCCTCGGGACGCCGGAGTTGCGGGCCGGGCCGGGGCCGCGCGAGACCCCGCTGCGCGGTGTGCTGCTGACGGACGCCGAGCTCGACCACGCACTGGGCCTGCTGATGTTGCGCGAGTCGGGTGGGCTCCCGGTGTGGGCGCCTTCGGCGGCGCTGGCCGCGCTGTCGCCGTTTCGCGCCATTGTGGACGGTTACGGGGGCTGGACGTGGTCGTCCTCGGTGGACATCCCGGGGTTGCGGGTCGACGTGCTGCCGGTGAGCGACAAGCGGCCGAAGTACGCCGCTGCTTCGCTCGGGCCGTGGGTGGTCGCCTACCGGATCTCGGACCCGGCGACCGGTGGTGTGCTGGTGTACGCGCCCTGCCTGCGAAGCCGGCCCGCGGGGTTCGACGAGTTCGTCGCCGATGCTTCGCTCGTCCTGCTGGACGGGACGTTCTACACGCCGGACGAGATGGCCGGGGTGGGCGGGCCGGACCAGCTCGCGATGGGGCACCTGCCGATCACCGCCAGCCTGCCCCGGGTGGCCGGGCGGCCGTGGGCCTTCACGCACCTGAACAACACGAACCCGGTGCTGGACCCGGCGTCGCCCGAGCACGCGGCGGTGCTGGCCGCCGGTGCGTCACTACCGTCGGACGGCGCCCGGTTCTCGCTGTGAACCGGCGAAGGTCCGGCGGTACGCAGTCGGGCTCGTGCCGGTGGCCTTGCGGAAGCGGGCCCGGAAGTTGGCGGGGGTGCCGAGCCCGACCCGCCGGGCGATCTCGTCGATGCCGGTGTCACCGGATTCGAGGAGCTGCTTGGCGAGGTCGATCCGGGCGGCGAGCAGCCACTGCGTCGGGGACACGCCGGCCTCTTCGACGAAGCGGCGGGCGAAGGTGCGCTCGGACATGGCCGCGTGCTTGGCCAGCCGCGGGACGGGCAGTTCCTCGCCGAGGTGCCGCAGCGCCCACTCCCGGGTCCGCGCGAGCGACCGGCCGGACGTCGGCGACATCGCCCGCTTGATGAACTGGTTCTGACCACCGGCCCGGTGGGGTGCGGCGACCGCGAGCCGGGCCGCGGTGTTGGCGGCGACCGCACCGTGGTCGAGGCGGACGACGTGCAGGCAGAGGTCGAGCCCGGCGGACGCGCCGGCCGAGGTCAGGACCTGACCGTGGTCGAGGTAGAGGACGTCCGGGTTCACCGTGACCGCCGGGTGCCGCCGGGCCAGCAGGTCCGCCGCCCGCCAGTGCGTGGTGACGGTCAGTCCGTCGAGCAGGCCGGCCTCGGCCAGCGCGAAGGCGCCGGAGCAGATGGACACCATCCGGGCGCCGCCCGCGTGGGCGCGGCGAAGCGCCTCCACGGCGGCGGCCGGGATCGGTCGGTCCAGGTCGTAGCCGGGGACGACCACGGTGTCCGCCCGGTCCAGCTCGTCGAGTCCCCGCTCGACGTTCAGGGAGTAGCCGTCGGAGCTGAGCACCGCGCCGGGCTCGGACGCGCACAGGGTGAGCCGGTAGTGGCCGGGCAAGGAGCCGAACACCAGCAGCGGAACGCCGAGGTCGAAGGTCACCACGCCGGCCAGGACCAGAACGGCGAGGTGGTGGGTGCGATCCGGCATGGCAGAAAAATAACACATGTTGTCACAACAGCCACTCGATCACCGGCGCTCGGCTGACTACGGTGGCGGACATGAGCCTCGGCAAATCCCTTTTCTCCGAACGCCCACCGGTTGTCGCCACCCTCCTTTTCGACGGCCACACCGCACTCGACTTCATCGGTCCGCACACGGCGTTCGCGGGCGTGGGAATGGAGGTCCACCTCGTCTCCGAAACACTCCGGCCGGTGCGCACCGACACCGGGTTCACCATCTCGCCGACCACCACGTTCGACGACTGCCCCGACCGGCCGGACATCCTGTTCGTGCCGGGCGGGTCGGTCGGCGAGGTGATGCTCGACGACAGGGCCATCGCCTTCCTCGTCGACCGTGGCGAGAAAGCCGCCTACATCACGTCGGTCTGCAACGGGTCGCTCGTCCTCGCGGCGGCCGGCCTGCTCGACGGCTACCGCTCGGCCACCCACTGGGCCACCCGCGAGCACCTGGCCCGCCTCGGCGTCGAGGTGTCGACCGAGCGCGTGTGCGTCGACCGGAACAGGTTTTCCGGCGGCGGCGTGACGGCCGGAATCGACTTCGGCCTCACGATCGTGGCCCACATCCTCGGCGAAGAACCGGCGAAGTTCTGCCAGCTCGCCATGGAGTACGACCCCCAGCCGCCTTTCGACGCCGGTTCCCCGGAAAGCGCCGGCCCCGCGGCAGTGGCCCGTTTCGACCAGCTCACCGCCCAATTCGACGCGGATTTCCGGAACGCCGTTTCCCGGGTGCTCGAAAAGCGCGCCCAGCACCCCCAAATAACTCTTTGACGGTGGCGGTACGCTGCAGCCATGCCCCACGACCACCTCCGGGTACTGGCCCACCCGCTCCGCCTGCGCATCCTGTCGCTCCTGACGGGCACGTCGATGAGCGCAGCCGAGGCAGCCCGCGAACTCGCCGAAACGCAGGCGAACGTCAGTTACCACGTCCGCCGCCTGCACGACGCGGGCCTGCTGGAGGTGGCGGAGGAGGTCCGGATCCGCGGCGGGCGGGCCAAGCGCTACCGCCACCACCCGGAGTCCGGCCGGCGGCTGACCCTCCGGGCACCGGGCGAGGAGAAGCTGCTGACGAAGGCGATCGCGAACGAGCTGCTGAGGCGAGCATCTTCGCGGGCGGCGGAGCGCCCGGCGTCCCTGACGGACGCGGAGCTGTGGGTGGACCCACAGCTGTGGGCGCAACTGCTGGCGAAGGCGACGGCGTTGAGCGAGGAACTGCACGCCGCGGCTCGGCCACCACGGACCGAGGGAACGGTGCGGGTCAGTGCGAGCGTGGCGCTGTTCGAGCTGGAGGCGCGCTCGTGACCGCCGCTCTCCTTGCCCCACTGCGGGAAGCCCGGTTCCGCGCCCTCGTCACCGGGCGGGGCCTGGCCGATTTCGGGAACGCCGTTGCTCCCTTCGCCCTGGCCTTCGCCGTGGTCGATCTCACCGGGTCCGCCGTCGATCTCGGGATCGTCGTCGGGGCCCGGTCGATCGCCAACGTTCTCCTTCTCCTCTTCGGCGGGATGCTGGCCGACCGGTTGCCGCGGTCGGTCATCCTACAGGGCACCGAAACCGCCGCCGCGCTCACGCAGGCCGCCATCGCCGCGAGTGTCCTCTGTGGATTCGCCACCATCCCCATGCTGGCCGGGCTCGGGGTCGTCAACGGCGCCGTCTCCGCCATCTCGCTGCCCGCGGCCGCCTCGCTCACGCCGTTGACCGTGCCCGCTCCCCTGCTCGCCCAGGCGAACGCGCTGGTGCGGCTGCTTTCCAACGCCGGGCGGATCGCCGGGGCCGGGCTGGCCGGCGTGCTCGTCGCCTTCGCCGGCTCCGGCTGGGCGCTCGCCGGGAACGCCCTGCTGTTCCTCGGCGCCGCGGTGGCCTACCGGCGGATCCGGCTGCCGCGGGGCGACCGGCTTCCCGGGAGCCGTCCGCTCGCCGAACTCGCCGAGGGCTGGCGGGAGTTCCGCGCACGGTCGTGGGTGTGGCTCGTGGTGCTGCAGTTCATGATCGTCAACGCCGTGAACGCGGGCGCCGTCCTGGTGATCGGCCCGCTCGTCGCCGACGACACCTTCGGCCGCACCGGCTGGGGGTTCGCGCTGGCCGTGCAGACCGCCGGCTCGCTGGCCGGCGGCGTGCTCGCCGCGCACTGGCAACCGCGGCGGATGCTGCTCGCCGGCGTCGCGCTGATCATGGTCGAAGCGCTGCCGATGCTGGCCCTCGGCCAGACGCCGTACCTGCTGCCGCTGCTCGCCGCGATGTTCCTCTCGGGCGTCGCGATCGAACAGTTCGCTGTCGCATGGGACGTGTCGCTGCAGGAGAACATTCCGCCGGACAAGCTCGCCCGCGTCTACTCCTACGACATGCTCGGCTCGTTCATCGCGATGCCGCTCGGCCAGATCAGCGCGGGCCCGCTGGCCGAGCACGCCGGCCGGTCGGCGACGCTCCTGGGTGGCGCGGCGCTGGTCGTCGGCGCCACCGCGCTCGTGCTGTGCAGCTCGCAGGTGCGGGGGCTCGTCCGCAAGGCGCCGGTCGGCTCGGGCTGAGGTCGGGCCGGTGCGCGACCCCGGTCGCCTTTGAGCTACCGGCCGACGCGGGGTCCGGACGTCAGGTCGCGGTGGCCGTCGAGCCGCCACCAGCTTTCCAGCGTCTCGCGCAGCGCCTTCAGCAGCTCACCGCCGGTCTCCAGCGGGACCAGCGCCGCCTTGCCGTCGTCCACCCGCAGGGCGGCGGCCAGCCGGTCACCCTGCTCGATCAGGCCGACGACCACCCGCGTCGGCTTCCCGGTGACGTCGACGGTCGGGACGGCTCGTTCGTAGCGCCAGCCTTGAGCGTTCACCCGGCCGACAGTGGCACAGCTTTCCGCGCCGCGGTCCCGGTTTCACCCTCAAGTGTGGTCACGCCCAGGGCCGTACTTCCTCCAGCAGCTTCGCCACGGCCAGCACGAGGTCGTCCGAGTGCCGCGGACCGACGATCTGCAGACCGACCGGCAACCCCGCCGACGTGCGCCCGGCCGGCACGCTGATCGCCGGCTGCTGAGTCAGGTTGAACGGGTACGTGAACGGCGTCCACTCCGGCCATTCGCTCAGCCCGCTGCCCGGCGGGACGTCGTGGCCCGCCTCGAACGCGGCGATCGGGATGGTCGGCGTGATCAGCACGTCGTAGCGCGTGTGGAACTCGCCCATCAGGATGCCCAGCGCGGCCCGCTCGGCGGTCGCGTCGAGGTAGTCGCCCGCCGTCCACTTCCGGCCGAGCTCCCAGACCTTGCGCAGGCCGGGGTCGGTCCGCTGCTCGGACCCCGGCGGGAACGAGTCCAGCAGCTTCGCCGCGCCCGACGACCACAGGACGTCGAACGCCGGCTTCGGATCGGCGAACCCGGGGTCGGTCTCCTCGACGTGCAGGCCGGAGTCGCCCAGCGCGCGGACCGCTTCCGCGACGATCGCGGCCACCTCCGGGTCGACGTCGACGTACCCGAGCGTCGGCGAGAACGCGGCGATCAGGCCGCGCACGTCCCGCCGGACGGCTTCGCGGAACGACCCCACCGGCGGCGCCAGCGCGGCCGGATCACGGTGGTCGGGCAGCGAAAGCACGTCCAGCAGCAGCGCGGCGTCGTCCACCGAGCGCGCCATCGGGCCGGCGTGCGAGAGCGGGCCGAACGGGCTCGCCGGGTAGAGCGGGATCCGGCCGTGGGTCGGCTTCAGCCCGACGATGCCGCAGAACGACGCCGGAATCCGCACCGAGCCACCGCCGTCCGTGCCGACCGACAGCTCACCCATCCCGGCGGCGACGGCCGCGGCGCTGCCGCCGCTCGACCCGCCCGCCGTCTTCGACGGGTCGGCCGGGTTGCGCGTGATGCCGCACAACGGGCTGTCGGTGACGCCCTTCCAGCCGATCTCGGGCGTGGTCGTCTTGCCCAGCAGCACCAGGCCGGCCTCGCGCATCCGCGCGGCGACCGGGCTGTCGACATCCCACGGCTGGTCCCGGTCGATGCTCTGCGAGCCCCGGACGGTCGGCCAGCCCTGGGTGAGGAACATGTCCTTGATCGAGGACGGCACGCCGTCGAGCCACCCGATCGGGTTGCCGTCCCGCCAGCGGACCTCGGACGCCTTGGCCTGCTCCAACGCCCGGTCGGCATCGACGAAGCAGTAGGCGTTGCACTCGCCGTCCCGGGCATCGATGGCCTGCAGCGCGTTCTGCGTAGCCTCGACCGGCGAAAGCTCGCCCGTGGCGTAGGCGGCGACGAGCTCGCTGGCGGTCAGCATCCTGTCGTTCATCCGGCTCCCTGGTTCCCCGACGGCACGTAGCCGAGCGTCTTGTCGACGACATTGCGCAGCGGCTCCCCAGCGCGCCAGCGGCGGAAGTTTTCCGTGAACACCTCGACCAGCGTGTTCCGCCAGCCGATGAAGTCGCCGGACATGTGCGGCGAGATCAGCACGTCCGGCCGCGTCCACAGCGGGCTTTCGGCCGGCAGCGGCTCGGTGTCGAACACGTCGAGCGCGGCCCCGGCGATGGCCTTGCCTTCGAGCGCCGCGACCAGGTCGGACGTGACGACCAGCTCGCCCCGGCCCACGTTGACGAACCGCGCCGACGGCTTCATCGCCGCGAACGCCCGCGCGTCGAACAGGCCTTTGGTCTGCTCGGTCAGCGGCGCGACCGCCACGACGTAGTCGGCCTGCGGCAGGATTTCGGTGAGCCGCGCGGACTCGTGCACCACGCCGAAGTCGGGGTCACCGGTGCGCGCCCGGCGTCCGGCGCCGCTCACCCGCATGCCGGCCGCGCGCAGCAGCCGCGCGATGGCCCGGCCGATCGGCCCGGTGCCGACGACCACCACCTCGCGCCCGGCGATCCGTTCGCTCTCGCGATGCAGCCAGCGGCCCTCCCGCTGCAGGTCGTGCGAGCGCGCGAAGTCCTTCGCGAAGGCGAGGACGACGCCCAGCACGTACTCCGCGATGGCGTCGTCGAAGACGCCCCGCGAGTTCGTCAGGACGACGTCGCTCTCGCGCAGCCCGGGGAACAGCACCGGGTCGACGCCCGCGCTGGCGATGTGCAGCCAGCGCAGCCGGTCGGCCGCGTGCCACGCTTGTGGGACGGCCGTCGACAGGAAGTCGTAGACGAAGAGGGCGTCCGCTCCGGACAACGCTTCGGCGAGGCCCGCCTCGTCCGTGTAACGCACGACCGCCCCGGATTCGACAGCACGCATGTCCGGTGGGCGGGACTCGCCGCAGAGCACTGCCAGGACGGGAGTTTCCCGGTGTTCCGAGGCGATCACGTTGACACGGTAAAAGTCACTCGTATGATTGTCAACAATCCGAGGAACGACCCCCGGAGCACCGGACGTGTCAAGTACAGACGTATTCCGGAGGCTGAGCCTTGGATTTCGACTTCCTGGCGTTCGACGGCCCGCTGGCGCAACGCGGCATCGGCGTCATCGCCCCCTTCGACCTCGCGCTGGAGCGCGAGCTCTGGCGCTGGGTGCCGATGGAGGTGTCCCTCCACCTCGCCCGCACGCCGTACGAGCCCGTGCCGGTCAGCATGGAGATGGCCCGCCTGGTCAGCGACAGCCACCACCTGGCCAGCGCGACCCGCGACGTGCTGCACGTCGAGCCCGAGGTCGTCGCCTACCTCTGCACGTCGGGCAGCTTCGTCAACGGCGTCGACTACGAACGCTCGCTGACCAAGGCGATCTGCGACGCCGGCGCGCCGGACGCCGTCACCACCTCGGGCGCGCTGGCCGAAGTGCTGCACCAGCTCGACCTCCACCGCGTCTCGGTGCTCACGCCGTACGACGCCGACCTGACCCGCGCCCTGCACGGCTTCCTCGCCGAACTGGACGTCGAGACCGTCGCCAGCGACCACCTCGGCCTGGGCGGCGGCATCTGGAAGGTCAGCTACCGGACCATCGCCGAGCGCATCCTCGCCGCCGACCACGGCGACGCCGAAGCGATCTTCGTCAGCTGCACCAACCTCCCCACCTACGACCTGATCGAACCCCTCGAAACCGCACTCGGCAAACCGGTGCTCACGGCCAACCAGCTGACCATGTGGGCGTGCCTGCGCCGGATGGGCCTCCCCATCGTCGGACCCGGAAGGTGGCTCCGTGACGTGTCGTGAAGGTTTTCCTTGACCTCCCCTCTAGGATTGTCGACAATTTACGTCCCCTCCGGAGGTTCCGTGACCACCATCGGTTTCATCTACCCCGACCACGCCGCCGAAGACGACTACCCGCTGGCCGAGCAGCTGCTCGGCGGCATGGCCGTCGACGAAGGCGACATCCGGCTGGCGGTCGAGCACATCTACGGCACCGACAAGCACGCGGTGGCCGAACTGCTGGACCTCGGCAGCGAGGCCCGCCTCGCCGACGGTGCCACCCTCCTTGCGAAGCACGAACCCGCCGCCGTCATCTGGGCCTGCACCAGCGGCAGCTTCGTCTACGGCTGGGAAGGCGCCCGCGACCAGGCCGACCGCCTCGCCGCCGTCGCCGGTGTCCCGGCCTCCAGCACCTCCTTCGCGTTCGTGCACGCCGCGCGTGCGTTGGACGTTCGGCGGGTCGCCGTCGCCGCCAGCTACCCGGACGACATCGCCCGGCTGTTCGCGGACTTCCTCAAGGCCGGCGGCATCGAGGTCGTCTCGATGGCCAGCGCGGACATCGTCACGGCCGCCGAAGTGGGCGCGATGAGCCCGGAGGCCGTCCTCGAGCTCGCCGTCAGCCACGACCACCCGGACGCCGAAGCGGTGCTCGTCCCGGACACCGCCATGCGCACCCTCGCCGAGATCAACGCCGTGGAAGCCGCGCTCCGCAAGCCGGTGCTGACCGCCAACCAGGTCACGGTCTGGGAGGGCCTGCGCCTGACCGGGCAGCACCGGCTCGTCCGCTCGCTCGGCGCGCTCTTCCGGCACCTGCCGGACAGGAGCGCCTGAGATGGCCCTGCCACCGGGCATGCTGCCCGAGATCGAGCCGGTGAGCCGCGAGTCGACGGCCGCCGTCATCGCGCGCCAGCTGCGTGACGCGATCATGACGGGCACCCTCCCGCCCGGGACCCAGCTCGGCGAGACCGAGCTGGCCGCGCGGTTCCAGGTGTCACGGGGGCCGCTCCGGGAAGCCATGCAGCACCTGGTGTCCGAAGGGCTGCTGCGGAGTGAAAGACATCGCGGGCTGTTCGTGATCGACCTCGAGCCGGGCGACGTCTACGACATCTACGCGGCCAGATCGGCGATCGAGCGCGCGGCGATGCTGCGGGCGTTGCGCGGCGGAGACCGCGACCGGATCGCGGACGTGCTCGAGCAGACCGTCGCCGAGATGGCGACCGCGGCCAGCGAAGACGACCCCACCGCGCTCTCCACCGCCGACCTGAAGTTCCACGAGGCGCTGATCAACGCCTCGGGCAGCAAGCGGCTGGTGCGGATGGCCCGGACGCTGCTGATCGAGACGCGGATGTGCCTGACGGCGCTGCAGAGCACGTACCAACGGGTCGAGGAGCGCGTGGAGGAGCACACGAAGCTCATCCAGGCTCTGCGCGACGGCGACGAGGAGACGGCGCTGGCGCTGTTGGAGGCCCATATGGAGGATGCGGTGCAGCGGCTTGCGCCGGGGACGAGCTTGAAGGACGGGGAAGCTCCGCCGGTGCCGGGGAACGCGTGATCGGGGAGCCGACGCGCGTACCTGAGCGGACGACACGCGCACCCCGATGGACGACACGCGCGGCCGGGGCCGGAACTCACGTGACTGGGGCCGGAACTCGCGTGATTCAGGACGGAACTCGCGTGACTGGGCGGGCATCTCGCGTGACTGGGCGGGCATCTCGCGTGACTGGAGGGGCATCTCCGTGGGGTTAGTGGGCATGGCGGGGTCCTAGGACGGGCTGGCCGGCGCAGCCGTCGCGGTAGTCGGGGGACCAGGGGAAGCGGCCCTGGGCGTCCGCGTGGACCAGTTGCAGCGCACGGATTTCCGGGCCGTACAGCGCGACCGCGAAATGCAGGTGCGCCGACGGCTCCGTGAGCTCGACGACCTCGATGAGGCGGCCGTCGTCCAGGGGGACGTGGTCGCCCGCCGAGAGCGGCGGGCCGTGCAGGGCGCAGGAAGCCAGGGCGTTCAACAGGGTGCCGGCCGCGAGCGCCGGCAGGCCCGTCACGACCAGCTCGGGCGAGCCGTACCCGCTCAGGCCGATCGTGTAGGCCCACGGCGGGTACGGCCCGGTTCCCCCCACTCCCTGCACCAGCCAGCCCCGGGCGGCCACGCCGCCGCGAAGCCGTTCCAGGTAACCGGATCTGTCCCGGTTCTCGCACTCGAAGCACATCGGTGACTCCTCCCCCTCGGTGGGCTCGGGACCACCGTGCCGGAGGGCACCGACAAAAACTCAGCCCAGCGCTTCGGCCACCGCCGTGCCGAGCCGTTCTGTGGTATCCGTGCCGCCGAGGTCGGGCGTGCGCACGCGGCCCTCGTCCAGCACCCGGTCCACCGCGGCGCGGATCGCTTGCGCCGCAACGGTTTCGCCCAGGTGTTCGACCAGCATAGCGGCCGCCAGGACCTGGGCCACGGGGTTGGCGATCCCCTGCCCCGCGATGTCCGGAGCGCTCCCGTGGACCGCCTCGAACATCGACGGGGATTCACCCGATGGGTTGATGTTTCCGGACGGGGCCATGCCGAGCCCGCCGGTGATCGCGGCCGCGAGGTCGCTCAGGATGTCGCCGAAGAGGTTCGACGCCACCACGACGTCGAGCCGGTCCGGCGCCTGGACCATCCGCGCGGCCAGCGCGTCGACGTGCATCTGTTCACTGTGGACGTCGGGGAACTCCGCCGCGACTTCGGCGAAGATCTCGTCCCAGAACGGCATCGAGTGGATCAGCCCGTTCGACTTCGTCGCCGAGCAGACGCGGGAAGACCGCGTCCTGGCCAGTTCGAACGCGTACCGGATGATCCGCGTGACGCCGACGCGCGTGAAAACCGACTCCTGCAGCACGAACTCGTCCGGCCGACCGGCGTTGTGCCGCCCGCCGATCGCCGAGTACTCCCCTTCGGAGTTCTCCCGGACGATGACCAGTTCCAGCTCCTCGGCCTTTCGCCCGGCCAGCACCGACGTGGTGCCCGGCAGCAGCCGCACCGGCCGCAGGTTGACGTACTGCTGGAACGCCCGCCGCAGCGGGATCAGCAGGCCCCACAACGAAACGTGGTCCGGCACGCCCGGGAAGCCGACCGCGCCGAGCAGGATCCCGTCGAACGCCGAGAGCTGCGAAACCCCGTCTTCCGGCATCATCGCGCCGACCCGGGCGTACCGCTCGCAGCTCCAGTCGAACTCGGTCCACTCCAGCGAAAAATCGAAGAGACCAGACGCCCGGTCGAGGACCTTGCGGGCCTCGACCGTGACGTCCACGCCGATCCCGTCGCCCGGGATGCTCGCGATGCGGTAGGCCGTCACAGGGCCACCGCGATGTACTTGGTCTCCAGGAACTCCTCGATGCCGACCGAGCCGCCCTCACGGCCGAGCCCGGACTGCTTGATCCCGCCGAACGGCGCCGCCGGGTTCGACACGATCCCCTGGTTGAGCCCGATCATGCCGGCCTCCAGCGCTTCCGAAACCCGCAGCGCGCGCTTGAGGTCGCTGGTGAAGACGTAGGAAACGAGCCCGAACTCGGTGTCGTTCGCCTTCGCCACGGCCTCTTCCTCGGTGTCGAACGGCGTGATCGGGGCGACCGGCCCGAAGATCTCCTCGTGCGTCAGCCGCGCCTCCTGCGGGACGTCGGTGAGCACGGTGGCCGGGTAGAAGTGGCCGGGCCCGTCGACGCCCGAACCACCCGTGAGGATGCGAGCTCCGCGGTCGGTGGCGTCCTTGACCAGCTCCGTCACCTTCTCGACGGCCTTCTCGTCGATCAGCGGGCCGACCACGACGTCCTTCTCGGTGCCGCGGCCCATCGGCAGGGCCTGCATGCGCTCGGTCAGCCGCCGCGCGAACTCCTCGACGACGCCGCGCTGCACGTAGAACCGGTTCGCCGCGGTGCACGCCTCGCCGATGTTGCGCATCTTCGCCTGCATCGCGCCGTCGATGGCGGCGTCCATGTCCGCGTCTTCGAAGACCAGGAACGGCGCGTTGCCGCCCAGCTCCATCGACGTGCGCAGGACCTTGTCGGCGCACTGCTCCAGCAGCTTGCGGCCGACGCCGGTCGAGCCGGTGAAGGAGAGCTTGCGGGCACGGCCGTCGCGGATCAGCGGCTCCATCACGCCACCGGAGTCGCTGGTGGTGACGACGTTGAGCACGCCTTCGGGCAGGCCCGCCTCGGCGAGGATGCCGGCCAGCGCGAGCATCGACAGCGGCGTCTGCGCGGCCGGCTTGATCACCGACGTGCAGCCCGCGGCGATCGCCGGGCCGATCTTGCGCGTGCCCATCGCCATCGGGAAGTTCCACGGCGTGATCAGCAGCGTCGGCCCGACCGGCTGCTTGGTGATCAGGAACCGGCCCGCGCCGTTCGGGGCGGTCGCGTAGCCGCCGCCGATGCGGACGGCCTCCTCGGCGAACCAGCGGAAGAACTCCGCCGCGTAGGCGATCTCGCCCTTGGACTCGGCGAGCGGCTTGCCCATCTCCAGCGTCATCAGCAGCGCCAGTTCCTCCTGGCGCTGCATCAGCAGCTCGTAGGCCCGGCGCAGGATCTCGCCGCGCTCGCGGGGTGCCATCTTCGCGAAATCGGCCTGCGCCGCGACGGCGGCGTCCAGCGCCGCGAGGCCGTCCGACGGCGAGGCGTCGGCGACGTGGCACAGCTCCTTCCCGGTGGCCGGGTCGACCACCGGGAACGTCTTCCCGTCCTGGGCGGCGACCCACTTGCCGCCGATGAACAGTTCCTTGCCGACCGCCTCGACGACGCCGGATTCGGTGCTCGCGCTCATGCCGACTTGCTCCTCACGTGTTGTCCCGAGAGCCATGCTATGGATATTGTCAACAATCGACAACCCGCTCAGACCGATCGAGGAGCACGCTGTGGCCCAGCTCTCTCCGCTGCTCAAGCAGGCAACGCCCGTCGTCGTCGACCACGGTGAAGGGGTTTACCTCTACGACGTCGAGGGCAAACGCCACCTCGACTTCACCGCCGGCATCGGCGTCACGAGCACCGGGCACTGCCACCCCCACGTCGTGCGGGCCGCGCAGGAGCAGATCGGCAAGCTCGTCCACGGCCAGTACACGACGGTCATGCACAAGCCGCTCCTCGAGCTGACCGAGCGCCTCGGCGGCGTCCTGCCGAGCGGGCTCGACTCGCTCTTCTACGCGAACTCGGGCAGCGAAGCCGTCGAAGCGGCGTTGCGGCTCTCGCGGCAGGCGACAAAACGCCCGAACGTCATCGTCTTCCAGGGCGGCTTCCACGGCCGGACCGTCGCCGCCGCGAGCATGACGACGTCCGGGACGCGGTTCAGCGCCGGCATCGGCCCGCTGATGGCCGGGGTGCACGTCGCGCCGTTCCCGTACGCCTACCACTACGGCTGGGACGAGCAGACGGCGACGAAGTTCGCGCTGCGCGAGCTGGACTACCTGTTCCAGACGGTCAGCGCGCCGAACGAGACCGCCGCGATGTTCGTCGAGCCGGTCCTGGGCGAAGGCGGGTACGTCCCGGCGAACAGCGAGTTCATGGCGGGCCTGCGCGAGCGCGCCGACCGGCACGGCATCCTGCTGGTCGTCGACGAGATCCAGACCGGTTTCGGCCGCACCGGGAAGTTCTGGGGCCACGACCACTTCGACGTCTCCCCCGACATCGTCCTCATCGCGAAGGGCCTGGCGAGCGGCTTCCCGCTGTCCGGCATCGCCGCTTCGCAGGAGCTGATGGCAAAGGCGTTCCCGGGTTCGCAGGGCGGGACGTACGGCGGCAACGCCGTTTCGTGTGCGGCGGCGATCGCGACGCTCGAGGTCATCCAGCAGGAGAACCTGGTGGAGAACGCCGCCGAGCGCGGCCGCCAGCTGCTCGAAGGCGCGCGGGTGATCGCCGACAAGACCCCGGCGATCGGCGAGGTGCGCGGGCTCGGGCTGCTGGTCGGCTCGGAGTTCACCACCGCCGACGGCGAGCCCGACGCGGCAACCGCGGCGGCCGCGCAGCAGACGGCGTCGAAGAACGGCCTCCTGCTGCTCACCTGCGGGCCGTACATGAACGTCGTCCGCATGGTGCCGCCGCTGGTCGTCAACGCCGGGCAGGTCGACGACGCGCTGCGGATCTGGGGCGACGTCGTCACCTCGGTCACGGGGAGCTGAGCATGGCGCGGTTCATCACGATCACCCTCGACAAGCGCGGCGTTTCCTGCCGGGCCCGGCTGCTGGACGACGAAGCACCGCGCACCTGCAAAGCGGTCTGGGACGCGTTGCCGCAGAGCGGTTCCGCCTACCACGCGAAGTACGCGCGGAACGAGGTCTACACGCTCGTCCCGCCGTTCGCGGAACCCAAGCCGGGCCGGGAAAACCCGACGGTCACGCCGATCCCCGGCGACGTCGTCTACTTCGGCTTCGAGGCTTGGGAAATCGGCAACCCGGCGTACGGCTACGACGAAGACAGCGAAGCGCACAGCGACCAGGGCGCAACCGACCTGGCGATCTTCTACGGCCGCAACAACCTGCTGATCAACGGCGACGCGGGCTGGGTGCCCGGCAACGTGTTCGCCACGATCGAGGAAGGCTTGGCCGAAATGGCGGCGGCCGCGCAGGACTTGTGGCTGCGGGGCGTCGAGGGCGAGACGCTCTCGTTCGCGCGCGCCTGATTTCCCTTCTCCCCCAACGCCGGCACCGGGTTTCGCACCGGCGCCGGCGTTGTGCGGTGGTCCCGGGTACCCCCGTTTGGTCGATGACGTCCGCGTCCGGCGTGTTCTATGGTCCGAACAGGGAAGCGTTTTCGACGCGCAGGGGGCTGTGGGGAATTCTCCGCGCTCGGGCGCGAATTCCACCCGGGGGGGGTGTCGATCTTGTCATCGTTCACGCGCCGGCCGATCACCCGGCGTTCCGCGCTGGGCGCCGGACTGGCGGGCGCGGCCGTGCTGGCGGTGGGAACGCCGGACGCCGCAGCGGCCGAGACCGCGTTGGGCCCGGCCGACGAGGACCTCCTGGTGCACATCGCCGGCACGATCGCGGTCCTGCCGGTGCCGTTCCCCGCGTTCGGCGAGCAGGACCCGGCCGGCGCGCGGGCCACCCCGGCCCGGCTGCGCCAGGCTTGGCACCGGCTGCCCGCGCCGGGCCGGGCCGAGGTGCTCGACGGGCTGCGGACCGTCCGCCCGGTCGTGGCGGTCACGGACGACCGCGAGACCGTGGTGCTCCGCTTCGGTGAGCAGGTCACCGGGCACGGGACCGGCGGGCTCGCCGCGGTGATCGCGCTCTGCGTCGCGACCCTGGCCCCGCGGTTCGACCCGGCTTCCCGGTCGGGTGCCGAGCTCTGGCTGGACTACGCGCGGCGGTTCACCGTCCGGATGTCGGCCGCCGCACCGGGAAGTGCCTGAAATGGCCATCTCGCGATCGGTGCGCGACGCCCTCCGGCAAGGGCGTGAGGACCTGCTCCGCGGCTTCTCCCACCGCCGCGGGTTCAACGGGGCCGGGGTCGCCTACCGCGTCCGCGACGGGGAGACCACCGACGAACCGGTCGTCGTGGCCTTCGTGACGAAGAAGCGTCCGGTGGGCCTGCTGCTGGAGGAAGACGTCCTGCCGCGGCAGGTCGGCGTCGGCAACCGCAACTACGGTGTCGACGTCTACCAGGCCGGTCCGTTCTCGTTGCTCGGCGATCCCGAGTTCGAGCCGCCGGGACCGACGATCACGGAACGGTTCCGGCCGCTGCTGCAGGGCGCGCAGATCAGCAACCCCGCGACGAACGCGTACGGGACGCTGGGGGCGATCGTCCGCGACGTCACGGACGGCTCTCCGGCGATCCTGTCGAACAACCACGTCCTCGTGCACAACAACGCGAGTTCCTCGATCGGCAACGAGATCAGGCAGCCGTACTCGACCAGCGCCGACGACGTCGTCGCGCACGTGACCAGGTTCAAGCCCTACACGTTCGGCCCGGCCCGCCCGAACCTCGTCGACGTCGCCATCGCGCGCCTCACCCCGGCGGCGGCCAAGGAGCTCAGCGACCAGGTGGCGGGCGCGCGGATGGGCCCGTTCACCGTCGACAACCCCTGCGTCGGCTTGTACTTCGCCGCGGACCCCTTCAACTTCTACGGCGTCATCTGCAAGATCGACACCGCGCTGGACGAGGTCGGCGCCGACCTCCTGACGCCCGACGCCATCGCGGTGCCGGGGCCGGCCGACATCGGCAAGCCGCTGGAAAAGGCGGGTGCGCGGACCGGTTACACGTCGTCGCGCATCCACGCGGTCGACGTCAAGTTCCCGGTGTTCATGGAGATCAACGGCGGAACGCGGGTGGCGTGGTTCGACGACGTCATCGGGATCCGGCAGTTCGGCTGGCCGGGCGACTCCGGTTCGGGCGTCCGGATGGGCGGGGACGGCGAGACGCGGCTCGGCATCGACCTCGGCATCTTCAGCTGCCTGGCCACCGGCAGCGTGGCCTCGATGTACGACCTGCCGCTGCAGAACGACGTCCCGCTCGCCGACCGGATCCGGGACGAGTTCATGGCGCGGAGCTACACCGGCAACTTCCTGGTGCAGCTGTTCTACCTCAACAACAACGTGATCCTGAGCCGGACCGAGGGGGTCGAGGCGTCGCCGAGCGAAAAGGCCGGCGCCGCCAGCATGTACCAGAAGTACCGGGACTTCGTCTATTCGGCCGTCGGTGCTCCGGACCGCCCCGGGCTGGTGGTGACCCGTGAGCACATCGACGACGCCGCGCTGGGGCTCGCGTCCCTGCAGACGAGGATGACAGCCGAGGAAACCGCCGCGACCAACCAGATCTTCACCTCGCTGGTCCGCCGGACGGAAGGGATGAACCACCAGCAGCTGATCGCGTTCATGGACCGTGACGACGTCTTCGACGCGGTGTGGGACGCCGTGGCCGCCGTACCGACGGTCCAGGCGCTCGGCCAGCTGCGTCCGCTGTGGCGCGGCCCGCGATGAGTACCGGAGCGAGGCGCGGGGCGTGACCGCCGTCGCCGACCGGGACGTCGTGTTCCCGCAACCGGTGTTCCGCCGTGCCGTCCGGGCCCGGCTGCGGGAACTCGCCGCGGAACTGCCGGACCGGCTGCGGCCGTGCGTGCTGCCGTTGATCCGCAACCCGGGCAAGGGAGTCCGGTCGGCGCTGGTCGCCGCGGCCGCGGCGGGCGGGCGGCCGGACCCGGCCGAGCTGGTCCGGATCGGGGCGATCGTGGAGCTGCTGCACCTCGCGTCCCTGCTGCACGACGACGTGGTGGACCGGGCCGCGACGCGGCGGGGAATGCCGTCGGCGCACGAGCGGCTGGGCGCCGAAACCGCACTCCTCGCCGGCACGGCCTGTGTCGCGCTGGTCGGGCAGGAGGCGGCTGACCTCGGCCCCGTGGTCGCCGGCGCGCGGGGCCGCTGCGGCGCGGCCATGGCGCTCGGCCAGATGATGGACGTCGAGCGCGCGTACGACACCGAGTTCGGCACGGACGACTACGTGACGATGGTGGAGAAGAAGACTTCCGAGCTGTTCAAGCTGTGCTGCGTGCTCGGCGCGGGCTGCGCGGGGGCCGCGGAGGACTTCGTCTCGGCCGTCGCGGCCTTCGCGGTCGAGATCGGGGTGTGCTTCCAGATCCAGGACGACTGCAAGGACTTCCTGCCGGGGAACCCGGGGAAACCGGCGGGCACCGATCACAAACTCGGGTTGTTCGGCCTGCCCACGTTGCACGCGGTGCGGGCCCGTCCGGACGAGCTCGGACCACTGCTGCTCGCGCCCGAGATCGGCGCCGCGGAACTCGGCCGGATCCGCGAGATCGTGGTCTCCGCCGGCGGCGTCGAGTACGCGGTCGCAGAAGCGCGACAGCACCGGGCAAGGGCGTTCGAAGCACTCGCGCCGTTCGAGGCCACTCCGGCGTGGACAGCGCTGCGGGAGGTGACCGACGCGGTATGGACGCTCTCGTAGCCGGTGCGGGGGTCGCCGGCTGCACCGCCGCACGGCTGCTCGCCGAAGCCGGGTTGGACGTCGTCCTGGCCGGCCCGCCGGGACCGGTGGCCGACCGGCAGCTGGTGCACGAGCGCACCGCTTCGATGCCCGGTGCGGCCCCCGTGGACGAGGTCGTGCTCTCCTTCGGCGGCGAGGCACCGCGCCGGTACGCCGATCCGGCCTTGGCCATCACCTCCCGCGTCACGCTGCTGGCCGGCCTTCGCGCGGCCGCGCAAGCCGCGGGCGCCCGCCTCGTGCCCGCCGGGCCGGAGCGGGCCGGCCGCGACGCACCGGAGATCGTGCTCGACGCGACCGGAGCCGCTCGTCCGGCCGGGCGCACCGGCCACGGCGTCGCGACCACCGGGACCTGGCGGGGCTGCCCGGTGGCGCACGAGGTCCTCGTCCACCTGACCCAGCCGTCGGCGGACGATCCCCGCGCCTTGCCCGTGGTGGTGCGGGTGGTGCCGGTGCCCGGCAGCGCGGACCTGGCCACGGTCACCGTGACGGTGATGACCCCGGTCCGGCCGGACCGGGACACCGTGGTGCGGGTCGTGCGGGAGGCCGACCCGCGGCTGGCCGGCGCGACTCCGGCCGGGGCGCTGGCGGAGTACCCGGTCAACGCCGCGTTCGCCCCGGAATCGGCCGTGCGCGGCCGGACGCTGGTGCTGGGCGAGGCCGCCGGACTGGTCAACCCGTTCACCGGCGACGGCATCTCGAACGCGGTGCGCAGCGCCGAAATCGCGGCCGCCGCGGTCACCGGGCACCGCGGCGACCCGGACGGGGTGGCCGCCGCGTACCGGGCAGGCCTGCGCTCCGCCTTCGTCGGCTACTTCGAGACCGCGCGCCACGCCGTCCGGCACTACCACCTGGCGTGGCGGATCCTGTCGAGCTCGGCGCGTTCGGACCACCCGTTCTTCCGCCAGGGACACCGGGTGGTGCTGCTGGGCGGTCCGATCGCCCACCGGAGCCTGACCACGCGGCAACGGCTGCCGCGGGACACCCGGACCTACCTCGCACCGTTCACGTTGTCCTGCAACGAGATCATCGTGCGGACGGTGGGCGCGGAATGGCCGTTCCTCGCGGTGCACACGCTGGGCGGCCAGGGCTACCGCGGGGTGCGGCCGTCGACCCTGCTCGCCGGAGCGCTGATGTCCGGCGGGGACCACCCCGACGTCCGGCACGCGCCGGTCGCCGCGGCGATCGAGCTCGCGCTGCTCGGCGCCGTCGCGCACACCGTCCCGGAAAGCGAGGCGACGCCGCTGCGCAGGGGCGTGGACTGGCGGTACGCCTCGGCGGTGATCGCGGCCGACTACCTGCTCGCCACCGCGACCAGTCTCCTCACCCGGCACCGCCCCGACCTGGCGGGCGCGTTCGCGGGCTGGCTGGGCGCCCTCGTGAAGGCGCGCGCGGAAGGCTCGGTGGTCGCGTTGTTCGAAGGCGTTTTCGAGTTCCCGGCCCGCATGGGAGCGCACCTGGCCGGAGCGGCGGACGACACGGTCGGCGTGCTGCGCCGGTTCGGCCGCGGCTGCGGGCGGCTGTTCCTCACGACCGAGGACCTCGGTCTGCTCGGCGGGCGCCGGACCAGGCTCGACACGACGTTGGCGAGCGCGCTGGCGAGCGGGTTGTCCGGCATCCCCGCTCGTTTCGGCCACGGCACCGAAGGGGAGATCCGGTACCGTCGGGACCCCCTGATCGCCGAACTGGAACGAGCCCGGGTGATGGAGCTGGCGAAGGCGACGACACTGCTCGAGGAACTCCCCGAGCCACGAGCCGCGGAGGTGCTCCGGCAGTTCGCCCACGCGCTCGCCGAGCCGGTGGAGGCGGGCCGGTGAGACGTCCGCTGATCACGACGGTGCTGCTGGCGGTGGCGGCGCTCGCGGCGGGGTGTATCACCCCGCCACCGGGCGAACCGGGGCCGGCGCCCGGCCTCCGCGCGCTCGACGGGCTCGCCGAGGTGTACCCGGATCCGGGCAACGCCGCGTTGACGTGGGCCCGCGCCCATCCCGACGCCCCGGAGGCCGGGCTGGTCGAGCGCGCCGTCGGCCTGCGCCCCTCGGCGCGCTGGTTCACCGCCGCCGATGCCGACGTGACGGCCCGCGTCGGGGCTTACGTGACCGCGGCCGCGGACGCGCGGACGATGCCGCTGCTGGTCGCGAGCTTCGCGGGCGCCGGCGACTGCCCACGCCCGGGTGCCGCCGGGCTCGTCGACGCCTTCGCCCGCGGCATCGGCGGCCGGAAGGCCGTCGTGGTCCTCGAACCCGGGCTGCTCGGTTCCCGCTGCGCGACGGACCCGGCGGTGACCGGGTACCTCACCGCCGCCGTGGATTCCCTGCGCAGCCTCGCACCGGCTGCGCGGACGCTGATCGACGCCACTTCCGGGTCGGAGCCGCCGGACGCGCTGGCGCAGCGTCTCGCCGCGGCCGGCATCGCCCGCGCCGACGGCTTCTCGCTCAACGTCGGCGGCTACGCACCGGGTGCGGAGCTGGCCGCCGGCCTAGCGCGGCAGATCAGGTCGGCCGTGCAAGGCCTGACCGGCCGCGGTGACTACACGGTGTTCGCCGACAGCGCGCGCAACGGTGCTCCCGTCGCCTCCGCGTGCAACCCGGCGGGCGCCAAGCTGGGGCCGAGCGCCTCGTTCACCAACCAGCCGGACGGGCTCCAGCAGGCGTGGATCACCCTGCCCGGCACGTCCGACGGCCCGTGCGGCAGCGCACCCGGCTCGGCCAAGGGCGAGTTCGTACCCGCTCTGGCCGCGGCATTGGCCGGGGGTTGATTCCCACCACCACAGGAAAACGGGGGGTTCGTGATGCACAGAAGGCAAGCGGTGAGCGGCCTGGTCGCCGTGGTCGCGATGGTGTCCTGGCCAATCGCGTTGGGCGGCACACCGGCCGACGCGGCGACGGAGGCCGCCCTGCCGACGGCCGGCCCGGTGCTGGCCGCGATGGCCCGGCACCAGCCGGCGCCGGCCGCCCGGGCTTCGATCACCGCGACGGCGAACGACGTGACCGGCGACGGGTTCGACGACGTGCTGACCCGGGACCGGGCCACCGGACGGCTCGACGTCCACGCGGGCCGCGGGGCCCTGGCCGGGTCCGCCACGCTGGCCGCGCCGGTCCAGGTCCGGGCCACCACCCCGGACCGGGTGTGGTTCGGCCAGGGCGACCTGAACGGCGACGGGCGCACCGACCTGGCGGGCCTCGACGGCGCCGGCGTGCTGTACGCCGCGTTCAACCAGGGGGTGGTGGCCGGCGCACCGCAGTTCTCCGCCGACACCGGGTTCCTGCAGGGGCTGACGCCGAGCATGCTGCCCCTGCTCACCGACTACGTCGGCAGCGACCCGAACAACCCGCTCGAGCCGGACGGCCGGGCCGACCTCGTCTTCCGCGATTCCGGCTCCAAGTCGGTCTACCTCTACGTGAACGACGGAATGGTCAACGGAAGGCCGTCGTACAGCAACCGCGGAGCACTGCTCAACGGCGCGGACTACGTCACCGACATCAACCTCGCGGACCTGACGGGCGACTACTTCAAGGACATCGTCATCACGCAGACCGACGGCACGATGTGGGCGCTGGACATCTTCGCCGAGGTCGATTCCGGCGGAAACCCCGTCGCGAAGTGGTACAAGATCATCGGCTCCGGGATGAACAGCGCCGACTTCGTCCTCTTCCCGGACTTCAACGCCGACGAGTACCCGGATTTCGCGGCGCGGATCACCGCGAGCGGCGAGTTCCGGGGCGTCCTCCATTCCCGGCACTGGAACGCCGCCCAGCCGGAGACGGTGTTCGACGCCTCGACCGGCCAGCTGGTGGAATCCGGGTGGTCGCGCTACGACTGGATCTTCTGACTTGCCCGAAGACGTACTCCGATACGTGAGCTCGGCCGGCTTCGCGGACGATCTTTCCGCTGCCCGCGCCGTCTGGGAACCGGGACGGATCCTGGGCGGCGCGGGCATGTTCGTCTTCACCACGTACGCCACGCTGCCGCCGCTGACCGGCGTGGGCTCCGCCGGCGGGCGTGGGGAAGCGCTGATGCTGCGCAAGGCCGTCGGTGAGCAGCGGGAAAAGGAAGTCCTGCTCCGCCTTTTCGGTATCGGGGGCAACGGCGGGATCGCCGATCCGGGCGTCCGCCGCATGCTGGCGGGGATCGGCGACCGCCACCGCCGGCTGCCGGGTATGAAGAGCGAATACCTGGATCTGTTCGCGGGCATGATCGCGATCGCCCCCATCCGGCTCAGATCGGCACTCGGCCTCGTCCTGGACGAGCGCTGCTACCGGCGGTACTGGCGGTACACGGGGCACGCCATGGCGCTCGTCGGAGCGGAACTCGGTGAACACGACGTCGTTTCCCGTTCGTGCGCACGGTTCGTGGCCCGGCACACCGGCACCGGGCCACGCATCGCCGGATATCTGGAGTACCTGTTCGCCGCCCACCCGGACCACGTCGGCACCGCCTGGAAATCGCTTTTCCCGGCCACCCGGCGGGTGGCCGGGCGCCTGCCGCAGGCTCAGCCCAGCGCGTTCAGCCGCTCGAAACCGGCGTCGGAAAGCACTATTTCCGACGCGGCGCAGTTTTCCTCCAGGTGCGCGATCGACGACGTTCCCGGAATCGGGACGACGACCGGCGAACGGCGGAGGAGCCAGGCGAGGGACACCTGAGCGGGTGTCGCGCCGGCGTCGGCCGCCACCTTGGCGAGCACGCCGCCCGCCGTGGCGTGGGCACCGCGGGCGATCGGGAGCCAGGGGACGAACGCGATCCCCTCGCGCTCGCAGTATTCGAGCACGTCGTCGGACGCGCGATCGGTCAGGTTGTAGCGGTTCTGGACGCTCGAGATCGGGGCGATGGCCCGCGCCTCGGCCAGCTGCGCGACGGTCACTTCGGACAGCCCGATCCGCGCGACCTTGCCCTCGTCCCGCAGCCGGGCGAGCGCGCCGATCTGGTCGGCGAGCGGCACCTGCGGGTCGACCCGGTGCAGCTGCAGCAGGTCGAGGCGGTCGACGCGCAGGCGCCGCAACGACAGTTCCGCTTGCTGCCGCAGGTATTCGGGCCGGCCGAGCGGGACCCACTCGCCGCGGCTGGGGCGCGCGTGCCCGCACTTCGTCGCGACGAGCAGCCCCGGGTACGGGTGCAGCGCGTCGGCGAGCAGTTCCTCGTTCAGGCCCAGGTCGTAGGCGTCGGCGGTGTCGAAGAACGTCACGCCGAGGTCGGCCGCGCGGCGCGCGACGGCATCGGCGCCGTCCTTCACGTGGTCCCAATCGGTGAGCCGCATGGCACCGAAACCCAAGCGGTGCACGGAAAGGCCGTCTTCGAAGGTGTAGGTCGAGGTCATGCCGGAAGCCTCGTCGCCGACGTCGTCACCCGCCAGGAATTTAGCCTGAGCTAAATCTGCAACTTGCACTTTCAGTAACCTGATAGCGCGAACAGACCATTTCGATTAGTCCGTTCGGGGATATGCTGACGCGTCAGGCAACTCTAGGGTGATCGGACCTGACCACTGGGGTCGGCGCGTCGGGGCGTCTGAACAAGGAGAGGTCGAGCCACATGAACATCGAAACAGCCTTGAAGGAAGCCCTTTCCATCACCGGCGCGGTAGGGGCCGCCCTGGTCGACTACGAGAGCGGGATGGCGCTCGGCACGCAGGGCGGCGGCGACTGGCTGGACCTGGACACCGCGGCCGCGGGCAACACCGAAGTCGTCCGCTCCAAGCTGCGGGTGATCTCCGCGCTGCGGCTCAACGACGAGATCGAGGACATCCTCATCACCCTGGGCCGCCAGTACCACCTGATCCGCCTGCTGAAGCCGGCCAAGCACGACTCGGCGTTGTTCCTGTACCTCGTCCTGGACCGCGAACGAGCCAACCTCGCACTGGCGCGGCACTACCTCAAGAACATCGAAACCGAGCTGGTCGTGTGATCGGGATGCCGGCCGAAGTACCCGGCGCTCCCCTGCCGCTGCCGACACGCACGCAAGGCGCGGCCCACGCTTTCCCCGTCCGGCAAGGCGCCCGGCAGGCCCACCCCGAAGCCAAGGCGACGGCCAAGGCCCTCGACGAGATCCGCGACAAGGTCGACCGGGCCAACATCACCGGGCTCCTGGTGGCCAGCCGGGACGGCCTGCTGCTGGCCAGCGACACCCAGGAGATCGAAGACGACAGCGTGGCGGCCATGTCCGCCGCCGCGGTCGGACTGGCCACGAGGTTCATCGGGCAGGCCGGCCTCGGCGAGGCCCGGGGCGCGATGTTCCAGGGCTCGCTCGGCCACGTCTGCGTCTTCCCCGTGCAGGGGTCCATCCTGCTGGTCGTGTTCGCGCGGCCGGACACGACCATGGGCCTGTTCAACGTCGTCGCGAGGCAGGCACTGACCCTGCTCCAAGACGCCCTGAACGCGAAAGACTGACCACCAGAGATCCTCCGCGCAGAAACGTGAAAATCCTTCATAGCGGCGTACCGCCGGTACGTACTACGCTGCGGTAACCACAGCGAAGGCGCGGAGGAGAGACTGCCGATGGGCGACGTGGCGGCACGGTTGGCCGAGATCGTCGGAGACAAGAACCTGCTCACGGGCGAGGCGATCTCGGAGGACTACGCGCACGACGAAGCACTGACGACGGAACCGCAGAAGCCTGCGTACGTCGTGAAGCCGGCAACGGCCGAAGAAGTCGCGGAGCTGCTGAAGGCGGCTTCGGAGTACAACGTCCCCGTGACAGCCCGCGGCTCCGGCAGCGGGCTGTCCGGGGCCGCCCGGCCGCAGGCGGACGGCCTCCTGATCTCGTTCGAGCGGATGAACGCCGTCCTCGAAGTCGACACCGGGAACCACGTCGCCGTCGTCCAGCCCGGCGTCACCCTCGCGGAACTGGACGCCAAGACCGCCGAAGCCGGGCTCGGCTACACCGTCTACCCCGGTGAGCTCAGCGCGAGCGTCGGCGGGAACGTCGGCACCAACGCCGGCGGGATGCGGGCGGTCAAGTACGGCGTCACCCGCAACAACGTGCTCGGGTTGCAGGCCGTGCTGCCGACCGGCGAGATCATCCGGACCGGCGGCAAGACGTCGAAGATCTCCACCGGCTACGACCTCACCCAGCTCGTCATCGGCTCCGAGGGCACCCTCGCGCTGGCCACCGAAATCACCGTCAAGCTGTACCCGCGGCTGGCCCACGGCGCCACGGTGCTCGCCCCCTTCGGCGACTTCGGCCAGGTGATGGCCGCCGTGCCGGCGATCGTCTCCAGCGGGCTCGCGCCGCACATCCTCGAGTACATCGACAACCTGACGATGGCGGCGATCGTCTACAACGAGAAGCTCGAACTCGGCGTCCCGGACAAGATCCGCGAGACCAGCGAGGCCTATCTCGTGGTGGCGCTGGAAAACCGCGAGACCGGCCGGCTCGAGGAGGACGTCGAGACCGTCGGCGAGCTGCTCGGGGAACTGGGCGCCACCGACGTCTACGTCCTCGAAGGCAACGCCGCGCGCAAGCTGATCGAGGCCCGCGAGAAGGCTTTCTGGACCGCGAAGGCGGCCGGCGCCGACGACGTGATCGACGTCGTCGTGCCGCGGACCGCAATGCCGCAGTTCATCACGAAGGCGCGTGAACTGGCGATGGCCGCGGGCGGCGGCGCGCTCGGCTGCGGGCACGCCGGCGACGGCAACGTCCACCTCGCGATCTTCTGCAAGGACGCGGCCAAGCGGAAGCAGCTGCTCACCGACGTCTTCGCCTACGCCATGGAACTCGGCGGCGCGATCTCCGGCGAGCACGGCCTCGGCCGCACCAAGGCGCACTACCACTCCGAACTCGAAGACCCGGCGAAGATCGAGCTGATGCGCCGGATCAAGCAGAGCTTCGACCCCGCCGGGATCCTCAACCCCGGCGTTCTCTTCCCCGAAGGAACCGAATGACCGAGATGAACGGCGCCCAGTCCCTGATCCGCACGCTGGTCGACGCCGGCGTCGAGGTGTGCTTCGCCAACCCGGGCACGTCCGAGATGCACTTCGTCGCCGCGCTCGACACCGTCCCCGAGATGCGGGGCGTGCTCGCGCTGTTCGAAGGCGTCGTCACCGGTGCCGCCGACGGGTACGCGCGGATCGCGGACAAGCCCGCCGCGACGCTGCTGCACCTCGGCCCCGGCCTGGGCAACGGCCTGGCGAACCTGCACAACGCGCGCCGCGCGCACACGCCGATCGTCAACGTCGTCGGCGACCACGCGACCTACCACAAGCAGTACGACGCGCCGCTCGAGTCGGACATCGAGGCCGTTGCGGGCTCGCTGGAAGGCTGGGTGCGCCGCTCGGAACACACCAAGGACGTCGGAGCGGACGCCGCCGCCGCGGTCGCCGCGGCCCAGGACGCCCCCGGCCGTGTCGCCACGCTGATCCTGCCCGCCGACGCCTCGTGGGGCGAGGGCGGCGAGACCTGCGCGCCGATCCCGCCGCGCGTGCCGCAGGCCGTGGACGCCACGACGATCAAGGACGTCGCCGCGGTGTTCGGCACCGGGGAGCCGGTGGCGCTGCTCGTCGGCGGCAGCGCGTGCCGTGAGGAAGGCCTGCGCGCCGCCAGCCGGATCGCGACCGCGACCGGCGCGAAGGTGTTCGTCGAGACGTTCCCCGCGCGGCTGGAACGCGGCGCCGGGCTGCCGTCGATCGAGCGCCTCGGCTACCTCGCCGAGCAGGTCGCCTACCAGCTCGACGGCATCAAGCACGTCGTCGTCGCGGGCACGAAGGCGCCGGTGTCGTTTTTCGCCTACCCGGGCAAGGCGAGCGACCTGGTGCCCGAAGGCGCCCAGGTGCACACGCTTGCGCCGGTCGGGCAGGACGTCACGCGCGCCCTGAACGAGGTCGCCGAGCTGGTCGCCGCGGACACCGAGCCGGTGCTGGCTCCGGAATCGCGGCCGGCACTGCCGAGCGGGCCGCTGACCCCGCAGAACTGGGTCGACGTCATCGGGGCGCTGCTGCCGGAGAACGCGATCATCGCCGACGAGGCCAACACGTCCGGCCTGATGCTGCCGATGGCGACGGCCGGCGCGCCGCGCCACGACGTCCTGACGCTGACCGGTGGGGCGATCGGCTACGGCATGCCGGTGGCGACCGGGGCGGCCGTCGCGGCACCGGACCGGCCGGTGCTGAACCTGCAGTCCGACGGCAGCGCGCTGTACACGATCTCGGCGCTGTGGACGCAGGCGCGGGAGAACCTGAACGTCACGACGGTGCTGCTCAACAACCGCGCGTACGCGATCCTGCGGCTGGAGCTTCAGCGCGTCGGCGCGGCTTCGGGCGGCCCGAAGGCGAACGACCTGCTGGATCTTTCGCGGCCGGACATGGACTTCGTCAAGATCGCGGAAGGCATGGGCGTGCCGGCGACCCGGGCGACCACCGCCGAAGAGCTCGCCGAGCAGCTGCAGCGGGCCTTCGCCGAGCCCGGCCCGCACCTCATCGACGCCGTGGTGCCGCCGCTGCTTTAGAAACGGACTATTCTCCCGTCACACCATCGACCCGGGAGCGGCGGATGAACGACGAACACGCGAAGCGCGGCATCGACCTCGAAAGACCGAACGCCGCGCGCGTGTACGACTACATGATCGGCGGGGAGCTGAACTACGCCGTCGACCGGATGTTCGCCGACCGGATCCTGAGCGTGCTGCCGAACGCGAAGCACATGGCGCTGACCAACCGGGCGTGGCTGCGCCGCGCGGCGCGATTCGCGGCGGAGCAGGGCGTCCGGCAGTTCCTCGACATCGGCTCCGGCATGCCGACGGTCGGCCACGTGCACGAGGTCGTCCAGTCGATCGACCCGAAGTGCCGGGTGGTCTACGTCGACAACGAGCCCATCGCGGTCGCGCACAGCGAGATCGTGCTGGAGGGCAACGACAACGCCGCCATGGTCCAGGCCGACGCCGAGCGCCCGGACGAGGTGCTGGACCACCCGGTCACCGAAGAGCTGCTGGACTTCAGCGAGCCGGTCATGGTGATCATGGCGGCGTTCGTGCACTTCGTCCCGGACTCGCGGGACCCCGCCGGGCTGATCGGCACCTACCGCGACGTCCTGGCACCGGGCAGCTACCTCGCGCTGTCGTCGGGCACCTGGGAGGGACAGGGCGAGGAGTCCCAGCGCTCGGTCGCGCTGTACGAGAAGAGCGGCACGCCCCTGACGCTGCGTTCGCCCGACGAACTGCGGGCGCTGGTGAAGGGCTTCGAGATCCTGCCGCCGGGGATCGTGTTCACCCCTGAATGGCGTCCGGACGGGCCGCTCGAAGACCCGCCGCAGCAGTCGGGCGGCCTCGCGCTGGTGGGCCGCAAGGAGCAATGATGGCCGGCGACCACGCGCCCCGCGGAATCGACGTCGACAAGCCGAACGCGGCGCGCGTGTACGACTACCTGATCGGCGGCAAGCTCAACTACGCGATCGACCGGGAGTTCGCCGAGCGGATCCTCCAGGTGCGGCCGGAGGCCAGGGAGCTGGCCCTGCTCAACCGGCGGTGGCTGCGCCGCGCCGTGCGCTTCGGCGCCGAGCAGGGCATCCGCCAGTTCCTGGACATCGGTTCGGGGATGCCGACGGTCGGGCACGTGCACGAAGTCGTCCAGTCGATCGACCCCGGCGCGCGGGTGGTCTACGTCGACAACGAGCCGATCGCCGTCGCGCACAGCGAGATCGTGCTGCAGGACAACGCCAACGCGGAGATGGTGCAGGCCGACGCGGAGCTCCCGGCCGGCGTCCTCGAGCACCCGACGACCGAGCGGCTGCTGGACTTCGCCGAACCGGTGATGCTGATCATGGCGGCGTTCATCCACTTCGTCCCGGATTCGCGCAATCCGGCCGGGCTCGTCGCGGCCTACCGCGACGCGCTCGCCCCGGGCAGCTACCTCGCGCTGTCATCGGGCACGTTCGAAGGACAGGGCGAGGAGGTCCGGCGCGCTGCGGAGCTGTACCAGAAGAGCGTGACGGACGTCTTCGCGCGGTCGCGGGAGGAGCTGCGGGCGCTCGTGGCGGGGCTCGAGGTCCTGCCGCCGGGGATCGTGTTCACGCCGGAGTGGCGGCCGGACGACCCCGCCGACGTCGGCGAGCGTCCGGAGCTGGCCAGTCAGCTGGCCCTGGTCGCGCGCAAGAACTAGTGCGCCGGCTCTACGTCGTCACCCATCCCGAAGCGACGCACCACGTCGAAGGGCGGGTCGGCGGGTGGTTCGACTCCCGGTTGACCGCCCGCGGCCACACCCACGCGGCGGCGATCGCTTCGCGGCTGCGTGAGCTGATCCCGGCGTCGGCGACGGTCGAGCTGTACAGCTCCGACCTGCGGCGAGCGGTCGAGACGGCGACGCCGATCGCGCGTCGGTTCGGCGTGGCGGCGGCGCTGGTGCCCGGTCTCCGGGAGAAGTCCTACGGCGTCGCGGGCGGGCGGCCGCAGTCCTGGCTCGACGCGCGGTTCGTGCCGCCGCCGGCCACCGGCGAACGCCTCGACCACGACGAAGGCATCGAGGGCGCCGAGACCAAGCTCGCGTGGGTGACGCGCGTGTACCGCGCGGTGGACCGCATCCGGTCCGGCGCGGCGGAACAGCAGGTGGCCGTCACGCACGGCGGCTCGCTGAGCTGGGTCGTCGGTGCGTGGATCGGCCTGCCGGCCGAAGCCTGCGCGTACGCCTCCTTCCGGGCGAGCGCCGGGAGCATCACCGTGCTCCAGGAGGACGACCGCTTCCACAACCGGACGCTGCACACGCTGAACGACACGAGTCACCTCGCCGGCTGACCGCGGTCTCCGGCTATTCTCGCGGCACACCTGACTCCGGGGAGCGGCGGATGAGCGAAGACGAGCACGCGCGGCGGGGCATCGACCTCGACAAGCCCAACGCCGCGCGCGTGTACGACTACATCCTCGGCGGGCAGCTCAACTACGCCGTCGACCGGATGTTCGCCGAGCAGGTGCTCGCCGCGCAGCCGAACGCGCGGGAGCGGGCGCGGTTGAACCGGCAGTGGCTGCGCCGGGCCATCCGGTTCGGGATGGACCAGGGCATCCGGCAGTTCCTCGACATCGGCTCCGGCATGCCGACCGTGGGGCACGTGCACGAGGTGGCCCACTCGATCGACCCGGCGGCCCAGGTCGTCTACGTCGACAACGAGCCGATCGCCGTGGCGCACAGCGAAATCGTGCTGGAGGGCAACGAGAACGCGGCGATGGTGCATGCCGACGCCGAATTCCCCGACGACGTCCTGGAGCACGACACCACCGAGATGATGCTGGACCTGGACCAGCCGGTGATGGTCGTGATGGCGCTCTTCGTGCACTTCATCCCGGACGAGCGCGACCCGGCCCGGCTGATCGCCGCCTACCGCGACGCGCTCGCGCCCGGCAGCTACCTCGCCCTCTCGTCCGCCACCTACGAGCAGCAGAGCGACGGCACGGCCCGCGCCGTCGCGATGTACCAGAAGAGCGCGAACCCGGTGACACCGCGCTCGGCCGACGAGCTGCGGGCGCTGGTCGACGGCTTCGAGATCGTCGACCCGGGCATCGTGTTCATCCCCGAGTGGCGGCCGGACGACCCCGCGGAAATGCCGCCCGACCCCGCGGAGTGCGGCGGCCTGGCTCTGGTGGCGCGCAAGAACTAGGCGGCGACCAGCTCCGGCGTGGTCCGCGTCTTCGGGACCAGCGCCGCCAGCAGTGCACCCGCCAGCGCGACGAACGCGGCGACCGCGAACGTCG